>OCZT010000328.1_pt1 | contig 46183 bp, 38 predicted proteins | sample 1539031 | NCBI WGS metagenome assembly OCZT01 (sample SAMEA3539308, study PRJEB22396) | soil metagenome | biome: tundra; feature: field; material: soil | place: USA | collected 2010-05 | depth 0.15 m
TTGGCGTGACTGGAGTTCAGACGTGTGCTCTTCCGATCTGCCGTTGCCGATGTTGTATTGCGTTGTGGCGTTGACGATATTTGACGAGAGCGTCCCGCCCGCAGTGCCGTTGCCGCTGATGTTGAAATTGCTTGATGCTTGCGGTGTGCTCGTGTTTTGAACGTAGTTTGTACTGCCAGGCAAGGGGTTTCTAGCATCAGAAAGCCTGGCATCGCCGGTTACCACGAATTGATTTGCTGCCACGCCGCCCAGCTGTAACGCGTTCGTTGCCGTCGTTGCATTGGTTGCGTTTGCAGCGGTGTCAGCATTGAGGCTCTTTACGGCATAAGGGATATTCGATATTGACTGCCGCGGGATGAGCGGTGTAAAGCCGGGCTGACCAGTCAGGCGAACGTGGATCTCGAGGTATCGAGCAGCGCCTGGAAACTGATTACCAAAATCCAACTGCGCCGCGAAAATGCCGTTTGTCACCACAACGCCGTTACGCGCTAACGTCGCGCCAAGCTGATTGCCGCCGTTTAGGGCATCATAGAGAACGAATTCGAAATCGTAATTACCATTCGCCGGCCCCGCGCCGTCGGTTAGGCTGCCCTGGTACTTAAACTCTGTTGTCTGGGCGGTGCAGACACCGCCGAGAACCAAGAGCAGAAAAATAACCATAAAGGGTTTTGTCATCGATCTTCTCCTTTACTGCTGAAACTGTAACGAGTAGGTATCTAGCCGATGCTCGAAAGACAGAATTTCCACATCTGTATAAATCCGTAAGCCGCTCAGTTATCGGCGCCTGCCTGAACCGCCCCTCTTTCGCAATGACCTTTCGACGCTTCGCACGCGCGCGCCAAGAGCGGAGTTTGATTTCAGCAGAGTCTTGATCTGTTTCTGCTGTTGCTCGATTTGTTGCTGCTGCGCCTTGATAGCGTTGATGAGCACGACTGTAAGCCGGTCGTATTTCACACCTTGGATTTCGCCTTTGTCGTTGCGCGTGATCAGCCTTGGTTCAACGCCAGCGACCTCTTCAGCGGCCAGACCGAGGTCGCGCTCGGGATGATCTTTCCACGTAAATGAGATCGGGCGAAGACGATTGACGATGTTGAGTCCGCCACCGAAGTCTGCGACATCTTTTTTAAAGCGCAAACTGGAGCCGCAAGGGCTGATCTGTATTAGTCCACCGCCAGGGTTGACGTAGCACAAGGGGTTGCCGCCACTGATGCCGTTCGTTCCAACGACCAAAGCGCCACTCGCGCGGATACCGCCGTTAACCTCTAGTTTAGATATCGGGTCTGTGGTCCCGATGCCGACATTTACCGCCGAAGTTATCCGCATCTTTTCGGCAAGTCCTCCTCCTGCGGCGTTGTTGGTCCAAAACGTAAGATCGCTTGTAATTCTATTTGTGGCGTCGCTCTCAATGTTGCTGCCTATTACGGCCGCTCTCTTTTCTGAATCGATAGTATTAGGCACCGCCCAGGTAACACTGCCGATAGAGCCGACGTTGCTAGTTGCTCCAGTGGAAAGGATTACGTGTGCCTGGGAGTTGCTGGCGGTGGCAGCGTTCTTGATTTCCATAAGCACCTTAGTTCCGCCATGCCCATAAGCCGAGGGCGCTTCTGTGCCGATGCCGACGTTGCCGTTTGCGATCATATTGCCACCTACCGTTCCGTTGCCGCTGATGTTGAAATTGCTCGATGCCTGCGGCGCGGTCCCGTTTTGGATGTAGTTTGTGCTTCCGCCCGTTGGGCTTCTTGCGTCGGTTAGACGTGCATCGCCCGTTTGGACGTATTGATTCGGGGCAACTCCACCGAGGCTCAAGGCATTTGTTGCTGTTTCCGCAGTTAAGCTTTTAACGTTATACGGTGTGCTGCTTATAAGCTGCCGCGGCGTGAGCGGTGTAAACCCGGGCTGTCCGGTCACGCGAACGTGGATCTCGAGATATCGCAGGGCACCGGGAAACTGATTACCAAAATCCAACTGCACAGCGAAGATGCCGTTTGTCACCACGACCCCATTGCGTGTAAGCGTTGCGCCGACCTGATTGCCGCCGTTTAGGGCATCATAGAGAGCCAACTCGAAATCGTAATTGCCGTTCGCCGGACTCGCGCCGTCCGTTAGGCTGCCCTGATATTTGAACTCTGTTGTCTGGCCGTAGGTCGCGTCTGCTAGAAAAGCGCCGCACACCAAGAGCAGCGAAATAACCATAATTGTTCGTGCCATCGATCTTCTCCTATCGCTATTGAAACTGTGGCTAGTGGACCTCATATGTACTGATCAACAGTAGTGAGACCCTGCGTCACCTGCACACTCTGGCGCGCCGGTGCGATGAACAGACCAGCCGCTTCAAAGCATCAAGCTGCGCTTGTTGCCTACTGAGTTGCTCCTGTTCAACTCTCGCTTGTTCTTGCTGCTTATTGAGCTGCGCCTGTCCCTGTCTCGCTTGCTCTTGCTGTTTTCGAATCACGATTTGTTGTTGTTCGATCTGTTTTTGCTGTAGGTCGATCTGTATTTGCTGTGATTGATTTTGTTTCTCTTGCTCTTCGATTTGAGCCTGCTGTTCCTTGACGGCGTTGACCAGAACGACACTGACACGATCGTATTTAACGCCTTCGATTTCGCCTTTGTCGTTTCTTGTGGTGAGGAGCGGTTCAACTTTTGCCACATCTTCCGCGACTAGACCGAGATCCGCTTGGTTATTCGAACGCCAATTAAATGACACCGGACGAAGCTGCTTGATCAGTGACAGGCCGGAAACGAATGGGTTGACGTTTTGTTTGTAACGAATGGAAGATGAGCAAGTCGAGATTTGGTTCGAGGCGTTACGGCAAAGCGAAGTGCTGCCGGCGCTGCCGAGACCCGAAACTCTGATAGTGCCTGCGACATCCAGTTTGTCCTGCGGTGAAATGGTACCAAGCCCCAGGTTGCCGCCGGCATCAATTACCATCCGATAGGCGCCCGCAGTCACGTCAAAGACGGCGAGCCGACCCGGACCGGTGCCGCCGCCGCCCGTGTTGTCGGCCGTCGAGAGTAAGCTATAGGTACGGCCGGAAAGCCCGGTCGATTCCAGAGTAATGCCTGCAGCGATCTGACCGGTGCCGGTAATACGAAGATCAGTCTGTCCGGATCCGTCACTTCCCGCGCCGCTTACATGGAATAGTCTCGCCGGACTGGTCGTGCCAATACCGACTTTTGTATCTGCCGTTGCACCGTTTACAGAGTTGATACCGCCAAGCACCAGCGAATTGCTTTGCGAAACTACTGCGTTTGCACCGATAGCTGTGGCAAATGTCAGAGCCCCGCTGCCGACATCCGCAGAATTGCCAATCGCGGTGTTGTTTTGCCCGGAAGTATTGGTCGTTCCTGCGTTGTAACCGAAGAAAGAATTGCCGGTGCCGGTTCCCCCGGCGCAGACCGGGAAACCACTTCCCGAATGAAATCCGAAGAAAGAGTTATTACTGCCGGTCGTGCTGCAAAAGCCGGCTTCCGTTCCGAAGTATGAGTTGTTACCTCCGGTCGTCTGGTTCCCGGCACCCCGGCCAAAGTAAGCATTAAAGTTGCCGAGGGCATTTCCATACCCGGCAAGGTAACCGAAGAATGAGTTGCTCTGGCCGGATGTGTTATTTTCACCGCTGAATTGTCCAAAGAAAGAATTCCCTGAACCCGTCGTGTTCAATGATCCCGCTCCCTGACCGGCAAAAACATTAAACGCAATTCCTCCCGGCTGGCTTAACACTCTTTGTCCGGCAATATTGTATTGGGTGGCTGCATTGAAGATATTGGCCGTGCCTGTCCCGCTGATATTGAAATTACTTGCGGCTTGCTGAGAGGTCGCATTTTGAACGTAATTTGGGCTTCCGGCAGTCGGTGAACGGGTATCCGTCATCCGCGAATCTGTCGTCAGCACATATTGATTTGCCGCTACGCCGCCTAGCTGTAATGCGTTCGTTGCCGTCGCCGCCGTAGTTGCGTTAGTTGCATTAGTTGCGTTTGCAGCAGTGTCAGCATTGAGACTCTTGACGGCGTAGGGGGTATTCGATATCGGTTGCCTGGGCGTCAGCGGTGTGAAACCGGGCTGTCCTGTCAGGCGGACATGGATCTCAAGATATCGAGCGGCACCGGGAAATTGATTACCAAAATCCAACTGCGCCGCGAAAATGCCGTTTGTCACAACGACGCCGTTGCGCGCCAATGTCGCGCCAACCTGATTGCCGCCGTTGAGTGCGTCGTAAAGAACGAATTCAAAATCGTAATTACCGTTCGCCGGACCCGCGCCGTCGGTTAGGCTGCCCTGGTACTTAAACTCTGTTGTCTGGCCACTCACGACAAAAGCCGTGAAGACCAATAGAATGGTTATGACTAATATCCGTTTCATTTATTCTCCTAGCCGGCATGTTCGGCCGTTACGGTCAACCACAAAACGAGTTTGGCCCGCGCGGGTAATTCACCCCGCGAATTGCGAACGGCGAGATCGCTACGGATCTTCCCTCGATGCTCTTTTCTGAGATTAGAGTGTGGTCTTTCGACGTGTATCACGGATCATGTACAGGAAGAGTGATGCTCGTCACATTGACGAACGAAAAGTTCTTTTGAGAGTTTGCCTCGCATCCGACCTAAAGCCGGCTAGCAAGGATCGAGAAGCGGATACTACCCTGGTTGATATAAACCAACTAAACACTGACAATGTGTATCTAACTACCAGACCACGGGTCCACGGATACCAATATGCTTTACGCCCCAATCAAGCGTTATCTCGGGATAACAGCTATCGTCGTTTTTGCATTTGCGCTCGTTTTGCCGTTTGCGGCTTTGGCCCAGTCAAAACCGCAAAAGGTCGAGTCACCCACCGGCAACAATAAGAAGAACGCCCGGCCGACCGAGGAGGAGCTCAAGAAAGCCGAAGAAGAAAAGAAGCGTGCCGAGGAAGAAAAGAACGCGATAGTCGATCCGACGGTCGAAAAGATCAGTACCAAGATCGTCAACGTGGACGCGGTCGTCTATAACAAAAAGACCGGCCAGATCGTTACGGGTCTGAAGAAAGAGAACTTCGCGATCTTTGAAAACGGTGTCAAACAGGACATTTCGAGCTTTGCGACGCCGGAATCCCCGATCACTGTCTCGTTAGTTGTTGAATTCAGCAAATGGACCGAGATCTTTGGCAGGGCCAATGGCGGCATGTTTGATCCGGGCACGTATGAAGTCGTACGGCCTGTCGCTCAGTTCGTTTCCAGTTTTATAAAACCGCCGAATGATTATGCGTCGATCATCGCATTCGACATGAGGCCGACTCCCATCACTGATTTCACGAACGATCCGAACCGGCTTCGCGAGAGTGTCAACATCCTTTTGCGGAACAGCCCGGCGTTTCGTGAAAACAATTTGTTCGATGCGCTAAAGTTTGCATTGATCGGCGGCCGCGGCGATTCTGTTGTTTTGGAAAACTCAAAAAGCGAGTATTCGACGTACGGCGGCATGGTGGACGTCAAATCAAAACGCAAGGCGATCATACTCGTAGCTTCGGGTTGGGACACTTTCAGCAAGATAAACTACGACCAAACGCGAAGGATCATTCAGGAAGCGGGCGTGCCTATATACGTCATTAGCACGGCAAATATGTTTTGCAAGAAATACTGTGATTACATGGATCCGGGAAACACAATGCCCGGCATGCCCGATCGGCTAACGTTTCTCCAGGCGACAAACACAATGGACACGTTTGCAAAGGAATCGGGGGGCAAACATTTTCCGATGACATTCGAGGGTGAGATTCCGGGTATCTTGCAGTCGATAAACGCATTGCTTCGCAGCCAGTATTCCCTATCGTATGATCTTGGCGACACTCACGAGCCTGGAAAGAAATACAAGATCGATGTCAAGGTGGATGTGAACGGGGACGGCCAGTTCGACGACAAGGTTTATGTCGTGCAGCACAAGCCCTATTACTCAATGCCCGGGCCGAAGGCTGAGGAAAAGAAGAAGTAGACCGATCTAATTAGAATGCGCCGATGACGAGCGACGGGTAACTTCGTTCGTCATTTTTTTATTGTGATACGGAAAGGCATCTGTTAGGGTCTAGAGTTTGTCAATGAGTAGATCAATCGTCGAAAGTTATAGAAAGAAACTGGCCGCCGAAGAAGGTTATGTGACCGGCGGAACGGCTGGTCTGCGTATTGCTCTCTGCTATCCAAACACGCATTCGATCGCTATGGCCAATCTTGGGTTTCACACGATGTACGAGCTTTTCAACTCGATACCGGATGTGCGTTGCGAGCGAGTGTTTCTTCCCGACCACGACGAGCTAAAAGAATATGAACGGACCGGCACGCCGCTGATGTCGTTGGAAACGCAAAGCCGGATCAGGGATTTTGACGTTGTCGCATTCTCGATCTCATTCGAGACCGATTATCTCAACATGGCAAGGATGCTCCAGCTTTCGGGGATCCCAGTCTGGTCAGAAAAACGGACGGAAAACGACCCGCTTGTGATCATGGGCGGTGCCGCCTCTTTCCTGAATCCCGAACCGATCGCTGATTTCACCGATGTTATCGCGGTAGGCGAAGGTGAAGTGCTCGCCTTCCAACTGATCGACACCATTCTAGAAAATGATTCAAGGGAAGATATATTGCTCGCGTTGGCCAGTATCGGCCGAGGTTTTTACGTGCCGTCGCTATACGATGTCATCTATAACGATGATGGAACGGTCTTTGACTATCTTCCGAAGACCGCGGGCGTTCCCAAACGTGTCGGCCGCGCCCTTGCGTCAGTTAATCCAAAAGAGGGGACTCTTCGACGAGCAATGAAACGCGGCGAGGTAGAGCTCGCGGAGTTTCTAAGGAATCAGGATGTATTTTGTCCGTCAACCTCGGTTTGGTCGCCCGAAGCCGAAATGGGCGATCGACTGCTCGTCGAGATCTCACGCGGCTGTTCGCAAGGTTGCAGATTCTGCTGGGCGGGGTACAACTATTACCCGCCAAGGGTAGTGCCGGCCAAGGATATTCTTGCCAAGGCGGCAGAGTGGCGCCATAAGACCGATAAGATAGGGCTCGTGTCTACCGCCGTGTGCGATCATCCCGAGATCTCCACCATTCTTAGCGAGTTGCGGGCGATGGAATATCGGATCTCTGTGTCCTCGCTTCGGCTTGACCAGATCTCGGACGAATTGCTCGATGCCCTCGTCGAATCGCGTGATCAACAGATCGCCGTGGCGCCCGAAACCGGCTCGGACCGTCTTCGCCGCGTAATAAATAAGAATCTGACAAATGACGAGATCGTCGACATCTGCGGAGCGGTCTTCGATCGGGGCATGCTAACCATCAAGCTGTACATGATGGTTGGGCTGCCGACCGAGACTGACGCTGACCTTGATGAGATCTTCGTACTTGTGACGCGGATAAAGGACCGAATGCTCGAAGCCGGTAAGAAACTCGGCCGCGCCGGAAAGATCATCCCGTCGCTCAATGGATTTGTGCCAAAACCGAACACACCTCTCCAATGGGATGCGATCTGCGATGAAAAGGAGCTAAAGAGACGTGTCAAATACGTTTGCCGCGGTCTTGGCCGTATTCCCAATGTTGAGGTCCGCTTTATGTCGGCGCGGATCGCACACGAGCAGGCATTGTATTCGTCCGGTGATCGCAGCGTTGCGCGAGCTATCGATCGGGCTGCTCGCAACGGCGGTGATATAAACGCCGCTCTCCGCGAAACGGGCATCAACGCCGCGTTTCATACCTCACGCGACCGGAGCTATGACGAATTTCTGCCGTGGTCTATCGTCGATTCGGGTTTGTCTTTTGAATTCCTAAAGACAGAGCATGACAAGGCTCTTCAGTCTTCGTCGAGTCTTCCCTGTCCCGCGGTCGAAAAATGTACTACATGCGGCGTGTGCCCGTCTACGTGGCTCGCCGACGCGCCCGAAGCGTTCGTCAAGATCCAGCCGCTCAAGATTCGGCAAGCGCTTGCCGCGACCGTTTGATCCCTACCGCTTTCTCTATGGTTTAAGTAAAAATCCTGTTGGGCTTGCGGTGGTGTCGAATTGATAAGCGTACCTGTAAATACCAAACGGCAAGATGTTCACCTGCTTCGTGTACGCTACCCGTGCCGTTAGAGAGTTGCCGGTCTGTTTAACATCGACAAAGGCCTCCGCCGGTATATTGTTATCGAGAATCGACCTCTGGATCTTTGTCTTGACGTTATCGACGGGATTCATTTTCCCCGGCAGAGCAAGTCCCTGGACGACAGCGGTCTGCATATCGGTCTTCAAATTCTGAGCATCATAAACGACCGGAATATAGTTCAAACCCGCGTTTCCGGCGAGCACGAGAACCGCGAGCACCACCAAGAACTTAACCCCAGCACCACCCCGTTCCGACTGGCGTCTTCTTGCAGCACCTTTCATCTTTTTACTCCTGTGATCGAGAAAATTAGCGGGTCATGCCCATTTGCTAAGAAGTTGCTTGAGGACCTTTTTAACTTGTTGCGAAGGAATTTCCGTTGCCTGGAGGATCACCGGTTTCCCAATGCCTTTTAACAGGACCATCTGTAATGATCCGGCAACATTTTTTTTATCAAATCGAAAGGCCTCTATAACCTTTTGCGGATCGATGTTGTCGAGGCGCGGAAGCTTGCCGGCACGATGCACAACATCGTTCAACAAGTCTACATCTTTTCCGGTTATGAGCGCAAGAGATTTTGAAAGCTCGGCAGCGAAGATGATCCCATACCCGACAGCCTCGCCGTGCCTGAGATACTTGTAATCCGTAATCTTTTCAAGGGCATGTGCCAGCGTGTGGCCGAAGTTGAGGATCTTTCGCGATCGCGAATCGGTGCGGTTTGACGATTCCCGTTCATCGGCGGCTACGATCTTTGCCTTGAAGGCGACTTGCTCGGATATCAAATTTGAAATCTGCCTTTTGTAATCGGGGTCCTCCGCAAACGGGACCAGATCCCGCGGCCGGTAGTGGGACAAAAAGTCCGCGGTTTGGCCAAATAGCGATCTTCCGCCGATCGCACCCTGCTTTACCGCCTCACAGAAACCCGCCGTTAGCTCTCGCGCCGGCAACGTCTCAAGGACCGCGGTGTCGATCAGCACTCCGCGCGGTTGATGAAACGCCCCCAGCAGATTCTTGCCAAATGCGGAGTTAACCCCGGTCTTACCGCCGACCGATGAATCGATCATTGCCAGCAGCGTTGTCGGCACCTGGAGAAACGATATACCTCGAAGGTATATCGCCGAGACAAACCCGGCAAGGTCACCCACCACGCCGCCGCCTAAAGCGACAACCGCATCCGTCCGCGAGATCCGATTTGCGGAAAGGAAACTCAATGCTGACTCGGCAACCCGCAAACTCTTAAACCGTTCCCCGTCGCCTATCAGAAACGCGGAAATGTGAAAGCCGGCGCCCAAGAGACTTTCCTCTATTTGACGGCCATACAGTTTATGGACGGTTGCGTTAGAGATTAGTGCGATCGTTTGGGTATCTTTGCCGAGACACTTTCGGGCCCATCGACCGCATCCGGGAAGCAGGTCATCGCCGATGACGATCGTATAGTCTGACGATCTTTCCGAAACCGCGATTGCGATGGTATTGCGTTTCATGAACTAGGCGAGCGCATCCGCGATCACCGCGGCAAGGCGTTTAGCCTGCGATTCGATCGATTTCTGATCTTTGCCCTCGATCATCACCCGGGCGAGGTTCTCGGTACCCGAATAACGGAGCAAGAGACGTCCCTGGCCCTCAAGGTCGGATTCTACCTTCGCGGCCGCGTCCGCGATCGCCGGCACTTCAGAGAAAGGACGTTTTTCCCTCACTTCAACATTCAAGAGTATCTGTGGATAGCGGGTGAATCCTTCTGTAGCCTCTGAAAGCGGGACCGCCATCTCATGGATAGCTCGGAAAAGAAGCAATGCCGTCATCATCCCGTCACCGACAAGACTGATCTCGGGGAAAATAATATGCCCCGATTGCTCGCCGCCGATCTCCGAATGTGTTTTCAGCAACTCGTCCAACACGTATTTATCGCCGACGGCGGTGCGTATCAGTTTTAGATCGATCGACTGTAAAGCAAGTTCCAATCCGATGTTGCTCATGACAGTTGCCACCACGGTCGAATTGGCAAGCCTTTCGTGCGAGCGTAAATATCGGCCCATGATCCAAAGTGTAGCGTCGCCATCGACTATCTCGCCATTTTCGTCAATAAAGAGGGCGCGGTCCGCATCGCCGTCAAAGGCAACGCCGAGATCCGCCTTCTCGTTTCTTACCTTTGATCGCAAACCGTCAAGATGCAGCGAACCGCAATTTTCGTTGATGTTGCGGCCATCCGGAACATTATTTATCGCAACTATCTCGGCCCCTATGGACGCGAGCAACTCGGGAGCAAGCGACGATGCCGCACCGTTGGAGCAGTCGACGACGATCTTTTTCTTGAATTTGAATCCGTTTGCCTCCCTCAACAAATGATCAAGATATGACGCGCGAAACTCATCGAGGCGCTCGTTAACCGGCGTCAGTCCGGCGGAATTCACATTAATGGTCACCGCGGTATAGACATCCGTTTCTATTCGGCGTTCGGTGGCATCATCGATCTTTCTTCCAGATGGCGAAAATATCTTGATGCCATTGTCGCGGTAAGGATTATGAGAGGCGCTGATCACGACGCCAGCATCAAAATCAAAAGCCCGGGTCAGATATGCAATGCCCGGTGTTGTCATGACACCGGCCGATTCACAAAACGCGCCTTCGGACATGGCACCGGCATGAAAGGCATTTTCGATCAGAGCACCGGATTCGCGAGTATCGCGGCCGGTAATAAACCTCGGCGGCCGCCGCAGCTTGCTGATGAACTGTCGCGCAAGCGAAACCCCGATCCGACGTACCGTTTTATTATCGAGTGGGAATTCGCCGGCCTGGCCGCGAATACCGTCAGTTCCGAAAAGCTTATCCATAAATGCTAGAAAGACACCGAAGGTAAGTTATACCGTATTGCCGTATCCGAACAAAACGCGTGAATTTTTGAGCCCGTCGTTCAACCCCCGGACAGCGCACTGGTTACATCAAATAATTAGCCGGGCATCAGGAGCGTTAGTATCTGGCGGCTTGATATGGAGCGTCACTGGCCGACAATTTCTTCATCGCGTTAGCGATGCTTTAAAGTAGCCGTGGGTGTGGTTTCGCACCCACGGAAGGCAAATCCATATCAAATATCCTCACCGCTTAGCGGTGATTTAATTATCCGAGAAAACAAAATGGCCAACACCTCTCTCCCAGATCTATCTGCACATCGTCTTTGCCGATCCGGTTTCATGTAGCCTTAGTGCACGAATACATGATGGCATTCGCCTTAATAGCGGCGATGCGATTTTGAAATAGATCTAACTACTTAAAAGGAGGCGGGTTGGTTCGAATTGTCAAAACACTCACACTAGATCAACACCTTTCACAGGTGCTACTAAAGTTGCGCTTGACTTAGGGATCAACTTCACAGATGACCGCGATTTTATTAGCTGACATCATTTAGGCCGAGGGCTAATCGATTGAACATCCATAAGTACGTCGGTGTGATGATGTCCTGTGAACCCGTGAAAAAGCGTTCCTTTTACAAGTACCGTTTTACCAATTAAGTTGTCATGTGGTCCTAAAAGAACGAGTTGTACATCCGTTATGTTATGAACCGACACAGTATGGAGGTCATCATGCGAATCTTTATTGCCAATAACGTCAACAGGATCGCTCAGGATTAGGATCCACTGCTTTTCTTTTGTATCGGTCTTTGGATTTTCACCATAATTCGGAGGGCCGTAATACGTTTTGACGGTAAGTGTGCCTTCGAGCTCAACAATTGTTGGTTCATAAGACAGTTCCTTCTTGACTGGTGTCTTGGGCGTATTATCTTGTGTCGCCGTCGTGTGGTTCTTCTTGGCTGCATTCGAATTCCCGTTCTGTATTTTTTGGGCACTTTGCGTTACGCACGAGGCGTTGATAAGCAGAAGAAGCAGGATCAGACTTGTGTTAGTAATTCTCATTTGTTACCTCCGACATGTGACAGTTCCGGGCTTCCATCCTTCGTAGAACCGAATCGCATTTGCAACGGAATCGAGCTGGGCGTAACTTAGTGTACTCACAGAAATATTGGCGCTCAATCCCGTCAATTGCTGCACCTTAGTAGCAGAAGAAAAACACATGGTGCCAGGCCTGCGATATTGCGATTCGCTTTTGAAAAATTGAGTTGCATGTTTAAGATCCGACGGTATGCCGAGAAAGACAAGGGTGGAGATAGTGGGAAACGCAATCTTGTTGGATGACTTCGGGATTTTGTATTAAGACATGGGACTTTTCCTTGAGACCTTGAGACTTTGTCTTAAGACTCTATGATTTTGTCTCAAGGCATTGGGGCTTTTCCTTAAAGCATTGGATCTGTGTCTTCAGCCTCTGGACCTTTTCTTTGAGACCCTGAGGCTTTGTCTTAAGACGTTGAGAGCTTGTCGTTGACTTTGGGATCTTGTCTTAAGACCTTGGGGTTTTGTCTTAAGGTTTCGGGGCTTTGTCTTAAGGCTTTGAGGCCTGGTCTTGACGTAACGGGGCTTTGTCTCAAGACTTTGGGAGTTTGTCTTGAAGAACTGGGACTTTGTCTAATGACTATAAGCCGAGACTGCCTGACCATAACGGGTAAGCGCCGATTATCTGTCGCGATGCACCGAAACGCAGATTTTATTTGGCGAAATGACCGTGGCAATTGTTGCCAAAAGATGATGTTCGATCAATACGCCGACCGGTCGCCCCAAACGCAGCTAAGTCTCATTGAACAAGGCACTTATCAAGACAATAATCGAAAAATACTCCGTGAAAAAAAGACTTTATTAGCTAATAAAATTAGAAAACCAGCAAAAGAAGAACTTCCCCTCGCGATAAAACATCTCTTTTGCGGAAAATATGACAAAAACTGGCAAGAAACTTCACGAATTTGGATGACCGCCGGCGAAGATCGTTGATAAGAGACGAAAATTACGTGAAAAAAGGATTTTATTAGCTAGAAAAATGAAATTATTGTTATGTAATGCACCGGGAATAAGATTTGTTTCCAAATAGATGTCAGAAAAGGCGAAATTCCCCCATGTTTTTGGTTGGTTATATAAGCATTGGTTGTATATGTAATAAAAAAGAGAAAACGATTGACAACTGACTTCCGGTTGAGTGAATCTTAAGATTGCCAGTGGCTGGGGTTGCAAACGATAACTACCGCGGTGGCGATCTCCCAGGTGAAATCATTTATGAAGACAAGTTATTGGATCGGCGCCCTCTCATTGTGCCTTTGCGGAAATATTATATTTGGACAACAGCCGATAAAGGCTCCTTCTCGGGTCGAGGTCACAAATAAATTACCGCCGCCGCAGATCATTCGAACGCCTTTGCCTTCGCCGACGCCCGCTCCTGCGCCAAAGACAACTGCCACGCCGGTCTTGGCGGAAAGCACACCCTCGTCGCAGGCGAGCAACCTAAACTATAAAGGCCTCAGTTTTGCACAAGTTAAATCAAAGATCGCTGAAGCAAAACGGCAGATGCAGATACGCCCCGTTACGACCGCGATGACCGACCCGAGTTCGATTACCAGTCTTGTACGGATCGCGTATTACGATTGGCGAGACCGCGGCATTGCTTACGTAGTGATCAGCAAGGACGCCTTTTTGACGCCAAATGTTCCGACGCCCGCACTCTCGTCAAATGGGCGACAAGTTAACATCCGCAGTATTCGGGCAAATGGCGTTAATACGCCAGTCGTCATAACAGACGAAAGCGGACAACCACAATTGCCGCTGCTCGTGCAGTACCCTGTCGAGAAAGGCGGCCGTTACGTCGAAACCGCTTACTACATGTCGACGCACCCCGGTCTGGTGACTCCTGAAGTTGTCGGAGCCGGCCGATTCTACGTCCACAATGTGATAGAGATCGGCCGTGATCAATTACGACTGCATGGATATTCTATCCAGCCAAAGGTCGCGGATATAGCGGAACGCCTGGCGACGGTCGAGCATGTCGATCATCTTAGATTTCGCACGGAATTTCAGCCAAATATCTTTAATGACATCTTTACGCTGTACGCTCTTAATGAGGGCCAGACGTTTCGCTATTCGGTAAGCTCGGCCGGTGCCGGCGGTATGGTGCAGATGATCCCATCCACCTATCGCATGATCCGAAGCCGTTATCCGAACGCCGCCCTCATGCCGGATTTCGTCGAGGCAATGCGGAACCACGTCAATGCTACTCAGGCGATGCTGCTTTACATGCAGATGACATGGAACGATCTCATCGCGAGCCCAACTATCTATAGTGCCGTACAAACCGGTCTCGCTACGCAGGAACAACTGATGGCCGCCGGATACAACTCAAATCCCGCAAAGCTGCCCGGTTACATCGATCGCGGCGGGACAGGCTGGACTTCGTTAATTCCGCGCGAGACGCAGATCTATCTACAAATTTACGATTCTCTCGAGCGAAGCGTTGTTGTGACGCCGCGTAAACAATAACCGCTGTTATTCATCCGGCATCGCGGATACGAGCGGTGTCTGAGAGCCTATCCGCGCGACCTCACCCTGTATCTCGGCAAAATGTTTCCCAACGAGGTTTTCACCCGCAAAGAACGGATCGTTCGTCACCTCGAAGATCGCAAAGGGCGGCGAGACAAAGTTTTCGAGCTGCTGCCGCGTCGGAAATTCCACCTTTGCCGTGTTGAGACCCCATAGATCTCCCAGATACACATCGAAAACGAAGGGCGTGTTATCAAATTCGTGGAAATAGCGGTTCTTACGCAACTCGCTGCCGTTTAACCTTTCGAAGACAGCATATTCGTCTATATTCAAATGGATCTCGGCAAGCTTGCTGACCGCCAGATCATCCTCGGAAACATAAAAACGCTGCTGCAGTATTCGCGTCCAGGAATTAGAGTAAGGATCGCGGATCGATCGTAGCCGTATCCGTGTATCTGCGATGTAATTATCGAAGATCTGCAGATGGCTGCTCGCGGGTGAAAGCGGCTCAGGCAGCTTGTCTATCAAAAACAACCGATGCAATTCCGTGTATGCAGTTTTGTTCATCTTGGGCAAATTTATTATACTCGTGGCTTCTAAAACGGAGCTATCTATGCGATTCATCAATTTAGTTTTCCTGTGTATGACGTTCGGGCTTTTAGTTGCCGCATGCGGCGGCAATCAGCCCACATCTAATAATAATTCCAATTCAACGGACAACGCCAAGGCGAACGGCAATAATCCGCTTTCTGTTACAACACCGACGCCCGAGGCGATAACAAACAACGCACCGACCCTGACCCCGGTCTTTAAGGCATATTGTGATGCATGGGTAAAGTCGGATGAGGCCGGTCTCAGGAAGGTCTATTCGTCGGACACTATAAAGCAGTTTGAGCAGGACATGAAAGAGGAGAAGCAGAAGAGTCTGATCAAGTTTTTGGAGCCGACCGATAGGGTCTCTGGAACTCCGTGCGAAGTAAAGAACGAGCAGATCAACGGCGACAACGCGACGGCGAAGATATTCTCAGACAAATATCCAAACGGGATCGCGGTCGTCTTTGTAAAGCAAAATGGCGAGTGGAAGCTAACCAACCGAAGTCCCGCGCTGGAGTCGGTCAAATCGTCTAACACGGCGTCGAATTCGGCAAAGTGATGTTTTCGAATTTCCCGGCTTGCATAGGAAAGCCATCTTGATTAGAGGATGTGTCAAAACTTAGCAGTGGCTGCGCCTTCATAGTGAGGCTCAGCCAATATGAGTTTTTACACAGGCTCATTAGATCGCGGTGGCTTTTTTCTTCGGAGATACAGTTTATCCCGATGACTGCCGGCAACGACGTTAAGCCGATGCCGCGGATGAATATGGTGGCAGGATCACCCTCGCCGCTTTTTCCTTCTTCAAGCCCAACGCCCAATCAGCCTGCATGAGCGTGTGAATATCACGGGTCCCCTCGTAAATGACGGCCGCTTTGCAATTTCGCAAATAGCGTTCGACCGGGTAGTCGTTCGTGTAGCCGTTAGCACCGTGGACCTCGATCGCCATGGAAGCCGCTTTTTCCGAACGAATCGTCGCCTGCCATTTTGCAAGGCTCGAGGCCCGCGCCGAGGGTTGTCCAATGTTCTTCTTATAACCCGCCTGCACCCACAACAAATGGCTCATCTGGTAATCGGCCTCCATCTCGGCGATCTTTTGTTTTACGAGCTGGAAGGTGGCGATCTTCTGGTTTTGCACCTCGCGGGTATTGGCATAGGCGACGGAAGCATCGCGGCTGGCCCGGATAACACCGGTCGCACCCGATGCAACGGTGTACCTGCCATTTTCGAGGCAAAACATTGCGATCTTAAATCCTTCGCCTTCGAGTCCAAGCATATTCTCCCGCGGAACGCGAACGTCCTGGAGCGAGAAATAGCCCGTGTTGCCGGCGCGGATGCCAAGCTTACCGTGGATCGTCCCGCTCGAGAATCCCGCCATCGAACGCTCAACAATAAAACAGCTCATCCCGGTGTGATCGCGTGCCTTTTGCTTTTCGAGATCGGTCCAACAAAAAAACAGAAAGTTGTCGGCTACGTCGGCAAGCGAGATCCACATCTTCTCGCCATTAAGTACCCAGTCATTGCCGTCGCGATGGGCGGTCGAACGCATACCGACAACATCCGATCCCGCATTCGGTTCCGTTAGGCCAAATGTGGCGAGCTTCTCGCCCCTTGCCTGCGGAACAAGATACTTCTGCTTTTGTTCCTCGGTGCCCCAGCTCAGAATGCTAAGACTGTTTAAGCCGACATGCACCGACATCACGACCCTCAAAAAGGTGTCGCACGCCTCGAGTTCCTCGCATACAAGACCAAGCGAAATATAGTCAAAGCCGGCTCCGCCGTATTGCTCCGGAATACAGACGCCGAGCAGACCGAGCTCCCGCATCTTGTCAAAGATGGACGGCTCGAAATAGGCCTTTTCATCCCATTCCTTAATGTACGGCGCGACCTCGCCGGCGACGAATTCGCGGACAGTTGTCTGAAGTGCTCTGTGCTCTTCGGTAAGTTCAAGTTCGATCACGGTTTTGATTATTTCCTTTCTGTTATAATGAGGTTTCTTTAGACAAACGAAGCTGAATATTAGCACTTCACAATGCAAATCGCGACCTCACCGCCATCGATGGTCCCTGTTTCAGATGCACTTAAGATGGTGCACGGCGAAACCCTTCCGCTCGGGACTGAAAGGATCCATGTATCGGAATGTGTTGGGCGTGTTCTCGCCGAAGACATCGTATCTGATAGCGATGTGCCGCCATTTGACCGGTCGCAGATGGACGGCTTTGCGATCGTCGCGAGCGATACGGTACACACGCCGGTACAACTCAAGATAGTCGGCGAATCAGCTGCCGGCGGCGGCTGGCATCACACGGTCAACCCGGGTGAAGCTGTACGCATTATGACCGGGGCTCCCGTCCCTGCCGGCGCGGATGCTGTGCAGAGAGTCGAACTCACCAGTGAGGGTGCCGGCGGCATTACCTACGGCCCCGCATCCGGTGGAACAGTAACGATCTTCGAACCGGTCAAACAAGGCAAATCGATAGTCACCCGAGGTGCTGAGGTTAAAAAGGGAGAGGTCGTACTTCGCGCGGGGCAAATTATCACAAGGAATAACATTGCTGTGCCCGCGGCGTTTGGATATACCAACGTTTTGGTGAGCAAGAAACCGCATGTAGCGATCCTTTCGACCGGCAGCGAGGTGGTCGACATCGATGTCGAGCCCGGACGAGATCAGATACGTAACTCAAATTCCGTAATGCTTTCCGCCATGGTCGAGTACGCGGGCGCTTCGGCTCATTCATTCGGAACAACCGGTGATGACATCGCAGCTATCAAAACTCGTCTAACAGAGGCTGCCGATGGAAACGAAATTCTTGTTATCACAGGCGGAGTCTCCGTTGGTAAGTATGATCTTACAAAGCAGGCGCTTAGAGAGCTCGGGGCCAAGATCTTATTTGAGAAGGTGTGTCTCAAACCCGGCAAACCTACTGTTTTTGCCAAGCTAGGTGAGACGCTTATCTTTGGCTTGCCCGGCAACCCGGTTTCGGCCGCCGTTGCGTTTCACCTCTTTGTCAGGACCGCGTTGATGATCATGGAAGGTGCAAGTAAAGCCGTGTCAAGGTCGGGCCATGCGACGTCCGCGTCTGACATCAAAGCGGCAAAGGACCGTGACACATATCTTCCTTCGCAATTGGAAACGGACCAGCATGGGCGATTGGTGGCACGGACGCTCAGATCGCAAGGCTCAAGCGATTTTATCGGGTACGCACACGCCGATGCGCTCGTCTTCCTTGCGGCGGGCGAGAGTTGCAAAGAGGGCGGTGTGGTTGAGATCTTATATTTATGACCGATCTTTCGCATTACGATAACTCCGGCAAGATAAAGATGGTAGACGTCTCTGCCAAAGACACGACGGTCCGCCGCGCACTAGCTTCGGCTAAGGTCTTGCTTTCGGCGGACACTATTCATCGTCTAAAGACACATGAGACCCCAAAGGGCGATCCGCTCGAGATCGCTCGTATAGCAGGGATCATGGCGGCAAAGAAGACATCCGAACTCATTCCGCTGTGTCACCAGATCAACCTCTCGAAAGTAAACGTCACTGCCGAGTTTCGCGAATTCGGCGTATACCTTGAGGCTGAGGCTGTTACAAACGGTTCTACAGGTGTCGAGATGGAGGCCCTGACCGCCGTTTCGGTCGCGGCCCTGACCATATACGATATGTGCAAGGCGGTCCAACGAGACATTTCGATAACAGATATCGTGCTTGAATCAAAAACGGGAGGCAAAGCTGATTATTTACGCCCTGAATAGGTCGCTACCGGCGATGGCGGCAAAAATCAAAGCTAACCTAAACGGCGAACTTTCAGCTAGAATACTCGTATGCGCTTGTAGCTTTAACCCGAGGAGTTTTTATCACTATGAAATACAAGCTTGCCGACGACGCCAAACCCCAGGTTACCCTCTTGCTGATAGCAACATTCTTAACCGTTGCGGTCTGGTTCATTCCCTACGCCGAGTACCTTGTCTACCCGATCCGCCTGTTTGTGACGTTTGTTCATGAAAGCAGTCATGCGTTGATAGCTGTATTGACAGGCGGCGCGGTCCAAAGTTTGACAATATCGTCTGACGGGAGCGGTGTGGTGTATTCGATGCCGTCCGGATTTATCGGCCAGGCATTGACATCGAGCGCCGGTTATATCGGGGCGACCGTGTTCGGCGTCGTGATGCTGATTCTGATCCGCAGATCCGTCTCACCGCACAAGGTGCTTTTTGGCCTCGGGGCGTTCGTCGGGGTAATGACCATACTTTTTGGGATCGTCAGTCCGATCTTTAATTTCCTTACGCTGCAGGTCGCGTTTTCAACCGTGCTCTTTACCGTCGTCTCCGGTTCACTGTTGTCCGCGGCGTTAGTTGCGTTGGCGAAATTTTCCTCGTTACGAGTTGCCAATTTCTCAGTCGCCTTTCTCGCCGTGCAATGCCTTTTAAATTCCCTGTCTGATCTCAAAACGGTGCTGTTTGTCAACACACCGCTGATCGGATCGGATATTCAAAACGATGCCGCGAATATGGCCGCGGCAACCGGATTGCCTGCTTTTATATGGGTCGTGGTTTGGATAGCTATCGCGGTCGTGGTCATAACGCTGGGTTTGAGAATGTATGCCGTGACCCGCGGCGCGACACCAAGTGACTCGGTATTTAACGACTAACGATGAGGTCGATACTTGCAACTTTGCTTCTTCTCATCCTGGCGACGGCATCTCTTTCGCAAGTTAAAAAGCCGGAGCCCGCACCAGTCAAACCCACGTTCGAGCGATCGCAGCAGATCGTCGTTGTGACCACAAATGACTGGGGTTCGGTTTCGGGCACAGCCAGGCTGTTCGAACGAAAGAACGAACGAGAAGATTGGAAGGCGGTCGGCGATAGCTTTCCGGTCGTTGTCGGCCGTAACGGTCTGGCATGGGACAGCAGCGGAATGCCGAATCCCAAAGCCTCAAAGATAAAACATGAGGGAGACGGCAGTGCTCCGGCCGGATTGTTTCCTTTAACGACGACTTTTGGAATCGGGGTTAAACCCAACGAAGTAGAATTGCCGTACACGAGGCTCGACAAATTCACCGAGTGTGTCGATGACGTAAATTCGTCGCACTACAACAAGATCGTTAATCGCGTGCAAGTCGGCAATTTTGATTGGAAATCATCTGAGAAGATGCTCAACGTCATGCCGGAGTACGAACTTGGCGCATTCGTCGCTTACAACACATATCCGGTCCAACGAGGAAACGGTTCATGCATCTTTCTTCATATCTGGAAAGACGCCGCGACGGGCACGGCCGGCTGTACGGCAATGGAACGCCGCCATCTCGAAAGGATCGTCGGATGGCTCGCGGCTGATAAAAACCCATACCTCGTCCAAATGGTAAAGTCCGATTACGATCACATTCGAAAGATTTGGAAACTCCCAAAGATCAAATAACGCTCGACCAGCTTCCGATCGGATCGCGACTTCTAGTCCGTTCGCGCTCTGATTGGCGCTTTGCAGCCGTCGCTCGCATCTCCGATGAGCGAGTCGTTCTGACAGTCTGTTCACCAACCGGGCGATCATACCGGCTGCGTCGCAACAAAGACTGTGAAGTTGTTTTCGAAGGAAAGATCCCGCTCCTCGTCCAATATGAGAACGATAGTTGGCGTGACAACTTCGCCAGCTACGATATTCGCTGGTAACCGCCCGCGAGATCCTCTTCGGCCAGGCCTTCGTTCGTTTCGTAAGTGTCGTTTATTAGTTAAATCACGATCGAACCACGAAAGGCGCTAATTCCACGAAAACAACAAAACTAAGGGTCAACCCCAACGATCAACGATCTACGATCCACGAACGCTTCCGCTTTTTGGCGGCTTCACGCGATTTGCTAAAATACTCTTTTGCCCACAAGGCGGAATTCATATCTATGCAGGCTGCGCGAGAGAAAGAGGAATTGATCGAGGTCCGCGGAGCCCGCGTTCACAACCTCAAGAACATCTCAGTTTCCTTTCCGATCAATAAAATGACGGTTATCACGGGGGTGTCGGGATCCGGTAAGTCATCGCTTGCTTTCGACACGCTATACGCCGAGGGGCAGCGTCGATATGTCGAATCGCTGTCGGCATACGCGCGTCAGTTCCTTGAACGGATGGATAAGCCCGATGTTGATGAGATAACGGGCATTTCACCGGCGATCGCCATCCGGCAAAAGAACGCCACAAAGAATCCACGCTCGACTGTTGCGACACAGACCGAGATCTACGATTACCTTCGTTTGCTTTACGCGCGCGCCGGGCAAACGTTTTGCCACGTTTGCGGTCGCGAGGTGAAAAAGGATTCGCCGGAATCCGCCGCGGACGAAATGTTCGCGGAACTCGCTGAAGGAACAAGGTTCTACGTCCTGTTTCCAATACAAGAAGAGGAGGTTTCAGTAAAGCCGGCGAAGATTACAAAGGGATCAAAGAAGTCAAAAACAGCTCGTATTACGAGATCCGTCGACCTAAGCGTCTCGGCATTCTTGATGTCGCTGCTGCAACAGGGGTTTTCTCGTCTTTATCGCAATGGCGAGATCCTCGAGCTGCAAAAACCCGAGGACTACACATTTCCCGATTTTGCGAATACTTATGTTCTCATCGACCGGCTTAAGACAGACCCGGAGGTTCGACAGCGCCTTGTCGATTCGCTTGAGATCTGCTTTCGCGAGGGGCATGCCGCAGTCGTTCAAACCCTGGGCGGCGACCAGCTAAAATACTCCGACCGTTATATCTGCAAATACGACGGCACTCGATATGAGGAGCCCGAGCCGCACCTGTTCAGCTTTAACTCGCCATATGGAGCGTGCCCCACGTGTCAGGGTTTCGGCAACACGATCGGTATCGACTATGACCTGGTCATTCCGAACCGGCTGTTGTCCTTGAAAGACGGGGCGATCGAGCCGTTTACAAGACCGCAGCACGCGTGGGCCCAACGAGAACTGGTCCGCTACGCCGAATCGGCCAGCATCGATCTTAAGAAACCTTTCGCCGATCTCGATGATTACCAGCAGAACGCTATTATCTACGGCGATGAAGGCTGGCGCGGTATAAAAGGCTTTTTCCAGTGGCTGGAGACAAAGAAATACAAACTACACGTTCGTGTCTTTCTTGCGAAGTATCGCGGCTATACCAGATGCCCCGACTGTAACGGTCAGCGTCTGCGCCAGGGAGCCCGAGATGTGAAGATCGGCGGTCGATCGCTGCCCGATGTGGTCGAGATGTCGATCGCTGACGCATATGAGTTCTTTGAAAGGCTCGAGCTTTCCGAGGAAAGAAACGCTATCGCCGAGCGGCTGCTGCTCGAGATCCGCCGGAGGCTGAAGTTTCTCGTCGAGGTCGGCCTCGATTATCTTACGCTCAACCGTCTTGCCGCGACACTCTCGGGCGGTGAGGCTCAACGCATACAGCTCGCCACAAATTTGGGATCGCTGCTTGTCGGTACATTGTATGTGTTGGATGAACCGAGCATCGGTCTGCACCCGCGTGACAATTCGCGGCTTATCAAGATCCTCGAAAACTTGCGCGACATCGGGAACACCGTCCTTGTCGTCGAACATGACGAGGACACGATCCGCGCGGCCGATCGGATTGTCGATATCGGGCTCTACGCTGGCGAGTTCGGCGGCGAGCTTGTATTTGCGGGAACATTCGAACAACTGTTAAAGGACCAGACTTCGCTAACAGCAAAATATCTGCGCGGTGACGCCGAGATCAAAACACCGCAGAAGCGCCGGCCGGTTACAAACAGCGCCATCGAGATCGTCGGTGCCCGCGAACACAATCTGAAGGATGTGACGGTAAAGATACCGCTCGAAATGCTGGTTTGCGTAACCGGCGTATCAGGCTCGGGAAAATCGACACTCGTACACGATATTCTCTACGCGGGATTAAAGAAGAAGCGCGGCGAGTGGAATTCACAGGTTGGATTGTTTAAGGACATCATCGGTGCAGAGTTGGTCGACGACATCATTCTTGTCGACCAGTCGCCCATCGGCCGTACACCGCGATCGAATCCGATCACCTATATCAAGGCCTACGACGCGATCCGCGAGCTCTTTGCCGGAACCAATCTTGCCAGGGCGAAAGGTTTTAACGCTTCTCACTTTTCATTCAATGTCCCCGGCGGGCGTTGCGAAACATGCCAGGGCAGCGGCGTTGTGACTATTGAAATGCAGTTCCTGGCCGACGTCGAACTGACGTGCGAAGACTGTCGCGGGATGCGTTTTAAGCAGGAGATACTCGATGTCAAATATAAGGGCAAGAACATCCATGAGGTCCTGCAGATGACGATCCGCGAGGCGATCAATTTCTTTAGGGACGTCGGAAAGATCGTCTCACGTCTCAAGGTCCTCGAAGCTGTAGGCCTGGGGTACCTGCGTCTCGGCCAATCGGCAACAACGCTTTCGGGCGGTGAAGCCCAACGCGTCAAGCTGGCCTCGCACCTGGCGCAAAAGACGGCTTCAAAGACTCTCTTTATTTTCGACGAGCCGACGACCGGTCTGCATTTTGACGACATAAACAAACTCCTTACCGCTTTTCGCGCTCTGATCGATAATGGCGGCAGCCTGCTGGTGATCGAACACAACATGGATGTCATTAAAACCGCAGACTATGTCATCGATCTCGGGCCGGAAGGCGGCGTTGGCGGCGGCGAAGTTGTTGCAACTGGAACACCTGAGGAAATCATCAAACACGAGCGTTCGCACACAGGACAGTACCTTAAGAAATTATTATTATGAAAAGATATTTCATATACCCCGCTCTCTTATTGCTTTTTGGGGCACAGTTCGCAATAGCCCAAGTAAAGTCAAAAGACGAAACCATAATGGCGAAGCAGTATTTTGCTGAAGATGCCAAATGCAGATCTCTAATAAAGACCGGAAAGTTACACAATGCTGAGATATCATGCCGAAACGCGTTGTCACTAGCCAATAAACTTCCCGAGCAACGCGACATGGAAAAGTATTCGGCTAATGAGACAGTAGGGCTCGTTATTTTGTTTCAACGACGTCCTGGCGAATCTATTCCTTTTTTCAACAAGGCACTTGCAATCGGAAAGAAGCGATTAACTGATTCAAATGCGGAAACCGGCGAACTATACTTCTATCTTGGGCAGGCAAATCACTTGTTAGGAAATTTCGCAGATGCTCAAAAGTTCTACGATGATGCTGAAAAAGTATATCGAGCCGCATTCATAGCAATCAATGATGACGAAGTTCGAGCACCTTATCCGCAGATGATAAAAAACATCCTGACAGCCCATCTTAGTCTTCTGAAAACAATAGGCCTCACAGAAAAGGCCGAGCAGGTGCAGAAGCGATTAGATAATCTCAAAAACGAGTACCACAATTTCTCGAATTAACTCTTTTCAATCATCCCCGAACTTCGCACGCCATTTTGGTGCGATCTCCGCCATGACCTTGCAATCGCAGTAACCACCATTCTCGTTTAGCCAACTGGTGATCTTTGGGAAATTTAGATGGTTTTCCATCATAAACTTCATCGAATACTGAAGGCTGTGGTTGCACTCGGCATCATATAGCTCGTCCTCGACATAGTCGAGCAGATCGCTGATGGTATCCTGGCCCGTCGGCAGCGAATCAAGAAACGCCTGCAGCTCCTCACCGCTTAGTTGCTCGAGATTTTCGATCTGACGTTTGCGAATAATGGGCATTAGTTAATAATGGGTATCCACTAAAGAGCCGACAACGACGTATCGTGCAAAACAATTGGTGGGCCGGATCTGATGTAAGATAATACGCGATGTTGCAGCAAATGTCGTCATGGTTCAGTTGGCTGCTCGGGCTCGGCGTCGAAGGCAAGGACCTTAGTGTCGGTCAAATGTCCGCTCGCGCGCTGGTCGTGTTTATAGCCGCAATCGTCATCATCCGTGTCGGTGACAAGCGATTCATGGGCAGGCATACGACGCTCGACGTAATGCTCGGGATCATTTTCGGTTCTATCGTGAGCCGCGCCATCAGCGGCAATGCTCCTTTTTTCCCGACACTTGCCGCTTGCCTTGTTTTGGTCGTTGTCCATTGGATGATCAGTGCTATCGCTTTTCGCAACCACGGGTTTGGATTGCTCGTCAAAGGTAGGGTTCATCAGCTCGTGATTGACGGTGAGATAGACTGGCGGACAATGCGCCGCACGCAGATAACCGAGCACGATCTTGGAGAAGCTTTACGATACCGCGGCTATAAAGATGATCTCGATAGTATTGAATCGGCGTTTCTCGAACGAAGCGGAAAAATAAGTATTTTGTTGAAAGAGGGAAAGAAGTAAGGGGGGGGTTCTAGTTTCTGGTTCGTGTCCGTGGTTCGTGGCTGGTGGTTCGTTGTAAGGGTCACGCGTTTACCCATGAGGTTTGTTTGCCACGCGCTTAACGGCTAAAGCCGTCACTCTTACTCCTCCCGCCGCTGCTCCTGCTCCTGCTCCTGCCACTGCCGCTGCTTCTGTCCCTTCCCCCGCTCCGCTTCCTCCCGTTCCCGCTGTCTGACTCCCTCGCGACCGTCGTATGTTGCAAATTGCGGAAGAAACAACGCCGCACCCAGAACGGCCGCGATACAAAGCACACCGCCCGAGACGAGTGCGGTTTTGACACCGTACCATTCGGCAACAATACCCATTTTTGCGCTGCCGAGCATGGGACCTGTCAGGTAGCTCATCATTTCGATGCTCGCCAAGCGGCCGCGAAGATAATTCGGTATGGTCTGGTTCCAAATCGATCCGCGAAAGATGCCCGAGATCATATCGAAAAAGCCTGCGGCAGCGAGAAACACCAGTGCCGGCCAGATGCTGTTTACAAGTCCGAAAAACACGATCGCGACGCCCCACAAGAGGGCAGCAATAATGACCATCAGCCCGTGCCGGTGGACGTCTCTCGTCCACCCTGACGTAACGCTTGCTAGCAACGCTCCGACGGCGATCGCCGCCGGAAAGAACCCGACGTATTGTGCACCATACATCGTTGCCAAGGCTGGGTAGAGGGCTTGCGGGAAGGCAAAGAACATCGCCGCGATATCGATAAAGTAGGTTCCCATCAATTCATGCCTGCTAAATGCATATTTCCATGCCTTCCTGACCGCATCGAAGCTCGGCCGCTCGGCATTCTCGGGCGGCGGAACAAAGCGGATCATGAACACCGCGGCGAGAGACGCGGCAAACGTGATGAGATCGATCGCGTACGCGACCGAGGGGCTGAGCTGCGTAGCGATAACGCCCGCGATCGCCGGCCCGATGATCATGCCTGCCGAAAACCTGATCGAATTAAGCGCCATCACGGCAGACATCAATTCCATCGGGATTACCTTTTGTATAAAGGATTCGAAGGCCGGTCGTTGGAGCGCGGCTAAGCCCGCATGCAGTGCCACCGCGGCAAATAATATCCACACCTGCGGCCGCGGAAACAGTGAATTCACCAATAGGATCGACGTAAAGATCGTTTGCCCGATCTCGGTAAACCGCAGCATCTTTCGCTTGTCGAGAAAATCGGCGAGGGCACCGCCGACAAACGCCAGACCGACCATCGGCACGAACTCAACCAGGGACAAGTACCCGACCATTGCGCTCGACCCAGTCAACTGGTACATCTGCCAGGGTACGACGATAAACGTCATCATCGATCCGAAAAACGACACCAACTGCCCAAAAAACAGCAGACGATAATCGCGTGATACCTTTAGCGGCGATAGGTCGAGGAGCATGGCAATTCGTAACGGGCAAATGGAAACGGGTGACAAGTCATATGTTTAAATTGCGGGAGCCCTAACCTGTGACCTGTGACCCGTCACCTGTCACTACTTCATGTATTCCGTCCAGCTAAACAGCCATGTCGCGTAAGCATTTGCCACAAATGAGAACCCATAGACTGTCCATTCGAGGGGCGTGGTTCTTTTGGGAGCTGACTCGAGCAAGATCACGAACATCCATGGCATCAGGATCATTGCGTATCGATAGCCAAATTGCCATCCGCCCGAGTTGCCGTGAATCCACAGTAGGAATGTGAGTATGGCGATCGCCGCCCATGCCGCATATTTCAGCACCCGGTCGCGGAAACCAAACCGCAGCACGAAAAGCAGAAAGGGGCTGCTCCAAAGTATCGAACTACTAAACCCATCGGGAACGAGGTATGGAATTTTAGACTTCCACTCCCAGGGTTTGATAAGCATCTCCCACGCCTGCCGTGGGATGTAGTACATCGAAAAGATCCCGTGGTTATACCATGGCTCTTGCAGGACACCGGGAATACGTGCATAGCCGAAATCGGTGATCGAATGAAACCGTATATAGTTGTAGCAAAGGGTTGCGGCGCCAAGGAGAATGGGAACGAAACAGAACCAGACGACGCGGTGAATCTGAACCGCAGAGACATGGAAACGCCGAGAAAGAGCGATCTTTGAATCTTGATCTTTGATCTTTGAGGGGAATTTTGATCTTTGATCTTTGACCTTTGATTCACCGTTTCCAAGTTCGACTGTTGGTCCTTGACCCTGGATCTTCGACCCACTGTCCGCAGGGCGTTCTATTATTCCCTGCTTCGTCGGCGTCTCTGCGTCTCCGCGGTTCAAAAGAAATAGAAAGACGGGTGCGGTCAACAGATTCTCGGTCCTATTCCCGAACGCAAGCGCAAAGAACAATCCGGCGATGAATGGCCGGCGGTCATACACGGTAAAGTAGATAGCGCCAAGCTCACCGACCATCGCAAACCCGAGCGCAAGCTGCCATGCGCCATCGAACGTAAGGTTTGTCCAGGTAAAAGTGCCGAATAGAATTGCGATGGTGAGCAGAACACGGCGGTCCTCTCGCAAGTCATAGCGGTTAGCGATGGCAAGCAGAAACAAGCAAGCTGCCCCGGCGCAAAGAGCGGCGATAAATGGTCCCGGCATATCGCTGATGATGCCTGTGTTCTTAAGGGCCGCAAACGGTACCATCGTTATCACAGCACCAAGCGGAAAGACCGAATACCAAAGCCCATCGAATGGAACAAACTCGTTCAGCCATTGCGGCGGTTTCTCGACAAAGCCGATCGTCCCGTGCAGCAGATTGCCCGCGACCCGAAATGTGTAGTCGTAATAGCTTTGCGGTTTGGGATTTGAGAAATAGAAGATGACGGCCGTCACGATCGATAAAGCGGCAATGACGCGGGGCGACAACAATGGTTTGACCGGCCCATGCACTTCTTTCACTTTCCTCGTCTTTGCCATCGATACAAGATTTTGCCACAGAGAGCACTGAGAGATACAGAGAAAATCTTTACGGCGAAATTCGAAACCACAGATGCACACAGATCAACACAGATAGCTCACCGAGAACTATCAGTTTGCATCTGTGCTTATCGGTGGGTTCCTTTTTCTTTTCCTCTCGCCTCTTTGCGGTCTTTGAGTCTTTACCTTGAAAGATTTATCACGCCGCAAACACCTTCAGCTTAAATTCGTCATTCGCGATATAGATCTCGGGTTTGCGGCCTGAAATGCGGTGTGATTGCTGAAGGAGCATCGGTAGGCCGCCGTGCGGGGCGTTGATGCCATATTCGCGACGCGTGAACAATGCGGCGATCTGCGGGTTGAGCCGCTGTGTGATGCCGTAGCGAATCGCACGCGACGAAGGCTGCGCGAAACCGCTCGTCCGCCGCGGATTTACAAACTCGATCTCGTTGTCGTAGATGTTGATACGCGTCCGAATGTCACGCAGGGCGAGATCGCGATGGATCAGCGTATTTATCAACCCTTCGGAAACGGAAAAGAAATGATAATGCCCTCGCTGTTTTACGATCGTATCGGTCACGAGAGCGAGCTTTCGCTTCGGTTTGTCCTTGCCGAGATCGACATAACGTTTGATGAACGCGAGTATCGTTTCGTACTGCGTCAGCAGATTACCCTTTACTTCGATCGCCTCGATCAGCTGCGCATTGCCATTGTCACCCGAGAACCGCGCGACCGTGACGTTCGATCGTGGAAGTACCTCCGCGACCTTTTCATTCTTGCCAAACAGCAGTACGGCCGCGACCGTCGGGGAAAACTCATCGGTGTTACCGACGGCCAGCATAAGGTCCTTTCGCAGGAAATCGCTCGTGTGATAAAGATTGACGTTTGGCGCTGCGTCTTCAAATCCACCGGCAAAGCTCCACAGCAGTGCGTCGTCAAAATCCTCCTCGCGAACTGTCGAGAGCGGTATGTTCTCAAACCCCAAGGGACGGATCTCGTCCAGCCACAAGGAAAGCTCCTCTCGCGCGACTTCCCTCTTTTCAGACCCGAACCGTAAATAGAACCTTCCGTCGCGGGTCATGTATGGCCGGCGCTTGCCGTCGACATCGAGCGCCACGACCCGCTTGCCGCTGTCAAAGGCGATGACATCGATCATCGGCACAACCGGCGGCACGATCTCGTCGCGGCATATCCGTGTCAGCTCTTGCTGCACCCATTCCGGATTCGTTACGCCCTCGATCCTCAGTTGATCGTTGACACCAAAGATGATCGTCCCGCCATCGGTATTAGCCAGGGCAACGATGCCCTGCGTGATCCGCTCGCTGTTCGAGAGCTTTACCTTGAGCTCGAGATATGTATCTTCGCCCCCGCGTATAAGACGCAGCAGTTCGGTCCTCGTCGTCGATTGGGTCGGTTGATTAACGAGATATTCCTGAAAGGAATGTTCGTCGGGGGATTCAAAACGCTGGCTGTGTCGAAATTTTCTTCTCGGCATCAGTTGTCGCGTCAGATTTTTGTCAGGACGAGGACGCTTTACCCGCCCGAATGCCTCGTGGAGAAAGGCACTGCTGGATTCAAAGTCCCAAGACCCAAGTCCAAAGACCCAGGTCCCAAACTCTTTAGTCAATTGAACCATTGAAATAGGAAATTGTAAATGTTTTCTCTAAAACTCCGATCCTGTCGGAAAGCTGAGCGGCCGGGGTCAGCTTGCGGGCATCCGCTGCGCGTGGAAAAGGGGCCTTTTGTTAAGACTTCGTCGTTTTTCCTTAGGGTTTCGGGGCATTTACTTAAGATTCTCGGAGTTTTTCTTAAGATTCGGGGAGTTTTTCTTAAGGCTTTAGGACTTTTCCTTAAGACTTTAGGACTTTTCCTTAAGACTCCAGGACTTTTCCTTAAGACTCCAGGACTTTTCCTTAAGACTCCAGGATTTTTCCTTAAGACTTTAGAACTTTTCCTTAAGACTCCAGGATTTTTCCTTAAGACTCCAGGATTTTTCCTTAAGACTCGAGGGCTTTTCCTTAAGACTTCAGGACTTTTCCATAAGACTTCAGGGCTTTTCCATAAGACTTTAGGACTTTTCCATAAGCCTTCGGAAGAATTTCTTAGATCAGTTAGCCGCCTCCGGGGCCATCATCTATCAAACGTTCTTCTTGCCGGTCGTCAGCTTGGTGGTGACCTCGCGGACAACCCGGGATGCAAGACGCTCATGATTTCGCGAAAGGAAATCCCGAACGGGACCTGGGTCGCGTTTTGCAAGTTCGCGGAGGGCCCACGACAAGGCCTTTACAACCATATCGTCCCGATCATCGACGAGTGCTTCGCAGATGCGTAGGGTACGAGGTATGTCACCATGACCGCCGCGCGATCGGATATTCAGCGGTACCGTACACACGAGGGAGAGACGACGCATCCATCTATCCGGCGAGTGTGACCACTCATCGATAACCGCGTCCGAAAGAACCCCTTCGCGCCACGCCTGACCCGCAAGAGTACATCCAAATAGGTCAACCGTTCCCCACGACGTAAGACCTCGTGACCAACGTATGAGACGTCCTTCATCGAGGGTCGCAAACGCCGCTCGGTGGGCGCCGACGATCTCATAGGCGATCATGCGGTCTGCCCAAGTCCCTCGTTTCACTAGCGCGTCGGAGACATTGAGAATTACGGAAGCGTCGGCTTTCGCCAGCCTCCGCGAAAGGTCCTTTCTAACTAGCCTAAGGGCCGGCGTGTTGGAACGTTCGGTCTGCTCAAGCTGCGCGTCGAGACAAATCAGGATCGCTTCAATATCGGTTTCGTCTATCAAGGTCACCCGTCCAAATAGCCCCTGACGAACACATTGATGGCGTGCTCAATCATAGGTCCGGATCTCTATCAGATGGTTGTTGGGATCGTTGAAATATACGGTTGGGCCAACGCCGCGGGCGCCGGTTTCGCTGCCCGGACCAGTGTTGTTCCCTACCGAATGAAATGAATCGCCGAAGGGTATACCCTTCTCCTTGATACGGGCGAAACAAGCGTCAAATTCGGCCCGGTCCATTGCGAAGGCGTAATGCTCATTGCCCTTTGTTCCCCATGGGGCAAGCTGAAGAGTAAAATCCCCGCTAACACGAATAACGGCAAAAGGTCCGTCTTCGCCTTCGGACTTGAAACCCATAACGTTTGTGTAGAAATCGACGCTTGCCGGTACGTCGTTGACGTTGAGTATAAGATGGTCGATGTTTCGCATATCGCTTCAAATGGAGAATGGAGAACGGAAAATGGAGAATCAAAAACCGAAATTTAGCGCAAAATAAGCAGAGTATGCAAGGAGATTAGGATCTTGGATCTTGGATCTTGGATCTTGGATCTTGGATCGGATCTTCCATTCTCCATTCTCCATTCTCCATTCTCCATTTCCTTTCTGTGGCTTGGGACTTGAGCCATGGGACCTCCCCCCCGATTGACTTCCGAACCCGTTTCATCTATCTATTGAGCAGCAAACCTCGCGATGGAAACCGATTTCACGACAGCTTACATTGGCCTGGGATCGAACCTGGGCGATCGTGCCGGGAATCTGCTGATGGCTGTCCGCGGATTGATGGAAGCGAGCCTTGATGTGTGTGCTCTTTCGGCTATCTACGAGACCGAACCGGTCGATATCGACAGCGAAGTCGATTTCCTTAACATGGCGGCCGAGATCCGTGTTCGCCAGGTGAGCGCAACACAGATGATGGCACGCCTGCTGCGGATCGAATACCTGCTCGGACGAAAGGATAAATCATTGATGCGACCGCGAACAGTCGACCTCGACATATTGTTTTTTGGCGATATGCACATACATACTGAATTCCTGACGCTGCCGCATCCGCGACTCCACCTGCGAAAGTTCGTTCTGTGCCCGCTCGCCGAGATCGCACCCGATCTGGTCCACCCGATCCTGCACAAAAGCATCAGCGATATCCTCGCCGATGTCGACGACCATACGGAGGTCAAACGCTGGGCCCCGAACGCCGTTATTGCCGCTGAACTCGAAGCAATGAACGCCTAGACTAAAGACCTCTTAAAAGCTATTCTTTACTAGAAATCCATGGCCTATTTACAACCCGATAAAGAAGGCAAAGTTTACCTGCCCGCCATCCGCGAGGCCAAGGTAAAGGGCGAAAAGCTCGTCTGCCTGACAGCTTACGATTATCCAACCGCCCGCATTGTCGATGAGGCCGGTGTCGACATGATCCTCGTCGGCGACAGTATGGGAAATGTCGTTCACGGCTACGGCAATACGATCCCCGTTTCGCTCGAAGAGATCCTGTCGGCCTGCATCGCGGTCAAACGCGGCACCGAGCGTGCGATGGTCATCGCGGATATGCCGTTTGGCAGCTTTCACGTCAACGAGGACGAAAGCGTCAGAAACGCCCTCAGGCTGATGAAGTACGGCGGAGCCGAAGCCGTTAAGATAGAGGGCGGACGGCAGCGGGTCGACCTCGTAAAGCGACTTGTCAACGAGGAAATACCGGTCGTCGCACACATCGGACTGACGCCTCAGTCGGTCTATAAGATGGGCGGCTATCGCGTACAGGGCCGAACGGCGGAACAGGCAAAACGCCTGATCGAAGACGCGAAACTGCTCGAGGAAGCCGGCGCTTTTGCTATCGTACTGGAACTTGTCCCGCGCGAGGTCGCCGGAATGATCACAAACGAGCTCACCATCTCGACGATCGGCATCGGCGCGGGACTCGATTGCGATATCCAGGTGCTTGTGCTCCACGATCTGGTCGGAATGACATTCGGGCGCCAGCCGCGATTTGTCCGGCAGTACGCGAACCTTCGTCAGGTCATGACCGAAGCTATTCAAAGCTGGTCGAAGGACGTTAAATCCGGAGCCTATCCAAACGACAACGAATCGTACGGCCTGACGGACGGGGCAAAGAAGGAGATGGCGGCCAAATGACCGCCGGATCAGACGTCTTCAATTAGATGGAGATCATTAGTCGTCGTCAGCGAATGTTCTCGATATCGCGCCAGCTCCGGCGTCAGGCAAAAACCGTCGGGTTTGTGCCGACCATGGGAGCTCTGCACGACGGCCATCTTGCACTCGTAAAGGAAGCGCGAGGGCAATGTGATGTAGTTATCGTCTCGATCTTTGTAAACGGAATACAATTTAATGACCAGGCGGACCTTGAAGCGTACCCACGTGATCTAACGTCGGATGCTGCCATTCTTGCTGATTATGAGGTCGATTATGTCTTTGCCCCGGAGATCACTGAGATCTATCCCGAGGGCTTTTCGACCTATGTCGCTGTCGAGGGACTGAGCGACACGTTGGAAGGCACTTCAAGGCCCGGTCATTTTCGCGGCGTCGCGACGGTTGTGACCATTCTGTTTAATACCATTCGTCCTGATTTTGCCTATTTCGGCCAAAAGGATGCTCAACAGGTGGCCATTATCAAGCGGTTGACCCGAGACCTCGGTTTTGAGACGGAGATCGTCGTGGTTCCGACAGTCCGTGAGGAATCAGGACTCGCGAGGTCGTCTCGAAACGAAAGATTGAGCGATGAAGATCGCGCAAGAGTGGCGATCCTCGTCGAATCTTTACGCGAGGCAAAGCTCGCGTTCAAGAAAGGTGAACGAAATGCCGCGCGCCTTACCGAAATTGTGCGGGACCGGCTCGAAAGCGAACCGCTCGTCACCATCGACTATATCGCCATCGTCGATCGCGAGACGATGCAACCTATTGAAAAGGTTGCAGATAACGAAACTCTCATAGCCGCGGCGGTCGAGTTTGCCGGCGTTCGCCTGATCGACAACGTCATCCTAAATAGAGTGCAGTGACGGGTCCCAAATTTGCATCTAATTGGGTTGAAGCGCCGACTTTGGGGAAACACGCTTCACGAATATATGAGGAACATTAAGAGTTTCATCTTAATATTGGCAGTATCTTTAGTCGTCTCTGTAGCCGCTTCAGCTCAGGTTTCGCTTGTTTCGCTCGACGGCACTCGGGTCGATCTCGAAGCGCAGAAAGGAAAGGTCGTTGTTCTTGCAGTCGGTGCGGCGTGGCTGCCGCTTTCGGGCAAGCAGGCCGACTATGCAAATGCGCTTGTCAAGAAATATGCAGGCAAAGACGTTGTCTTTTACTACATAGCGACCGACTCGAATGTGGCCAAGTCCAGGAACTTTGCAAGCGATCAGGATATTCGCAAATTCGTAGCCGCTAACAAGCTGAATATGCCGGTCCTTCGTGACAGCGACGGCGCGATCGTACTTAAGAAGTTCGACATAGATCAGGTACCTTCGTTCGTAATTCTCGATAAGTCCGGTCGGCAGGTGGGTGAAGCATACGGCGGTATCGACCCGAAATATGACATCACGATACCGATATCAAAAGCGATCGACAAGATCCTATAAGAAATGAAGCCGGACAGAAACCGGCTTTTCTCTTTGATCCTTAGGGAACTGATACAGATGCCTTTTTCATTACGATCTCATAGACAAGGCGCACCGGCAGCCCGACAACATTCCAATAATCTCCCTCGATCCCCTCAATAAACAATGCAGCCTGTGCCTGGACGGCATATGCACCTGCCTTGTCGAGCGGATCACCAAGATGCGCGAGATACGCGATCTCATCATCCGTCATCTGGGCAAACTTTACGCGGGTGCATTCGATACCGGTTTGCGTTTCGCCACGAACGACCGCTACCCCGGTTAAAACCTCATGCCATTTGCCCGACAACCCGCGGAGCATCTGCCTGGCATGCTCGTGATCGTCAGGCTTGCCGATGATCTGCTGGTCGATGACCACGGTCGTATCAGCGCCGAGCACGATCTCGCCCGGGTATAGGTCGGCGACCGCCTCGGCTTTTTCACGTGCGAGGCGAACAACGTAATCCTTGGCGGGTTCACCGGGGCGTTCGCTCTCGTCAATGTCCGCAACATGTTTCGTAAATTCCCAACCGACGGATGATAGTATCTCGGCACGCCGCGGGCTGCCGGAGGCGAGTATAAGTTTTGGTAACCTGATCATCTGTTTGCTATTTTCGCATTTCGCGAGATTGTCGTCTAAAATGATATCTGCTTGTTACCAAAGAGGTTAGATGGAAAGGCTTTTTGGAGCGATACCGAGTGCGCTGGCGGACCTTGGAAAGAATAAAGAGGTCAAGCAAGCTCTTGTTTTCGCCGCATGGAACAGATGTGCCGGTGCCGAAATTCGAAAACGCTCCGCTCCTTTGGAATTCTTTGAAAAGCGGCTCGTCGTTGCCGTCGTTGATGAAACGTGGAGGGCCCACCTCGAGGATCTGGCTCCACAGATGGTGGCGAAAATGAACGGCCATCTGGGGCACAACACGGTAAAGTTTATCGAGATGAGGCTTGATCGATCAGCCCATCGGGCCCACGGCCGCAATCTGGCGACTGGGGCTAATATCGAGGCTCCGGAAGTTCCCTTATCAGTGGAGCGAGCGGCCGAAACGATCGCGAATGAAAGATTAAGGGAAGTATTTCTATCGGCTGCGGCAAGCGATTTAGCTCGGAAAGAAGATTAAGGTTATGGATGTTAGAAAGATCGCAAAGCTCGCGCACCTCGAGATCTCAGACGAAGAGGTTGCCCTTTATACGCCGCAGATGGACGAGATCGTCAAGTACGTCGAGCAGTTGAATGAGTTGGATACCGAGAACATTGAGCCCATGCTCGGTGGGTTGACGACCGAGGGCCAGGCGACGTACACGATCCGCGACGATGTGCCCAAGGAATCGCTGGGTCAAAAAGCGGCTCTTGGGCAAGCTCCGTCGGCGGTCGCCGGTCACTTTCAGGTTCCTAAAGTTTTATGAAATATCTTAGCCACAGAGGACATAGAGAATATAGACGAAAACCATGTTTGGTTTTCTCTGTGTTCTCTGTGGCTATTCTTTTGATCCTCGTCTCATCATGCAGCATCCCGAATCTTGAAAAGCCTGAATGCACTGAGTCACGGGACAGCGTAAAGCAGTTCTATTCCCTGTACATCGGAACAGATGAACAAGACCGTCAGCAAAACTGGGAGCGATTTCAGAAGTTTTTCGCACCCGGGTTTTCGCCATCCCCAAACAGTGGTGGTCCTGATCCGTTCACACTTGCGACAGATTGGCCGACGACATTTAAAGTCGGCGAGCGTAGGGTCATAGCAAACGATAAAACCGATCTTCAGGTCCAACTCTATTGGCGAACTGATCCGGTTGTTGTACAAAAAGAAGTCCACGTCGAGGTAGTGAAAATAAACGGCGCCTGGATGATAAACAAGATCGGCAATTAAAAGACGTGTCAGTAGAGAAAGACATAGAGAAAGTTCTAACAAGGGCGGAGCGGCTCAACCCTGAGCTGAACGCATTTCTTTCGATCGAGCGCGGCTATGCGATGCAGCGGGCTGCCGATATCGAAGCATCTGATGAGGAGCTAAAACTTCGCGGCGTTGCTGTTGCCGTCAAAGACAACATCTGTACCAGGGGCCTGCAGACCACCTGTGGATCGCACATCCTGCATAACTACCGGGCGCAGTACGATGCGACCGCGATCGCGAGACTCAACGCGGCGGGTGCGATCGTCATCGGCAAAACCAACATGGACGAATTTGCAATGGGTTCGTCAAACGAGACGTCCGCTTTCGGCCCCGCGAAGAACCCCTGGGATACGACACGGGTTCCCGGCGGAAGTTCCGGCGGCTCGGCCGTCGCGGTTGCATCGGGCGTCGTTCGTGCCGCGCTGGGTTCCGAAACGGGCGGCTCTGTTCGCCAGCCGGCATCGCTGTGCGGGGTGGTCGGTGTAAAACCGACATATGGACGCATATCGCGTTACGGCCTTGTGGCATTTGCTTCGTCGCTCGATAACATTGGGGTTTTTGGGCGCACCGTTCGCGACGCTGCAGATGTATTGAGCGTCATCGCCGGCCGCGACGAATGCGACTCGACCTCAGCAGATGTGCCGGTACCCGATTATGCGTCAACGCTCGGTGATGAGATCGCCGGCCACACGATAGGTGTCCCGCGCGAGTTGCTTGGTGAGGGGCTGGAGGACGAGGTTCGGGAAAAAGTACTGAAGGCGATCGACGGTTTCGAAGATCTCGGCGCCCGCATAGTTGATGTCGAGCTTCCTTACGCCAAATACGGCATCGCCGTCTATTACATCATCGCGACGGCCGAGGCTTCGTCGAATCTCGCGCGGTACGATGGCGTTCGCTATGGTTTTCGGGCCGAGGAATCAGCCGAACTCCGACAGATGTACTTTCGCACCCGCGAAGAAGGCTTTGGGGCCGAGGTCAAACGCCGCATTATGCTCGGAACATATGTATTGTCGAGCGGCTACTACGACGCTTATTACGCAAAGGCGCAAAAGGTCAGGGCACTCGTTAAACGTGACTACATAAAAGCATTTACACTGTGTGACGCGATCCTGACACCGACCTCGCCATCTGTCGCGTTTAAGATCGGGGCAAAGACAGACGACCCGCTTGCGATGTATCTCAATGACATTTATACCGTCTCGGCAAATCTCGCGGGCGTTCCCGCCATAAGCGTGCCGTGCGGCTTGTCAAATGACGGATTGCCGATCGGGGTACAGCTTGTCGGTGATTTTTGGTCTGAAGCCCTTTTGCTTAATCTCGCCAGCGCATACGAGCACGAATTTCCCCTCGATGCGAAACCCGCTGCATACGCGGACTAATTACTGGGCCAATCTTAGATGTGAGATGTCACGGCTATGCGTGAATGTGGGCGGATGTGCGGCCGGAAGAATGTTTTGCCATCGGTGACGGTCTTCGAGCAGGCGTTCGATATCGGCCACGGGCAGCGGCTTCGAGAACAGGAAACCTTGTCCGTATTCGCAGCCGAGGACCCTTAATTGGTGGAATTGATGGATACTCTCAATACCTTCGGCAACGACTTTCAGATTTAATGCTTTTGCGAGTGCGATAACGGTGCGAACGATCTCGCCGTTCTCAGTATTCTCTTCCATGGCACTGACGAACGAGCGGTCAACCTTGAGCTGGTCGATCGGAAATCGGTGCAGATAGCTGAGGCTCGAATACCCGGTTCCAAAATCGTCGATGCTTATCTGCACGCCGGTCGCCTTGATCTGTTTTAGCATCAGGATGGCGGTCTCGGCATTTTCCATGACCGCACTTTCCGTCAATTCGAGCTTCAGGTGCGCCGGATCTATTCTTGTTTCGGCGATAACCGTCGTGATCTGTTCGACCAGGGCCGGATGCGCAAAATGTTTGCCCGAAAGATTTACGGCGATCGTTAACGGAACCTCCTCCTGGGTATGCTCCTGCCAACGGACTATTTGTTTGCAGGCGTTATGAAGGATCTGGACCGTCATCGGCACGATCAGACCAGTGCTTTCGCTGACCGGTATGAAATCGGTCGGCGAGACAAGACCCCTCTGTGGGTGGTTCCAGCGGACCAGCGCTTCAAAGCCAACAAGAGATGCGTCGTCAAGACCAATGATGGGCTGGTAGTGAAGCTCAAACTCATTCCGCTCGATCGCAAAGCGAAGATCGGTCTCGAGTTGCAGCCGGGTGACCGCACGGACATGCATCTTCTGATCGAAGATCACGTAATTTTCCTCGTGGTCCTTCGAGTAATACATCGCGATGTCGGCGTCACGCAAGATATCCTCGGCTTCGGGATATTTCGAGTTGCCGAATGCGATACCGATCTTTGCGCTTGTAAACACCTGGCGTCCATCAAGCGTGTAGGGCTCAGAAAGTCGTTTTGCGAGCCGGTCGGCGAAGCTGGTCGCCTCGTCGCGGCTTAGAAGATCTGTCAGGATCACCCCAAATTTATCACCGCTGAATCGCGCGACCATATCCTCTTCGCGAACCATACCCGAAAGGCGCTTGCCGACATTCTTTATCAGGCGGTCGCCGAGAGAATGTCCGAGACTGTCGTTGATGGTTTTGAAGCGGTTGAGGTCGAGAAAAAGGACAGCAAAGTTGCATTCGTCGGATTCCCGGCTTTCTTGCAACAGACCTTTCAGCGTATCGATAAAATAGTTGCGATTGGGCAGCCCCGTCAATGCATCGTGATATGCCGCATGCCGGAATGCTTCGTGGCTCTCCTGCAAAGCGACGCTGCTTCGCTCGATGTCCTCGACATAATGCTGTAGATCACGAATATGCTGCTCGGCTTGTTCCGCACGGGTCTGCTCAGCCTGTTTGGCAACTTCGACATTCTTTTTGACGTCCTCGACAAACTTTCGGAACGTCAGATAGACGATGCCGAAGAAAAGCACGACTGCGGCGAAAACGTAGATATTTGCTTTCTCAAAGGAGAGCGATTTGATTATAAGACCGGCCATTACGCCGCCGGACAAATATATTACAAGGGCATCAAAACAATTGTCGGTCCAGATCAGCCAAACCTTTCGTTGATTCTTGATGGCGGAGAACACCGCGACCAAACCGGAATTGACTAGGAAAAGGGAAAGAGCGAGAACCGCGAGCATCCAGATAAAGCTCGGCAGATCGCCTCGCTGCATTACAAGCTCGGTTGATCCAAAAATGAAGGTTACAGCTTTTGAGGCGGTAAATACCGCGAGCGCGGCGACAAAGACATTTATAAATACCGTCTTGACCTTTATCGAAACCCCCTGCCGCCGAAGATTGAGCGACGCAAGAGCGGTTTCTACAACGGCGATGATCAGTGCCGCCTGACCGCCGTATTGGAGGATCGCTATTATGATCAAGGCATCAGAAATGGTCAGGTGGATGTTGACCCGTGGAAGCTGTATTCGCAGATAGCAACTGCTAAATATAGTCAATACACCAAGCGTGATCAGGCCGTAATCCAACGGTTCGGTTGAAACACCCTGAAACGCCCAATAGATCGCGGCGATGGCGAAAGGCGCCATTACAGCCAGGAAAATGTTGACATATCGGTCCTTTAATTGCATTAAGGATTGGCGCGGGCGAAAAGTATCACGCAGGCAGTAATGCTAATTCCGAATGAATCTACTGACGCAAGGATGCCGCGAGATACAGCGGCAATATAAGTATATGTTAAATAATGTTTAATTGACAAGAAGATTTTTTTCATATAAAAGACCCGGCCCCAAATTAGCAGCCGGGTCCTTTCCCCTTACTCCGAGCGTTCGGATCTATAATTCACAATTTAATGCATGCTCGGCGTGTTATCGCCGTGGGCCATGGTCTGGTTACTCATCGACATTGCACTGTCTCCGAGCAGAATGCCATCGCTCACCAAGAGTCCATCGCTGACAAGCAAGCCATCCGCCAACGGCGAATTGTCGACCATTCCCGTATTGCTTCCATAAAGCAGACTTGATGAGGCAAACCACGTACCGTGGGTTATGGTTTGGTACCCCGATGCGGACGTGCCATCTGAAAGGACAGAACCATCACTGACCAACAGGCCATCGCTGACGAGCAAGCCATCGCTAACAAGCAGACCATCACTTACCAACAGCCCGTTGCTGCTTATATCCATTCCATCGCTTATCAACATCCCATCGGCGTAAAAGGCCTGATATTTGGTTATAAGGTCTGTACCGGTGAACGTGCCGTAGTTTGGCAGAATGCCTCCGGCCCACTGGAACCGGGTTCCGGCGATCGTGGATGTATGGTCCGGTAACGTGGTTGTCGTTAGCAGTTGGGTCCCGTTCGTCGTTGGGGTTGGCAGATCTTGCCGGATAAGTTGTGCTACGCGAACAGCACCCTCAACGTTGAGTAAACCGGCACCCTGTTCAAGCTGATTAAATCCCTGCAGCGGCTGGGCCGTATATTCAAGAAGCATCTTGACCATATTCGGCGTGAGCTTTGGATTTGCTTCCAACAGCAGAGCAGCAGTGCCGGCAACCACGGGGCTCGCCATTGATGTCCCTGATAGGTACATCATGGTTAGTTGAGGGCTCCCTGAATTCGTCGGCAAGACTTTGAGATCCGGATTGTTCGAAAGTATCAGACTGTTTTGTCCAGTCGCAGAGATAATACGGTTTCCGGGTGCTATCAAATCTGGTTTGATCAGATTGTCATATGTTTTAACGCCTGTTGACGGGTCGGTGTAGTACGAACGCGTAGGTCCACGTGAGCTGAACGTCGCCACTCCATCGTCATTGCGGGCATCAGTTCCAAACGTATTCGCGGCCCCAACTGTTATTACAGACGGATCGTTGCCCGGTGAATGTATCGCGCCGTAGATCTTTTGAGCGGCCGCGTTTTTGCCGTTATTCCCGGCGGCGGCAACCACGACGATGCCGGCGTCAACAAGCTTTCGTGCCGCACGGCAGAGAGGATCATTCCGCCAGCTTTCGATCGCCGGCGTTCCGAGACTCATGTTTACAACCTTGATGTTGTATGCAGCTCTATTTGTGTAGATCCAGTTGAGCCCATTTAAGAGGGCCGAAGATGTGCCCACCCCTGTGCCGTCCAGTACTCGAACATTTATCACTTGCGCATTTGGCGCGATGCCTCGGTAATCGGTTAGCTCCCCGTTTCGCCCTGAACCACCGGCGATCAATCCCGCCACGTGCGAACCGTGCCCGTAAGGATCCTTGTTTGTACTTGAACCTGTGGTGACTACAAAATCCTGATTGACAATCACGCGATCCTTACCCGAGGCATCCATGAAATGATGATGGTTCTCGAAGACTCCTGAGTCGACGACCGCGATGCCGATGCCGGTGCCGTCTAACGTTCCGGTAACAGTGTTTGCCGGCCAGTTACGAACCAGTGAAACGCCAGTTGTTGTTTCGACGTGTCCGAGAAGGTTGATCTCCTTGTTTAGAGAAAGATGTTTGGTGCCCTCGACCGATGCGATCTCTTCGGCAACCTGTACCGGCAGATCGATCGTGAGCATGTTCAGTGCATGGGCACGGCTTTCGATCTGAACGTGGTTCCGTTTGAGAACATTTAGGAGCTGCGGATTGTCTATATCATCCGACTGGAGAATAACCTTAACAGTCCTATTTCCGCCGGCGTCAGCAACTAACTGTCTCAGGTCGGGCGAAAGCTTATCGCCGACAAATGGATCGTCGTCCGAGCTTTTTCGAATCGCGATCTTTTCAAATCTCGAACGCAGGCGGCTATCGCCGGCGATCTGTTTATCAAAGGTGAGCGAATCGGCGGCGCTAAGGATCTGGATCTGACCCTGTGAAAGGGCCTTGTAAAGATCCGCGGCTGCCGTCGTCCCAAGTATGGGCGAATCGTTTGAGAAGCTTGCAATGTCATCGAGATATATGACCATCTTATCTCTTGATCCGGCGACATACTTTAGAATGCCTTGGAGCAATCCCTCGAATTCGATCTGATCGTGTGTCCCGGAAAACAGAGCGTTCCAGTTAACACGATATAATCTTTTGCCATTCGGGTCCGATGCAAGATTCGCGGCCACACCTTCGACAACCATACCGCGGGCGTATCCGTGCTCGTCGATAAGGACCGGATTCTTTGCCGAGGGCGACGTAAGAACCTTCGCGATCGACGCAACCTCTTTAGAATAGCTCTTCGAAGTTTCGGGAGAACCCGTAACCTCGATCAGATATTCGGCAAATAATGTGTTTGCATTTGCGGCAACCGCGGTATCGGCGGAGGCTCGTCTGTTGGACTGCTGACCAAATGCCAGTGAGGAGAACAGTAACGTAACAATTAGGAGAGATGCCATTACTATTGGACTTGTTTTCTTTCTCATAGTGGTTGTGGGATTCATACAGCTTTTTGAAATCGTGTGGCTCTTGCCCGCCGAAGATATGGCAATGGGCGTGCCACGGCGATCAAAGGACATTTACTATCGATAAACGCTGGGCTCGAGCAGATATTCGCGAATCGTCAGTTTTGATGCGGGATCGAGTTCCGGTCAATCTGACCGAACGCTTTTCGTCAAAGTGAATGATAAAGACCTAAGGTATGGTTGTGAGTAAACAAACAAAAAGGGCGTGTTCGGATCGAAACTTCCGTCTCCGAACACGCGCCGTTTGTGAAGGTGTGTCGTTATCTACTTTGTTATTCCAACCTGTGTCAACGCGTAAGCGTAATCAAACGCCACCTCTTTCAGACGATCATAACGACCCGACGAGCCGCCATGGCCGGCTCCCATATTCGTTTTGAGCAGCACGACATTCTTGTCGGTTTTCATCTCCCGTATCCTGGCCGCGAATTTTGCTCCTTCCCAATAGGGCACCTGACTGTCGTTGAGCGATATCTCGATCAACATGTTCGGATAATTCTGCGCCTTGACGTTGTCGTACGGTGAGTATTGGACCATGTAATCCCAGTCCTTTTTCACGTGCGGGTTGCCCCATTCGATCCATTCCTCGGTTGTCAAAGGAAGCGTCTCATCCAGCATGGTATTCATCACATCAACAAACGGCACCTGCGCGATGACGGCGTGAAAAGTATCGGGTGACATATTTGTGACGGCCCCCATGAGCAGACCGCCGGCACTGCCTCCCTGGATCACCAATCGATCCGATGAGGTATATTTATTGGCGACCAGCCATTTCGCCGAGTCAACAAAATCGTTGAATGTGTTCAACTTTTTATACATCCGTCCGTCTAGCCGCCATTTCTCACCCAGTTCGCCGCCGCCCCGAATATGAGCAATGGCGTAGATCATTCCACGATCGAGCAAGCTCAGACGCGACGTTGAAAAGCTTGGCGTCATAGATGCGCCGTAAGAGCCGTAAGCGTAGAGCAACATCGGTGACGATCCGTCTAGCCTGGTCCCTTTCTTCCACACGATCGAGATCGGAACTTTCACGCCATCGCGGGCAACTGCCCAGAGTCGCTTTGTTTCGTACTGGGTCTTATCGTAGCCGCTCGGAATTTCCATCTGCTTGATCAGCGTGCTCTTACGACTTGCAAGATCAAATTCGTACGTTGAATTTGGCGTGATCATCGACGAGTAGTTATAACGTATGACCGGCGTCTCGTACTCGGGGTTGGTCCCCAGCGCCATCGTATAAACGCTTTCGGGCGTTGCGATCCGCTCAGCCGCACGCTTTGCGTTGCGATCGATAATGCGAATATATTCAAGACCGTTCTCGACCTCTGAGACGGCAGCGTGGTCTTTGAAGAATTCCACCCCTTCGATCTTGATAGCCGGATTGTATGGAATAAAATCTTTCCAGTTCTTTTCACCCGGATCGGCCGCCGGTGCGCGGACCACCTTAAAGTTTTCCGCGTCCTTGTTCGTTGTAATGTAAAATTCACCATTATCGAAATCCGCGGAATACTCGTGACCGTCACGACGCGGTGAAATTATCTTCCACTCGCCGGTCGGGTTGTCAGCGGGCAAGTAGCGATATTCGCGTGAGGTTTTCGCAAACGAACCGATGAAAAGCATTCGTTTATCACGAGACCTGACCACGTCGACATTAAAGAGAACGTCCTTTTCCTCATAAACGAGGTCGTTCTTAGCCGTGCCGACCGAATGACGCCAGATCTTGTCAGACCGCTTCGAAACCTGATCTTCCTGTCCGACGAATAGGTACTTTCCGTCGTTCGACCATGCGACCGATGTTACACGTTCGATCAGATCGGGTAGGATCTCGCCGGTCTTGAGATTCTTGATGTGAAGCGTGTATTGGCGATAACCGGTCGTATCAGTGGCATATGCGAGCAAGTTGCCGTCATCACTCACCCGAAAGCTGCTGATCGCGAAATACTTATGGCCTTTGGCCATTTCGTTTTGGTCAAGCAGGACCTCGGCATCTTTGAGATCCTTGCTCTTGCTCCGAAGAAATGTCGGATACTGCTTGCCTTCTTCGGTCTTATTGAAATACCAGTAATCACCCAGCTTGTACGGTACGCTCAGGTCGGTTTGCTTAATGCGTCCAAGCATCTCGTTGTAAAGGCTGTCGACGAACGGTTGATGCGTGCCCATAAACGACTCGGTATATGAGTTGTTATCCGTCAGGTACTGAATGATCGCCGGGTCCTTTTGATCATTCCGATCGCGTAGCCACGCGTAATTGTCTGTGATCTCATACCCGTGGATCTTCAGAGTCTTGGGTATTTTCTTTGCAACGGGTGCTTTCATATTGTTCTGACCGGTGATCACGCCACTGCCTAACGCGCCAACCGAAAGAATAAAGACGATTGCAATCAGTCTTCTCATTGTCTCAAACTCCTTTCTTAGATTCCTACGGCACTCCCATGAGGGCGCTCTAGAAATCTTAATGGTCCATATCCTGATACTCTTCCTCACCGGCAGGAGGTCCCTGTTGGCGCCCCGCGGAGCGGCCAACGCCGAGATTGTCATAGTTCAGTATCGCGTTGAAAAGCAGGGTAAAGCTGCCATGGGACTCATGCCGCCACATCGGATTGTTGGCAAACATCACGACGTGTCCCTTTCCAACCGGAACATCGACGACGGCTGGTTTACCCGCCAGCTCAGATCCCGCGGCAAGCATTCCGCTGACGAACAACTCCTTTTCCGGGGCGAATCTTAAGATCACGCGAGGCCGAGTTTCGACTGGTGGTACTTGTGAAGCGGCGTTCGGATCGGGTGATATCGGCGGCAACAATGAATCGGGTCTTCTCCCTTGAATTACATCCGGATCTTCCAACGTGCCGCGCCCGCTCGGGCGTTCGCCGGCTCCGGCTCCGCCGCCGAAACCCCCGCCTCCGCCTCCACCGCCTCCGCCAAATCCTCCGGCGGCGACATTGAGTATCGGCGACTGGTTAAAGTAAACCGCAAGACGTTCATCGTATCCATATGCGATCGGACTTCGGCGGTCGGCAAAGACAGTATTGAGTACTGATCCCCTCGCCTGGAATTGTTTAGCATCCAAAACACTTACTCCACTTGTAATCCCATAATCGATCGGGATCGCGGCGTTATCGCCAACTGTGACGAACAGACCGCCTGCGTCGATAAAGGCACCCAGGTTGGCAATGCCCTGAAGTCCCATTCCGCCGCGTATATC
>OCZT010000330.1_pt1 | contig 45882 bp, 35 predicted proteins | sample 1539031 | NCBI WGS metagenome assembly OCZT01 (sample SAMEA3539308, study PRJEB22396) | soil metagenome | biome: tundra; feature: field; material: soil | place: USA | collected 2010-05 | depth 0.15 m
AAAATATAATTCATTGAACCACAAAGGGGGCCGACCGATAAGAAATTGCCCTGTGGGTAATTTTAGGGCGGGGTCAGACTGCAGGTGTGGACTCATCCAAAGCCACAAAGTAACGCAAAAGGGATAAAAGAACAATCAATGCCTTAAAAGGATATATTAAAATCAAATTTGTAACTTAATGCTTCAGTAAATAAGTTCACTTAAAGAGGAGGGTTAGATGAAGAATAAAAAATGTGATCTAAGTAAACGTGATTTCCTGAAAAAATCACTGGCTTTATCAGCTGGTTTAATGTGTTTCCCATGCCGGTCAGTTTTTTCAGAAATGTCACCTGAAGAACAAGTCAAATACAAGAGAATTGCTCTGTTCCAGGAAGAAACTGCCAGGGGAATAATGTGCAGGATATGTCCAAATGAATGCGTTCTTAAAGAGGGAGAATTAAGTAAATGCAATAACCGGGTGGTTCACGATTCAAAGTTATATACAATGGCATTCGGGAACCCTTGCACAGTCAATGTCGACCCGGTTGAAAAGAAACCTCTTTATCATTTTCTCCCAGGATCAAAAGCATTTTCTATTGCAACAGCCGGATGTAACCTAGTCTGTCTTAATTGCCAGAACTGGACCATATCACAGACCAGTCCCGATAAAACGAGAAATATTGATCTCATGCCAGACAAAGTAGTTGAAGAAAGTGCAAAAAACAGCTGCCGGTCAATAGCTTATACATACTCTGAACCGGTAACTTTTTATGAATATGTTTTCGAAACAGCAACTCTTGCCAGGAATGCCGGTGTTAAAAACATCTTTAAATCAAATGGCTATATAAACGTCCCACCTCTGAAAAAGCTTTGCAGTGTCATTGACGCAGCCAATATTGATCTTAAGGCTTTCAGCGAAAGCTCTTACCTGAAGTTAACCGGTGGAAAACTGCAGCCGGTACTCGATTCTCTTAAAGTTATTAAAGATATGGGGGTATGGCTTGAAATAACCAATCTTATTATTCCAGACTGGACTGATAATCTGGATGATATCAGAAATTTGTGTAAATGGTTAAGTGATAACGGGTTTAAAAATACACCATTACATTTTAGCAGATTCTACCCTATTTATAAACTTGAACAATTACCTCCTACGCCTGTTGAAATACTTAACAGCGCTTACAGGATTGCAACAGAAGAGGGTTTAAAATATGTATATACCGGAAATGCACCAGGAAATGAAATCTCGGATACAAAATGCCCGTCATGCAATTCAGCTGTCGTTGTCAGGCAGGGTTACCGGATTGCAGCAAATAACATTAGCGGAGGAAAGTGTGGTAAGTGCGGTGCGATAATTGAAGGGGTCTGGAACTAAAATTACTTGTGAGAGAAAATTGATTTTCTTCGTTTACCCAGATGCCCCACTTTGCTTCGCTGAAGCTACGCGAAAGCGAAGAGGGGAGCGAAGAAAATCAATAAGCATACCATAAAAGATGAAAAAATCTGAAGTAAAGGCACGGATAGATATTCTCCGAAAGGAGATAGAAGAACATAACAACAGATATTTTGTTTTAAATCAGCCTTCAATTTCGGATTATGAGTACGATATCCTATTAAATGAACTCAATACTCTTGAGAAAAAATTCCCTGAATTTATAATCGAGAACTCTCCAACAAAGCAGGTTGGAAGCGATATTACAAAAGAGTTTAAACAGTTCGAACACACGTATCCTATGCTGTCTCTGGGAAACACTTACAGCGAGGAAGAGCTAAGGGAATTTGACAACAGGATACATAAAACAATCTCACAGTCAATTGAATATGTTTGCGAATCGAAGTTTGATGGGGCATCAATCAGCTTAACTTATAGGAACGGTTCTCTTTTCAGGGCAATAACACGAGGTGATGGTAATAAAGGTGATGATGTTACATCAAATGTAAAAACAATCAAAAGCATCCCATTGAGAATTACCTGTAAAGGGATACCTTCTGAATTTGTGATAAGGGGTGAAATACTCATGCCCAGAGCAGTATTTAACAGACTAAATGACGAGAGAATAAAAGCGGAAATAACTCCATTTGCCAACCCGCGAAATGCTGCGGCAGGTACGCTCAAGCTTCTCGACCCAAGGATCGTAGCGTCAAGATCTCTAGATTGTATGGTCTATTTCCTTCTTGCTGAAGAGCTTCCTCACAACAACCATTACGACAATCTTAAAGAGGCAGCAGGATGGGGTTTCAATGTTGCCGAAAGCATAAGGCTATGCAAAAATATTGATGAGGTAATTCATTTTATAACTTATTGGGAATCAGAGCGTAAAAATCTTCCGTACGATACGGATGGTGTAGTAATCAAAGTAAATTCATTGAGTCAGCAGCGTGACCTTGGATACACGGCCAAGTCTCCACGCTGGGCAATTGCTTATAAGTATAAAGCCGAAGAAGCAACTACAAGGTTGTTATCTGTTACATTCCAGGTCGGTAGAACCGGTGCAGTAACTCCTGTTGCAAATCTGGAACCGGTTCTTCTATCCGGATCTACGGTAAAAAGAGCGACTCTTCATAATGAGGACCAGATTGCGCTTCTGGATCTTCATCTTAATGATATGGTTTATGTTGAAAAGGGTGGCGAGATAATTCCAAAAATAGTTGGTGTTGATCATTCCTACAGAAATGAAAACAGTAAGAAGATTGTCTTTATTTCCAATTGTCCGGAATGCGGAACAGCTCTTATCAAAAATGAAGGTGAAGCAAATTATTTTTGTCCCAACTACCTTCACTGCCCTCCTCAGATTAAAGGCAGAATTGAGCATTTTATTAGCAGGAAAGCAATGAATATAGATGGATTGGGAGAAGAGACAATCGACCTGTTATTCAACAAAAACCTGGTAAAAAATATTTCGGATCTTTACGATTTAAGGATGGACCAACTGGTACCCCTGGAACGTCTCGGTGAAAAATCTGCTGCCCATATAATAAAAAGCATACGGGAATCAATTGATACTCCATATTACAGGGTACTTTTTGCCCTCGGGATCAGACATGTTGGAGAGACAGTTGCAAAAACCATTTCAAGCAGATTCACGACTATTGATGACCTTATAAGTGCCGGGGCTGAACAATTGACGAGTGTTAATGAAATAGGACCTAAAATAGCTGCAAGTATTGTTGCCTACTTTTCAGATGAAGATAATCTTGAAATGATCAAGAAGCTCAAATCGACCGGTATCAGATTCAGTGCTAAGGATGAAAGCAATATTACCAGGACTGACAACTCCCTGTATGGTAAAATAATTGTTATCTCCGGAGTTTTCCTGGAACATAGTCGTGATGAATATAAAGAAATTATTGAAAGAAATGGAGGCAAGAATTCAACATCAGTTTCAGGAAATACCTCGTTTATCCTTGCCGGAGAAAACATGGGCCAATCAAAAAAAGAGAAAGCTGATGAGCTTGGAGTTCCATTGATTACCGAGTCCGAATTTCTCAAAATAATTGGTAAATAATAACATCTCTTCCCGCTCATTTTAACAAAAAACTGTTAGGTTTGCAATATGGAATTATTTAAAAAAATCAGGCTTAAAATTGGAGATGCTATCCTTAAAAGCAAGATAGCCAAAATCAGGAGAAAAAAACATTTTTCCAATATTAAGCAGGTAAAAAATATCGGGATTGTCTGGGATGCTTCAAAGATTGATGATTTTGCATGCTTATCTCGGTTTTATCAAAAGATGCACGAGAATGAAACTGATGTTAAAATACTGGGTTATTTTCCCGGGAATAACCTGCCCAATCAATATACAGCAGTCAGATACCTTAGTATCATAAAACAAGAAGAATTAAGCATCTTCTATCGTCCGGTTTCCGTGGAAACTAATGCTTTCGTCAGCAAAAGTTTTGATGTCCTTATTGATCTGAATTTCAAAAAACTGTTACCTCTTCAATATATTTCATCACTATCAAATGCCAGCTTAAAGGTCGGTCTTTACGAATCTAAAACCAGAAACGCTCCATTCGACCTTATGATGGATTTAAAAAGTCCTGTTAATGTTGAAGATTACCTGAACCATGTAGTACATTACCTTGAAATGATAAATTCAGGAACTGTAAATTAAGTAGATCAATAATGAAGGATATGAAAAAATTCAGAGGGATCGGGGTTGCTATAGTAACGCCTTTTAAAAATGATTCCAGCATTGATTTCGCCGCTATGGGACGTGTGGTAAATCATGTTATCAATGGAGGTGTAAATTATATTGTTGTAATGGGGACAACCGGAGAGTCGGCAACCCTCACAAAGGACGAAAAGAAAGCAATTATCTCTTATGTGGCAGAGGTAACTGATAATCGGGTTCCTCTGGTAACAGGTATTGGCGGAAATAGTACTCAGGAAGTGATAAACTGCATAAGGCATTCGAACCTTACCGGGGTGGATGGAATTTTATCTGTGGCGCCTTATTATAATAAACCGAACCAAAGAGGGCTCTTTCAACATTTTAAGGCTATTGCAACCGGAAGTCCTCTTCCGGTTATCCTGTATAATGTACCGGGAAGAACTTGCAGTAACATCTCATCAGATACTTGTCTCGAGCTTGCAAATGAATGTGAAAACATTGTTGCAATAAAAGAGGCATCCGGAGATATAGCACAGATTATGAGGATAATAAGAGGCAAGCCTGATAATTTCAGTGTAATATCAGGTGATGATATGATGACTATTCCGATAATTGCGTCAGGTGGAGCAGGTGTTATATCTGTTCTTGCAAATGCATTCCCGGCTGCAACCAGCGAACTTGTCACAAATTCGTTAAAAAATAATTTTAAATCAGCACGTGAAATACAGCTCCGTTATCTTGAGATGATAGAACTCCTGTTTATTGATGGTAATCCTGCAGGAGTAAAAGCTATGCTTAACATAATGAACCTCTGCCAGAATACTCTCAGGCTCCCGCTGGTACCTGTTAACAGAACAATATATTCACGCATTCAGAAAGCAATAGATGATGTGAACAAAAGCTGATCAGGCATTAGCATTAGCACCCTGTGTTCCTATCTGCTGCTGGCCATGACAATTTTTGTATTTCTTCCCGCTTCCGCAGGGACAAGGATCATTTCTTCCTACCTTTTTGTCAACCCTCACCGGTTCGGTTTTCTGATTCCTGTCCTGCCCTCCGCCACCGGTATTGCTGTATTGTGAAAAATCACTTTTCGACGTTCGCAAATTGCTCATATCTACCTGCCTTCTTCTCTGAGCTTCTTTTACCTGCTCAGGGTCCTGAGTGGGTATATGTCCCTTCATGAGCGTGCTCACTACATCCTTATTCACTTTTGTGAGCATAGTTTTAAATAACTCGAATGATTCAAACTTGTATATTAGTAATGGGTCTTTCTGTTCGTAAGTTGCATTCTGAACGGATTGCTTCAATTCATCCATTTCTCTAAGATGTTCTTTCCATGCATCATCAATTGTTGCCAGAACAACTGTTTTTTCATATGCTCTCGCCAGTTCTCTCCCTTCAGATTCCGCAGTTGCCTTCAGGTTGGTGACTACCTGAAAAACTTTCACTCCATCTGAAATAGGTACAACAACATTTTCATAAACATGCGACATCCTGTCGTATACATCTTTCAGAACCGGGTACGCTTGCGCAGAAATTGATTCTACTTTTCTTTTATATGTATCCAGAACTTTCGAATAAACCAAGTCAGTCACTTCCTTCGAATTAGATTTTCTGAAGTCTTGATCAGGAACAGGAGAATCCATTGAAAATGAGCGAATAAGATCAAAATCAAATCCTTCAAAATCTCCGTCACCATGATAGACATCAACAAGGTTTTCAGTTACATCAAACATCATATTCGCGATGTCGACAGTTAACCTTTCCCCAAGGAGAGCATGCCTTCTTTTCTTGTATATGACTTCCCTCTGTGAATTCATAACGTCATCATATTCAAGAAGTCTTTTTCTTATTCCAAAGTTATTTTCTTCTACTTTTTTCTGTGCACGCTCAATAGATTTAGTGATCATCGAATGCTGAATCATCTCCCCGTCTTTCAGTCCGAGTTTGTCCATTATACCGGCGATTCTTTCGGAACCAAACAGTCTCATTAGCTCATCTTCGAGAGAGACAAAGAACTGTGATGAACCAGGGTCGCCCTGTCTTCCCGAACGACCCCTCAACTGCCGGTCTACCCTTCTGGATTCATGCCTTTCAGTCCCTATGATCGCAAGACCACCGGCCTTCCGGACATCTTCTGTAAGCTTTATATCAGTACCACGTCCTGCCATGTTAGTAGCAATCGTTATAGTACCTGTTTTACCCGCTTCTGCAACAATTTCAGCTTCTCTCTGATGCAGCTTTGCATTCAGAACATTATGTTTCAGGCCTTTCATCTTTAGCATTCTGCTCAGTAATTCAGATATCTCTACTGAAGTTGTGCCGACAAGTACGGGTCGTCCCTGACGGTTCATCTCAGAAATCTCATCAATTACTGCATTATATTTTTCTCTTTTGGTTTTATATACCAGATCTTCTCTGTCAGCCCTGATAACAGGTCTGTTTGTCGGGATAACAACAACATCGAGTTTATAAATATTCCAGAGTTCTCCGGCTTCAGTTTCAGCAGTACCAGTCATCCCTGCAAGCTTATGGTACATCCTGAAATAATTCTGCAGTGTTATCGTGGCATAGGTTTGTGTAGCATCTTCCACCTTTACATTTTCTTTTGCTTCGATTGCCTGATGAAGTCCGTCGGAATATCGGCGACCTTCGAGAACTCGGCCTGTCTGTTCATCAACAATTTTTACTTTATTGTCCACTACAATATACTCTGTGTCGCGATCAAAGAGCGTCCAGGCTTTAAGCAGCTGTGTCATGGTATGAACGCGTTCTGACTTAACTGAATAGTCTTGCAGAAGTTCATCCTTTATATTCAGTTTCTCGCGATCGGACATATCTGATTTCTCAATATCTGCAATCTTTGATCCAACATCCGGGAGGATAAAGAAGCTGACATCTTCAACAGAATCCGATATAAGATCAAGTCCCTTTTCAGTCAGTTCGATGGAGTTTGCCTTTTCGTCAATAACAAAGAATAATGCTTCAGTTACCTTAGGCATTTCCTTGTTGTTATTTTGCATATAAAAATTCTCAGTCTTCAGCAGAAGTGACTTATTGCCCTCCTCGCTAAGGAACTTGATAAGTGCATTATTCTTTGGAAGGCCCATATATGCTCTCAGGAGCAGAAGGCCACCTTCTTCATTTTTGTTATCAGCAATAAGTTTTTTTGCATCGGCAAGTATCTGAGTTACAAGCTTTTTCTGTGCTGCTACTAGTTTATCGACTTTTGGTTTCAGCTCATCGAACTGTTGAGTGTCGCTTTTGGCAGTTGGCCCTGAAATAATAAGTGGTGTACGGGCATCATCGATCAATACCGAGTCAACCTCATCTACGATTGCATAGTGATGTTTACGCTGCACAAGGTCTTCAGGATTAATTGCCATATTATCTCTGAGGTAGTCAAAACCAAATTCATTATTTGTTCCAAAAGTTATATCGGCATTATAAGATTTACGTCTTTCCTGTGAATTGGGCTGGTGCTTATCAATACAATCCACTGAAAGGCCATGGAACTCATAGATCGGTCCCATCCATTCCGAGTCGCGTTTAGACAGATAATCATTAACTGTAACAATATGCACACCCCTCCCGGCAAGTGCATTAAGGAAAACAGGAAGAGTAGCTACAACTGTTTTTCCTTCGCCTGTTCCCATTTCAGCGATTTTCCCTTTATGCAGAGCTACACCGCCATTAAGCTGAACATCATAATGAATCATATCCCAGGTAATCTCATTCCCACCGGCAATCCATTTGTTACTCCAGAGAGCTTTGTCTCCATTAATAGTTATACTTTCTCTTGTGGCAGCAAGATCTCTGTCATATTGTCGTGCAGTTACTTCAAGTACGCTATTCTCTTTAAATCTTTTTGCAGTTTCCTTAACAATGGCAAAAGCTCTGGGGACAAGCTGATCCAATGTTACTTCAAGTTTTTCATTGATCTGTTTTTCAATTTTATCTATATCATTGTAAATCTCCTCTTTCAGGTATACATCTTCCTCCGTTTCTGATTTTTCCCTAAGTGATTTGATCTCATTTTCATCACCTTCAACACTATTAAGTATCTCCCTTCGGAGTTCTTCTGTCTTGTCTCTTAATTCATCATTTGACAAACCCTGTATTTTTTCAAATTCGATGTGGATCTTATCGATATAAGGATTGATTTCCTTCAAATCTCTTTCATATTTATTGCCCAGAAAAAGACCCAGTACATTATTTATAATGCTCATTTTAAGGTGTTTTACAGTTTTTTTAATATCCAGCAAAATTAGCTTTATTTTCCAATAAAGAATTCCAAAAACCCATTTTATGCAAAAACCCCGCCATTCTTGCGGGGTTTTACTTTTTATTTTATAAGACTATATTTAGCAGTCTTTACTCCATCATCCAGGTATAAAACAATAATGTACATTCCAGCCGGATAATCAGAAATATCAACCATAGTTTCAGAGGATCCGGAAGACCTGGTGTTAACCATACAGATTCCTGCTGCATTGAAAATACTATAATGCAATGGTTTATAATTCTCAAGACCCGTGATATCTGTACTTATTCTAAAAATTCCATTACCCGGATTAGGATATACATTAACCGGATGATTAATTATTTCTGTTACGGCATCAATAAGAGGGTTTATTTTCAAATCCTCAATAACCCAGCCCCATCCATTTGCAAAAGGATCGGAATATAGCCTGAACCTGATCAACAAAGTATCTCCTGCTGAAATATTGTCAGATGGACGATACAGAAAACTATGTTTCTGAAGCATGGATTCCGTACCAACAAATGTCGAGTTATCTCCAACTATACTACTATTATAAGCAGTCTCCCAGGATGGGACCAATCTGCAGTCATAACCATCAATAAAACCAAACCATGTCTTGCCAAAGTTCTTTGAACCTTCGACAATAACATAATCATAAAAATCAGATGATCCGTAAACCGATCCGGTTTCTCCGGGTTCAACAAGGACAACCTCATTGAAGCTGACTAACATCCCTGATTCATCAAATTTAAGAGGATGTCTTAAAATTGAAGTATATTCAATACTTTTATTGTTGTCATCCGGACTTTCATACGGGTGTTTTGAATTAAGACCAAATTTACTGAAGCCGGCAGGTTTTGTAATATCAAATCCGATATTAAAGAAGTCGGGAGCCGCACCTGAAAAATCTGTGGAGTAGGTTGAGAGAGTTGAAGAGATTTCCTCGATATGGGTCACGAAATATCCTGTTTTTGGCAATACACTTATATTAGGGACCAGAGCCGTGTCAACTGCAAAAATTTTATATTCAATTGAGTCGTGTCCTTTTAACGATAAAGATCTGGCATTAAAAGCAGTGTAATAATTATCTGCCAGTCCCTTTTTCAAACGGAAAAATTTTGAGGGGCCATTATTAACTTTGAATTCAACATAAGCTGAATCTATCCCAAGATTGTCGGTTACTCTGGCATTATATTTTACGGAGTCAATTGTCTGTAAATAATAAGTAACCGGAGTATGAGTTATAACCGGTTTTACAGTATCAGTTCCGATAAAAACATGGTACCGGTTATTTTTAATCATGGGATAATCTTTATACACTGATGGGGATCTGTAAGTCCTTAGAAAATAATCTTCAATAAAAAAATAATACTGCAGTTCCAAATTGTAATGGGGGATGGTAATTGTAGTATTATAAGAGTCATTGGAATTTGTCGAAATAAGATAAAGAGAGTCACTTGTGAGAAAGTTATCAAAAGAGAATACAATCCCAACCCTATTATGATTATAAGTGGTATCTGATTTGATGTCCGCTGAAAGTATGATCTGCGACAGATGATTTTCAGTATCGCCGACTGGTTTATGGATTATTCTGGTATTGATCCAGCCAATATCTCCAAGTATTGAAAAGGTGTATTTCCCCGGGTCATGAATTGCCTCGCCAAGGTCAATAAAAGGCTTCATTAGAGCATCTTTACTAAGGATTACCGATGATTCATCCAGATGAGAAACGCTGGACCCATCGTCCCAGGTTGAAGGGGCATATAACTTAGCTCTTAAATTCGTATAATTATTCAATGTTGTATATTTTTTCAGTAGCGGACCGTTGAAATACAGCTGATTTCCGGTAAGCTGGCTCTCAAGAGCGGTTGAATAGTTAAGAAATTTTAGGGTATCGGTTAATTTGCTGCCTTCATAGTTCTCAACGAATGTATCATATATCATTGGTACAGAACCTATACCATAGTAACCCAGGGTTCCGTCAGAACTAAAGCTGTCAAAAAAGCCCAGTCCGTGACATATCTCATGCAATGCGACTGTAACCAGATCGTACTTCTGAACAGGAGTTTGTCCGTCAGTGCCGAGGTACCAGTTTATTGAGCTGTTGACTTCAAGTGTTATATCTCCCTGTAAATCAGCATTAAGGGTTTCCCCTGAAATCTTTTCGGCAAGTGCAACCGGGTAAAATGATAACGGGTTCAATGCATTTATAGTTGACCCTCCGACATACCCTGTAATTGTTGATTGCGCAAGTACTCCTGAAGTTGTGATTTTCTCCCAGCTTGCATTAATAGTGATCTTTGTATCAGCCGGAAGCATTGTTTCCAGTATTGAGGTTGCATAATCTACTGCTGCTTTTGCCTGAGTGGAAAAACCATTATAATTAACTGTGATTGATCCTCCGCTTTTTGAACCTCGTTTACTGAAAAATATCTTAGGAGGTGGAATATAAAATTTGTTTATTTTATTCCCGGCATAACATACTCCTGTAACGGACGAATTCTTTATCAGATCCTGTGCTGTGAGTGGAAGAACCGAATTAAAAATAAGCAATCCTGTTAAAAGAGAAAGGAGTCTCTTCATGTGGTAGCTCCGGCATTAGCTGCGGGTTTTTTCAAAGCCGGCATAACTGCTTTCCCGCCTCTTTCATTTATATACTTAATAAACTTAAGCATATGAGTTCTTTCTTCATCTGACTGCCTGTACATCCATGCTGCAACACCACTTAAGCCCTTATTTTCAGCCCACGATGCCATAGCAAGATAAAGATTAGAAGAATAACCTTCTCTTTCTACCTGCCTGTTGCAGATTTCTTCAATTTTTTTATTTAACATAAAAATAAGTTTTAATGGGTTTTTATAATAACACTTATTTTAATTAAGTTATTCATTATCTAATAGTTGCTCTATTTTAGCAATAAGATCATTAATTGAAAAAGGTTTTGAATAGATTGCATCTGCTCCGAGCGCTTTTGCCAGATTAAGGTAACTTCCCGGGCCCACTTTACCTCCTCCCGATATGGCAATAATCTTGATCGATGGTTTTAATTCTCTGAGTTTAATAACTACCTTAAGTCCATCTTCCTCAGGCATAATAAGGTCAGTAACAACAAGATCTGTAATAAGTGGTTTGAAATGAGTTATCGCGGCTTTGCCATTTTCTGCTTCGAGAACTGTAAAATTTCTTCTTAAAAGCGACAGCTTTAACATTTCTCTAAGCTCTTTATCATCTTCAACGATCAGTACTCCTGGCATTGTTTATATTTTAAGGTTAAGTGTTTATCTTAATAATTCCTGAATTGCATTTCTGATTTCTTTCAGAGAAACCGGCTTTGTCAATTGTTGATTTATAATTCCCGAATTTAGTAATTTTTCATCAGATATTTCCTGGGTTGGGTCGGTGATTAGAATACAGGGAGTAAGAATTTTCTGACTTCTGAATATTCCGACAAGATCTTCAGGAATAATCTGTTTCGAATCGCTCATATAGATAACCATATCAGGCCGTTCCCGGATGTTTGTCATTACTTTAACAAAATTCTTACCATCAGATATAAAAATAAGCTCATAACCAGCACTTTCAAGAGCCAATGTTAGTATCCTGGACTCATATTTATTCCCGGTGATAAACAATATTTTTTTCCTGCTGTCTTTCCATGTGGTAACCGTGGAGTAGCTTTTCGAAACCGGAAGATAAACATTGAACACAGATCCTTTCTCTTTCTTGCTTGAAACAACTATCTCTCCTTCCATTTCTGTAATTATACCATGTATAACTGATAAGCCAAGTCCGGTACCTTTTCCTACTTCTCGGGTTGTGAAAAAGGGCTCAAAGATTCTTCCTATAAGGGATGGGTCCATGCCCTCTCCCGTATCCTTAAAAGTCAGCAGTACATATTCATCTGCAACAATACCTTTATTGAGTTCATGTTGTACGAACTCTCTTTTGACAACAGTAATGTTTACTGACAATGTACCTCCATTTTCTTCCATAGCCTGGATAGCGTTTGTCATCAGGTTTAAGAAAACCCTGAACAATTGAGTAGGATCAGCCAGAACATTAGCAATCATTTTTGGAATCCTGCTTTTCAGTAATATATTGGATGGAATCGATGATTTTACAAATCCTATAGTCTCTTTAAGGACTTCTGACACATTTATCAGAACCTTTTCCTGCTCAACATGCCTGCTAAATGTAAGTATTTGATTTGTAATAGATTGAGCTTTTTTAACTGCACCTTGTATCTTACTTACTTTCTCTGAAAGTTCTGAGTTTTTTGGAAGATCATCGAGCAACATTTCCGAATAACCGGAAATTGTAGCCAGAATATTATTGAAATCGTGTGCTATACCTCCAGCCAGTGATCCTATTGTCTCAAGCTTCTGAGCCTGGACCAGACGATTTTCGAGCATCAGTTCACGTGAACAATCTTCAACTGCAAAATCGATATATGCCGGGGCCCCTGATCCGTTAACAGCAAGGAACCCGCTTATCCGACATGGTATTTCCTTCCCATAAGAGTTTTTCAGCGAGACTCTTCCAAAATTTTTTGTATGAGAGTCAATAAGTTGTTTAATCTCAATTTCAAACAGCTCTTCCTCAAGATAAAAGTTCTTAATATTCATGCGGGTAATCAGAAGCTCATCATGGCAATCCGCAATCATTAGAAAAGCTTTGTTAGCGTATAAAATATTTCCCTCCGGATCACATCTGAGGAACCCAATAGGAAGATTTGATTCAAATTTTCTCAGTTCTTCTTCTTTCTCTTTAACGGCCTCTTTTGTTGTCTTCAGATCGTCAATATCGAATGTTTCTGCCAGAAGATGAGTAATCTTGCCGGGCTCAACAGACAAGGGTCTGAAAACTACTTCAAAATGTCTATTACCTGACAGTGGCGTAAAAAAAGTTGCTTCATATTTTACTGTCTTTCCTGAAAAACATATGTCAACATTTCGCTTAATCGCATTTTGAAATGTATCGTGCCCCCACACATCTTCCATAGTTTTCCCGAGAATAGTGTCAAGGACTACCTTATGTGCATTACAAAAAGCAGAATTAGCTTTCTCATAAATATAATCACGGTTAATGATGGTTATCATCGACCTGGAATGGTTAATAATCTGGTCTGAAATATCCTTTTCCTTTGTCAGGAATTTCAAATATTCATAACCGTCAGATATTTCAAGTTTCTTTTTCAATTAGCTAAAGTTGGTTGGTAAAGTTCATTTTGTAGTAAAATCAAGATTAAATGTTTTCTTCATATCCTTCAGAATAGGATATTTGTTAATAAGAAAATTAAGCTTTTGATCATCATTATATGGGATTTCATTTATTTCTGAAAGGTCTATAGTTGTTTCAATATCTAAATGGGACAAAATGAACTTGCTCTCAAGAAAATTTACAAGCTTTGGTTTGTAATTTAATATGAATGTATCTTTTTGTGCAGCATTACTGAGATGTATTTTTATTGTCTGATCGTTTTCCAATTCGGGCCTGATCGATTTAAACATGCTTACGATCCGGTTACCATCTCCTTTAAGTTTATCTGTAAATTCCTGCCATGCAATATCGAAAGCCTGGGGAGTGAACTCATCCTTCGTCCTCAGAGGAACTTCAGGATCATTTAGAACTGATCTCTCTTCCTGCTTCAGAGTTGGTTTAATATCCTCTGATATGATCTCTTTTATAGAGAATGCTTTGGATGGTTTCTCAATTAGAGGAATGTGCTTCCCCGATGCCATATCCTGATTAATAACTTTTTTTTCAGAAAGCTGAAATTCGTGTCGTATTATTTCTGATTTTGAAGGAAGCGGAAGATCTTCTTCCTGTCTTTTTAAATCTCCGGGATCAGACTTTTTTTTTTCTGAAGACTCGCCAGCTTCATTCATTAACCTGCACAACCTGATCAGGGAAAGTTCTATATGCAAACGTGGATTCTTGCTACTTTTATAAGTAATATCACAATTATTCCCAATCTCTAAAGCCTTGAACAGAAAATCAACAGGACACGTTCCTGTTTGTTGCAGGTACTTCTTTTTGATCGCTGGCGTTGCTTCGAGAAGACGAAGTGTTGACTCATCTTTGCTTACAAGCAGATCGCGCAGGTGACTATTGAGTCCGGAGATAAAATTATGGCCATCAAATCCTTTCTCCAGCACTTCGTTAAAAGTTAATAGCACTGATGAGACGTCACCTGACATAGCAGCATCGACTGACTTAAAATAGTACTCATAATCGAGAACATTGAGATTCTCAATAACATCTTTATAGGTGATAGTTTTTCCACTCAGACTTACTATCTGATCAAAAATTGATAAAGCATCGCGTAAGGCTCCGTCAGCTTTCTGAGCAATAATGTGCAGGGCTTCCTCAGCTGCAGTAATTCCTTCATTTTTAGATACATACATTAGTCGTCCAACAATATCTTCAATTCTGATCCTATTGAAATCGAATATCTGGCATCGCGATAGAATGGTTGGAGTTATTTTATGTTTTTCTGTTGTGGCTAAAATAAAGATAGCATGAGATGGGGGTTCTTCAAGTGTTTTAAGGAAAGCATTAAAGGCTGATGAAGATAACATATGAACCTCATCAATTATATAGATGCTGTACTTTCCGATCTGGGGTGGAATCCTTACCTGGTCATTAAGGGATCTGATATCTTCAACCTTATTATTAGATGCAGCATCAAGTTCATGAATATTAAATGATCTCGATGAATTAAATGACAGACATGATTCGCATTCATCACATGCTTCAAGGTTTTCACCAAGATTGCTGCAGTTAATTGTTTTGGCAAAGATCCTTGCGCAGGTTGTTTTACCTACTCCTCTTGGTCCGCAAAAAAGATAAGCCTGTGCAAGATGGTTGTTCTTAATAGCACTTTTCAACGTATTTGTAATGGAATCCTGGCCAATTACCATATCAAAACTGGCAGGCCGGTATTTCCTGGCTGAAACGATGAAGTTTTCCATAAATCGGGGATCCTCGTTTTTCAAAAATCATGAAACACAAATATAGTCAAAAAGCCTTCCTGATAAAATGGTGAATAAAAAATATTCCATCTGCCCTGTGTGGAAAGAACTCAAAAGCCTTTCACTTATATTAGTAGGTTTTAATAGATCAAAATACAGTAAATGAACGACTATAAGTCCCTCAGGGGGGATTTAAAGGACTCCCACAGGGGGAAATCAAACAAAGGCTCAATTAAAGTCATATGAACGGGAAGGGGGTAATATTGGTATTAGAAGAACTTAAAAATCTAAATGGAAACATATATTTCTAATTTTTTCCTCACTTATTTTTTGAATAAAGCAAAATAGTTGTACTTTTGCGAGCCAAAATCATATAACTAATAAACAATTAATTACTATGTTGAATCAGTACGAAACCGTTTTCATTGCAACTCCCGTTTTATCTGAGAACCAGATGAAGGAAGCGGTACAGAAATTCAAGAAGGTCATCACCGACAACAGCGGTGAGATCGTTCATGAAGAGAACTGGGGTCTAAAGAAACTGGCCTATCCAATCCAGAAAAAGTCAACAGGCTTTTATTACCTGGTTGAATTCAAAGGTACAGGCGATCTAATTGAAAAGCTCGAAGTCCAATATCGGAGAGATGAAAGGATTATCAGGTTTTTAACTTTCAGGATGGAAAAATTTGCCGTCGAATATGCAGAGAAGAAGAGAAAACAGAAAGAATCAGGTAAATCGAAGGAGGAATAAAATATGGCACAGAACGAATCGGAAATCAGATATTTGACTCCACCAACCGTTGAGATCAAGAAAAAGAAATATTGCAGATTTAAGAAAAACAGGATCCGTTATATCGATTATAAAGATCCGGAATTTCTTAAGAAGTTTCTGAATGACCAGGGTAAAATTCTGCCACGCAGAATTACAGGTACTTCACTTAAATATCAGAGGAAAGTGGCAAAAGCCGTTAAAAGAGCCAGACACATTGCTCTTCTTCCTTATGTTACTGACCTTTTAAAATAAGGAGGACACAAAATGGAAATTATATTAATACAGGACGTCAATAAGCTTGGACAGAAGGACGATTTAGTGAATGTTAAAGCCGGGTATGGTAGAAATTTTCTGATTCCCAGAGGGTTTGCAATTGCAGCAACAACTTCAGCAAAAAAGATGCATACTGAAAACCTGAGGCAGAGGGCCCACAAGGAAGAGAAGATAAAGATTGCAGCACAGGAGGTAGCCGGTAAAATGGCTGGTTTAAAAATCATTGTTGGTGCAAAAACCAGTACTTCAGGGAAAATCTTTGGTTCGGTAAACACAATCCAGATTGCAGAATCGTTGAAAGAAAAAGGATTTGATATTGACCGTAAAAACATTACACTTCCTGAAGATCAGATCAAGGAAGTTGGTAACTATAAAGCTATAATCAAATTACACAGGGATGTTAAAGTTGAAGTTGACTTTGAGATCCAGGGGGAATAAAATATCCAAATAATATCTAAGAAGAGACGCGCAAGTTGCGCGTCTCTATTTTTTTTTAAACAAACCAGAAAATGTATCAGTAGAGACACCCATACTGGGAGTCTCTATGATCAAATGTATATTTCTATTAATATGAATCATGGAAATCTTTTCTACGCTCGTACTTCATATCACCCAAAACGGCAGCTTTAACCTTTATCAGAAAGCTCCAGCCCTGAGTTGAACCAATCGGGACCCAGTTAACACTCATGTCCCAGCAATGGAGATCACGGGTAATTCCAATCGTTGAATAGGTCAGCTTATTGGCATTGAAATCGTATCCGCTTGAAAATGTGGCTGACATCTTCTTGGTTAGTGTAACGCTTCCATCGAATGAAAGTTTCTGATCAATTGTCGAACTTATAACTGTCGGAATATAAGAAAGAGTGTAGTGCAATCTGAGTGTCCACGGAACATTAAAAACCGGGTAACCATATGCGTCTTTTTGCCCTGCTATTCCTGGTGCCTGTTGTTTTTGCGCATCCTGGGCCGGCATTCCAGTGTTCCCCTGAACTCCCTGATTTCCATAACTTGCAGCTGAATTATCGTTAGTTTTGTTCTTATCCTTATTTTTCTTAAATAAATCGCTGAGGCTCAGATCAATACCGGTACTGAAAAGAGTAAGCCTCATAAGTTTGTGATTCTGAGCAAATAAGAATGTATTAATTGGCTTACCAATGCTGTCAGTTCCATAAAGTGTAAAACTGCTGTTTGCCGAAATATTGATATTATTCAGTAGAGTGGTCCTTATCTGCATTGTTACAGGAGCCCATCTAAATTCATCGGCAAATATGTTATATGCCGTACTAATGCTGAAATTATCGATCAGTTTTACTTTCTTTGCTTTTCCGGTTGTATCATTTCTCCCAAAAACCTTGGCTTCCACAATGTTAACAAGATCAAAAGAAATATTTCCACTTTTACTTTGTAAAGAAGGTGTCCCATAAATATTTCCATCATAAACGGAATAAGTCGACATGTTGTTAAGAGTGTCAACTTGCACTTGTCTGTACATTTTCCGTGAAGCAAGACCCCCGACATAAGGAGTAAAACTAAAGCTTACAGATGGTTTAATTACATGACGGATTGCCTGCAGTCTGGAATTGGGACTCTTTTCAGTAAAGTCGTACAAACCAAATAGTTGAGGATTATAACTTGCACTGATTGTGGGGTTTACAGCCTGTCCGTAAAAGAATCCACGTATAGTATCATTAACAAGTGTGGGATGAATTGTATTAAGGGCAGGGTCTTTATAATCCGGATCCCATGTTTTTACTATTTTCTGAGTGTACAATACCCCTGAATAGGTCAATGATGGGGAGATCGAAAAATTTTTGAAAGGACGGATCTGAAGACTTACGGGAATATCCTGTTTAAAACCATTTTTCATATTCTTCCATATCGAAGATGTAAACAAGAGTGAATCTTTTGTTGCTATCTGATTATCAAGTGATGCAGAATATGAAAGCTGAATTTCCTCATACCATTTTGATGGTCCAGAACTGTTTTTAGATTTAAAAGGATAAATTCTTCCCATATTAAAACTGGCCTTTGGCAGATCAAGATTTATATCCTTGGTTTTAGTATTCTGAAGGTGGTTTGCACTAATTGAAAGGTTGAAAGGTGTTCCATCCCACGACTTACTATAACTGATACTTGACTGTTTTTGGGTTGTTATGTGATCATTAACATTATAACTATTGTTTTGATCATAGCCACTGGAACTCATTTGTACGCTTGCGGAAAAACTTGATCCGGGAGTGGCTTTTGTATCCTGTGTAAAGTGCCATATTAAACTGTAATTAGGGATTTTGGAATAATCAGGCAGTCCCTGGTGCCCACTGACATTACTTGCATAGCTAAACATAAAGCCTCCGCTGTATTTATAGAGTCTTTTATAATCAGTCTGTATAGTCGTTAACCAGGACCCATTTGCCCACAGGCTTCCTTTAAAGGTAAGGTCAAAATAATCACTTATTGCAAAATAATATCCTCCATCCGTGAGTGAAAAACCACGCAAACGTTCCTCTCCATATCGTGGGATAATCAATCCCGATGCCGCCCTTTTTGTCTGGATAGGAATAAAAGCAAATGGAATTACCAGAGGTAGTGGTATGCCTTCAAGTACAAGATTGCCCGGACCAGAAATAATTTTTTTGCCCGGATACACTCTTGCCTTGGGAAGATTTATATAGAAGTGAGGAGTGTCTGCATCGCAAGTGGAATAGGTGCTTCTTGAAATATTGGATGTGCCATCCTCAAGAAGCTTTGTAAAAGCACTATGTAACAATCCGGATTCTTGTTTTGTTATAATATTTTTAATCAGCGCTTTACGAGTCTTAAAATTGTATGTCAGTTCATCTGATTCAAATTCATTGCTTCCCTCTTTAAACGACGGCTTACCGTTAACCTTACCTGTGGTGTCTCTTCTCCCAACTGCGAACAACAGATTTGTATTCATATTGATAACTATAGAATCGGCTTTGATTTCGAGGTCCCCATAGTCAATTACAGCATTCTTTACAAGGATAAATCTCTTGTGAACTATATCTCTCTTAATTAGTTCCGCAGCCTTATAAGTAATCTTTGAATCGATGGCATTGGTTGATGGCTTGCGAACTTTCAAAACCGTGTCGGTTAAGACTGAATCTTTCTTTATCAGCAGGGTATCCGTAACCGATTTGCTTTCCTGAGAGAACAAATAAAAAGATTGGACCAAAAGAAGGAACAATATAACTAACCGCTTTTCTTTAAAAAAATACAACTTTAATACTATTTTTGTATAGTTTTTGTGTGTTACCGGGATGCCTGCGCAAAACTAATTAAAAAACATTAACGAAAAATGAGTACAGGAATTAAAAACGGCAAACATCGTGCCTTTAATATATCTAAAGTAATATTGTTTTTTCTTTTTATTGCCATACCAATTATTTCATCTTCAGCAAGCGGAATTAAAAGTGAAAAAAACCGGGTGATAGTGATCGATGCCGGACATGGTGGAAAAGATCCGGGGGCCCTGGGTTCCATAAGCCGTGAAAAGGATATTAATCTGGCAATTGCCCTAAAAACCGGTAAATATATTCAACAGAATATCAAGAATGTAACTGTGATTTATACCAGAAAAGACGATTCGACTGTGGAGCTTAGAGACAGACCAAAGATCGCAAATAAAGCCAATGCTGATCTTTTCATTTCTATTCACACCAACTCGACCAATTCCAAAAAAGTCATGGGAGCAGAAACCTGGATTATGGGTATAGCAAAAGATCAGGCGAATCTTGAGGTCGCGATGAACGAGAATGCAGTTATGCTTCGCGAAGATGACTATTCAACAAAATATGAAGGATTTGACCCCAAATCATCAGAATCATATATTATGTTTTCACTTACACAAAAGGTTTTTCAGGAACAAAGCACTGACCTGGCTTCAAAGATCCAGACACAATTCAGTAAAAGAGTAAACAGAAATGACCGTGATGTTAAACAAGCCGGATTCTGGGTCCTGTACAATACCAAAATGCCAAGCGTCCTTGTTGAAACCGGTTTTATAACGAATCCTGCCGAAGAAAAATATCTGAACTCGAAAGAAGGACAGGATTATCTTGCATCTTCAATATCCTTGGCATGCAAGGAATACCTGAATGAAATTGACAGCAAGAGCGGCATCTCTTTGATAAATGATCAGGATCACGATCAGAATCAGAAATCTGACACCATTTCCAAATTAAATCCTGATGCAGGTGAAATATTCTTTATGGTCCAGATTAGCAGTTCAATATCAAAAATTGAAATTAAATCTGGGAATTTCAAAGGACTTAAAGACGTTACCGAAATAAATATGAAGAATAGTTTCAAATATGCAGCAGGTAACTTTAAGGATTTTTCAGCCGCAGTTAATTACAGAAAAAAAATTGAGGCATTTTATCCTGATGCCTTTGTTATTGCAGTAAAAGACAACAAAATATTACCTTTACAACAAGCTTTGGAACAAAAAAAGAAAACACAAAAAGACTAATAGATGAAAAAGATCTCGAATGAAGTTAAAGTTGGGGCTGCAGCACTGCTTACTATAGTGGTTTTTATTTGGCTCTTTAATTTTCTTAAGGGAAAAGATTTTTTAAAAAGCACAGCAATTTACTATTCTGTATATGATAAGGTAGGCGGACTTGCCGAATCGAGTCCGGTTGAAGTCAACGGTTATAAAGTAGGTGTTGTAAGATCGCTGGATTTTATTGATGCACAGAGTGGAAGGCTTCTTGTAGTATTCTCAGTTAATAAGAATTTTAAGCTGCCTAAAAATACTGTTGCGGAAATAGTCCCGGTCTCTCTTCTGGGAGGAATGAAAGTCCAGTTTGTATACGGGAAAGGTCCGGGAACATATGCTGAAGGCGATACAATTCCAGGCAGACTTGCAGAATCACTCATGGATAAAATAGATACTGAAATTTTACCTGTGAAGGAGAAAATATCCAATCTCATCGTAGTCCTCGATTCTGTGATCAGTTCGGTAGATGAAATAATGAATCCTGAGTTTAAAAAGGAACTTAGCGGTACAATTTCACACCTGAACAACGCCACGGGCAGCCTTGATAAAGTATTAGGGTCCAAAGAAAAAGAGCTTACAGCCACACTCGACAATATAAATAAGTTCACCAATATGCTATCAGATAATTCCGGCAAGATGACCAAGACATTCAGTAATCTTGAAACGATAACTGATACACTCGCATCTGCTGACATTTCTGCTTCAGTCACCAATCTAAAGGCAAGCCTTGTTAAAGCGGCTTCACTTATGGATAATCTGAATAAAGGAAAGGGAAGCGCAGGTCAGTTTCTTACAAATGATACACTCTACACAAATTTAAACAGCAGTCTGGAGAGTTTAAATATGCTTTTAAAAGATATGAAGGCCAATCCAAAGCGATATGTCCATTTTTCAATTTTCGGGAAAAAAAGTACCCCATCTAAATAAAATTATTCTAAAATTCAGATAATCTTGATCTTAAAAAATCAAACAAAATCAAGTGCAAAATAGTCCTCATTTTCTTCATGTCGTGTTGAATTTTGAGTAAGAAATCATATTGAATTGTATTACACAGACAAACCAATCTTAATAATAATATCTATCTTATAATCAATACTTTAAATAAATCAAAAAAAAAATCATTTATAAGTTGCTGATGGTTAAAAACATATACTTTTTATGAGAAAGTCAAGCAAAAAAAAATTTTTTTATTAGCTTTTTTTTTACAAATATTGCTAAGTGAATCGGCTTGATTCTAACCTTGAATTTTTTTATAAAACCAATATTCATGAATAAGTCACATAATGACGTATGGAATAATTGTCTGCAAATAATCAGAGACATAATCCCATCCATCAGTTACAAGACCTGGTTTGAACCTATAATTCCACTAAAACTTGAAAACAATGTTCTGACCATTCAAGTGCCAAGCCCATTTTTTTATGAATATCTGGAAGAGCAATACATTGATATTCTGAGGAAGACGCTTAGGCGGGAGATCGGAACTGATGCCAAGCTCGAATACAATGTCGTTATGGAGAATTCCAATTATTCCGATGGCAAACCATATACTGTCAGGTATCCATCAAGGAATAAATCAGATCTTAATAATAAACCCGTCCAGGTTCCTTTCGATGTTACTCAACCCTCAATAAAGAATCCATTCGTAATTCCAGGCATTAAGAAAGTACATTTTGACCCTAAACTGAACCCAGATTACAATTTTAGTAACTATATTGAAGGAGAATGTAACAGGCTGGCAAGATCAGCAGGTATAGCCGTTGGCAACAATCCCGGAGGAACTGCATTTAATCCTCTGATGATATACGGAGATTCCGGACTAGGCAAAACTCATCTCGCGCAAGCTATCGGTATTCTCGTTAAAGAGAAACAGCCTGACAAAACTGTTCTCTATGTAAATGCAAATAAGTTTCAGACCCAGTTCGTTGAGTCAGTCAGAAATAATAATAAAAACGATTTCCTTCATTTCTACCAGATGATTGATGTACTCATTTTAGATGATGTACATGAATTTGCAGGTAAAGAAAAAACACAGGATACCTTCTTCCATATCTTCAATCATCTGCATCAATCGGGTAAACAACTTATCCTTACGTGCGACAGACCTCCTGTTGAACTTCAGGGAATGGAGCAGAGACTTCTTTCAAGATTTAAATGGGGACTTCAGGCTGATCTTCAGCGGCCCGACTATGAAACACGGCTCGCAATTCTGAAGAAGAAAGCATATAATGATGGAATAGAGTTACCTGATGAAATATTCGAATTCCTGGCCATTAATATATCTAATAATATAAGGGAACTTGAAGCAGTATTGATATCACTCTATGCCCAGTCAACGCTCAACAGGAAGGAAATCACTCTCGATCTGGCAAGGCAGATGGTTGAAAAACTTATTAGTACGGCTAAACGTGAAATAACTATTGAATACATTCAGAAAATCGTATGTGATTATTACAAGATCCCGATTGATCTTATCCAGGGGAAAACAAGAAAGAGAGAAATTGTGCAGGCACGGCAGGTATCAATGTATTTCTCTAAAAGCCTTACAAAAGCATCTCTGGCAAGTATTGGGTCACATATTGGTGGAAAGGATCATGCAACCGTTCTTCATGCCTGTAAAACCGTTAACAATCTTATTGACACTGATAAACATTTCAGAAACCAGATTAACGAGATTGAGAAAAAATTAAAAGTTTAATGATGGATACTAAAATTTTTATTGAAAAATTTTATGAAAAGTATGGGAACAGGAACGATAAACCTGTTCTTTTTTTCTCCCCTGGAAGAGTCAATCTTATTGGTGAACATACAGATTATAATGGTGGATTTGTTTTTCCTTGTGCATTAAATTATGGAACATATCTCTTAATAAGAAAAATTAAAACCAATACTCTAAAATTCAGCACAATTAATTTCAATGACGACACTGAGACCGAGATCAAAGGGCTTTTCATAAATTCAAGTAAGAGATGGATAAATTATCCTCTTGGAGTAATTAATGAATTCATCAAGAAGGGAATTAAATTATCAGGACTGGAATTTCTTTATTACGGGGATGTTCCAAACGGAGCGGGCCTCTCCTCTTCGGCTTCAATAGAGATGGTAACTGCAGTTGCCCTGAATGAATTATTTCATGCAGCTTTTGATACACTTGAACTTGTAAAAATGAGTCAGAAAGCTGAAAATGAATTTGTTGGGATGAACTGTGGAATAATGGATCAATTTGCTGTCGGTTTTGGGAAAAAGGATCATGCAATTTTTTTGAATTGTGATACATTATTTTATGAAAATGTTCCTATAGTACTCACTGATTGTTCTCTGATAATTACGAACACTAATAAGAGAAGAGGACTTACTGATTCAAAATATAATGAAAGGCGAAGCGAATGTGATAAAGCTGTTGAATTACTTCAATTATACAGGCCTATCCGCAACTTAAGTGAACTAAATCTCGGAGAAATTAATATTCTGGAAAAATATATCAAAGATCCGGTTATCAGGAAAAGAGCAAAGCACGTTATCACTGAGAATGGAAGAGTCGTTGAAGCTGTGAGAGTTTTGAAGGATAATAATATTTTACGTTTCGGAGAACTTATGAATCAATCTCACGATTCCCTAAAATATGACTATGAAGTTACAGGTATCGAACTCGATACTCTGGTTTATGAAGGAAGAAAGTTGCCTGGTGTTATCGGGACACGTATGACCGGAGCCGGTTTTGGTGGATGCACCATCAGCATAATTAAGAAAGCCGAATCAGCAAAATTTATGACTACTCTGTCAGCAGCATATCAGAAAAAAACCGGTCTTGTGCCAGATTTCTATCAGCCTGAGATTAGTAATGGTGCTGGTAGGATAGAATTATAAGCTCACTCTATCTTTAGCGTTTAGCATCAAATGCGAATAACCTGAAAATGGTATAAGAAGGAAAGCCAGGTTCAACTGCCAGGTTGATTTTCCAATATTCTTCATCTATGCAGTAATTTCAGGTACTACTTTTACTGAGTCAAATAACAATAATCAGTAACATTTTCAATATTAATTCGTACAAAAGTTAAATTTTCTTATACAATATGAAACATACAACTTATATAAAGAAGTGTTTGCATGTGTTTAGACCAAAAACGGGACTGACACATAATTGGATCAATTTTGTTCGTTTAGATAAATAAATTGTATATTTCGGGGTGATTCAAAAGCAGATGTGGTGATGTCTAAAGCAATTAAAATATTGAATTATAGTTTTATTCTTATTCTGATTGCGGTTTTTACTTCATGTGCTCCTGCAAAAAAAAATCCATATTACGAAAAAAGAAAGAAAAGTTCCCAGGTAAATGCCTCACAACTTGGAAGAAACAGATACTATTTTTCAACAGAGTATCAGAAAAAACTGAACAAGACCTTTAAACAGAAAGGATACTGATCTTTTTCATTCATCACACATAAAACTCAAACCGTCATATGCAAGCATTATTTCCGGAGGCAACTCTTTTGAAACTTCTTTATGTAAGCCCATCTGATGACTTATATGTGTGATAAAAGCCTTTTTAGGGGATATCTCTCTGATAAGGTCTATAGCTTCTCTAAGGCTGAAATGAGAAATGTGTTTTTCCTTTCTGAGTGCATTTACCACCATGTATTTGACACCAAAAAGTTTCTCTTTACTCTCCTCAGGCATATAATTTGCATCCGTAATATATGCAAAGTTCCCGACTCTGAACCCATATACAGGTAACCTGTAATGGAATACTCTCACTGGAACTATCTGTATCTTCCTGACATTGAATCCATGTTCCGGAATGGAATTAAGTCTCATTTTAGGAACTCCCGGATACTGATATTCTGAAAATACGTAGGAATATTCTTTTTTAATCACCTTCTGAACTCTCTCCTCGGAATAAATGTCGATGGCATCCTGACTTTTATAGTTGAAGGCCCTTACGTCATCCAAACCTGCAATATGATCTTTGTGTTCGTGAGTCAGAATAATTGCATCGAGTCTGGAAACATGTTCCCTGAGCATCTGTTGACGAAAGTCGGGACCAGCATCGATAACCAGTGTCGTATCGTCTGTCTCCAGAAGAGCAGATGTCCTGAGTCTTTTATCATGCAGGTCCGAAGAAAGGCAAGTATTACAATTACAGGCTATTACCGGGACGCCCTGAGATGTACCTGTTCCTAGGAATGTTATTTTCACAATAAAGATATTTCATAACAAACCTATATTAAAAATCAGTAATAGACAACAGGTTTTGCATTTTTTGTAATAGTATGCACTACAGGTATATTTGTTATATTTGAGTGCATAAATTAATAAATGTGAACGGCAGGATTTATCTTATACCTGTGACTTTGGGAGGAGATGATTTTCTTGGGGTGATCCCCGAAAAAGTCATAAATCTTACAAGACAATTGCGATTCTTTATAGTCGAAGATGTCAGGAGCGCCAGACGGTTTTTACGGCTTATTGACAAAGAGTTTCCAATAAATGATACTGTATTCTTTGAGCTAAATGAACACACTGCCGAGTCAGACATAGCACATTATCTTGAACCAGTTTTTAAAGGGTCGGATATTGGTGTTTTAAGTGAGGCGGGACTTCCCTGTATTGCAGATCCCGGTGCAAAAATCATTGCACTGGCACATCAGAAAAGAATTACAGTAACTCCATTATCCGGTCCATCATCGATACTCCTGGCTCTTATTTCATCAGGACTTAACGGACAAAGTTTTACTTTCAACGGCTACTTGCCTGTAAAACCTGCTGAAAGATCTGCAAAACTCCGGGAACTTGAAAAAAGGGCCGGAGAAGGATTTGCCCAGGTTTTTATGGAAACGCCTTATCGGAACCAGAAGATGCTGGAATCACTCATAACAAACTGTCATAATGATACCTTGCTTTGCATTGCAGCTGATATTACTCTGTCATCAGAATCGATAAGGACAATGAGAATTTCAGAATGGAAAAGAGACTTGCCTTTATTAAATGACAGGCTAGTGGTTTTTGTATTGCAGTGATTTTATTTCGATGGGCCGGGTACCACTTTAACCAGTTCAACATCATACAACAGAGGAGTATATCCGGCAATTGTATAATAACCCTGAGTTCCATAACCCAGACTTGACGGGATTAAGAACGTAGACTTCCCTCCTTCTTTCATATATGTTATTCCCTCGTCAAATCCGGCAATCATATATCCTTCGTCCACTGGAAAAAACAGAGTAGTTCCACCAACATTTGTAGCAAATACATTTCCATTCAGGAATTTTCCTGTATAAATTACATAGGCAGTATCGTGTGCGACTGGTGTACGACCAGTTCCTGTCAGTACTTCAAGATAATATAAACCACTGGGTTCCTTTGTAAAATTCTCAGTTGGGTTAGCAGTGAGGTAACTCTGAATTGATGAGGATTCTGCTTTTTCGTATTTTCTTGCCGGATCGCATGATACAAGTGATACTAATAAACCGGTTGCCAAAAACAAGAGAATTGATTGATAATACTTCTTAATCATAGAATTAGTTTTAAATAATTTCAATAAATCTTAAACGTAATGCCCAGGCCAATTATTATTTGGCCTGCAAGATATTAACATTATATACAATAACAGCTCTGGAAGGGATCATTTTTCTGTCTCCAATCAGTCCATATGCTAAAAAAGGCGGTATAATGAATATAGCTTCGGCTCCGGGTTTCAGTAACCGGAGACCTTCACTAAGACCTTGTTCTATTTCACTTCTTCCAAGTATAACTTCTTTTGGACCAAGATCTTTGGATGAGTAGCATTTAGTGCCATCAAGAAGTGAACATTCATAATCCAGAACAATTTTATCCCTATCAGTAAAAAAGTTACCGGTTCCTTCTTTTATTATCTGAAACCATAGTCCGGTTGGAGATTCATTCATTCTGAGACCTTTTCGTTCAATATAGTTCTTAATTCTTTCTCTGTCTTTCTGAACTAAGTACTTGTTAAGATCAACCAATTCATCTTTCACGGGTTTAGAATTTCTTATAGGATTACCCGGTTTATCCTTGCATGAAATAATAGAAACTATAAGAAAGAGGATTAAAATATTCCTGGTCATCATACTATTACACCTTATCTTCAAATCTCCATACATTCTCTTTAAGAACTTTAAGAAAATAGGCAATGGTATTGTCAAGAGTATCAGTATATTCACCTCCGGAAGCATTCAAATGTCCTCCTCCGGAAAAATAAATCGAAGCAAATTCATTCGATGGAAATTGCCCTTTTGAACGGAAAGAAAGCTTAATGAAATTGTCTTTTTCGATAAATAAAGCAGAAAAGTTGATTCCCTTAATTGATAACGGCATATTTACAAATCCCTCTGTGTCACCCTTCATATGATTATATCCTTTCAAATCATCTTTTGAGAGGTATATATATGCAGTTTTTAATTCCGTGATTACCACCATTCTCTGGTTAAGTGCAAAACCTTGTAACCTGAGCCTGTCACTGGAAAAATTATTATAGATCAGGTTTATTATCTTCTCCTTATCGATACCTGAATCAAGAAGTTCAGCAACAATTCTGAACGTTCTGGAAGAATATGATCCATGTTCAAAATTCCCTGTATCGGTAATGATGCCCACATACAGAGCTTCAGCATATGGCTTGTTCATAAATATTGCTCCATTGATCTCACAAATAAGCTCATGGACGAGTTCCGATGTTGAACATTTTGAAGGATCTGATATTATCAGATCAGCAAAATCTTCAGGATCAAGATGGTGATCTATTATCAGCTTCTTAGCTTTGGATGCCATTACAGAATCTTCAGCTTCACCTAACCTGTTGGCCTGATTAAAATCAAGCATAACTATAAGATCAGCCCTATCAATCAGTGTTCTGCTTTTCTTCCTATCCTTAATAAAAACATTTATCTGGCCGGCACCATCCATCCACTTCAAAAACTCCTGAATATTGTTGGGAGCCATAAGGGAAACATTTTTATCATTGGCTTTAAAATAATGATATAGAGCCAATTGTGCGCCAACCGAATCACCATCAGGATTGATGTGACAGATTATTAATATATTCTCTGATGAGGAGAAAAGTTTCGATAATTCTTTTGTATATTTGGATAAATCTATCACAATTACCGGTGTTTATTCAAGTGGCTAAAGATAAAAAATATTCCTTAAGACCAATTCTATAGTTAAAAATCAAAAAACTCTATATATGTACAATGATTTTACTTTTTCGATTATTAAACCAAATGCAGTCAGGACAGGTAAAACCGGGCCTATACTGGCCATGATTAACGAAGGTGGATTTGAAATTGCCGCAATGCGTATGGTTAAATTGACCATTGCGCAAGCTGAATCATTTTATTCCGTTCATAAAGGTAAGCCATTTTTTGACGGTTTAATAGAGTTTATGACATCGGGACCCGTTGTTGTGATGATTTTAAGACATGAGAATGCTGTTGATCAATTCAGGAAGCTTATTGGTGCCACAGATCCGGCTAAGGCTGAACCCGGTACTATCAGGAGAACCTTTGCAGTATCTGTTCAAATGAATGCAGTTCATGGATCGGATAGTATTGAAAACGCAATTAAAGAAAGTGATTTTTTCTTTTCCGGAATAGAGAGGTTCTATTAATAAAGTACTCTTGTCTCACCTATTTTGCTTCATCCTCCAAACTTTATATCCCGGTTTGTGTTATTAGATTTGTAGAATATTAAAACATTATATGGAATCATCCTTCAAAAAAGACTTTTCCGACAAAAAAAATCTGGAAAAGTACTCTTCGGCTTTCACCCTTTCGGATATGGAGATCTTTATTTTTCCCGAACTTTTCTATCCTCTTATTCTGGCAGATATAATGTCTCCTGAATTGTGGAGATGGAGAGATGATCCGTGGTTTAATGATATTGAAAAAAAAGGCTTCACAGTTAAAGCCAACCGAATAAAACAGTATATCATTCAAAACTATGTTTTCAATCTTGATCTCTCAACATGGGGTCTTACATCGAAGAGCGCTGAAATTGGAAGGTTTAGCGATTTTTTCGATATGGATATGCTTAAACAATCCAATGCCCTCTTTGGGTATGAAGGAGACAAATACTATTTTGATATTGACATCCGAAAACATTTTGGTCTCGATAAGTACGATTCAGATATAATACCATACTGGAAGACTGAAACCATTGAAGCTATGGGCGCTTTCAGATACAAATCGAATTTCAAATCAGGAGCAGGTGAATGTGTTTCATTATCTGCTCTTTACGCAGCAGCAATGTTTGTAGTTGGAAGAGTACCGCTGGCGAAAATTTTTCTGATAGCAACACCTCTTCATTCACAGAATTTCATTATTGAAAAAGATGGATTAATAACCAATAACCGAAGGATTGTAACCAAAAATATGTGGTATAACGGAACCTCTCTATCTGAAAAAGCAAGGAGGGCAATGGAAAATGAAAGGGTAACAATTGTTTCGCATATTTCAGGATTTATTCATACTTTATACAAAGAGGCAACAATTGACCCACATGCCTATTCTTTTTTTTCAGGGAAGCTTAAGGAGTTTCTGGCAACCAATTTAACCAGTCTCATCTTTGTTAATTTTCTTCGTTTTAAATCAAAATACAAAACTCTTTTCCAATATAGATGCGATTGTTCAGGTACAGTCAGATATATATCGCTTGAAAAAATGTTTGAATACGAACATACAAGCAGGTTCAGTGTTTCTGCCGAAACCCGTGGTTCACTTGTTAAGGAAATTGAAGGAGATGACTTTCACCTGAGTCCTATCCAATGGAAAATTATGCTGAATGATATTGAGACAATTCTTGACAAACATTCCGGAAAAAATCTGGAAGAAATTGAAAATGAATTTATTAAAAAAACAGGAACCGAGTATGAAGAAATCATACAGGAGATGTTTAAAGAGCTAAATGATTTTATCTTCATAGATCCAAAAATTCCGGATCCTGGAAAGGACTATATGGTCACAGACCGGCTTGATATTAAAATTGACGATAGTCGTGAAGAGATAATTAATCTGATAACAAATCACCAGGAAAATTCAGAAACGGCTCAACTTGCACTTTATGTATACCGTGATATGGATAAAATAGACTGGCGTCCCTTCATTAAAGCAGCAATTGAGAGAAATCCGGTCTCTTTCACTGACCTAAACGAAAAGAACAATTATGAAGTTTACTCTTTACTAAAAGAGCTGCCGATTGAATCAATATATGAGGGTAACAGGCTGGCTCTTCCTGATGAGGTCTGGAATTTCAAGCGCGGTGACGGAATCGAAAAAGCTTTTTTACTTGCTGACTTTCTGCTTCACAACGATAAATCTTCAGATGTTTCGATTGAAATCGAAAATAAAAAAGTTCTTTTATCATCCGAAGGACATGACTTTCATTTCACTTCGCTTAAAAACATCACGAAATCGATTCAGATAAGAGGCGCTGATTATAAAATCGTTTAATTCCCTAAATGTCTTGCTCACTTCGTTCGCTGTTTTATCGGCTTGTGTCCTGTCTTGCTCCTTTCAGTCGGTTGTCTTTAAGTCTTCTCACGGAGCAAAGCGAAAGACAGGGCAAAGCCGGTAAAGACATAGCAAAGAAACGCACATCGAAGCGTTAAAACATATTATATTATCGCAGTACAATATCCTTAATAACTTCGCTGCCGGCCTTTTTATTTAACTTCTCTCTAAGGCTTTCCCTGAGCATAAGTAATTCATTTCTGACAACCGATGAGCTCAAATGGACAAATAATACGTGGTCCCTGATAAAGATTTTTGTTGTCCTGGAGCTAATTGCTTTTCCAACAATTTCTTCCCAGGAGTTGATGACAGCTACTTCGCTTAGCTTTCCGCCAAGATTCATCTCCTTAATGTAATCATCCAGGGCCTCTGCAAGCGATATGGTTTTACTTCGTCTCATTTAATTGACTTCCCGTTCTGAGTTACTTCCACAATCCCATTGTCAGCAATCCTGAAAAGTTTATAATCAGTCTTATGGGAAGATAATATATCCTGCAAGCGATTCTGATGCGTATCAGTGATAAATATCTGTCCAAACATTTGATTACCAACTAGTCTTATAATTTGTTCAACCCGTTCGGCATCAAATTTATCGAAGATATCGTCAAGCAGTAATATGGGCGAGAAGCCGGCTTTTCTTTTTATATAATCGAATTTTGCAAGCTTGAGAGCCACAAGGTAAGATTTCTGTTGTCCCTGAGAACCAAGTGATTTCACTGAAAAATCATTCATCTCAAGAAGTAAATCATCTTTATGAATTCCTACAGTTGTATATTCCAGGTACCTATCCTTGTTTATTGAATTCAGAAGTGCCTCTCCAAAACTTCCTTCTGAAAGATGCGATCTGTATTTAAGTTTGACAGACTCTTTACCTGAAGAGATCATGGAATAATATTCCTGAAAAACAGGAATGAGCTCATTGACCAGCATATCCCTTTCGTTGTAGACAAAGCTACCATACTTAACAAGTTGAGCATCCCATATAGAAAGAATATCGTCGTCTGCTTTACCCGATGAATTAATATCCTTCAAAACTTTATTTCTCTGCTGAAGAGCTTTGTTGTACCTGAGGACAGAATCGAGGTATTCAGCACTATACTGGCTTATAATTTTGTTCATGAACTTTCGGCGGTCCTCACTACCCTCAGTTATCAGTGCGCTGTCGGCCGGAGATATCATTACTACAGGGTATCTGCCTACATGATCAGAAAGTTTCTGATACTCTTTACCGTTTCTTTTTAACAATTTCTGTTTTTGCTTCTGAAAAGCACAGTAGATCTGATCTTCTTCACCATCTCTCACAAATGTTCCCTGAATAATGAAATAGTCCTCACCATGTCTTATACTAATACTATCAATACTATTGAAAAAACTTTTAGTAAGTGACAGATAATGAATGGCATCAAGGATGTTAGTCTTACCTACACCGTTATTGCCCACGAAACAGTTTATCTTAGGTGAAAGCTCAAGCTCATTCAACTCATAGTTTTTAAAATTGGTCAGGGCAAGTTTTTTAAGATGCATAGAAAAGAAAGTAAAAAGTAAAAAGTAAAAGAGTTAGATGTTTTGAGGATTCAAAGTTAGAAAAAGATATGGACGATCAGAACTTATTTCTCTTAAGAAAATACCTGTTTTATCCTTAAACTCACGATAATACCCTTGATATTCAAGATAATAATAACTATTTTGTACCTGATTCGATAATCATTAAATTAAATGTTTTAAAATTACCTGAAAAAAATTACTTTTGCGGTGGTAAATTCAGAAGTTAAATATTTAAGACCAGTATGGCAAAAAATAAAAAGGATGTAAATCCATCGACTATCTCGAGTGTTGAGGAGACACTTACCAGAACAGAGCAATATCTTGAAGAGAATTATAAAACCCTATTGATTGGATTAGCAGTAATAGTTTTATTGGTTGGATTGGGCTGGCTTGGCAAGCTCTATATTAGCAAAAGAAACGATGAAGCCCAGTCTCAGATGTTCCAGGCTGAAAAGTATCTTGAAATTGATTCTCTGAAACTTGCCCTGAACGGAGATGGTAACTATCTTGGTTTTCTTGATATAGCCAGGGATTACAAATTCACCAATTCAGGTAATCTTGCCAAATACAGCGCCGGAATTTGTTATCTGCATATGGGTAACTATAATGAGGCGATCGATTTTCTGACCAAATATTCAAAGAAAGATAAAGTTATCGGGTCATTGGCAATCGGTGCAATTGGTGATGCATATATCGAGTTAGGGAATCTTGAAAAGGGTCTTTCAAAATATATTGAGGCAGCAGATTTTGCTAAGAATTCTTTTAATACACCATTGTTCCTGATGAAGGCTGGTGAGATATATGAGTTAACAGGTAAATTCCCAGAAGCTTTAAAATTATACGAAAGAATTGAGAATCAGTATCCGGAGAGCACTGAAGGTACTACAATAGAAAAATATATTGCAAGGGTAAAACTTCTTATTAAGTAGATATTCTAAGACTCACTTTGCATTCTTATCATTACGCATCCGGCTCACTCTTTCAAGGGGCAGATGCGTTTTTAATTTTACAATACATCATTATGGGGACTACAAATTTATCAGCTTATGATCCCAAACTCGTTCCGGATGCCAGTGAGATGCGGTTTGGAATAGTAGTTTCGGATTGGAACATGGATGTCACCTGGTCATTACTTGACGGAGCAATTAAAATTCTTAAAAAACATGGAGCTACAGATAAAAATATTGTGGTAAAGCATGTTCCGGGTAGTTTTGAACTCACCCTGGGTGCCCAATTCCTTGCAGAATATGATGACCTGGATGCGGTTATCTGTCTCGGGTGCGTTATCCAGGGGGAAACACCTCATTTCACATATATTTGTCAGGGAGTAACACAGGGAATAACTCAACTCAACCTCGAATATAATTTACCTTTTATTTTTGGTGTCCTGACAACAAATACACAGCAACAGGCAATTGACAGAGCCGGAGGAAAGCATGGAAATAAAGGTGATGAAGCAGCTGTTACAGCTATAAAAATGGCTGCTTTGCAGCATGAAACTGAGAAATGAGTTTACCTGAGCACCTTGCGGACGAAAGCAACAGTAAAGTAAGACATCATAAATACTCCCATAAAGCCTTCTAATCCTGAGACTACTCTACTCAATCCTATTGGGTACACATCTCCGTAACCTATTGTAAAAAAGGTTATCGCGCTATGGTAAAATGACTGAAGAAGTGTTGATAACTTGTCGGGGTTACCAACTGCTGATACCGTTTTACCCAGCCCCGATATGTCAATAAGAAAATAGAGAGAACCAAAGAAGAACCAGAAGACAACAACGCTCAAGAGGACCCGTCCCGGAGAAGTTGCATAAAGTCCGATTTTATCAAATACGAGCCATTGGAAACTATTCGGAATATGACTTGCTATTTTTGCTATCCCCCCCTTTTCCTGCTGCTCTGTCAGCCACGACTTTGCCTCAAAACGTTTGAACATAATATATGCTTCATCTTCATCCTCATATTTACCTGTTCCGCTGAAATTTTCCTTCAGAATCCTGAATTGTTCAGCCTTCTGTCTTAACGTGGTTCCTTCCTGGTTCTGAATGGCTGTATTGCATTTATTGTGTCTCCAATCTATGTACAACTTCCCGAGGAGTCTCATCCCCGACAGATCCAATGTTCTAATTTCCACAGGGAAATCATAAGGTTCAAGGTCAATTATATCACGGACTATTGTATCAGAAATATCTAGCAGGTCTGCCTTGGCAAGACGAAGGTCCACATAATGATCGAGGTGACATGATTTAAGTGACATGGAATGAACCTTTGAACCATAAAAACTCACATCCCCATCGCCAAATTCGGTTCTCTCAAAACTGATATCTGTATCTCCTATTTCCATCAGATTGAAGTTTTTAGGACCGAATCCCATTTCAGCCTTTTTAAACTGGATCTTTCCTGCTTTGCACGAAGCACCTTCAAAATTGACCTCTCCATTTCCAAAAAGAGAACGGTTAAAATTTATTCTTCCTGAGCCAAAATCCACAGTCCGGAAATCTACCCTGCTGTTGCCGAATTCAGTTCTTTCGAACATTATTTCACAATCTCCGAATACTGAATAATGAAAATCAACTTTTCCGCCTGAAATCCTTGTAACCTTAAAATTAAAACGACCGTTATTGAAATGAGTGTTTATAAAGAGAAGGTCACCGCTGTTAAACTCCGTATTGGCAAAACTTACTTCCCCGTTACCAAACTGGATATCCTGGAAATCTTTTATACCATCCTTAACTATTGCATTCTTGAACATAAAATCACCATCGCCAAAAACACAGCCTGTAAACTCAATGTTCCCATTCCTGAATAAGGTATTTGACAGGATAACATTCCCGTCGCCAAAGACAGAACCATTAAAGAGAACTTTACCTTTGGCAAAATGACTTCCGTCGAAGCTTACTTCTTCCTGCGAAAAAGAGGCATATGTAAAGTCAGTGTATCCTTTTGCTTCAAAAAATGCATTCTTTGCTGAAAACCCTTTTATCGAAACCAATTCCTTCTTTTCAATTCCATTAATACGTCTGTAGGAAGAAATAGAAAATGCATGAATATAGAAGTTATCAAGAATCAGATCCTTCCCTTCCTTAATTATGGCATAAATCTGATTAATATCAATGGCGCCAAATAATTCTGAATCAATCTCTTCACCTTCTTCATTATGAAAAGTTACCATAGCTGTCCTTGGACAGGTCCTGCCATCGTCAGTAATGAATTTAACATTTCTGAATTCAACATGATAATTAGAATAACCCGTAACCATTTATTCTGTTTTTGAAATGTTAAGCCAAATTATGAAAAAAACGATAATCATCCTATTTTTACTGAAGCTTATCTCATGCATAAGGTCTTGTATGGACAATATGAACATTTTCCTCTTGCGTCGGCTGTCTTTATAAAAGGTTCATCTTCCCCGAAAATAGTAGTGATTAAACCTTTCAGACCAATAAGAAATTCTTCCCGCACTGTCGCGTAATTATCAATTACAGTTTCAATCCTGCTGCCAGTTTTTAATTTGAGCTTATCGTTAAGTAACTGACCATTCAATTTCTTAATTTTATAGACTGACGGCCTTACAACATTGCCTGGGTTTACTGCAAGATATGCCTCGCAATAGAGTAAGGTCTGTAGCCATCCGTCAGAATCTTTCTTCCTGTCGTCGACAAACAAATCATTGACAGTACTGACAGATTCAGAAACGCTTCCGGTTTTGTAATCGACTATCCTTGTCATTCCATTAACAGTATCAATCCGATCTATCTTTCCTCCCGTAAGAATTTCAATCCGGGATTCCTTTAATTGTAAGGATAAAAAAAAGCTAAAAGAATCCTCAAGATTTAGAATATTAAGAGGTGCAAGAGCTTTGTCAGTATTCAGAATCCTGATAAGGTAACCCATTAAAACATTCCTGGCAATCAGCTCGTTTCCACTGACGGAATCATTCCTGCCAGCCTTAAACTTTTCATTGACAGACTCATTAATGATCTTTGAAAGTAACTGTTTGTTCCTGATCATTCCGTTCAGCAACTCTACACTCAGAACACTTCCGATATAAGGCTGATAGAGATTCTTCATTATCTCATGCAAAATGTTACCGAGCATAGCCGGGTCAATATCGGCAGTGACGTTGTCCGTTTCTTTAAGCCTGTTTATATAACGATAAAAGAACTTCATTCTGCAATTCAGCCACGTATTTATTGCAGAAGGGGAAAGCAACCTGCCTGTATTTTTACCAAGGAACATGGCTGTTAACTGTTCAGAATGTTCTTTACTCCTCTCAATTCTTTCCCCGGGACTACAAGGCGTTTTTATTTCGAAGTTAAGATCAAGAAAATCGGGCTTCAACGTGTCCTCATACTTCATCTGAATAAGAAACCGGCTCATCTCTCCGCTCCTTAAACCTTCAGAATTAGAATTATATATAAACGTAACATTTTCAGCTCTTTGAAGAAGTCTGTAAAAGTGATATGCATAAATGGATTCCTGATGATTTACAGATGGGAGACCAAATGCTTCGCGGAGACTGAAAGGGATAAAAGACGAACCTGCAGAAAGTGCAGGTAAAATACCTTCATTGACTGACAGTATAATCAGATTCTTAAAATCGAGTGCCCTTGTCTCAAGAATCCCCATGATCTGAATACCAGTTAATGGTTCTCCTGAAAAAGGAACAGATTGCATTCTTAACATTCTGTCAAGAATTTTGATGTAGGTATCTGTTGAAAAACTCACCTCAGGACTATTAACAATGGTTTCAAGCCTGTTAATCGACAGAACTACTCTATAGATAAATTCCATCCTTATATTACCCTGAACGCTATTGTTCTGTGATTTTGCAGTATTTCTTTCATCACTTAAAGCAATTAATGAGAGAATATCTTTAAAATAATCTGAGAGTTCAGCCGGAGTTAATGGTTTTTTAAATATTTGAAACAATGGTTCTGATTTTGAAAAAATATCTGAAGGAACTCTGGTAAGATTAGTTTTAACTATTTCATTAACTATTTCATTATCAAATTCATTCAACAAACCTGATAGTAATGAATGTTTAAGGATGCTTATTACCTCTTTGTAACCGAAACGGACGCTCCCGTTTTTTATTGAGGCGTTTCTCTGAAGATCCATCAGATGTTTAACAAATGTATAAACCAGTGTTTGTTTTAACGGATGACCCATCGTTATATTGATATCACCCATGTTTTCCGGAAGACTGGTCAATACGGGCATCAAGAGGTTTTCATCAGCAAGAATCACAGCCGTATGATGGGCATTAGCTTCTGTGATATCTGGTATTTCTTCCAATAACTGTGAAATAAGTTTGACCTGGGCGACATCTGAAGAGGTATCAATGACCCTACGGCAAACTTCCGGTGCTTCTTTTGAGAGCATTGTATCAAAGCTCCATCCTGCCGGCATATCATTGCCGAATATTTTAAGGTTATCCCTCATAAAAAAGCCTGCGGAGTTCAATTTGCCTTCGTTGATATAAGAGTTATCAAAGTCCCAGTAGAACCGGGCTTTTCCTGCTCTTTTGAACCGGTTCATCAGTACTTTTTCACATTCATTCAATGCATTGAATCCGATAAAATGGACCATGTCCCAGGACTCATCCGAAGTGTAATAATTTTCAGTACTCTCAGCCAGCTCCCTGAATATCATGCCTTCGTATGCCAGATTTTGCATTTTCAGAGAGTTCCTGAAAGCGGAATACAGGTCTGAAAGAACAGACCAGATACTTACGAAATCTGATTTTTCATTTGTTGGCTTATCGTGATTGAAATTTGTCCAGAATCTTTTGATTATTTCTATTTGTGATTCTGTCAATCCCCCAAACTGCTGATCAATATTTTTAATATCAAGAACATTACGGAATAACAATGATGCATCGACAAGATATTTGTCAACATCATCAAAATCGTTTAAAAGCATATCTCCCCAATAGTAAAATTCATCAAAACTTTCAGGTGGTTTTTTTAACTTACAGTATACTTTATACAGTTCAAAAAGAAGTATCTCATTACCTGCGATTTGTAGTAATGAATATGATCTGAATAATTCATTTATTGTCATAATGGATGGTACCCATACCGGTTTTTCGATTAAGGCTGCCAGATACTTCAGAAAATATAACCCGGCCCTCCTGTTTGGAAATACCAGGCAATGGCGGTTTAGCGTGTTTCCAAATTCTTCATGGAGCGATTGAGCGATATTTTCGAGGAAGTAGGTCATTTTGTGCTGGTCGCTGATTGGTGGTTGCTGGTTGCTTGTCGTATGTTCTATGATATGAATTAAAATTTTTACCTTTTTACTTTTGTCTTTTTACTTTTGTCTTTTATCTTCATAAAGTCTTCCCTGCCATGTATTAAGTTTCTCAAGGCGTTTTTCGATAATATTTACTATCTGGTCGTTTCGTTTTTTTCCCCAGCCTTCTCCTGTCAGAAAACGTGGTGGCACTTCACCGGTAAAACGTTCGACCACTATTGATGGATTAAGCCTCTCAAGGAAAACAATGAAGAAATCGAGGTACTCCTCCCATGTAAACAGCTCAAAATCACCCGGATAATTTTTAAATTCAATCTCCATGGTGGTTCCTTTTATTATTTGTAGCTGGTGAAATTTAACAGTCTTAATAGGCAATCCGGAGATAATATCGACCTGATTCAGTATCTCCTCACGAGTTTCTCCCGGTAAACCAAAAATGAAATGTGCCCCTGTGGTTATTCCGAAGGCAGCTGTCCTTTCGAGGGACCATACCGCATCTTCAAATGAATGTCCCCGGTTGATCCGTTTCAGTGTTTTGTTATAGCACGATTCAATCCCATATTCCACTGCAACATAACATTTTGATGAAAGCTCTTTAATGTATTCAAGTTTTTCATCGTCGATGCAATCAGGTCTGGTTCCAATAATCAGACCAACCACACCCGGATAATTTAACGCCTCTTCATATAACTTTTTAAGTGTGCCCAATGAAGCATAAGAATTGGAATATGCCTGAAAATAAGCGAGATATGATACAGCCTCATTATATCTCCATTTATGAAAATCTATTCCCTCACTAATCTGATCAGAGATAGATTTCACAGGCTGACAATAAGAAGGATTAAAGGCATCATTATTGCAATAGGTACATCCACCGATTCCTTTTGATCCATCGCGGTTTGGGCAGGTAAAACCTGCATCAATTGATACCTTCTGCACCCTGGCACCATAAATAGTTCTGAAATAATTAGAATAAGCATTGAATCTTCTTTCATGCCCCCATGGCCAGGGATAGGTTTTTATTTCTTTATTAAGCGGCATCATTTAAGCAGATACAATTTTATTCTTATCAACATACCATATAAAGGCTTCAATATCTTTATAGCCCATATCAAAAAGAAGAGTCCGGTACTGATCGACTTGTTTTGCATAATGAGAATTCTCTTCCCCGAACTTGAAATCAATTATTGTAGTTTTCCCATTTTTAAATATCACTCTGTCAGGCCTGCGTGTAACGCCAATCGGGAGAAGAATACCAGCTTCTTTCAACACTTTGGTATCGGGCATAAACCAATCCGCAACCTGTGGTATCCTTATCATGTCGTTAACTCTTTTTTCTATATCAGCTGATTCTTCATCAGCCAATTTACCCTCTAGAACAAGTTTTCTGACAGCAGTGGAAATGTCGGCAGGAGTATTTATGCCTTCAAAGACTTCGTGCATGAGTTTACCATAGTTGATCTTTTTTCTTATAATCTGGCTCTCAGACGAAAAGTAATTTTCTCCATGAAGCTTAAGCTTAAGTGATTCCATTGTCTGGCTAACAGAGTACCTTGAAGAGATAAGATTCTTTTTATCTGTTGAACCAGTTATGTTTTCAGGTATCTCTCCATATTCGAATACCAAATTTTCATCGTTATAGTGACTCTTCAGGTTAAATTCTGTTCCTTTCTGAACTTCAGGTATCATTGTCATCGCATTCTTTAACACCCCGGCAATGGTATTTTCTAACCTGGGATTATCTACTGAAAACCCGTATAATACATCTTTTGCCCTCGTAAGAGCAACGTATAAGAGGTTAATATTATCCAGATAAACCGAATATTTTTCTTCTTTGTAATAGTCAGCAAAGATAGTGTTGGTCAGATCTTTACTATATTTCACCGGGATAATGCCTAGATCATTGAATGGTGGCGTTTCAGGTTTTACCCATAAGAACGGTTGTTTAGATGCCAAATGATCAAGATTCCAAGAAAGGAAAGGCAATATAACTACTTTGAATTCGAGACCTTTTGACTTATGGATTGTCAGAATTCTTATTGCATCCTGGTTACCGGGAAGAACAACAGATTTCTTTTTCCCGCTTTCTTCCCACCAATCCAGAAATGTTTGAATATCAGAATTCTTACTGCCACTAAAGTTTACAATATAATCCTGAAAAGTGTTCAGGAAAGGTACATTCCATGAATAATCGCCAAGCCGGAAAAACTTTATGATACTCTCAGTTGCTTCAAACAAAGACATTTGCCTGATTCTGTCCAGAAATTTTTCATAACCCTCAGGAAAATAAGCACGTGAGCCTTCTATTAATTTATCACTTTGCAGAGAAATTTTCTCAGCTTCTACGTCTCCTATTGACATAAGGAAAAACCTCAACATAATTGCCCTGCTGATAGAATCCTGTGGATCATTAACTACCGAAATTACACTAACTATAAAAATTATGACAGGTGAGTTAGAGAGCAATAATGAATCGTTTGATACTGCATTGAAATTATACACATTCCTGTTTCCCGGATATTTGTTATTATAGTCGATCAAAGTATTAAGTACCAGACCACCTTCTTTCCCGTCTCTAACAATAATGCCAATATCAGAAGCTTTATAGCCCTTATCCTGAATTGATTCTATTATATGCGGAAGGCGTTCAAGTACAACTTCCTGCCATTTCTTTTCATTACTGTTTTGGATGAATTCCAGTCTTACAAAACCGCCATCATTTTTACAGGGATCTCCCTGAAAAGCTTCAGCATATAGCTTCTTAAAACTTACAGGAAGCATTTCATCTGACAGAGAGTTGTCAATCTGATCAGGGATTATTGTAAACAGGGTATTATTAAACCTGATAATATTTGACCTGCTTCTCCAGTTTGACGTTAATGTTTCGCTGAAAACTCTTTTATTATCCACCATACTTTCGAGAACTGTTCCGAGAATTCTCCAGTTGCTGTTCCTCCATCGGTATATGGATTGTTTCACATCACCAACGACAAGGTTATCAAAGCCTTCTGCCATACTGTTATCAATCAATGGTTTGAAATTATTCCACTGTATTATAGAAGTATCCTGGAACTCATCTATCATAAAATTTTCATACCTGTTTCCTACCTTTTCATAAATAAAAGGAGCCTGATCTTCACGGGTTATAAGGTTAAGCAATTCGCCCGCGTCAGAGAGAAGAAAGCTGTTTTCAGAAGTGGCAATAAGATGAACATTATGCAAAACATCAGATAATATTCCAAGTGCATATATATTTGAGAATATAGAAACAGCACTATTATAAACAACAATATTTTCATCATAATAATGAATTGCATCCAGGAGTGTTTGACCCAGTCCGCTGCTGATTGCACTTTCAAGTTGTGTTGTTATAGTACCAGTCGACCACCTGGATTGCTCTTTATCTATTTCACGAACGTAGCTGTTGGGTCCCTTCACATTTCCTGAAACCAGAGATTTGATGAATCCGGGTATTCCCTGTCCTTTCCTGTAAAAAAGATCATCGGATAATTCAAATTTTGAATAAATTTCATCAGCTTTTTTCCCGAATTTTATCAATGTATTCTCAAATGAATGAGATATTGATCTGATCTTTTCGATATACTCAAGAAGGAATTTTTTATCCTCAAGTTTTGATCGCTCTTCTAAGGAGAGTATTTTGAATTTTTCTTTAAACAACTCCTCAGAGAGTTTTATTATTCCATCTTTAAGGTTCCAGCTCTTTTCCTCATCAATATTTGACATTGCATAAGTAATGAGCCAGTTTTTAAGCTGAGTGTCAACTGCCGAGGAGGCAATCATTTCATCAACAGCAGTTGACAGTATTATACTATGGTCAAGTTCAATGTTAAATCCGGTATGAAGGCCGACCTCCCTTGCAAAAGCACGCAGTACTTTTTGGAAAAAGCTATCGATAGTGGATATGGAAAACCTTGAAAAGTCATGCAGAATTGAATTTAATAACTCTTTTGCCTCCCTCCTGATCCACTCTTCTGTTTTGTCTGTAGCTTTAACTAATACTGGCAGGTAATCTGAGTTTTCACCAACAGCGAGCTTATGCAAATGATCGAGGATCCTCGATTTCATTTCTGCAGTTGCTTTATTTGTAAAAGTCACTGCCAGAATCTTCCTGTAATTATATCTCGATCTGAATAGGTTCGCAAGATAAATAGCTGTCAGCTTGTAAGTTTTACCCGATCCGGCTGAAGCGCTGTATATGGTCAGAGTGCCTTGTCCCATGGTGGCTTAAAGTTATCGCTTTTTATATAACTTTGTGCCGTGAATAAAAAAGTAGTTGTAGGATTATCCGGAGGTGTTGACTCAAGCGTTGCAGCATGGGTTCTGAAGGAACAGGGTTATGATGTTATCGGTCTGTTTATGAAAAACTGGCACGATACCACGGGTCTTCTTCAAAGTGACTGTCATTGGGAAGATGACCTGATGTTTGCCGAGATGGTAGCAAAAAAACTTGAAATTCCTTTTCACCAGGTTGATCTTAGCGTTCCCTATCGCCAAAGAGTTGTTGATTATATGTTTGCGGAATATGAAAAAGGTCGAACTCCCAATCCTGATGTGCTTTGCAACAGGGAAATAAAGTTTGATTCTTTTACTGTGGAGGCCAGAAAGTTAGACGGTGATTTCGTAGCCACAGGTCACTATTGCAGAAAAGATGAAATACTATCAGGGGAAAAAATCATTTATCGACTTCTTGCAGGTAAAGACAATAATAAGGACCAGAGTTATTTTCTTTGCCAGGTAGACCAGGAACAGCTTGCAACTGCTCTTTTCCCGATTGGCAATCTTACTAAACCCGAAGTAAGAGATATTGCTCAAAAACTCGGACTCGCTACTGCCCAGCGAAAAGATTCCCAGGGAATCTGTTTTGTCGGTAAGGTTCATCTGCCGACTTTTTTACAGCAGAAGCTGGTGGCGAAAAAAGGAAATATAGTGGAAATAGTTGCAAGAGGAGAAGAGGTTGAAAGGGTTGAAACATATTGTTTTCCTAAGATAACAGAAGGTTTACCAGAAAAAGAATTGCCGGAAAAATCACTATCAGAATTAACTGAACCCTTTAAATATGAACCTTCGTTGGGGAATATTATCGGAACGCATAATGGTGCACATTTTTTTACTGTTGGTCAACGTAAAGGGATGAATGCAGGAGGTCATAAGGAGGCTCTGTTTGTCATAGGAACTGATGTGGCAGAGAATGTTGTTTATGTTGGCGAAGGTCAGGCGCATCCGGGACTGTATCGCAAAGGGCTATTCATAATGAAAGAGGAGATCCATTGGATCAGAACCGATTTGAAAATGGAAGTAAGCGAAAGTCGCGATTATATGGTTAGAATAAGATATCGTCAGCCATTACAGAGGGCACGGTTATATTGTCGGGAGAAAGGAATGTATATAATATTCGATAAGCTTCAACGGGGTATTGCTCCCGGTCAGTTTGCTGCCTGGTATGATGGTGATGAAGTGATTGGTTCAGGGGTAATAGATAGTTGACATCGTTAAGAGTTAAGAGTTTAGCGTTTAGCGCTTAGCGTTTTAGGAAACGGTCAATGAATCATTCTTCTTTTGAAAACTTACAACAAATACACCTGCAAAAATCAATAAGGCAGACACAATCATAACAAGATCAATGTGATCCTGTCCCATCAGTGTCGCAAGATATGCCGCAATTATTGGCTGGGTATAAGTATATGTGCTGACAATAGTCGGACTAAGCTGTCGCAAACCAAAGGTAATAAGAAGATAACCCAGGTAGGTTGCACCGACTATTACAAAACTAATTTGGAGCCATGCAGTTAAAGGAATGGATGACCAATCCATTGTACTCCACTGGTGATAACCTGCTGGGATATTAGTCAGCATCCCGAATAAAAAGGTCCATTTCATCACTGTAACCGGATGATACTTTTCCAGCATCCTTTTGATGATTACAGTATAAAACGCCCAGCTTATGGTATTTACCATTGAAAAAATATCTCCTAAAAAAGTTGAGCTGCCAAGATCAGGAACACCATTCTGTAATATCAACAATAGTACGCCTGAAAGACCAATAGCCAGTCCTGTTCCTTTCAGAAATGTAATTCTTTCCTTGAGGATCAGTGCAGCGAAGACAAATGCAAATATTGGATTTGTTGAGAGTATAATTGACGAGTTTACGGGCGTAGTCATATCAAGTCCTACAAGGAAAAGAGTCTGGTTTATAACTACTCCAAAAAATGAACAGCCGAAAAGGTATAGTAAATCCTTTCTATTTACATGTTCTTTCGGTATAAAAAGACTGGTGATCCAGAAAAGAGCTGCTGCAGAGATACTTCTTATAGAAACCAGGGCAAATGGTTTAATATGATCCGGCATTACCGCCTTAGCTATGGAGTAGTTAAGCCCATATAAAATATTGGCAGTCAGAAGTGAAATATGTGCCCAGGTTTTTACCCGGCTCTTATGCATACTCAGAATTTGAGTCGCAAAATTATAAAAACTTGTAAGAATTTCAAATCATAAGCGGACAAGTCTCAGTTAATCGCCTCAACGACAAGTACCCAATCGTTAGAGATTTCTGCAGAATCGTCGGTATTGAACTCCTTGTGGGGTGTTCCGGGGGTGGTGAATGTGTTCAACCCTTTGTTTACGAAAGGT
>OCZT010000331.1_pt1 | contig 45849 bp, 42 predicted proteins | sample 1539031 | NCBI WGS metagenome assembly OCZT01 (sample SAMEA3539308, study PRJEB22396) | soil metagenome | biome: tundra; feature: field; material: soil | place: USA | collected 2010-05 | depth 0.15 m
TGTAGATTTTGTTTTTCATAATACGTAATTTACGTAACGCAATTTACGTAATTCAATTGAATTTAACAAAGCATAAGAGTGAATAGTGAACAGAGAAGAGTGCCACAACTACCTACTTCTTACTTCTTTACTTCTTACTGCCTACAGCCTTCTGCCTTTAACTAAATCTATCCTGATACTCCGGATTATCTTTCATAATCTTAACGCTCGCCGGATAATTTTCAATAAACCATACCACAAAAGCTGTAAAATCTATTTTATCAGAAAGCATCCTTTCTCTCCGTTCTTGATAAATGTCCTTAAGATTATCTGTATTTATAAGTTCTTCAACCGTTTTAAGAAGCAATTGTGGATTATTATTATTTATGCCTATAGTTAAATTGTATTTATCTTCCAGTTCATTTAACACAGAGATTTTACCAACAAAACTATTAAACCGGATTGAAGGAATTCCAAGCATAGCTGCTTCAACTATCATGGTCTGACTATCTCCAATAAACAAATTTGAAAAAAACATCAAATGATGTATGTCTGTAGGATCAATTAATAATTCATAACTCGTAAATTCAGCAGGCAGCTTATTTTCAGATGTAATATACACGTCTCCCTTTTGTTTAAGCATGGAGATCAATTCTTTCACAATTCCCAAGATAATTCCACCATGCTTCTGCTCAATATCATGCCCGGCAGTAAAACTTACAAGACGAATAAGAAAATAAGGTTTTTCATTTGTAAAATATTTCCGTACAACTTTTATATCAGGTTTGAACCAATTCGGATGAAGATATGCAAGCTTCTGATAACCATTGTATTTTATTTGTTTTCCCCTGAAGCGACCGACATTACAAATCTCAGGAGTAATTATTTGTGAAGCAAATGGATATGTAAAATAACAGAAGAGCTTATTTATTTCAATATCATCTTCATTAAAGATAATTGCTGGAATTCTCCTTATAAAACCAGCATGTGCAATTGAAATATCTGTTCCAAGCATTATATCAGGTAGAAATGATTTTAAAAATCGCAACAGGTAAAAATCCTGTTTAATCATTTCGACACTTAGGTCCGACAATATTGAAAATGCATTATTTTTTCTCTTTTTCCTGGAAATAAGTTTAGCATAATTAATTTCTTCACTGATAAGAATTTTTTCGAGTATGTCCTTTCCCTTAATTACGTATTTAACCTCATGCCCTTGCTTCTGTAATTCTTTACTAATGAATTTAAAAAGATAATAATGAGCAGGGTGATTTAACGCAATTAATATCTTCATTTAAAGATATTCTTTAGTTCTTCTGGTTGCGGGTAATTTATCAGAACAGCTCTTCTGGGTCCGTGGAATACAAACAGAGAACCGGCAGCAACAGCTGATGCATGTCCATTTTGTACAGCTTCATTCAAATCAGACAATTTACCAGCACCTCCCAACGCAACAACCGGTATTGTTACTGAATCAGAGACTGCTTTTATTAATTCAATATCATATCCCTCCATTGAACCATCCCTGTCAATTGAATTGATTATTATTTCACCAGCTCCATCTTCTTCCATCCTTTTAGCGAAAGAGACTGGGTTTAAATCCGTTGATTTTGAACCTCCATATATATAAACCTGCTGTTTTCCAAGAATCTTCTTTTTAACATCAATACATATTGTGATAGTTGATGATCCAAATTCTTCTGCTGCAGTACGGACAAAAGAAGGATCTATTGCTGCAAAAGTATTTATTACAACTTTTTCAGCACCTGCTCTTAAAATACTTTTAATATCATGGATTGTTCTAATACCACCCCCAACAGAAAAAGGCATATTCGCCTCATCACCAACTTTTGAAACAAAATCAAGAGAAATAACTCTTTTTTCCTTACTTGCCAGAATATCAAGAAAAACTAACTCATCAGCCTTAAGATCATTAAATATTTTTACAGCATTTATAGGATCTCCTATATATTTATAGTTCTTAAACCCAACAGATTTTACTAATCCCAGATTCCGTAGTAAAAGAGCAGGTATAATTCTTGGCCTGAACATTTTAAAAATTGATAAAGTTTTTTAGTAACATCTCACCTTGTTCATGACTTTTTTCAGGATGGAACTGTACACCAAGAATATTTTCTTTGAAGACAGAGGATGTGAATTTATAGTCATATTGAGTAGAAGTCAACTCATCTTCAAGATTATTGCATATCCAATGATAACTGTGAACAAAATAGAATTGCGCTTCAGGATCGATCCCTTTGAAGAATGGGTTTTCTTTCCTTATTATTATATTGTTCCATCCCATCTGAGGTACTTTAAACTTAATTTTATCGGAAACTCTAAACCGTACAACATTTGCATCAAACCAGCCAAATCCTTCAACATCCCCTTCCTCACTTTTTTTTGCCATAAGTTGCATTCCCAGACAAATTCCTATTATTGGAACTTTGTCAATAATTACTCTCTGATTAAGAACATCCCAAATACCACTTTCTTTCAATTTTTTAACCCCATTTGCAAAATGTCCCACTCCGGGTAAAACCAGTTTTTTTGCGTTCCTAATTTTATTTAAATCTTCTGTAATCTCAGCAATAACATTTATCCGTTCGAATTTTTTTTGAACCGACCGAAGATTTCCCATACCATAATCGATAATGATAATATCTGGCATCAACTTGCGTATTTAAGATATAAAATTTGTGGCAAGAGCTTCAGCTTCACAGTAATTTTTATAAACCATTTTAATGACCTGATTACAGGCAGATATGTTGGATAATCGTCATGCGATTTATTTGGAGAATTCATTATAATTTCCCATTCTTTATCGCTTATCCCTAATTTACTTAATGTATACTTTACCAGATTCGGATCAACCTGGTATGGGTTTGTTTGAATTACATTCAGAGCTTCTTCTCTGGAAATTTGTCCGGATCTTATTAAAGCAGATAATTCAGTTTTACGCTTATCAATATTGAATTTTTCAGGCAAATAATACGATTGAAAGAACTTTGTATAAAGATTCTCATGATGATGGCCTCCATAATATTGCCAGCCAAGAACTTCTTCCAATTCCTTATCTACTCCATTTTTATTGTAATGCATGTGTTCCATCAACCTGATCTCTTTTATACCTTTTAGCCAGATATAATACTGAAGCTTCAGAAAAGTCATATGGGGGAAACTTTTGAACTTTTTAATTTTACCGAATCGTTTATGAACTGATTTAACATACAAAGGATCCATATATGTCCAGCTGATTGGAGAAGTACCCTCTGTACGAAAAGAATGACCATTTAGAATATATCTGACCCCTTCCTTATTCGCCATGTAAAATAGGACAGAATAAATTGCATAATCTGTAGGAATATCTGCATCGGGAGTTGCTGCTTTTAAAAAGGATACCTGCAAGTCTTTGAACTCTTCCCAATCAGCAACGATAGTGACTAAATCAACATTAAGCTTTTCACACGCTTTTTTAATATTCTTTACTGATATTTCTGAATTCCAGCCATTATCAAAATGTACAGCCAAAGGTTTTAAACCTAATCTAACTGCTGTAAGTAAAGTATAGGTACTGTCGCGACCACCGCTTACCCCGGCAATACAATCATATTTCCGGCCTTTACCATCTTTAATAATCTTTTTAATTATCTGCGATAAAGAATCATTGGAATTATTATCAAGGGGATGAATGTTTTCAAGTTCATCATGGATTTTACAATATTTGCATTCATTATTTTTATCAAACCAGATATCTTTCACTGTCGAATCCAAAACACATCGGGAACAACGAATATATTCAGACATTTATTATTGTATTATTACGAACTTCCATCTCAAAGAAAATCTTAGGTTTAACCTTTAAAAGATTTATTGCCAAAGGCATAACTAATTTTACAAATCTCTTTATAATGGGATAATAAGAAGGATAATCTAAAAAACTCTGGTTTGGTTTATTCCAGATTTCTTCAAATTCTTGTCGGGTCAATCCAAGTTTTTTTATAACATATTCCTGGTCCCGTTCCATCTCGTCTGGTGCATATGGTTGCTGTTTAATTCTATTCAGCGCCTCATCACGCGTAATTTCACCACTCAGGATTTGAGCCGAGTAGGTAATAATGCGTTTGTCGATATTGAATTTCTTAGGCAGCCATTGCGCGATTGCAAATTTGGTAAACAGATTTTCATGATGATGCTCACCATAATACTGCCAGTTATATTCTTTTTTCAGGAACTCCTGTGCCCTTTTTTTCTGGTAGTTAATATAATGATAAACAGAGATCATTTTCACCCCCTTTACAAAACTTAAATAATAAAGTTCCCATAAGCTCAGTAAAGGAAAACTTTTTAGTTTTGTTTTGCCATATTTTCTATGAAGGAACAAAAGCTGACGAGTATCGCTGTAAGTCCATTCCGTTGGCTGTTTTCCTTCAGTGCGAAAATCGTTTCCAATAAGAATATATTTGATTTTTTCCGTGCTGGCAATTTTGTAAAGGACCGATTGAATTGCTAAATCAGTCGGATTATCAATCCATGGCAGGGAGGCTTTCATATAACAAATCAGAAGATCTTTTATTTCTTCATAATCAATCACATATGTTTCCAAATCTATATTAAGCTGCTTTGTTACCTTAAGTATATTTGAATAAGAAACCTCAGAATTCCAGCCATTGTCGAGATTTACCGCAAGAGGGCGTAACCCATATTCCTTTGCCAGATGCATCAGATAGGAGCTGTCGGTTCCTCCGCTGACTCCGATAATACAATCATATCTTTTTTTTCTCCCGGAACTTTTGATATTTGTAACCATTGATCTCAATTCGTTTAATCCTTTTTCTCCCCTGGGATATTGAAGGGCCAGATTATCGAATATTTTGCAATAATTAGAGACTCCATTCGCATCAAAAACTACACCCGGGACAGTGGTATCAATTACAGTTTTTGAACATACCTGATAGTTTTGTACCGGAACAATTTGTTTGTATATATCATATATTCCTTTTGCTATCAAATTATTATCGTATTTCACTGAAATTTCTCGCCCATTAGCTCTTTCATCTGTTCCTAATAAAACCTTAATTTTTTCAGCAATTTTATCAGGCTTAGAGTCTATCACATAACAATTCTTAACATTATGAATCATTTCGTCAATCTCACCTACATTAGTTGCTACAATAGGACAATTACATGCCAGGGCCTCTTTAATGACCTGTGGCGATCCTTCACTTTTTGAGGTCAATAAAAGGAGATCACAGGCATTCAGTAGCAAACAAACTTCTTCACGTGAACGGTTGTTGAGTTCCAGCAAATCAAACTCCTCATGAATTAAATTAAGTGCTTTCCTGGCCAGTGGAAAGTTTTTTATCGGATTATCAAATGCAGATGCAAATAGTATATATTTTTTTGTATGTGATAGCCCTAATAATGTTCTGGCTTCCTGTTTATCATACAACCTGAAGATTTCAAAATTTATACCACAGGGAATGATTTTATAATTTTTGGATGGAGTTAATATAATCTTTGTGTGTAACTCTTTTGAAACAAATATTCTCCAGGTCGAAAAATAACTTACAATGCTTGAAATAAAATTTAATTTTCTAATATTTACATCAGATCCGTGAAAAGTAATTATTACAGGCAAAATTCTCTGAAAAACTGCAACCAATCCACTCGCTCCATAATGAGCATGAATAAAATCGAATTTATTAACCTTAAGAAATTTTCTGAGTTTGCGGATATTCTTTAAGTATCCTGTTAATCCTTTCCCTTCTATTAAAAAATAACTAAAATTGACACCAAGCTTTTCCAGGCTTTTAACCTGCTCATATATAAAAACATGGTTCTTCTCAAACTTAAAAACACTAGTACCGGGAGCATTACCGCTGCAAATAATTAAAACTTTCATTCCCCTATTTATGAGTTGATCTTTCAGCCTCTATTCTTTAGTAACCTGGCAGGCACTCCGGCAACAATAGTATCTGGTTCCACATCTTTATTTACAAGGCTGGAAGCACCAACTACAGATCCATGGCCAATTTTTACCCCGGGAAGAATAACTGTATTGGAACCAATTAATACATTATCTTCAATTATTACATCGCCATTCTGATAACTGATAATATTTAAGGCCACATCAGAATAATGATGAGAATTAGTAAATATTTTACAATATGGAGCAATAGCTACATTATCTCCTATAGTGAGTTTTTCATCCCCACAATTAATGTAGGTTCCGACTCCTATTAAACCATTATTACCTACTCGTAATTCCCCTTTCCCGATTGCTATAATTACTTTATGATAAACCTTAAATTTTTCCCCAATATATATTCGTTTTGGATTACCAACTATCCGGACTCCAGACCTAATAAAGGAGCCTTTACCAATACTTCCTAATATGAAAATCCATTTGATTTTTAAAATATAATCCTTGAATTTGTTTAATCCTCTGAATAGAAAATCGGATATCAGGTATTTTCTCATTCGGTTAATTATTAGTCTGGTAAGGGTTCTTAATATTATTTTCAGGTCAAATGATCCAAATAGGGGCTTAGTTTATCTTTTACTATATTCTCCCACGTATGGTCCTGAACCTCTTTTTTAATTTCTTGTGACTGATATACATTCTTGTTTTTATAAATATTTACCAAAGCACTGCTGAATGACTCCGGATTGTCTTCACAAATCACACCGGTATCTTCCTTAATCGCAATCCGGTTCTCATATGTATTTGTGGCAATTACCGGCATTCCTGCCAGGAAACATTCGTATAGCTTGGTAGCAGGTTGAGTATCATAAAAATCAGTTTGTGGAATGTATACTACTCCAACATTGCATTTTTCATAATATGGAAGCAGTTCCTCCAGTGTCTTTCTGCCGTGGAACGTAACAACATGCGATAAGCCGGTCTCTGTTATCGATTTAAGTAAAAGATTCAATGTAGGTCCATTACCTGAACCTATTATATCATAACTTATATTCAAATCTTTGTGTTGTTTGACAAACATTGATAAACCATAAACAGTCTCGTGAATATTTCGCTTATCAAGGGTTCCTATATATAAAAGATTTATCGCATCAATTTTCTTATCAGGAATTTGCTGCCATTCTCCCCCTAATGGAATAATATGGCGCTTATGATGGCTAATAGATAATTTGTCGGCAAGACTTTCTGATATTACAGATATTCGCGGATAGACCCATGAGGAGTATGTGATCTGAAAATTTTTCCATCGTCTCTTCAGTTTGTTGCTGCTTACATTTCCTGTTCTGATATCCAGTACCATGAAATGCCCCAAAGTAAATAATCTGATAATCAGTGCAAATAAAGTATAAACATGAAAAATAATATCAAATCGTTGTTCCTTGGCAATCCGGCATAAGGTTTTAATAAAAACCACATATCGTAAAACTCTGTTTGCAAGGCTTGGAACATAATGAACCGTAACATCATTCATCTCTATTCTGGGCAAACACATATCAAAGCAAAAATAACTCACATCGAATTTTCTTTTATCAAGGTATTTGCAGTACATATAGGTATCGGTATGATATCCAAACTGGCTGGTTATCAGTATCAATACTTTCTTTTTACCTGAAACAGATATCACTGAATTTTAACGATTATCAGCTAATTTCATCCGGACCTGTTTCGGGGAAACTGACATATTAGCATAAGCAATAATAAAAACCAGTAGAACCACAATTGCAGGATTCCGGATAATACTCCCGGTATATAGAATGTACTCCCAGCAAAATAGCGCGGTCATCACATAACGTATCCGCTTTTCTTTAATGGTTCTTAACATGCTTAAGACAAACAGAATTGTAACAAACATTCCAATATAACCTGTTGATACATACGATTGAAATATACCTGTAGCAGAGCCTTTATGATTAAGACCAAATCCCAGCTCGTCAAATTGTTCATAATCTGTGGTATACATATCTTTCAGACCATATCCGAATAGTGATTTCTCATCAAGCTCATTATGCAGCAGATTGTCAAAAAGAAGCAAGGTTGCCCCCCCACGGCCCTGTCCTTTTTCCTGACTGTCTTTAGCGCCAAATGTATATTCACGTGCAGAATTTATTACGTAATTCAGATCAAATGAACCCCATGAGGATAATTCTTTATTAAAAGTCGGATTCACCCGAACTGCAAAATAAAAGGACAAGGGAATAAGAGGAATAGCAAAAAGCCAGTTTCTGGGAATTCTTTTTTTTGGTACATAGTACAGGAAAAGGAATATGACTACAGGCATAATAAACATTATTGCACGCTTCATACTTACAGCTCCGATAAACATTAGCAAGAGAGTAAGAATCCAGTCGTTTCGTAACAGAACTCCTTTCTTCTTGAGCCAGATAAATATAAAACCCAATATTGGTAAAACTGATGCAGCAGCACCACCGGTATAAGAAATTGAGCCAACAACACTTTCCCTGAAACCCCAGATTAAAAACTTTAGAATTGTCAGAATTATTTGAATAATCAGCAATGAATACAACAGGTTCTTAACCTTTTCAAATTGAATAATATTTTTACGTGAGATCTTCTTAAATATAAAAAATAACAGAAATAAATTAATGTATTTTGCATATTGGCTGAATGTAAGTGTAAAATAATCACCATTTAAATAAGCGGAAAGCATAAATGAGATGGAAAACATCAGAAAGGATACCAGAATAAGGTAATCTTCATTATGCAAATTAGTAAATACCTTATTTTTTGATGCGCAATAAACAGCAAGGATCGGAAGAATTAATTTGTACGTATTCCAGATCTGATCACCATAGAAAGCAAAATAACCATCGTAAAACAGCAGAATTATTAAAACATAAAGCATATTATTCCGGAACTTATATAAAATATATATAAGTGTAAACAACATAACAGTATAAAAAAGACCAGCAGTCATCGTTTTTAACTAAACAAAAGGGAGATAAATAACATTGTATCAGTAGTAATTAAACCAGATTTAATAATACAAACCGGTTCCTTTATTTGCATTTAAATAATATGAGTATTGGTTATCATCCATATAAATTCATTGATTTTGGCTTCGCCGAGGTCCGCTTCGCTTCGGTTCTTCGTCTACCCCGGCCCCAAGGGGAGCGAAGAACCGAGTCCAGATAAATCGGGACGAGCTCGACACAGTCAAAATCAATTTACTCCAGTTGGGTTTGAGTTAAATAAATTGATCCCCAAGCGATTTTGAATCCATATATTCATGCTTGCCGATAGTCATTTCAAATAATTTTCTTTATAAAAGATAACTTTGAATATTGAGAAAGATATTTTAGCAATTCCATTAAACCATACCCTGCCAATAAATAGATAACCGGTAAAATGGTATGCCGGTATCTGTCTACAAAATTTATATATACATGAAGAACAATATGAGAAATAAATAAAAAACTAAGGAATCTGGCAAAAATATTATTGTTTTTAAATGCAAAAAATACTCCGATCAGAGATAAAATCAGTATAGGGATAAGATTTAACAGGCCGGTAATAAGCTTATTAATATTTGAAGGTAAAACAAGGCGTTTATCCGTGGACCCTAAAATTTCATAATGAAACGAGATTGGAATAAAAAACCAACGAAGCCTGTAAAAATAAACCCCTAGTTTATTTTGTGGATTGTACCGGCTGATTAACCTCTTATAGTCATCAATTTTAAATCCTTCAGCATAACTAGGCCCTCGTGCATTTTTTATTTCCTGTTTATAATATTCAAATGTAACAGGCAATCCCTTAAAATATTTAATTTCATTTTCGAGAGAAGTTTCAACATTAATCCTTGGCGGAAATGAGAATAAATTGTACGCTGCGTTATTCCAGAATGGAGTAAATAATACAGGTTGTTTATAAATAGTATACTCCCGGACGAACCATGGAGAAAGTATCAGGATAAAACATAAGACTGCTTTTGAAAGCACAATAATACCACCTGGCTTTTTTCGTAATATGAAAAATAAAAAGACTAAAATAAATGAAAAATGGAAAATGAAACGGTTATTTATGAAGATCAGAATTGAAAACAGGATAATGAAAAGGTAGAGATATTTGTTTAATTTATCATCGCAATATTTTTGAAAGAAATATATTGAAATCAGAAGAACAAAAATGGTGATTATTTCCATCATTATCAGGATGCTGAATGCCCATACCGGATAATAAATTGTAAAAAAGAATGTTATGAAAAAAGATATCAAGTAGTTCTCCTTTGTAACAGATAACATAATTTTAAAGAAAAGCAAAACTGATAACAAACTAAGAATTATCTGAAACAGGTACACGTATGAATCATCCTGACCGAAAACTTTATAGATAATAGCAATAAAGGCAGGATATCCCGGAGTAATATTTACAAAAATATCTCCATTTAGTGATGTTGCGGAAGGATTTATGATAGCTAAGGCAATATTTTTATAAACTATCGAATCCGGGGAAAGTGGATAATGTCTATATTTTATGAAAAAGGCTGTATTAATAAATAAGCAAATAACTAATAACAGAAGTGGAGCTAAGATATATTTATATTTACTTATCATTATACGTATAATATTTACTTAACAATAGGCCATTTACGAGAGGAGTATAAAACTTAGCTTAGGATTTTAGTATCTTATTCATCAAATGATCTAATTTCAATCGCATTTTTGGAAACTTTCTTTAAGTATAAATTGTAAATAAAAACCATAAAAAACAATATTATTTCACCTAAGATCAACCAGACTCTCGATGCTAATGAGATTACCCCTGCAAATGTTATTGGCATTATTTCCTTTAACGCAAGTGTAAGAATACCTTCTCTTACACCCAGACCAGCAGGGACAAAAATGGCAAATAATCCTATTAACCCTGCACCTGCCATTATCCCTGTAATAAACAAATAATTAGAAAATGAGACAGGGTAGATGGAATTAATAAACAAAACTAATCCAATACCAAACACCATAAAATTAGCTACATAGAGTGATACTATTTTAAATAATTGATAGTAAGTCATATTTAATTTTACCGGTTCTCGTTTCGCAATTTTAAGAAAAATAGCTATAAAATAATTTAAAATTCTGGGATGAATCAGGATAAAGAAAACCACTAATAGGAATAATGCTATTATACGATATTTTTGAAAATCCTGTATTTCTGTAAAAAATAATGAAAAAAGAAAAATCATTGAGGCAGCGAGCACGCTTGCAAGAAGTTCAAAAAACATGCAAAAAGCCACAAGCGTTTTAGATTGATTGGCTTTAGAATATACATAAAAAAGCATAGCGTAACCAAAAACTTTACCAGGTACATATTTACCAAATTCGGAATAAACCCGTGATTTAATACTAGTTCGTAAATCTATATTGCAATTGTTTTGAATAGTAATATAATACCATAAAAAAGATTGGTTTAAGATATAAATCAGAAGAATAATAAATGAAATTGTCAGGTAATAATAATTAAATCGAAATTCAAATTTATTTAAACCATTGATATTTATTTTTACATATCTGATAATAAAGAAAATAATGGTTATTGAAATTATTGCTTTTATCAGTAGAATTATTGCTCTCTTATACCTTTGAATCATATTTTTTATTTTCCCCGGAGCACCCAGATATATGTTGGACAAAACCAATATGCCAATTTTTATACTTTTAAATAAATTGAGCTGAAATAAAAATTCTTGCTTTGAAATATTTTCCAAAAATTGGTATATAACTCAAGAAATGTAGAATTCCCAAAATTTTTACATAATGAGAGATAAATTTAACGGTGATTCGGGAGAAGCCTGCTTTTTTAAAAATCTCAATATTTTCTTCATTATTCCTGACAGCAATGTGTTCAGGAAATTGATTAATTATACCTGCTTTTTTAAATTTTTCAATAAAATAGTCCCCATTTGGCGTATGAATAAATAGTATACCATTTACTTTTAATGAATATCTGATAGCGGAAAGTATCATAATAAGCTCTTCATCATAAATGTGTTCAGTAAAATCAAAAGCAAATGCTTTATCAAAAGTATTGGGATTTTTTTTACAAAAAAGAATAATGTCTTCACATATAAAACATGCATTATTAATATTTGTTTGAAGTAGATTATTTTTTGCAATTTCAATAAAATCATTCGAAAAATCAACTCCAATGTAATTATTTATGTATTCATAAATAAGATGTGCAAAACGACCATCTCCACAACCAAAATCTACTACTACGTCTGTTTTTTCAAACAAAATATATTTTAGTAATCTTCTGTTCTTATAAATTGTCTGTCTTGACAGCTTATTTACGTATTTATTATTGTAGAATGACTTAATCTCTTCAGAAGATAATTTACCCACTGAAATTCAATTTATATAATGTTTTTAAATAAATTACAATAATTGCTTTTAACAATATTCCAATCAAATTTTTCGATTACATATTGCCTTCCTTTTTCTCTAATATTTTCAAATTTTCCTTTATTTCGAAGTATGGTGATAATTTTTTCACTGATTGCATCCTTATTAATTTCTTCAAAGAAAAACCCCGTTTCATTATCACAAATAATATCATGGATTACTTCTAAATTTGATGTAATTGCAAGTGTTTTGCAACTTAAAGCTTCAATGATAACTAGTCCAAGTCCCTCTGAAAAACTCGGTAATATAAATAGATCAGCCGTAGCAAAATAAGGAGGTAATTCATTGTGTGGTATTGAACCTGTAAATATTACATTTTCTTCAATTTTTAATTTTTTTGTTAGTTCTCCCATTCCCTTTTTTAAGTTACCATCACCAATTACTACTAATTTGGCATCTCGAATTTTTTTTAACACCGTAGGCAAAGCTTGAATCAAATGTCTTATTCCTTTTTGCTCAATAATTGTCCCAACAAAAAGCAGAAAGGGGCCTAATATTTGAAGTCTTTCCTTTAAAGATTCATCTCTTTTTGACGGTGAAAATAACGTTGTGTCCAATCCCATTGGGTAAACAAAAACCTCATTTTTGTATCCAAATTCTATAACCTTTTCTTTTAATGCATTACTCACTACAGTTAAAGTATCAATATTATTAAGAGTAAATTTTTTAAGTGAATTACCTAACTTATTGTTATATCCCCAAAAATCACTTCCATGAATTGTTGAAATTATTTTGAAATCGATTTTTAAAATCTTTTTACATAAAACAGCTATAAAGCCATTCGGAATGAGCCAATGAGCGTGAATAATAGTAATTTTTTCTTTTTGGGTAAGTTTCTTTATCAATAAGAATTGAAAGAAGAAATAGAATGGCAACATGAAATATTTAAATTTATTCCTTTTTAAGTTTTCGTATATTCCGATACCATACGCTAATTCAACATTTTTTATTAAAAACTGTTTGTGCCTGTATATTTTAATCTCATCATTAATTTCAAAATGTAGAGAATCTTTATATGCGGGAGCCAATACAAAAATCTCAAAATCGTTTTTTAACCTTGTTGCTAATTCATACACAAAATTACCGTTAATGTCTCCCATGTATTTAGGATACGAAGAGGTTATTACCAGAATTTTTGGTTTATTCATAATTACAGATAAAGCGCCGGCATTTCGTTTATTGTTTTAATCGCCTTTTCAAAGTCAACTCCAATAGTCATGCAATACCATTGTACAGAATCCCAGCGAGGTTGGTTTTCACTTAGAGAAAATGCTGATGCAATCTTTCTGGTCAGATCCCCTTCTCTAATTTGGTTGCTCCTGAATGTATCATTTTCAGTGAACCCCGCTACCATATAGTAAATATAATTGTAAAAAGCTGCAGTACCATCACCGATTCGCCAGGTGGAACGGGTACCCGGATCGGTTTCCCATTGGTACTCTTTTAATAAAATATCAGTTATGACTTCTTCATCCCACTTTAAATAGTTATAAACGTTAAGATTTCGATGCTTAATTATATAATATGATTTAAAGGAATCAACTGTGTCAAATATGGAAGAGTTTATATATGCAGGATTAAGCAAATACTGTTTACCATAATAAATAACCATTTTCAGTTTATCAGAAACGGATAAATTATATGTGTTGCTTTTATTAAATTCAGGCTTTATTCCACAGAAACCCGATTTAAAATTAGTCGTTTCAAGGATGTTTTCGCCCAGTATAGAAAGGTTCAGATTGTTCTGTTTCATTAAAAGATTGGCGTAGTAGAAATATTGCTTATCCCCGGCCATAAATAACGGAATAGTTCCAAGATCTGGCCGCTTCAACCAGGCCGAAACATTTTTTCTGATATTATCTCTCTTTTTTCTGATATCTGCAGATACAAGAATATGTTCTACTCCTAGTTTTCCACACATTCTGGACTGGTTTCTTCTTGCAAGATCAGTAAGCATTCCCCAGTCATATGAGAAGGCAATAGGTTTAAGGCCCAATTCTTTCACAACATAATGCAATGCATAACTACTGTCGCGCCCGCCGCTGAAAGGAACTAAACACTCCGGTTTTCCATCTTTCCTTCTGTTGCTTTCGGCAATTTGAATTAATGCTTTATTACCCTGATAATTAATTATATGATAATTATTGCAATAATTACACACTCCTTTTTCATCAAAATCAATATATGGAAATGTTTCCGGAAGAAGACACTTTGTACAGCGTTTTAATTTATCAATTAACTCTTTTCTTTTAATGAATTCATCAATAAATTTGTTACTGACTTCAGTTAAATTGTGCTCTAGTGAAGTATTTATATAAATTCTGCGTGGCTGCTTTTCTTCTAAAAAAATTATTTCAGACTTCTTTTCACAAACATTAAGATTAACCAGAATCTCTCCAGGTTTTGCAAGTTGAAAAGAAAGTAAATCCAAATTAACACTTACAAGCCAACCAGGGGAAAGTTGGGTTATTGACTCTTTTGAAACATTCAGTCTGCTCTTTTTAAGTAATTCTTCAAGTATGTTTCTTTCTGAAGCGAAAATAAATAAACCGTTTTCTAAACTGTTAATATAATAAAGAGAACCATTATTCGTAGCCAGAATCAGATTATTGTAGCAATCTGAAAGTATGGCAAAATTAGTCATCCCATAGATTTCATTAAACAAAGACTCTACTGCAGTTCCAAAGCTTTGATCTGTGTTCAGCTTATTCTCTATTATTGTTGGTATTAATTCGCTGTCGAGTTCTGAAATTCTATTTTCTTCACAATATACTTTCCATAAATCATTTTTATTTACAATTATACCATTATGAATGACTACCATCCCATATTTTACAACTGGTTGGTTGTTTACATCATATTGTTCGTACCCATCAGTTACCAATCGGGAATGTCCAATACCAACAAATGAACCGGTGATATCTTTGGGCGGCTTGCTAATCTCATCCCTGAATACCCCCCCCTTAATAAGAGTACTGGCAGGTAAGGGTGTTTTGAATACACTTATTTTTCCTTGTCTTTTTATTGCAAAACCAGCAGCTTCTTTTCCTCTGGATTCGGATAGTTTAAAAAGATCCCGGAACATCTTTCCCGTATCCGTATTATAGTTTTTCTGAATCAATCCAAATATACCACACATTATAAATTATTTGTATAATCTTTCATTATCCTGAATATCCATCCACATCGCAAACAGAAAAGCTTGAAATGCGGAGACAGATAAAAATATAAATGCAAGAAGGGGTTCATAATTGAGTTCCGTTCCGAATAAAAAGCTTTTTATTATTTTTAATAAATACGGAATCGTAATGATTCCCAGAATGAATGATGCGTTATAAAGCAAAAATAAAGGATGAAAATCACGGAACAGATATTTTATCCAAAGCCGTTTAAAAAATGATATAAAAAGCAGCCAGGATATACTTGGCACAACTTTCATAACCTTCATTTTTGATTTTTCACCAATATCATAAACAGGTTTTATTTCAACCTCCCTTAATGTACAAAATGAAATATTTAATTTTACCAGCATGTCATTGGGCATTCCGTAACCTTTATAAATATCATATAACCTTATTGCATTCAAAGCTTTTTTGGATATGGCTGTATAACCTGACTGAGTATCGGAAACATGCCAGTAACCCGATGCAATCTTAGTTAAAATTGAAAGAATTGAATTTCCAAAATACCTGGTTTTGGGGATAACGAGCCATGCACTTCTATGGATCAGCCTGTTCCCTTTAACATAATCAATGTTTTCTTCAACTACCGGTTTGCAGATTGACTCAAGTTCGTCAGGATCCATTTGTCCGTCACCTGCCATAACTGCTATGCAATCAATCCCATAATCCTTGCACCACTTGTAGCCTCGCGCGATGGCAGCTCCAACACCTGAATTTTTGAGCTGATTGATTAATATGATACGATCCCTAACAGGGTTTTTATTTTGAACCTCAGAAGGCACAAAATATTTCACTTCAGTTTTTAACTGCTCCTGCAGAATAAAATCGGCACGATTATATTTTTTTAACTCAATATGATTAAGAATGTTTTTTATTTCAATGCACTTATGTGTATCACATTCTATTAACCGGTTTACTACTTCGGCTGTGCTATCAGATGAATAATCATTAACAACAATAATTTTATCTACAAAATCCGGCATTGTAGTTATTACCGTATCTATCTGTTTTTCTTCGTTGAAGGCAGGAACAACAACCGCAATAGTTTTATTATTTAACATCGTTAGAATTATGTTTAAGCAAGGTGTTATATAGTTCAATATGTTTGTCAGCAATAATAGAAATATCATACTTCTCTTTCACTGTTGCAGCAGCATTTTTACCCATAGTTAAGGCAGATCTCCTGTCAGTCAGCATAATAATCAATGCATCTGCAATTTCCTGAATGTTATCAGGGTCAATTAATATTCCATCTATCCCGTTTGTAATTAATTCTTCACCACTTGCTCTTTTAGTGAATATAGTGGGACATCCTGCCAGCATTGATTCCAATGGGGCCATACCAAAGCTTTCAGCGTAGGAAGGAAAAATAGCACAGGAAGCAGTTCTATATATCTCCGATAACTTAAAGCTGCTTACATATCCTTTTAGTTCGATTGACCCTCGTATCTTATCAAAAATCAATTTATTTACTTTTTCTAATATTTGACCGCCTCCTTTACCATAAAGGGAGAGTCTGGCTGATGGAATTTCTCTAGTCACTATTTCCCAAGCTTTAATTAAACTTATTACACCTTTTTTTTCAGCTAATGTTCCGGCAAAAACAACCGATTTAATTTTGGAATCATCTAAATATTCAATCGAATCAGTTATAGATATGCCATTTTTAATAACTGCTATATCCTTTGAATAATTAAAAATTTCTTTGACTACCTTCTTTGAAAATTCGCTTATTGCTAAAACTTTATTTGCATTTTGGATCAGGTAGTGCTCTTTTCTAAAAATGATAGTATTAAAAGAGCGTTCCATCTTTAAGTGGTCGAAAAAAGAAAAAGTACCATGAAGCTTTATTATAATTGGTATACTAAAATCGGGAAAATTAATAAAGCGGGGTCCAGAGTATCGGAACGCTTCGTTAAAATCAGGAATTTCAATAATATCGATTCCCTCATTTTTTATAAACTCTGTAAGAAATCCGGTATATTTATTAAAACTTTTCTCAATATTAATTATCCTTCCGGTATATCTGTGTTTTGAAAGCTTAAGAAGAAGTTTGTTCCCATAAAATCTTCGGTATACCTTTACTCCCTGATCTTCTTCATAAGATGCAGCTTTTCTGTAATATGGATAAAAACCGCATACTGAAACATGATGCCCTTTTTTTACCATTTCCCTGGCAAGAGTCTGAGTAACGGTACCGATACCTCCATGCTCACAAGGAGGATATTCATCGCATAGATAGAGCAAGTTCATTTTCTGTTACATATTGTTTCGTAAACCTTTATGCCTTTAGCCATTAGCCTTAGTATAAAATGGGCCAATTTGTATCCTATTACTTTTTCGTACATTCCTAATTTTGACAAAAGCTCATAGTCGGGCTGCATCATTGATGGTATAAATTTGTCGATGACTTTTTTTCTTTCTTCTAAAATCAGGGGGCCGTTGTGATTACTTAATCCATTATTATCAAAACATGAAATATCAATATCAAGATATTTGTAAGAAGCCCCCCCTGATCCCACTGTTTTTAAAAAAAATTCCCAATCTGCGATTATTCTTAATTCTTCATTAAATAATCCAAACTTGTCAAACAGCCTCCGGCGCATAAAGGCAGCCTGATGTTTTATCAGACTGGAATAAACATCAATAAATGAGATTTTATCTTTCCCTTTGCTTTTACCTATAATCTTATTATTAAGTAAAACCAGTAAATTTCCAAAAACCACATCTTCCTTAAATTCTTTTTCAAAAACATTTTCTAAAACTTTCTCATTTACAAAGTAGTCACCCGAATTCAGAAAAAAACAATACTCCCCTCCTGATTTCTTTATGCCTTTGTTCATTGCCTGATATATGCCATTGTCCGGCTCGCTTATCCAATAATTTATTCTATCTGAATATTTTGTTATTATTTCAACGCTGTTATCATCAGAACAACCATCAATAATCAGAAATTCAAAATCAATAAAGGTTTGCGAAACAATACTCCTGATAGTTTTTTCTAACCCGCCAGAATTATTGAGATTGATGGTAATGATTGATAGTTTCAAAGCTGAGAAATTAGTTTGAGAATTGTTTGGCAATTTTCAGAAATTTTAAATAAATCCTTGAGAAATTCCAGGCAATTGGCTGGTTGTACTTATATAAAATCAGTTCAAATCTCTCGATGAATGTAAGACGATCTTTAACTATCTGAAAATATTTGCAATAAAAATCATGAACAAATTTTTTATCCCTTAGATATGTTTTTCCTCCGCGTCTTAAATAATAACGCCATGAATTTACCACTCTGGAATAGGCCCAGCTTTTCATGACATTTTCCTCGAGCCCAGATTCTATAAGAATTTTAGCAATTTCCTCGGTAAACGGCATAAAAGCTTCGGCCGGCCAGGTATTTGTCAGTGATTCATTATAAACCACATAATGATACAATAAAGTTGGCTCAACCGATATTTTAATATTTGGGGCATAACATATCATCATAACGTTCGCGAGAACATCTTCGCCGCAATTGTACTGAGAAGGTACAAATACCGGTTCAAAGATTTTTCTTTTGATTAATCTTCCCCATATATTGGATTGAAGTTTCAGGCTGAAAAGATCATTCAGATAATCTGTTTTACTGCTACCTGAAACTTTGCTTAACCAGGAGGTAATATATATCCCTGTTCTGTTCTCATATCTTGTTCCTCCAACAACAACATCAGCATTTTCATTATGTAATGTTTTTAATAATAAATCAATAGTTACCGGTTCGATATAATCATCTGAATCTAAATGAAAAATATAATCACCAGTTGAATTTTCAAAACCAATTCTCCTTGTTTTTGGCAATCCTTCATTTGCTTTATTAATAACTAAAAGCCTGTTGTATTTCTCCCGGTATGATTTTGCTATTTCATAAGAATTATCAGGGCTTCCGTCAATAACAATAATTATTTCAATATTATGATATGTTTGATTTATGCAGGAATCAATACATCTGGGTAAAAATTCAGCAGCCTTATAAACTGGAATTATTATGGATACTTTATCCATTATGCTTACTAAGTTTATTCTCTAATGTTTTTCTTAATCTAACGAGCATCTGAAATACTTTTTTATAAATTACCCTGATTCTTATATGATAATTAAGTGGATTGGATAGCTTGAACCATTCCTCAGGCAAAATATCTTTTGTGTTTTGCACCGGGTGAAGTTTCCCGACCCAATTCTCCGAAGGTGCAATAACCAACTTGCCGGGATTGGGATTTAGCCAGGCTCCCCACCAACTGAATGAAGAATTGCTGATTATGTTATTTGTACATAATGATTGTAAATACAAATCAACAGTGGGGCTTTCATCCTTCACAATAAAATAATTATCATTCCTGAAGTTCTTTTTGCACCATTCAACATCATCACTGATAATTAAAAAAAGTTTCTTTTCACCAATATATTTAATTGCATTCCTGAAATATGACATTGAACAAACCGGATGATATTCCGGAACTATAGTAAAATCTCCGCGGCGTACATTAACAGAAGTAACTTCATGAGAAAGAATTTCAGCATATTTACTATTTATATACGAATGAGTTTGTTTATCTATTGAAAAAGTATTCCTGATTAATTCTTTGTCAAAATATCTTTCGGACTGAAAATAACCATCTAAAATAACGTTGGGTTGATATTCAATTGTAGAATATGAGAATCCTGGCTCATTATATTTAACTGTACCTGCAGGAATTTCGTCAAGAAAGGTAATATTCCTTAATAAATTTCCCTTGAATTGATCGAGGTAAACACCTAATAAACAATTATCAGGTTGCGGTAGTAATATTTTCTGAACAATAGCAGCAAAACGGGTATTATTCTTTTCGGCCAGACTTAATCCTGCAGCGATTTGAAATAAATTATTGCCAATTCTACCTTTTAATGCTGAGTAAACCACTAAACGACATTTATCTTCTTAAACCGAGTTTATACAGTATTGCTTTAATAAACAATTTAATATAAAATAATAAGGAACTTTTACCTTCAATAATATCATTAAAGTACTCATTTCTGCTTCTAAAAAGTTCCGGATGGACAACCTGGTTTAGAAAATTGTATCTTATTGGCAAAACTGTCTTGAATTTATAACCTGATTTTGTAATAATTACCATGTTTTGTTTGTACCACCAGAAAATGGATTCTTCATCCCAAAAGAAAGATTTTAAAATATCATGCACAACATAATTATGACTTTTAAACTTTTCTTCCCAATATGAAATCCATTGTTCATTCAAATGGTTTATGCCCAATTGATTTGGGATTGCCGCTGAAAATAATATTACATCACCAAGTGAAACCAGATCTGCCACAAATGAATCAGCACGCTCCGGAGGCAGATGTTCTGCTACCTCTAAACATACAACAAGATCAAAATATTTATCTAAATTAATCGGTTGTAGCAGGTCTTTTTCAATGAATTCAGAAGGTTTAATATTTTTGAACAGCAGATCCTTATTGCACCAGCTACCATCTATTCCTACTATCTCATTTATGCCTGATTCTTTGAAAACCTTAATAAATGTCCCTAACCCGCAGCCAACATCAATTACGCTTTTGGGATTAATCAAATCAATAACTACAGGTACTATTTGCCGCGGAGCATCCGTATTATGGATATTTTCAAAATGTGAATAAGGTTGCTTCATTTACACTAAAAGTTGCTTTCAACCTGTTCATTAATGTCTAAATCTAACTTCATTTGCAATTCTGATTTTTTTAATAGATAAAATTCTATTTCTGCATTTAGAATAATAATACCATAATATGAGGGCTTCCTGTTATTTAATCAAATATCTGTTGAGGCTACCTTTTAAAATAGAGATTTAAGCTTTTTACTGATAATATAAATATACAATAATGGGTTGGTTGCTAAAAGAGGCACCAATTCACTTTTTGCTATAAACCCATAATCTAAGATCATACGCTTTCTGGAATGAAATATGTTTTCTTTAAACCTGTAGCGAAATATTTTTGCAATTTGTTGATTTTGTTTCTGATATATTTTAAAATAATACTCTTTTACATCAAGTCCATACTTATCGAATAAATAAGCTTTTCTCTTGTCTGATGAATGACTGGCAGACTCAGGTAACAAACGATAAACTACTGTGACCTCATTTAGGAATCCAATATTATAATTTATCCCAATAAAAATCCCTAATGGATAATCCAGCATTCTCCAGTTTCTTTCTTTTGCATGAATTAATACGGTTTTTACGCATTTTTTTAATATTTCAGCCCTGGCTAAAAGCGTTAGAAAAGAAATTTTATTTGAAAGAAACAGGCTTTCTGCGATATTACTATAATTCATATTTTCCGGAGCATCGTCATAAAGTGTTTCGCCAACAAGTACTTTTTTCTTTGTATGAACAATAGCGCAATCGGACTTATCTTTTAAAAAATCAACCTGTTTCTGAAGTTTTAAAGGATCTGTCCAATAATCATCTCCTTCACAGAAAGCAATATATTCACCATCGCAAGCGGTCAAAGTCCTGATAAAATTTGGCAACATACCAAGGTTTTGTTCTGAGGACAATAATTTTATTTTATCAGGATTGTTCCTTGCAAATTTTAAACATATTTCTCTAGTTGAATCTGTTGAAAAATCTTCTCCTATGATTAATTCAAATAGAAAATCTGTATTTTGGATTAAGATGCTTTCAATAGCCTTGCCAACGTATTTTTCGTGGTTATACGTGAGCATTAAAACGCTTACTAAAGAACTACCCATCCTAATTAATTAAACTCATTTCAGGATCAAAATGATATCCTGGATATTTATTATTATATCCTATAGAAATCCACCATTCTTTCAGCCCAAATATCTAAATCGAAAAATTTCCTGACAAATTCTTTTTGTTCTGTTTTCATTCCCGCCAAATCGGTTTTACTTTTTCCTAAAAGAATCAGAATTGATTCCTTTAATTCACTGACACTTTCAGCCTGATATCTCAATTGATATGGAATTTCTTTTGGATTTCCAGGTATTTCACTTGCAATTATTGAACAATTGCAATATGCCGCTTCAATAACAGAGTAGTTCATTCCCTCTTCTCTGCCAGCCGATAAAAAAATATTTGCTGCATTATAATAGGAGGCAACGTCATCACGGGGTTTTAGCATTTTTACCCATAATGGAATACGGCTCAACTGATCAAATATTTCTTTTTCAAAGATTTCATTACCACCAGCTAAAGAAATTGCCAGCAAAATATTATTTTTTTCATCATTTAACTGTTTTATTGCTTCCAGTATAATATCAACGCCCTTTCTTTTAAATGGCCAGCCAAATATTAATACAACCTTTTGATTTTCATCTTTTGCAAGCTGAACTTGCTCAAATTTGTCAAGTCGTTTAAAATCAATTGCATTTGAAATCCAGGTTACTTTATTAACTCTGATACCTGATTTAATAATACTTTCAGCTACCGAATGACTTACACCGATTATTAAATCATAAGTCAATCTGACAACCAGGATCTTAATCTCACGAAGTAAGTTTTTGGGCGGGAGAAAGGTATTGTGAAAGTGACCAATTATATATATATCCCTGGTAAAAAGCAATTTTATAAGAACCAATGTATAGTTGTACGCGATGAAATGTGTGTGAATAATCTTTATGTTTTCATTCTTAATAATCTCTTTTATTAATTTAATGTTACTGTATCTGATCCGTTTTGAGAAGAAAGAATTATCAATAAAATATATATGCTTCCCTTCTTTATGTAATCCGGAAATCCATTCAAAATTACGGGCATTCATTGGGAATAGATATATTTGACGCCCTCCTTCTCTGTTAATCTGCTCTTCTAATGAATAAATTGATCTTATAAAATTCCCTTTATAAGGAGCAGCATAGTCCATAATCTGAAGGATATTCTTCATAATCCTATTCTGAGGAAATAAATTTGAGTATTGTGTTTTGAAACATAGTAATCTGATGCATTGGTTTCTCTGGTATTTCCGGGACAGGAAAATTTACTGTTTCCAGGTAATTAATTAATTGTTTATCATCATAATATACATATAAACCATTAGTCCCAAAATAGTTTCTGCTAGCTACAAAATTGGCAACTATCGGAATCCCGGCAATTAGTGTTTCAATAATTCTGGTCAATGCACCTGAAGTTGGTGGCTGATGGATAAGAAGTATATCTGTTTCCATAAGTATTTCTGATAATTGATTCTCTGTTAGCTCTCCAAGCAATTTAATATTATCATCTGTTTCTAAAAAGCATTCTAACTTGTCAGTTCCATATCCTGCAACAAATAAATCACAACAAATTTCAATATGCTCCCTAAAGAATTTAACCCGTTCTACCATTCCTTCTTTTGTGGGATGATTTATTGCTGAGCCCAGCATTAAAACTTTTTTTCGCTTTACATCTTTGTTCGTTCTTTCTCCCCTTGCCACTCTGATTTTCACTAAATATTCTAAGGTGGTTTTTGTGGGATAATAAGGCAAGTATTCAACTTTTACCCCCATTTGTTTAAGTAAAAGCGTATCTTCCTTTGAAATTGCAAAGACAATGTCACACTCTTTTAAAAGACCTACTTCTTCCATAAACCACTCCGGAGACATTTTGTTAGTAATCCCTGATCTTAACCCCGGGACAAAAGATTCTATGTTATGAGGTATAGCTATAATTTTTAGCCCAAGTCGCTTAAACTCAGGAATAATAAAGGAGTACTCCATTCTTGATGCTTCCAATAAGATCACATTTGAGGTTTTGTTTTTCGGTAAATTAAAAACTCCTTTGAACTGGCTAACCAAACCTATTGTCTTATAGAATTTCTTTGGGTGAAACTTCCATCCGATTATTTTAAAAACTTTTATGAAATATCTTAATGCAATAATCCGCTTTTTTAAATTGGAAAAAGAAAACCCGGCAGTATCCATTCCGGTTGGCACTCTTTCTGAAGCAATACCTTTTTCAAGTAGTATTTCTGATATTTGGGCAGTTCGTTTCTCTCCTCCGTGTCCAAAAGAATCAGAATCAAAAATAGTGAACCGGTAAATACTATTTGACATTATTGTTTGTTTCTGATTCAAATACACGAATTATTTTCTCTGAAACTTTTGCCCAGCTGAAATAAGATGCTCTCAGAAGCGACTTCTGAGCCAGCTTGTCATGAACACCTTTATTGCTGTATAACATAGTGATTGCTTCTGTAAACTCCATTTCACTGTTAGGATCTGCCAGAATACCACTATCCCCTACAACTTCTGGTAATGAGGTTGTATTTGAGACTATTACAGGTACTCCGCATTGCATTGCTTCAAGCGGAGGTAATCCAAAACCTTCGTATAGCGATGGATAAACAAAGACATAGGCTCCACTATATAATGCGGATAAGTCTTCATCAGGTACAAATCCGGTTAATATAATAGGGTAGTTATATGTTTGATTTATTTCTTTTATTTCATTCATCAACTCATTGCTATTCCATCCATAACTGCCTATCAATACCAGTTTTAAGTCAAAGTTGTTATTCTGTTTAAGCAATTCTTTATAGGTTTTTATCAAAAGCATTAAATTCTTTCTCGGTTCAATCGTACTAACGCTTAAAATATATTTATCACACTTTATGTTATTTTTAATTTTTACATGTTCTATCTTTTCCTGATTAGTTTCCTTACAAAAAACAGAAGAGGCAGCCAATGGAACTACAATAATATGATCAGAGCATATGGCAGGTCTGTATTTTAATATATCTCTTTTGGTTGACTCGGAAACTGAAATCACATAATCACTTATCCCGATATTATCAACAACTTCTTTTACTAGTCTCTGATTATACGGGCTTGAAAAATATTCCGGATGAATAATTGGAATCATATCATGCACTGTATAAACCTTTTTTATATCATTGTTTAAACGTACCTGTTCAGGAATCGGGAAATAGGTGGAATAATATATATCGCATTGGTTAAAGGAGTCTCTAAGATTTTTTTCTATAAAAAATAAACGCTCAATTTTTCTTGCTGCCTTCTCAATCAACAATAAACTATTCTTCAATAAGCCAGCAATAATTGATTTTGCTTTATTGATTTTTGATTCCTGCACATTTCTAAGAAAATCGGCTAAGTTGACTAAAGGAAATATGAGTAATCTAAACCATAAACTATGCACCCTGATTCTATTACATTGAGGAAATTCTTTTTGAACATACTTGATTAATTCACGCTCGCGATGGAAAATATCAAAAAGATATAATTCAAATTTATCCGATTTTACAATTTCTTTTAACAATTCGTATGAAACCCTGCATAACCCAGTCTTATGAATATTTCCGGAAACGTTTCCTGAAACCAAAACAGATGCATCGTATATTATTTTACCTTTTGACACTATATTGTCAACCATGTTTTACAATTATCTTCAAAATAGAGTCCCTGTATTAATACTAGTGGAAAAAGATTTTTAACAATAAAATCGAATGAATTTAAAATTGGCATAAAACAACAGATCCGAAATTTTCCATTTTATTAATCTGTAATATTTCTATAACTAATAGATTGTTGTTTTTTTGTTTTATTAAAAGCTTAATATTGTATTAATTTAAAATAAATGAGACGGAACTTAAAATTATTTCTCGTTTTTTTAGTATCTATTTCTGCAACAATTTATGTATTTAGAGCAGTAATTTTCAATCTGAATACTACATCTTTCTCTCAAACTGGCGATGGACTTAAGGAGTATTATGTATCTTATTATCATATTAAGTACGATAATTGTTATTGGTATAGTAATGCTATGAATTATCCTTATGGAGAATCTGTTTTTTATGCCATTGCCCAGCCTCTGCCTGTAAATGCGATTAAATTTATAACCAAAAATATTGTAGATATTTCCCCGTACACAATTGGTATACTAAATGGTATGCTGATATTAGCAATGTTATTTACTACCGTTTTTTTGTATTTAATATTTAACAAATTAAAAATTCCATTCTGGCTTTCTCTTCCTGCTGCACTCTTTATTGCTTTTTTAACGCCACAAATGGATCGATTTAGCGATCATTTTGGTCTGGCCTACCCTTTCGCTTTGCCGGCAATTATCTATTTGCTTTTAATTTTTTATGAAAATCCAAAGTTCTGGAAAAGCGCCTGTATTTTCTTTCTGGTTGTCTGGGGTGGTTTTACGCATGCTTATTTTGCAGGAATGTTTGCGTTAATTCTGCTTGTATTTTGGTGCTTCTTTTGGATATCATTAAAACAGGTTAGTATATTGACAAAAATTTCTCATGTATTAATACAATTTATTCTTCCAATTATTTTTGTGCAATTAGTTGTTGCAGTTTCATCTTCTGTTCCCGATCGCACTTCATATCCAAATGGATTTTTTTATTATCGCGCCTATCCTCAAGGTGTGTTTTTGCCAATCACTTTTAATTATGGAATGTGGCTAAATAAAGTGTTTGATTTTAGTTATGTACATTGGGAAGGATGGGCCTATATTGGTGCTGTTGCTGTAATCTTTTCAATCTATCTTATTTTAAAAGTCTTAAAACTTCTATCGCGTAAAACCTTTATAAAGACTATTATTAATTATCATACACCTTTTCTGCCTGTTTTGTTTATTGCAGGTACTTTAAGTCTTCTTTACTCATTTGGTATACCTTTTATTTTTCATTTACACAGGTTGGTGGATTTTTTAGGCCCCTTAAGGCAGATACGTAGTATAGGCAGGTTTACGTGGCCATTTTATTATATAATTAATATATTGTCTGTTTATTATTTTTATTGTTGGATCAGAAACACAAGAAAAGTTTCAACACAAGTTACCTTAACAGTTATTTTTATTGCAGTTTTAGCCTGCGACAGTTTTCAAAGATCAGGCAATATGAGTCACCTTAATAATAAGCAGCCTCTCTGGGTTGATACAAAAAACAATCTTCCAGAAAATAATTGGCTTCACACTTTTAATAGCTCACAATTTCAGGCATGCATTACGTTTCCTTTTTTCAGCGTCGGTTGTGAAGATATTTCCTTTTATGTGCCTGAAAAATCAAAAATTAATGAGGAATCTTTTTTATTTTCATTAAAAACCGGATTGCCCTTTAATTCTGTATGGATGAGCCGTACATCATTAGGTCAAAGTCTTAACAATATTGCTATCATATATGAACCATATAGAAAGCTAACTATACTTAATCATGTTCCTAATAGAAAAGATTTTGTACTTATTTGTGACACAAATAAAGTTCTAACTACAAATGAAGTTAATCTAGTCAGGAAACTAAATATAATTGGGTCATGTTATGGCTGTAACTTGTATGTCTTGCATTTTGAGCAACTAAACATCATTGCCGATTCATTATATTATAAAACTATAAATGAGTTTAATACTAATAGCCTTTTTAGCTCTGGAAGTTTTTATACCAGTAAGAAGGAACAGTGCTTCTATTTCAATGATTTCGACAGCCTTTCAAGTTCTTCTGTTTATTCAGGCCGTGGAGCGTATACCGGTTTTATGCAAAAAAACAATGTAATATTTAGAAATAAGTTGTCCTTTGAATCTGATACAGCAATTTCAATTTCATTTTGGTTCGGGAATATTGATAAAGATTTGCACGGACGAACCACCATTTATGCTAAAGAATATACTATAAATCATGAACTTATTAAGCAAACTCAACTTGATGTAAACCAAGTCATTAAAACAATAGATAAAAACTGGGCTTTAGTTGAATTTTACATAGACAAACCAAATAATAAAGAAAATACAATTCAAATAAGCGTCCAAAATAAAAGACTGTGGAATACAAGATGTTATATTGATTGTTTGCTAATTAAGCCAATCGGAGTTGATGTATATAGTAAAACCGAAGATTATATTATGAAAAACAACAGATACTACTTACCAAAAGATAAATTGTGAAGTGGTATTAAATTATCGATATTAATTAAATCTTAAAAGATCCTTCATTTTTTTACAGCTACAATATGCATGATATCATAAGTGTTTAAAGGGATAAACCATCTTTCAGGTATTTTTTCAAATATTTGTTGAATAAAGTTACGATTAGGTTTATTAAGTAAAAAAAGTGAGTAAAAAATTTGTTTCATACTACGGTATACTGGATTATAAGTAATCCTTTTAATACCAAATCCATGGTTGTTAAGCAAAAGTATTAATGTTTTTTTTGTAAAATAATGCAAATGACTTGGTGGGTGGATCATGCGCCAGTTCTTTTTTTGAATTTTTGGCAAAAACGCATTAATATCACCAGTAGTAATGTGCAATTCCCCTTCTTTTAAGATTTCTCTGGATATTTTTTCAATAAATAAATCAGGGCGTGGTAAATGCTCAATGACATCCCACATAAATACATGTGAGTACTTTTCACCTGTTGAAAATATTAAATAGTCTTTCAAAACTAAATTCAATCCAAGTTCCGATTTGCCATAATTAACAGCTTCTGAGACTATATCAATCCCTGTATAATGTACATTCTTGAAATTATTTGTAAAAACTTCTCCAAAAAAACCATAGGCACAGCCAATCTCTAAAACACTTATTTTGTTACATGATTTAGGGTTAATCTGAATTTGATTTAATCGTTTGGCAAAATTCTTTTGTATGGCTGGCTTATCTCCAATATAATCAAAATATTCATTGCCCTTGAAGTAGTTTTCGTTATAAATGGCTTTTAACTGTTCATCATTTACTTCCATATTGGCAGAAATAAAGCCACATGAATTGCATTTTATCAGAGTGTTGTTATAGATGTGGGTAAAGCGATCTGAATCGCAAATAATGCATTTCTGCAAACCTGGAACGATTAACAATTGGTTTCTGAAATAATATAATTGGGGCGTCGTTTGTTTTCTATAAATAATTTACCAAGGTATTCACCTAAAATACCAATCATAATAAGTTGAATTCCACCCATAAATAATACACTTACTATGACTGATGTCCATCCTTGTATGGTGTGATTTGTAAAAATTGAAACATAAACAGCATATAATGCATAAATAAATGAAACAAGAGCCACAAAAAATCCTATAAGGATACTCAATTTAAGAGGTTTTACACTAAATGCTGAAATGCCTGAAGTAGCAAATTTAATCATTTTATAAAACGAATATTTTGTGCTTCCGGTAAATCGCTCATTAGTTTTGAATTCTATTCCTATTTGCTTAAACCCAACCCATGAAATAAGTCCACGTATAAACAAATAATTTTCCTGAAGATTTTTAATAACTCCGGCTACTTTTTTATCAATAAGTCTAAAGTCCGCGGCGCCATCTTGTATTTTGTTCTCAGCAATTAAATTTAGAAATTTATAAAAGTATTTTGAGGTAATTTTTTTAATTACCGGAAGTTTATTTTCACTCAACCTTATAGTGTAAACTATTTCATAGCCTTGTTTCCATTTTTCAATGAGTTCCCCAATAAGATGCGGCGGATGTTGCATATCTGCATCCATTGATATAATACAATCGCCTGAAGCCCTGTCAATCGCTGCTTTAAGAGCGTTTTGGTGCCCGAAATTTCGACTTAACGAAATATACTTCAATTTTTTATCTGCAATTGCCAGGGCTTTGATTATATTGAGGGTGTCGTCTTTGCTTCCATCATTAATAAAAATAATTTCATGATTTGGATATAAGATTAGCTCATCTTTTATTGCAGAATACAATTTAACTATATTTCCTTCTTCATTAAAACAAGGAATAATTACAGAAAGTAAAAAATTCTTGTCCATATTGTCAGTTTGATAATTATAAAAGATAATCTAAATCAGAGATATATGTCTAGTAGTTGGATTTGTATAAGATAGAGATTCTTTCTAAAATAAGATCGAAAATGATCTTTTCTGCCAATCAATATAGCTGATCTTAAGAAGTTGGTTTAATTATTTTTTTCTAATCCATAAATTGCATCCCAAATCATTATATACTAATGGCATATTTTTAAAAACCTCTGTGTATTTTTGATGCATATAATGTGAAAAGAATAGAATTTCATATTGATTATTGTTCATCAAAAAAGCTTTCAAGAGATAAATTTCATTCCAGTTTCTGCCACCAAAAACCCACTCCTTAGTATATTCAAAAGGATAAAAGATATCATGGAAATGTATAAGGACTCCTTTTTTTAATTTGGGAATAATATTAAATAATAAATAGTTAACATCACTTCCTGTTTTTGACACATGAGAGCTATCTATGAATAAAATATCCCCATCATTCAAATTAGATAAAATGTTAGCTGGAACATCTTGAACAGGTTTTTCAATAATAATACAATTACTATTATCTGATTCTTTTAATAAAGATTTCAACCTGTCAGGGAATGGTTCAATAAAGGTCAGGGATATATTGTTGTTACAAAAGCATTCATTTGTATCCAGCATTAGTGCGGACGAATAACCAGATCCAATCTCAATAATATGTTTTGGATTAAAATGTCTGATAAAAGAATATAAAATAATACCATCTGTATAGGAATAGTAATCATTTTTAAAATAATAACGTAAGCCTTTTTGTTTATTCTCTTTAAAAGGTATTTGTGTATAATACCTTTCAAACATCTTTATCAGGTTTAGTTGTTCTTTAACTTTTAAGTCTATGTCGTATATTAAATCAGAATTGTATTCCCAAATATTCCTTTCTCTTATTTTAATATCTTCAACAGAAACTATTGGAGAATGAAAATGTCCTGGTGGATAGCATGCATTTTTTTTATATAATTGATTCTCCTCATAGATAGAAGAACAATAAGGAAGTTTATTAATAACCCTTTTTACCAATTTTTTAACTCCCATTTTTAAAAATATTGATTCTGAATATAAGACTTTAATTTTCTGATGTAAATCAATCTAATAATAAATTGTGATTTGCAGTAATTTTTAGAATCAATATCCGAAACAGCCGCAGTAAGGGAGGAATCTTTCGAATCTCTTCTTTTCGTTTTTCCCTTTCAATTTTTTCTTTTATACCAGCATAAGCATTAGGATATACGACGTAAGTCTTATATCCATTTAATAACAGTTCTTCAGAATATTCTTTAAACAATTCCTCGATTTCTGGCAGTTCTTTTAGCGAAAAACGATTCTGGTATTTTGAAAGTACTGCTGGGATAAGAGGATTATATCCACTGAAATGAAAAAAGACCAAAGGTGTGAGGCCATTTACAATAAATACTTTAGCCTTGATAGTCAGTTTACGTTCGTGGAGGTTCCAGTAGGCCATATTGTAGCCTGGATTAGTAAGTATTTTAACATTTTCAAAAAAGAGTGGTACAAAATTTATCCATTTCTGATCCGTAAACAAGCCTCGTTTAAAGTTAATATATGCTTTATTATACAACCTTTCTGCCCACCAGTCAATCATTTCCCGACCTACTTTAGTTTCTTTAACAGCAATAAACCCCAGATTATAAAGACCGGAATTTAAAAAATCTTCCTCGGGTTGTAGTTTGTCATCCTCAATTGGTGTAGTGAAATGGGGAGTAATTATAATGTCATTTGTCAGCAACTCATTTTCAAGTTCTGTAAGTGGAGAATAAACTTGGATATCAGGGTCCAGATAAAGAACTGTGTCGGATTTCCTTTGTGAAAAAAAATATTTAAAATAGAATGGTTTAACAGAAGTATTTAGTTCAATAATATCATATCTTCTGCTCATTTCATCAAAATTGGAAATACCTATAGATTCGATATGAAGAATTTCATAAGGTATATGACTGTAATCCATAAATTGGTTCTTTTTATCAACAAGGCCAATAATAAATGTAAACGATGGATTATAAATAAGAAGGGAATTCCCCAGAGTAATAGCCTGAGCAAGATAGTTATTGGAACAGATGGTAAATACTATCATTAAATAGAATTATAAAGAAAATTGTAAAATTTTATACATCGAATTCATAGCCTAACTTTCTTAGTATACTATTGAACAACCGAAATTTTCTGGAAGTTATTATATTAAAGTATTTTGTTTCTATGTTTCTATTATTTATAAGTTCTTCATTATGGACGGCAGTGGCATCAAAAAAAGAGTTTAAGATTGTCAGAGCAAAGGATTCATCGGGTGATGCGAACCCGATAATGAATTCAGGTTCTGTTACCTGTGTGTTTCGGCTGATGTTTTCAAAGTCCCCGGAATACTGTTCTAATAAATTTGGTGCTTCATTATTAAAAATAATTGATCCATGAATCGTTTTTTGAAAAAGAAACTGACTAGAAGGAAAAAATTTATTAAGTAATGATTTAAATTCAAAAAAATTCAGTTCCTTGACATGAAATGGATTGGGATTATTTTTGCTAAAAAACCGTTTATCCGGGGTAGATATAATTAATAAACCATCATTTTTTAAAAGCCTTTTAAATTCTTTAATCAGCTTTTCATGTTCTTCCAAATGCTCTAAAGTTTCAAACGAAACAATTACATCAAAAAGACTATCTTCCAATGGAATAGATGTGGCATTTGCATTTATAAAATGAATGTTGTTGTTGCTATATATTTTTTTTGCATGTTCAATTGCCTCAATGGAAATATCTACCCCAATGACCCTGTTTACTTGTTTTGATAACATATATGTACCATAACCTTCTCCGCAGGCAACATCCAGAACAACCATTTTTTCTGTAAGAAATTTTGATAGAAAGGAATATCTGTGCAAATGTTCGATGCTCCCATAAGAATTCTGATCAGGAACCATTCTTTCACCAGTCCATTGTAATACTGCCGGATTTGATTTCTGATTTTCACTTTTGTTAACCATTCTATAATTTATTTCTTTTTAAAGTCTTTTTGTTTCCCATGTTAATTTGGGTCTGATAATCCCAAGGATTGTTCCATAATATTCTATATTTCTTTTCTTATTATCTTCCAGGACTTCAAAACATAAGGCCTGTTGAAAATCATAATGAATTTTATAGGGTATAAGTGAAGTAAAATATACGCTTACACTATAAATATTAGTATTAAGAAAATTTGCTGGAATCCACATTATTGTTTTATATGTTCCGGGTTGATAGAAACTATTTTTAAAATCTTCTGATGAAAAAAACACATGAGTACCGTCACCTGCATAAATATTGATATTGGATACTCCGTTAACCAATTTTTTAATAGCGAACACTGATTCAATTCCAATCTTATCTTCAAGTGTTATATAATCAGCTTCTGAATTATCATTCTTAATAATTCTCACAGACACAAGTTTGCAAGTTTCATCGCCAGGTTGATCGTTTTCTTTAAATAAGAGATATCTTTTGTCAAATGTCACAAGAGACAAATATTGCTGAATAATTGAATCGGTAAGATCAATGCACTTTACCGATCCCATATCCAATAAAACCGTTTTATAACACAAAGATTTTATGGCTGACATATTGTGACTCACAAATAAAACAGTTCTCCCTTCTTTACGACTTACATCCTGCATTTTACCGATTGCTTTTTTCTGAAAATCAGCATCGCCTATTGCCAATACTTCATCCACTATCAGAATTTCAGGTTCCAGGTGAGCAGCCACAGCAAAAGCCAGCCGTACGTACATCCCGCTGGAATAACGTTTTACCGGGGTATCAATATACCGGCCACATCCGGAGAATTCTACAATTTCATCGAACTTTTTACGTACTTCCATTTTGGTCATACCAAGAATTGCGCCATTTAAGAAAATGTTTTCACGACCGGTAAGTTCGATATGAAATCCTGTACCTACTTCCAATAAACTGGCAATGCGTCCTTTTACTTTAATATTTCCTAAAGTTGGCGCAGTGACCCTTGATAATAACTTTAATAAAGTTGATTTCCCTGCACCATTTTTGCCAATAATACCGAGTATTTCGCCTTGTTTTACTTCAAAACTTACGTCTTTTAAGGCCCAAACATATTCATCCCCAATCTGAACTTTTGTTCTGAGTTTATTTAATGAATTTTCCTGGCCAATAATTAAAGTCGGGTCCTGTAAGCCCCTTACTTGATACCACCAGCGTTGTAAATCTCCTCTTAATGTATTTGTACCAAAAGAACCCAGCCTGTATAGTTTCGAAATATTTTCTACTTTAATTACAGTATTACTCATTATTCGATTCCATTTTCAATTAATTTTTTCAGGTTTGGAGCTTATAAATCTGACCATGTTAATTATAATCCCCAACTGCAACTTTTTAATTTCTGAATCAGATATAGTTATTTTAAACAATTCCTCCACCTTTGTAAGATAATTCATGAATTCCAGTGAATCAAGAATCGAGTCTCCGATTAATGCAGATTCCTCATTAATCTCAGCTGCGCAATTAATACTTTTTAGTATAGTTCTGAGGCTTTCAAAGATTTGTTGATCGTCCATATTCAACTTCGTTAATACCTATATAATATTGTACCCCATGAAAGTCCTACACCAAATCCGCAAAAGATTAAAAGATCATCATTTTTCAGTACTCCTTTTTTTAAAATATTTTTATATGCAATAGGAATAGATGAAGACACAGTATTTCCATAATCCTCAATATCTATTATCGTTTGGACGTCCGATATTTCAAGTCGTTTTTGGATCTCGGTAAGAATATATTTGTTTGCCTGGTGGAATATAAAGAATCTGATATCAGTAATTTTAAGATTATTTCTTTTTAGAATTATATTTACTGATGCCGGGACAACCTGTACAGAAAACTTGAATATTTCCCTTCCATCCATATATAGATAATTATTCTTATCGTGGTCTGTCTTTACACCACTGTTATATGCAATTAATTTGTCAGCATTTGAACCATCTGTTCCAAAGACTGCATCTATCACACCGTCAGAATCAGTACAAGGTTCTATTAGGGAAGCGCTTGCCGCATCACCAAATAAAGAGGCAGTATTTTTATCTGTGTAATCTATTATTTTTGAATATTGATCCACCATAATCAGCATCGCATATTTGGACATACCTGTTTTAAGAAAATTACCGGCTATAGCAAGAGAATATATAAATCCGGAGCATCCTAGATTTACGTCAAATGCAAGACATGAGGTTTTAAGTTTCAGACTATTTTGTACAATACATGCTGTTGTCGGTAGCTTATAATCAGGATTTTGAGTGCATAATATTAGTAAATCTATTGCATCTGGTTCAATTTTGTTGTTCTCAATCAGCTTCACAGCTGCTTTTATCGCCATTTCAGATGTAGTTTCATCTATAGCAGCAATGTGGCGCTGTTTAATACCAACTTTGTTTTCGAGAAAATCAATATCCATACCTGCTATTTCATGCAGATATTTATTATCAATAATTCTTTCCGGCAGATAGTATTCGGTTGCTTTTATCCTATAATTCATTTTCTCCTATTCTTCTAAAACAGCATAACCAAAACCTGTTATGCCAAATCCATTACCATTATAGAACATATGCTTTTTACCATATATTTCTAAAACATGGCAATATTCGATCATTTCCGAATCCCATCCTTCCTTTGATTTTTCTATACCAACTAAATGATCCTTCCTTTCCCATTGAATGCCATCGATTGACTCTGCGTAACCAATTCTGTAACTGTTATCTCTTGAAGACCTGTAATTCGTAATTTTTCTGTATGAATACCACATTTTATAGGTGTCATTTTCTTTAATCACACAAGGCCTTCCAATGGCTTCAGTAAAGTCATCGTAATCAATACATACAAGACCTTTTTTGTCCCAATTAATCCCATCATCAGATTCAGCGTATTTAACGTGATATTGGGGTTCCGGGTAATTGTTTATTATTTTCCATTCTGTACATGAAATATACCACATCTTCCAGAAGTTTCCTTCAATCAGGATATATGGTGCAGTATTAAAAAATGGTTCGTTGATACTTCTATCACAAATCGGACCTTTTGAAAATTTTGCAAATGTTTGTCCAAAATCTTCACTTATTGCTAAACCTATGGATAATCTATAAGAAACTGTAACCTGAGGATTCCAACCAATATAATATAGATATTTTCTATTAGAAAAGTTTACTATACAGGACGGCATAATACCATTATCATCGAAAGTACCCAAATCACCTAAATGAAACAAAGGGTCTTCCTCCAGAGAGATTATTTCTTTTAGATTGTCAGGATTTAGGTCCAGATGAAACGGTAAAGATTGCCCCTTTTCATTTCTTGAACTGAAATATATTCTAATAGTTCCCAAATTAGTAATTTCTGCAAAAGGGATGGCAGCATGACTTTTTAAATTTGGATTTCCCCCAGCCGGAACAAAAATTAATCCCTTCTTAACCCATCTCATTAAAACCTGATTTTAAGACTTGACATATCAGTTTTCTTCGCCGGATTTCCCGCGTAAACGCTATAGGGTTCTGTGTTCTTTGTAATACATGTACTCATTCCCACAAAGGAGGCTTCGCCGAGTAAAGTATTTTCTTTCAATGCTGCGTTAACACCGATAAAACAATAAGGTTCAATTAAGCAATTACCGGATATAACTACATGTGAAGTAATGAATACATGATCCCCAATTTTACTATGATGTCCAATGTGGTTGCCGCTCCATAAAATAGTATTTGAACCAATAGTTACATAAGGCTGTATTGTATTATCTTCTAATATGAAACAATTATCACCCACTATTAAATTATTGAAAATAGTTGCTTTGGAACTAATATAATTAATAAGGTTATAACCCTTATTTTTAATTTCATTATAAATTCTTTCGCGTTCTTGATTCATTCCTCTATGCGTCATAGGGGCAAAAAAAGAATACCTTGCCGGAGGCAATTTTATTTCTACTTCCTCAAAAGCAATAACCGGCAGCCCTTTAAAAGAATTATCTTCTGGTACATATTCCCTGTTTACCGAAAATGCAATAACCTCGTGTTCGCTATCGGTTGTTAAATAGAAATGAGCAAGCTCTGCTAAATCCCTGACTCCAAAAATTATTACCTGTGCCATGTATTTGGTTCTTTAAACAGATAAATAGTATATTCAAATAAACCATAATCGTTCCTGACAATAAAATTCCGGGTAACCTCATCTTTTAAAAATGATGCAAGTAAATCGAACGGTAAATGAAACAAATCATTTCTTTCCCTGTCAACATGTTTAGTCATTACATTAAATGCAATTCCTATACTCGTTTTTTGAAAAAGTGTTTTAATCACTTCTTTAAAATAATCGAACATGTTTTCAAAACGGAGCTCCCTCTTCTCTGTAAACACTCCATTTAAAACTATGTAATCATATATCCCTATTTGGTCAGGAGTCTGAAGAATATCAGAGCAAATAAAAACAATTTTCTTATATTTTAGTCTGCAGAAATTAATGAATACCTCTGATAAATCTAGGCCTGAATAGTTAATGTTTTTGTAAGAATTTTTAATTATGAAATCATAAAGATGAGCTGCACCACAACCAAAATCCAGTAATGAATAATTCCCTTTGGAGGGAACTATGTCCAACATAATTTTATATCGAATCAGAGCATCATTCAAATTGGGCCAATCTACCCCCATATTATTGTCTCCATATTTATTGAAGCATTCCTCATAATGTTCAATTATTTTCAGATATTGTTTGTTCATATTAATTCATACTCATTTAGAAAATAGCTGATTCCCTCCCTTTCATTAAACATTATAACATCCAGTATTGATAGAAAAGGAGAAAATTCAAGACTAAATTGGCTATATTGAACAGGCTTAGATTTTAAAAAGAACAATTTGATTCCATGTCTCTGAAAAACTTCTTTACTGTACAGCTCTATGGCCCCAATAGAGTCGATGTAAATATCGGCCTTCTCTTGTCGACAAATTTCCAGGATTTTTTCCTGACTTTTAAGATGTCCGGTTTTATATGAAACAGAAGATGAAATTATCGGAGTTTCAATTTGCAGATATGAACATATTTGTTTAATACTATTATTAATATAAGAAGAAAGATGCTTATCATTATTTCTAATAATTTTTTCGATCATTGGGAAAACAGTATTAAACATGGGAGCTTTCCTGTATGCAGAGTCAATTGTCTTCAATAATTTATCTGCCCATTTAAGATCATCAGCGATAAATATTTCATTTATCAGTCTGTTTTGAGAAGCATTCTTAAGAGGTAATGTAAACATAAAAATATTATTATTAACCAAAATCCGGTTTCTGTTTATCCACCCTCTGTTAATGTAGTTTACATCATCAAACAATACATATTTGTCAGCAATATTTATTACCTGAAAATATCCGATATAAGGGAATAAGTAAGGTTGCTTTACAGCAAGTTTCATTTCCAAAAAGTATTTTACCCTAGGTTGTTAAAGGTCATTTAATAATTTGCAGATGACACTAATATCAGATTTTGACAGGTAAACAGACATTGGAAGGCATAATACTCTGTTAGAGTAATCATAAGCAATAGGGCAATTAATTGTTCCCTTTTCAGAAAAAACTACCTCTAAACTTGGTTTAAAATATTCTTTTGGATAAATGAAGCTTTTGTTTAGTTTCTGAATAGCTCTTTTTTTTACATTTTCTGAATTGAATATTACTGGAAAATATGAATAATTTATCTCTCCGTTTATTTTTTGAAACTTAATGTATTTATTGTTCTTAAGTTCTTCTAAATAGGTGTAATATAACTCCTTTTCTTTATTCCTATTCTCATCAAAATACTTGAGGTTTAGAATTCCCATTGCCGCAGAAAATTCGATCATTTTAGCATTAGTCCCATATTGTTGAGTAATCTCCTTTTTTTTATTCATCCCGAAATAAGATAGCCTGCGAATTGGTTCAACCAATTTTCTATCCTTTGTAAATAAAGCGCCTCCCTCTATTGAATGAAATGCTTTTGTTGCATTGAAGCTTGCCATTGAAATATCTCCATATGAAAAAATTGACCGCCCTTTATACTGTACACCAAAGGCATGAGCAGCATCATAAATTACTTTCAGATTGTATTTGTCTGCAACCTCCTGGATTTTTTCTATTTCACAGGGGTTACTATAAACATGCACAGGTAATATAGCAGTAGTTTTCTCATTAATCTTTGATTCAATATTTTCAGGATTCATATTAAAGCTATCGCGATCAATATCAACAAAAACTGGTTTACAATTCTCCCATACAATTGATCCGGATGTTGCAACATGTGAAAACGGACTGGTTAGAATTTCACCTTTTAAATTCAAAGTTCTTACCACTATTTGTAAGGCAATAGTCCCATTACCTAAACAAATAACATTTTCAATCCCCGTATATTGCTTAAGTTTTTTCTCAAATAATTGATAAAAAGGGCCATCATTAGTTACAATATGTGTTCTCCACATCTCTTCAAGCATTTCCTGAAATTCATCCAAAGGCGGAAGAAACGTTTTAGTGACATAAATTGGTTTCACTTATTATGAGATTAATTAAATAAGGAATTTATTATATTTTCAAATAGTGACAAAATGTATAGAACTACAGATTTATCTTATTGTTTATAATAATTACCATTTGAGATTGTTTTCCGTAAAATTACAGCCCCCCTAAAATTTCAATTTCTTTGCATATTGTCTGCTGAAATAAACAATAATAAGATGATTTTTAAACCGTGTCCATAAAATTTTGTTCCGTCCGATTAAACAGAATAACACCCACAAATAAAAGTACACAGGTAAATAATGCACTGTATAACAATCGTCCAGAATTAAAATCCCCGGCTCCAATAACTCCGTACTTAAATGCCTCTATTAATGGAGCAACAGGGTTAAGTAATAAGAAGATCCGATATTTTTCGGGAACTGCGGAAGCTGGATAGATAACCGGGGTTATATACATCCAAAGTTGAACACCAAAAACCAAAAGATTTGTTAAATCGCGGTATTTAGTGGTAAGGGCTGAAAATATTATTCCGAATCCTAATCCTAAAAGTGCAATATTAACAATTAGCAAAGGAATGTAAAATATATGACTGTTGATTTGAATATCATAACCCAAAAGACTAAAATAAATCATACAGGTTACGAGCAATAATAATTGTATCCCTAGTTGGACCATCGAAGAGATAATCACTGAAATAGGTGAAACAAGTCTCGGAAAATATACTTTGCCAAATATCAGGGCATTGGAGGAAAAGGTAGAAGATGTTCCATTTAAACAGGCTGCAAAATAACTCCAGGCAACAATTCCTGAAAGATAAAACAATTGTGGAGGGACTCCTTCGGTAGAAATTTTTGCTATCCCTGCAAAAACCAAGGTGTACATAAAAGTACTGATAAGAGGATTAAGAATAAACCATATTGGGCCTAGAATTGTCTGCTTATATTTTGAAACAAAATCACGGCGTACAAACAGCATTACGAGGTCGCGATAATTCCATATCTCTCTTAAGTTAATATCCAAAAGATTGCGTTTGGGACGAATTACCAGATTCCAGAAACCAGCATCCGAATCATACGATTTCTTTTTAATTTTCATCGGCAGGATGGTATATGGAGCTAATACTGAAAATAATTAGAAAAAAAACTTTAACTTTCATCCATATAATAACCATGGGTTTTATCTGAATAGCCATACCGTCTGTAATAACCTTTGCTATAATAACTGTAGCCATAAGAATAACCATATCCCAGCGAATATTTGTATCTCATTCCATAACCATAATACCCCGACAGGTTTATATCATTAATAATAATAGCAACATTCTTCATATTTCCATTACTGTAAAGTTGTTCGATTATTTCGAGTGTACTTTTTGAGGTATATCGTTGTCTGACTATAAAAAGATGAATATCAATGTATGGTGTAAGAAGCAGAGCATCTGTTACTATTGCAACAGGTGGTGTATCTATAATTATAAAATCAAATTCTGCTTTTGCAAGCTCCATGAACTTTCTCATATAATCAGTTTCCAAAAGTTCTGAAGGATTAGGTGGAATTGGCCCTGAAGGTGCATAATATAGATTTTCTATCTGGGTTTTCTTTATTACATCTTTATATTTACAATTTCCGATGAGAAAATTACTCATACCGGGGCTGTCATCATATTCAAATACTTTATTAAGGCGGGGTTTTCTTAAGTCAAGACCTATCAACAAAACCTTCTTTCCGAGCATTGCAATGATGGCAGCCAGGTTGATCGAAATAAATGTTTTGCCTTCCGAAGTGATAGTAGACGATATAGCAATGACTGGTTTTTCATTTTCTTTAATAAAATACTTTAATGATGTACGGATTGACCTGAATGATTCAGCAAGTGACGACCCGGGTTTTTCGACCACAGGGATTTCGTTCTTTCCATCGCTATGGTTGATATATCCTATTACTGGCACCCGTGTGTGTTTTTCTACATCGCCTTTATCAATTATTTTGTCGTTCAGATAGTCAATCAGAACTATTGCGACCATTGGAAACAATAATCCTATTATAATTGCGATAAGCCTGTTTTTTCTGGTTTTTGGCTTTACCAGGTCCACTCTCGATGGCGATGCTTCATCAATTTTACGATTATCAGAAACAATTGATGCCCTTGCTATTCCTGTTTCTGCCCGCTTCTCAAGTAGGTATGTGTATACAGTATTGTTAATATTAAATTCTCTTTGTACTTTAACATAATCTATGTCCATAGCAGGCAATTTTTTAAGTTCCTCCTCAACTAGTGCGATCTTTTGATTCAGTTCATTTATCGAGAGTTTAAGTACTTCTATTCCATCTCTTACACTTTCGTTCAAAGCTTGGCGGGCTTCTTCTGTTTGTCGGTCTGTAAGTTCTATTGCGGGCTGGTTAGCTTCAATATTAAGACTAAGTTTTGATTTATCTTTCTGAATAGCAGCCAGGTCATTAACAAGACGGAGAATAACCGGGTCTGTGATACCGATCACCGATGGAGAAATAATTGATTCAGTTAGGTTATTTAACCTGAGATATTCTGAAAGATAATTATAATACTGAAGCTGTAGTTCAGAAATTGCCTTGTTATTACCCAGTGTTTCAAGTTTAGTACGTATACTGGACCCTTCACTGCTTGGATCAAAATAACTGTTTTCTTGCCTGAATAGCGCCATATTGTTTTCTGTCGTTTTCATTGAATCTGATACAATTCTGATCTGTTTCTCAATGAAGTCAATGGTGTTTGTTGCTGTCTCGGTCTTATATTCGCGACCATAACTTATATAGACATCCATTAATTTATTAAGATAATCTGCTTCCTGTTCAGGAACGAAGCCGGATACAGACAAGTTTACCATGGAGGATTCTTTTTCTATTGGCCCGACGTAAAGTTTACTTCTATATTCATTAGCCAGAGCCTCAGGATCAGTAAAAGAAAAAATGTAGTGAGTTGAACTACTGTTAACCATTAAACTGCGTCCTGGCGTTCTGGGTTCGATGGTAAAATCAAAACCCTTTGCAGAAAACCTCTCTCCGACGTTCATTTTCCTTTCTATGTTAAGATTCCCATCAATTAAAAGTTTAAAGGTTGTATCTGACAATATTTCAATATTTACAGGTATTCCTTTTGGTTGAGCGTCAAGTGAATTATATACCACTTTAAAAGGACATGTTTTGTACATCCGCGATTCAACTATTCCTCTTTTACCAACTTCGATATATATAACATGAAAATCTGTGAGTTCTTTCATTACCTTATAATTGAGCATAAACGATCTCAGTATACCCATTTCGTTTTTAAGGTTCTGCTGACTTTTGAAAATATCTCCTCCCGGTATAATGGTGCCCATTGTATTGGTTGTTCCACCAATCATATCATCTTTTATCAATAAAGAAGATGAAACCGTCCAGATTCTTGCTGAATACCGGTTTATTCCATAAGCTAGCGATAAAGAAATAAATAGAGTAATAGCAAACCAATACCAATTGCTTATAAACAATGATATATAGCGTTTGATGTCAGCACTGTCGTTATCAGCGAGTTGGAGGTTGTCAGATCTATTTGTCTGTTCCATTTTTATTAAGATTATGGTGTTATGGTGTTATGGCGTTATGTTCGAGGTTTTGAGTTTATTGTTTCGCGTTTCGCGTTAAATGTTTCAAGCCCCTAATATCTGAGCTTTTAAGGTGCCGGAAGTTCAGGGCTCAGCAAATTTATAAAGTCTTTTTTCATCAGTTTTATTTGCATAATCAAATAGAATATCAGAAACCTGATTAGCTTCTTTCCATATATCTAACTGTTCGAACCTGAAATCTTCCATATTATATTATTCAAATCCTATTCTTAAACATCTGAGCCCTGCGCTCTATACCCTGTTCTTCCCGGAAGGCGAAACGTAAAACGCGAAACGAGAAACTTTTTATTTCAAATAATTAATTAGCAAAAGCGTCATCGTAATTGTCGCAGTAAAAGTTGAAATAATAAATGAAATAGTCGGCAGGTTCAGGTTAAAGACCTTTTGTCTCAATGGTTCCACGATTACGACATCATTTGGTAATAGAAAATAGGCTTCTGATGAAAGGATATTTTTGTCCTGCATACTAATTCTAAAAGTTTTTGTCCCCTTGTCTATAGGCCGAACAACTAATACCCTACTTCGATCTCCATAGTCCCCTATGCCACCGGCACGGCCGATAGCCTCTAAAACTGTAAGATAATTATTATAATTGATATAAGCTCCCGGAGCTTTCACCTCTCCTATAACTGTAAACTTGAAGCTTAAAAGCTTACATTCAACAGTCGAGTTCTTATAAACTTTTTCAGCTAATCCCTGTACAATTTCCCTTATTTCTTCAAGAGTCAACCCGTTAGCCTTAATCTGCCCAATGCCAGGAATTACCACATACCCATCTGGATCAACATTATAACCATAAAGAGCTCCACCAGATTCTCCCTGACCTAAATTAATTCCGGAATTGCTGCCGGAATTCAAAAAATCCTTTATGGTGCCATCAGGGGCCATAGCTTTTACAGTAACATAAAGAATATCGCGTGGTTGAATTTTGTAATCCGGAATATCCTGAGTAAAGGAACTTTGACCACTGGGTTCTGGAAGATTGTTTAAATAGGCGAGTTTTTTCTGGCTGGTACAGGAGGAGGCCAGGAAGAGAGCTGCGGTTAAAATGAGAGGAATTTGTTTCATGAGGGTTATCTTAAAAGTTTATTTTCTGAATGGTTGCTATGGGTTGCTTCGTCTCCCGATTTCATCGGGATCCTCGCAATGACCGGTTTTTTGAAGTAAAATTTGTTTCGCTCGTTTGGATCACATGGACAATCTATCTTACATGTACTGTCATTGCGAGGACGGCGAAGCTGACCGAAGCAATCCTTCTCTCACAACCACAATACCAACTTATCATCATTGCTAATCCCGAAGCAACCAGTTTAAGCAATCCTTCTCTCACAACCACAATACCAACTTATCATCATTGCTAATCCCGAAGCAACCAATTTAAGCATCCCTTCAATCACTATGCAAATTAAAGGAAAGATCTCTCCACTCCGGATTACTGCCGTTTATTAAGTCCAATTTCTTCTTTCTTGATCCTGCTTTAATTTGCTTTTCTCTTTTTATAGCTTCTACAATGCTATCAAAACTCTCGTAATATACTAATTTTCTAATATTATATCGTGCAGTGAAACTCCCTGGATGCATGTTTCCCATATGTTCTTTGACTCTCCCTCTAAGATTGCTCGTAACACCTGTGTAAAGAACCGTATCATTATCATTTGTCATAATATATACGAATCTCCTCATTTAATGTAACAAATTGTGTTTCTTCTTGTCTGCAGCTTTCTGCTTGATAAACTTCCGTCTTGTCAGTCACATCCTTTGAAGTGGCTAACTAGTACAATTAATCTACATTTGCAGCGGTTTCGGGAATATCCGAAACACACCGGTTATATCTTAATCATCATGGTCCCGTTGAAACGGAATGATGCAATAATAATTTACTTTCCTCACTGTTCCATAATGGCAGAAGATCTGCCGGTTTTACTTTTAAAAGATGATTTTCAGCCTCATCGGGATGAAGCACAACATAACTTACTTTTCTTCCAACCAGTTCTTCTGCCTGAACTACTTTCCTCGCCAGGTATTCGCGGTCAATATTTTCTCCAACAAGTATAAGATCTATCACTGGACTATCTTTACCCCGGGCAAAATCTCCTGTGAGATAAACGCAGGCAAGGGTGCCTATCCGGTGAATGACTTTTTCAATTACACGGTCAATACCGGCTTCTTTCATTATAATGCTATGGATATCACCAAATAGGGGATGATTTCGATTCGCCTGGTATACCTTCTTATTGCCGTCGCGGAGGGAATGCAGAAGACCTGCCTCTTCAAACCTGTTCAACTCAAGACGGATTGCGTTTGAGGATT
>OCZT010000332.1_pt1 | contig 45813 bp, 26 predicted proteins | sample 1539031 | NCBI WGS metagenome assembly OCZT01 (sample SAMEA3539308, study PRJEB22396) | soil metagenome | biome: tundra; feature: field; material: soil | place: USA | collected 2010-05 | depth 0.15 m
AGCAGATGGGAGGTATGTTAAATCAGGCTGGAGTGGGCTTGCCCACACACAGCACGAGGCACTCATCCAAGCCTGTTGCTGACCAGAATGACGAGTTCCGGACAGTTGGTCGCCTATTCGTCAGTTAAATGATAGTTAATACCCCATAAGTATACACTCGCGTTGAACAACGCGAGCGCCAAACGGGGAACACAATGGACGGAAATGGGAGAGTTCCAGCGCCTCGATACGCCGGGATCAATCCTCAGCGAAGCGGCCAGGATCGGTACCGAAATACGCCCATTGCGCCAACATCTCCGAGCGGGGTGGTTCAAAGGCTCGGCCCGTCGGCATGTGCTGACGGGCAGAGGGTGGTGTCCGGGCTGAAAGCCTACCTGCCTGACTTCTTTGCCGTCTTTTTCCCCGCCTTGGCTAGCGGTTTCGCGGCGGCTTTGGCGCTCGCGCTGGCCGGCGCCAGCAGCGGAATCAGTTTGCCGGCGATGGGCGACCCAAGCCCGGAGCATGCGTCCCACCCTGACGCGGCCGAGAAGGCGCCGTTGTTGCCCTGGGTGATGTCGTTGAATGCCGAGGCGGCCTTGGCCGCGTAGATTGCCGGCTGAATTAAGCCAACCTGCGTGCCAAGCTGCTGGTTGGCCACCGCTACCAGGCCAGCCCAAAGCGGCGCAACCGCGCTCGTTCCCCCGATCACCATCGTCTGGCCGTCCACGCGAATCGTATACCCGGTCGTCGGATCGGCGTCGCCAGCCACATCCGGCACGCCGCGGCCGCCCGTGCTGGTCGTCGCCGCCGGCACGTGCGCTTTCGTCTGCCACGAGGGTAAATCGAAGACGTTGCTCACGCCGCCGCCGGTTGCGCCCTCGTTGTTGGCCAACTCGTTCCACACCACCTCGGAGACGATCGTCGCTCCGTTGGCGTCGAGCTTGGTTCCTCCGCAGGCCAACACATGCGGGCTCGATGCCGGAAAGTCGACGTTGTTGCCCGTCCCGCCGTCCGTCGACCCGTCGTCGCCAGCCGCAACCGTAATCGTAATTCCCAGCGCGGCAGCGCTCTGGCAAGCTTCATCCATGGCGGTCATCGATTGCGCGGTCCAGCTCGACTCCGGCCCGCCCCAGCTGATCGAAATCACGCTCGGCTTGTTGGCCGCATCGTGCACCGCGGTGGTAATCGCGTCCAGGAACCCCTGATCCGTATTGGGCGTAAAGTACACGGCGACCTTCGCACCAGGCGCCACCGAAGCGGCCACTTCAACGTCCAGCATCACCTCTCCGTCCGCGCTGCTGGGCGTCGACGGCTTGTTCTTTCCTTTATTCACGCTGACCGCGGTGATCGTCGGCGCGGCGAGGCCGAGGGTCTTGAAGTATGCGGTGAGATCGGCCTGCCGGTATCCGCCGCCAAGCTCGATGATCCCGATGGTCTGGCCGGCTCCGCTGGCCTTTGCGGGGAAGTTGTACGCCTCGGCGACTTGGGGCGGGGTGTAGCTGTTGGGGGCAGCGGCATGGGCGCGAGGCTGATGGACGCGAAAGTGCGGCCGTGCCTGGGGACGATTATCCAGCCCCAGCACAGCCTCCACCATCCCGGCCAGCGATGCCGGCAGGTGAATCCCACCCTCACGCACGCGATATTGCACCCCATCGATCGTCTTCTGCTCCAGCACCACGCCAAAGGCTTTCTGGATATCCGCGGCCGTGCCCGTCAACTGCACCGTGCGCCGCAACGCCGACGTTGGATCTGCTTCCACCTTCAGGTTGAACTCGCGCGCAAATGCCTTCACCTGCTTGATCGCCTCCGGATCGCCTCCGTGGCGCTTCTGAAACTCGGTTCGGCTCACGCGCACCGGGCCGCTCGCCCGTCCGCCGCGCCGGTTGAGCTTCAACGGCTCCCTGCGTTTCACAATCACCGACACGGTGACCATGGATTTTGCCGGCGTAGCCTTGACGTGGACTGCGTTGGGAGCCGGAGACTTTTCGCTCCCAGGAAGAACCAGGCGCTCCTGCTCGTCGAACCGCGGCGCCTTCACAGGCAGGGATTGAGTTCTGGGGGATTTTGCCATCACCGACCTCTTTCTCGTCCAGGGCTCGTTTCCCGAGCCAGGACCCGATGACTCAGAATGATAGCCTCTATTGCCGTAACTGGAAATCTGCTGTGACTCGCAGGTTTTGTGACCGCCAAGCCGGCCGGGGAACAGGCCCTGGTTACCCGGCCTGGCCAGCAAACCCGGCATCAATCTGCCCGCAGCGCCTTGGTCTGCGTTGCAACTCAAACGGCAAGTGGTTCAGTCGGCACCGGGCACCGGGCCTCGGCGTCCAGCCAGGGAAAGAGCGATGGGCCGGCTGTAGGCCGGCCGCGTGGGGTGTTTTGGGCGGGGTTGGCGTCTGAGAAGCGGCTTTTCTCAGACGCCGGCATCAGCAAAACCCGAGACAGCCGCTGATTCGCCGATCAGTGGTCAGTACCTTGTCGGCGTTGATCGGGGACTTCCACACCATCGCGCCCGCGGCACCAGCGGCTCAGTTCAAACGCAGCAGGGCCATGATTTTCAGCCCGAGCTCAGTCATGGGATCCCGGTACGCTGGCCGACATTCGGGGAGTAATCCGCTGAGGACCTGTAGAGAGCAGAAAATATTACCGTTATTCAGATTCTTGTTCTGCTACATGGATTGGCCGCGAATTCTCGCTTGAGTGCATTCTGCCCAATTGTGTGCGTTGCTGCTACCAAAACTGTATCGCTACTCAGCACGGCCTCCGCGCCGCAGGCGTGTTTGGTAGTGCACAAGTGGTAACTGACGGGTAGCCGGTTGTCGGTAGCCGGTCATCCAGGCGCAATGGGCCTGAGAGCGCACGGTTCCCTATTTCAATGCGGCTGCCAGGCCACACTGGCCCAGTTCATGCGAAAGTGATTCTTCGTCACCCGACGTGACAAGCGGGGCAGAGCTTCGCGCTGGAAATGCGCAGGTTCATGGTGCGATCATGCCATTTCTGCTCTCCAGGGATGCCATTTTCAGGTCAGGACCCCTCCGGCAGAAGCAGATATGCATTTCGACCGAAATGACGATCGCCCTCAGTGGCGGATTCGACCGGAAGATGCGAATTAGCCGATTGGAACCGGCTCGGAATTCATCAGATGGATCGAGGCAGCGGCAATTTGCTAGCTGCCTGCAATTGCAATCCGTTGAAACCGATGCAAATATATAAGATAGCGCTATCATATTGCAAGAGCGACGTGATTGCCCCATCGCAGAACGGGAAGCCGCGGAAGTTTCGCATTGCACCGGATGTCGTAAAATGAGTCAAACGCCGCGAACTGGGTAGTAGAGTTCCGAACGGCGCACGTAGAGGAGCACGGTGAAGAAGAGCGCACGGCGTCGCCGCAATGCAGTGACCATGCATGAGGTTGCCAAGCATATTGGCGTATCGCCGATGACGGTGTCGCGTGTGCTCAGCGGGGAAGCGAACTTGAGGGATGAGACCCGGCAGCGCGTTCAGGCAGCAATCAAGGTACTCCGGTATTCGCCGAACGTGGCTGCCCGCAACCTGGCCAAGGCCTCCACTATCCATATAGGCCTGGTATACAACAACCCAAGCTCCGTTTATCTGAATGAATTGCTAGTCGGTGTTCTGGAGCAAAGCAGCCACGCTGGATGCCAGGTCGTTCTGGAGAAATGCGGCAGCCGTGGCGAGCGGGCCGCGATCACGAACCTTATTAAGGACGGCGTCAATGGAATCATCCTTCCTCCGCCTTTGTCCGATTCCAGGGCCGCGCTGGAGACCCTTCGCGCGACGAAACTTCCTTTTATCGCGGTAGCTGGGGGGCGTCCGGAGGAGAAAGGCTTATCGATTCGCATCAACGATTTTGAAGCAGCAGCCGCCATGACGCGCTACCTGTTATCACTCGGCCATCGGGATCTCGGCTTTATTGTTGGCGCTCCAAACCAGACAGCGAGCGCTCAACGCTATGCGGGATTTGTGGCCGCGCTGCGCAGCGCTGGAGTTAAATTGCATCCGGAATGGGTGAAACAAGGGTTCTTCAGTTATCGGTCAGGTCTGCTTGCGGCGGAACAACTGCTCACTACGGCCGAGCGACCGAGCGCAATCTTCGCCAGTAACGACGATATGGCGGCGGCGACAATTGCGGTTGCTCATCGCTTACAGCTTGAGGTTCCTTCTGAGTTGACGATAGCCGGTTTCGACGACACGCAGCTGGCCACCACGATATGGCCCACCCTAACCACGGTGCGGCAACCGATCGCCGCGATGGCCCGGAAAGCCGTCGAACTGCTGTTGGAGGAAGTTCGCCTGCGCCGCCATGACCAGACCATTGCGCCGCTCCAGCTTTTTCTGAAGTTCTCGCTGGTAAAACGGAAATCTTCCGCGATATACCAACGAACGACATGATCGCGCAAATTTCAGTGGGGCAGGAAGAAACTCTTGTAATATTTGCCGGATAGTTGCGGTAGCGTCAGGCTTGCAGATCAGAAGATGATTGAAAATGCGTACAACGTGCTTGGCATGATGATAGCGCTACCATTTACTATTCCTACTTGGATTGGAATGTTGACCAGTTTGCCATGGAAGTCAGTTTTGAATGGGGGGTATGCTGAGTGTTTCTCGGTATCGATATTGGAACTTCAAGCGTCAAGGCCGTGCTCATCGGTGAAAACGAAAAGGTCGTAGGGCAGGCGTAGTCGCCGTTCACCCGGTTGTAAGAACACATCACCCCGTCGGGGTGAGCTGAAGTAATGGCGATCTGGAAGGCCAGCAAATCTGTCTCGCGGAGCGCGCGCCTGTCCAGCACCGCATTCAGAAAATTGCGGCCCGTTTCCTGGTCGTTGAGAACGTAGTGCTTGATGTCTTCCATGATGTGGTTCGACTGAATGCCGCGCACCAACTGGCCGGCCATCGTCCCGGCCAGAACGGGATCTTCGCTGGAATACTCGAAGTTGCGCCCGTTGCGCGGCTCGCGGATCAGGTCCATCCCGCCGCCGATCGACATGTTGTAGCCCTGGGCGCGCAGTTCGCGCCCGATCACGGAGCCGAAGAGAAAAGCGGCTTCTGGGTCCCAGGATGCGGACATGCCCAGCACGGACGGAAGCAGGGTGGCGTAGCGGCCTTGGAGCGCGGCCATGCGGACGCCCATCGCGGAGTCGGCGAGATTGATGTCGGGAAGATGCAGCCGCGGGATGCCGGGGACGAAGCCCGCGCCGCCGTTATTAGCGAGCGGGACGGGTGCTCCGGCGCGCAGCACTCCCCAGCCTACGCCATGAATCAACTGGATTTTCTCGTCGAGCTTCATCTCGTGAATCATCAGATCGGCGCGCGTATCAGGGTCCAGCGATGGATTCATCCAGGGCTGCCGGGGCGTGGTCTGCTGAACGTCAGACTGCGAGGGCTGGGCACTCGACCCTTGCGCGCCTGCAGCACCGACGTGACAAAAGGCCAGAGTGATGCTGGCAATCCATGCAATGCGGTGGTTCTTCACGGATGCTTCCTTTCCTGGCGGACTGTTCTGCTTACTGCGCCGTCTACATCTGGGGTTGATGTGATGCTGTTCCTCGGTTGGACGCGCCGTGGGACGGGTGACCTGTGCAAATTCACATTCAAGGGCATCCTTCACGGCAGATATCGACCTGGCAACCTTTAGCACCTCCAGCGAGGCACGAAAAGCCCAATTCCATGGCTCAAATCAATATCCGGCAATTCTGACAACCACGCCGTCCGCTCCGCTCCAGGCGTCCGCGCCTTCATGGGACAGCCTGCCTGCCGCGTCGTCCCAATGGAGCCGCGTGATGGCTCCCGCGCCCTTTTCATAAGCGTAGGTGGCGCCGTCGTCGGAGAAAAGAGTGAAGTTGCCGTCGGCGCCGGGATAGACGCGGACCATGGCGATAGCCTGTTTTTGATGAGTGCTCTCGACCGGCGCTCCCAGCGGAACGATCGAACCGGCACGGACGAACAGGGGAATGGTGTCGATGGGCGCGGCGACGGTAATGGTCTGGCCACCCTTCACGCGCACGTTGGTCCAGTAGTTGTACCAATCCGTCCCTGCGGGCAGATAGACCTCGCGGCTGGTGGCGCCTTGCTCGGTGACCGGCGCAACCAGAAATGCCGGTCCGAACATGTATTCGTCGCGCAAGTCGGCAACCTTGGGATCATCAGGAAAGTCCAGCGGCAGGGCGCGCATGAAGGGAGCGCCTGAGAGCCAGGTTTGGTAGCCGAGCGAATAAATGTAGGGCATGAGCTGGTAGCGCAGGCGCAGGTACTTCTCCAGAATTGGCTCGGCCTCTTTGCCATAGGACCAAACCTCGTTGGCGTTGCGGCTGCCGTGCGTGCGGAAGATGGGCAGGAACGTTGCGTACTGGAACCAGCGCGTGTAGAGCTCCGGGTAGTCGTCGTATCCGCCTACGTTGGCGCGGGCATCCGACGGGTCGATCAGCGGCGGGTGGGCCGGATGGTGCACCGCGGGAAGATACTGCCATCCGCCGGTGTCGTTTGCCCAGTAAGCAATCCCCGAGGCGGCAACGTCCAGGCCAGTGGGAATCTGGCGCTTGAGCGTATCCCAGGTGGGATAAATGTCGGAGGACCAGAAGATGGTTCCATTGCGCTGCGCTCCGGTGAAGGCATCCCGAGAGAGGATCAGCGCGCGCCGGCCGGGCTCGTCCTTGCGGAAGCCGTCATAGAGCGCCGCGGTGTGGAAGAGCGGATATACGTTGAAGAATTCCGTGCCGGGACCAACATGGAAGTAGGCGCCGTTGGGAGGGAGATCGGGCTCAGTCTCGTCGGCCCAAAGGGAGTCGAAACCCTTACTGACGATGTTGTCGCGGATGGTATTCCAGTACCACGTGGCGGCCTCGGGGTTGGTAGTATCGATGTCAGAACCGGCGCGGTCGTAGGGCATGCCGTTGATCGGCGTGCCGTCGGCGAGGTGGATGAACCAGCCCTTGCTGAGCAGCTCCGCATAGTAGCGATCTTCCGGCACAAAGCGCGGCCAGACGCTGATCATGGTTTCAAAGCCCATCGCATGGAGCTGCTTGTTCATCGCCGCCGGATCTGGCCAGAACTGGGGATCGAAGTCCATTTGGCCCATTTTCGTGTAGTAGAACCAATCCACTACCAGCACGTCGGCAGGCAGATGGCGGTCGCGATAGCCTTGAGCCACGTCCAGCACCTCCTTCTGGCTGGCGTAGCGCTGCTTGCACTGAATGTACCCGTAGGCGGCCTTGGGGAGCATATGCGTGGGGCCGGTGAGCAGTTTATAGCCAGCGTAGATCTCGTCCGCGGTGGCGCCGGCGATGACGAAGAAGGAGACGCGGTTGCCCGCCTCGGAGACCCAGCGTGTCTGCTCGTTGAAGCCCGGCTCGATGGTGGTCTTGGAGGGGTTGTCCCAGAGCAAGCCGTAGCCCTTGTTGGTCACCAGCAACGGCACGCAGAAACTGGGAGCGGCGGGAGCCGTGTAATCTGCCCAGCAATGGACCGGATGTCCGCGATGGTCCAGAAAGCCCTCTTGATTCTGCCCCAGCCCGTAGTAGTGCTCGTCGTCGGGCGAGGCGAAGGTTGCGCCCACGGGGTAGAAGGGCGGGTCGGTGGGGCGGCGATCGTTGGCCAACCAGGCGGTGCCGTCCTTGTGATTGGGGACGGCCTGGGACCAGCCGGTCAGTTCAAGCAGCTTTGCGCCCCCAGATGTGCGAAAAGTGATGTGCGCGCCCGGCGTGGAGCCGATGAAATATTTGGCTATGTTGGTCATCGTCTGCAGTGGCGGCGGGCCGGAAGGCGGTTCGCGGTCCACCGTGACTACCATCCGCGACGACCCATACACGTCAGCCTGCGTGGTTTGGCTTGCACTCCATCCAGCAGGGGCGGGCGCGGCCAATACACCATAGCCCGGCGCGGCCATCGCGGATTCCGGCTGCAGGCTGAGCGTGACGCGCAGAATGTTGGGCGCATAGGGCTCCAACACAATCGTCTCGCCCCTGCGGTCGAGTTCCAGGCGCTGGCTGGGGTTCTGCGCCTGCGAGCAAACAGCAGTGAGAGTGATTCCGGTAACGAGTGCGAGAACGGAAAGAAATCTTTGCATAAACATGAATCTCCTTTTTCAATATGTGGCGACCGAGACCCGGAGCACCTCGGGTTCCAAAGAGAAGTTGAGTCCCCAGTCCGTTTGATCGCCATTCAGGATGCACAGGAATTTGAAAGCGCCGTTTTCGTACGCGCCTTCTTCAACGTGAAGGAATTGCCGATGCTGCCACTTGGCATCGATGAGAGCCGAGGGTGTCTGTCTGGTTCCCACTACGATATTCCCGGATTTTCGCTGCTGCTCGGTGCCGGCCGGCCGGAAATCGACGCGGCAATCGTATCCGGTCACTAGAAACTGATTGTTCTTGAGTTGCGCGACCAGCGCGCGCCCGATGGGGTCGTGATTCCCTTTGGCGGGGCCCCTCCCGCCAGTTCCGTAGGAAACCACTGCGTCCCAGTTTCCAAAATGAAGTATTTGGGTAGGCTCGCCTTCCACTTCCGCTGTTGCCTGCAGCTTGCCTTCGAAACTGAGTCGGGCAACATCGCGCATCATGGGGCCGATGAGCCGGTAGTTCTGCGCCGTCGGCTCCAGAAACACATTCTGCGCATCCGATTCGCCGGGCCGGACGGGACGGGTTCGCGTGTAATCCAGGCCGAAGGGTGAGTAGCCGATAGCCTGAAGGCCGAAGGCGGAAAAAAGGAAACGGGCTTCATGAACGGCACCGCTGGTTTCCGGGATGAACAAGGCATTGTCCGGGCGATGATAGAGGTCCAGCACCTTGAGATACGCCTCGGTGTTGGAGATATAGATATCCGGCGCGAGGATATCGATTGCGGGTGCCTCAGCCTTCCAGATGGGAATCACGTTGTCGGTGGGGCCTCCGCTCTCGTAGGTGCCGGGTGCTCCCGGCGTGAGTGGATCGCGCAAGGCGGCATTGACATAAAGCGGCAACGGGTAGGCGGCCTTTCCCGCGGCGGCAACCTGCCCTACGTAGCGGGATACCGCCCAGGCATGGAAGTAGACCTCGGCCTCGGGACCGAACACCGCCTCCCAATTGGCGCCGGGCGCGGCGGGCGTCTTGTCCATGGCCTTCAGGACTTCGGCCGGGACCGGGCCGTCAAAGAGCTTGTTCGCCTCAGGAGAATAGTCGCGCACGGTTCCCCAGGTACCGGTTTCGTTCTCCACTTGCACCATCAGCACCGTTCGCTCCGAATCGGCCTCTTTCAGGTGCTGCATAAAGGCGGCGAAGGCGCGCTTGTCCGCTTCGAGAGACGCGGCGGCAAACGGAGAGGGCGAGTCGACGAATTCGCCTTCTTTGTTCATCACGTGGAAGTAGCGCTGGGGATCGAGCTTCATCCACTCGGGCATATAGTGCTGGCTGCCGTTCTTCCAGGTGCCGAACCAGAGCAGAACCAGGTGAACGTGGTGCTCGCGGGCCTGGGCGAGGACGGTGTCCACCTCCGAGTAGTCGAACTGTCCCTGTTGGGGCTCGAACTGCTCCCAGTAGATCGGCGTTTCGAGCGTGTTGGCATGAAGGTATTCGATGGCGGGCCACACCTTCGGGAGCGTGGCCGGCCAGTCGCTGGAGTTGTTCGATTGCGCGCCCAGCACTAGAAAGGGCGCGCCGTCCACGAGCAGGGCATAGCGTCCATCGTTCTCGACGAGGCGAGGAACGGGATGTTCCTTCACCTGCGCCTGCAATGCTAACCCGCTGCTCGATGCCGCCAAAACGGCTGCGATGATGAAGTTCTTCATCGTCTTTAATCCTTATTTCTCCCGCACTCTGCACGCGGGTTGGTCCAGGCGTTCGCGACCTGGACGGGTTGTAAGGGCACTTGCATTGCCGAACCGTTCTACTGAACACGCACCTCGGTAGTCAGTTGGATGTCGGCAGACGAACTGCCGATCATCACGCGAACAGGTTCGGCTTCCACACGGAAACCCGGAAGGCTCTCATCCCACCAGGCGAGCGTTGAAGCCTTGAGCGGAATCGCGACGGTCTTAGTTTCGTTGGGCCGAATCGTGACACGCTCAAAGCCCTTCAGCTCCTCGTTCGGGCGTTCCACCTTCGAGCCCAGGTGCTTCACGTACATCTGCACCACGGCATCGCCCGCGCGGCTGCCGGTATTCGTCACGTCCACGCTGACGGTGATCGAGCCGTCCTTGGCCAGTTGCGGCGAGCTGGTGCGGACATTGGTGTACTTGAAGGTTGTGTAGCTCAGGCCATAGCCGAAGGGATAGAGCGGCTCTCCTTTGAAGTACATATAAGTGCGGCCGTCGCGGATGTTGTAATCCATCATCGGCGGCAACTGATCGATGGACTTCGGCCAGGTCACCACCAGCCGTCCGCCGGGGTTGTACTCTCCAAAGAGAACCTGCGCCAGAGCCGTGCCCTCGTCCTGCGAGGAGTGGGCCATGTGAAGGATAGCGGGAACGTGGGCCTGGCTCCAATTGATGGCGAAGGGAAAGCTGGAGACCAGAATCACCACCGTCTTCGGGTTGACGGCGTAGACCTGCTTCACCAGTTGTTCCTGGGCAAGAATGATGCTTTCGCGGTCGCGTCCTTCGCGCCCGTCGCTGGGCACGGTGCAGGCGATCGTGCCGCCGCCGTCCACCGAGCTGTGCCAGTCGTGCGCCATGTCCGGACCGCAGGTGGGATCGTTGCCGATGACGACCACCGCGACGTCGGAGGATTTGGCCGCGTCGATGGCCGCGTTGCCCAGCTCGCTCTCGGCGTAATTCACCTTCACACCAGGTCCCACCTCCGCCTTGATTCCTTCGAGCGGCGTAACCGTGTACGTAGGCGTACCGCCGTACCAGTCCCAATGCACGGAGTCAGCCAGCGGCCCGATGACGGCAATCGACTTGATCGCCTCTTTGCGCAGAGGCAGAAATGCGTTTTCGTTCTTCAGCAGCACCACCGATTCCAGCGCCACCTGCCTTGAAACAGCCCGATCCTTCTCTGTCTTCCAGGGCTCGGGCGCGTCCTTGATCTTCGCGTACGGAACCATCTCCGGCGGATCGAGCAAGCCCAAACGGATCGTGACCCGGAACTTGGGGCGAAGCAGCGCGTCGATCTCCGCCTCGGTGATCTCGCCATCCTTCACGGCCGCCTTGGTTTCGTCCTGGTACCGGTCGAGGAACTGATTGATGCCGGCCTTCAGGCATGCCACCACCGCCGCTTTCTGATCGGCAAAGAGATGGCGCGGATCCACCAGCAGATGCACCGCTCCACCATCGCTCGAAATCACATCCACGCCCCATTGCTCGCGGACAATGCTCTTCAGAATCGGATTCACGGCCATGGTGGTGCCGTTCCAGGCGTTGTACGAAGCCATCACGGCCTTCGCGCCGCCCTCCTCGAAGCCCATCCGAAAGGGCACGGAATAGTATTCCCAAAACAGCCGCGGATCAAAGTCGGAGGAGGAGGAGTCGCGGTGATCCTCGTTGCTATTGGCCAGAAAATGCTTGAGCAGAGCCGCCGCCTGCCAATACTTCGGGTCGTCCCCCTGCAGCCCTTTGATGAAGGCGACAGCCATGGTTCCGTTGAAGAACGGGTCTTCGCCGTACACTTCTTCGCTGCGTCCCCAGCGCGGGTCGCGCGCCAGGTCGGCCTGCGGCCCCCACAGCATGAGAATCTGCCGGTCATATTTTGCGGTCTGGGTGATGAATCGCGCCTCGTATCCCTCCACGCCCGCCGCCCGGCGAACCAGCTCTGGATCCCACGACTCGCCCATGCCCGGAGGCTGCGGAAACTGCGTCGTAGTAACCGGCAGCCGCTTGCCTCTGGCTTCACGCTGCACCACTCCATGAATCCCTTCGGAGCTGCCAAAGTTGGCCACTCCAAGCCGGGGCACGCCGGTGTTGGTGCCAAGGCAGCCGATCTTCTCCTCAACGGTCATCAGCGAGAGCAGGTTGTCGATCCGCTTCTCCATCGGCAGCGCCGGATCGTTGAACGGGTAACGAGGTTGCTGCGCAAGCGCAGGTGTCATCGTCAGTGCAAACCCGGAAACCAGAAGACAGAACAGAACGGCAAGTTGCTTTTTGATCATGGCGGCTACCCATCAGCTTTCTCAACGAACGCCCAGCGCGGAAATTCCTCGCTCGGCGCGTTGGTGATTTCAAAACGCAGAAAGGTCATCATGTGCATCATCTCCTGCTAAGGCCGAGATGTTCAACAGGGAGATCAGTCCCCTGAAGAGCATCGATCCAGTCGGACCGGCACGATTCCATATCGCGCACATGCGACGGATTAAGCCGGCAATAGAGAAACCGCGAAGACATCTGAAATTTCAACCCGGGCACTCCAGAAGGCATACGATTCGTAGCACTCATCGTAGGTAGACGTCCAAGGGCTAGGACGGATCATCTAGTGTGAGATATTCAACTTCTCAAATCCGCTTCGAGCCTGCATGGACCGCGATACCCACAAGGGTCAGCGCCACCGCGCCCCACAATGCCGGAATCCATCCGCTCACATGGAAACCGGTCACGAGGTGCGACGCTAACAGGATCATCATTGCATTGATCACCAGAAGAAACAGTCCCAGGGTGATGATGGTGATGGGGAAGGTAACAATCTTCAACACCAGTCCCAGCGTCGCGTTTAGCAGGCCGATGACCAGCGCCGCCACCAGTGCCGGCTGCAAGCCCAGCACATGGAAGCCCGGCAGGAAATGGGAGATAACCAGTAAAGCGGCCGCACTCAGCAGCCAGTGAATCAAGAGCTTAAGCATTCCGTCTTTCTCCTTGGTTGGGCCGACCCGCCTGATTCCAGGCAGCCGACCCTCATGCCGCTTCGGCGCCGGGCTGCACCCTGTAGGGATGCACCTTTGGTGCCTCCGATAGCATAATCTCAGACAATACTTTACGTAGTGGGTCTGTTCAAGCTGGTCAAAAGGGCACAACCTTTCGGACCGCTGCCGGGTCCAACTCGTCGAATCCTGCGCGCAAGCCCCTGTGCTGGATAGAATGATATGCCGCCACTTGGGTCAGTTCCGGCGAGCTGCTAGTCTGCCACCCGGTGCCGAGGGCGCCTGCCGTCTCGATTATGTTTACTGACGAGTAATCTCCGAATCGCCGAATCGCCGACCACACGACCGGAACCGGCAAAGCTGGCCCACGCCCCGTCTGGAAACGCGCTTCGGTCTGTTATCGCCAACTGAGCATTACTTCCGGTTTGTTTAAATGCTAAGTCAGTGAGGAGCACGAGGTGTTACGAAAAGCTGAACTCAGCTGTGAAGCTGATTCAGAGAACACCCACGGAGGCTCCTCAGAGACCATATGTATTACATCGGACTTGATGTTCACAAGAAGACGATCAGCTACTGTGTGAAGGATGCGGCTGGTCAAGTGCACCAGGAAGGCAAGATCGGTGCGACACGTTATATAAGTTCTGCACACAGACGATCTCGGTAATGGTCCGAGCCTCCGCAAACTGCTCGGGCGTTACATTGCTCAGGCCAAGATGGCGAATCAATCCCTGGCGTTTGAGTTCGGCGAGCACGGTTGGCGGTTCTTCGACGGATCCCTCCGATGGCCCCATGACGACTCCTACCCTGAGATTGACGACATCCAGAGTGTCGAGTCCGAGATTCCTCAAGTTGTCATGAACGCCGTCGATCAGATCCTGACGCGAGAGAGCATGAAACCAGGACTTGTCTTCGCCCCGGCGAAAGCCTAACTTGGTGACGATCACCAGGTCATTCGGGTAGGGATGAAGCGCCTGTTTGATGATTTGATTGGTCACATGGGGACCGTAGAAGTCGCTAGTATCGATGTGGTTCACGCCCGCCGCTACCGCCTCGCGCAGAACCGCGATTGCTCCCTCCACATCGCGCGGCGGCCCCTACACCTATGGGCCGGCAAGCTGCATCGCGCCATAGCCCATGCGGTTCAAGGCCATCGAGGTGCCAGGGAGTGTAAAGCTGCCGCCGAGATTCGTCTGTTCCGTCATTCTCATTTTCCCTCTTGTATGTTCATCAAGTGCAGTTGTCGTGCATACTGATGGTTAGATGAAGAAAGCTTCAGGTTAGGAGTTCGCATTTGCTCCCACGTTCACAAATCCTCCTAGAACCCCGTAAATCGCCGGTTCAGGCCAGGTCGGTCGCAAGCGTGGATGCGATTCTTGAAGCCACTATTCAGGTTTTGCTCCATGAGGGAAAGGAACGGCTGACCACTACAAAGGTGGCGTTGCGAGCCGGGGTGTCGGTCGGGACGATCACCTGACTCACTGCATACTTGGGCGGAATCGAGATCATCATGTGCACATGATCTGGCATCAGATGACCCTCCTCGATCCGGCTCTCTTTCTGCACTGCAAGATTCCGAAACAATTCACCCAGGTGATTGCGCAGTTCCCCGTACAACTTCTTGCGACGACACTTGGGGATGAAAATCACATGGTACTTGCATCCCCATTGCGTGTGACTTAAGCTCTCATACTCGTCCATCCAAAAACTCCTTCCTTGTCGTGGCTTTGCCGGCTCACGGCATGGAGTTTCTTGGATGGACTCCCGTAACTGTCAAACTTCCTCGGTCCCCCGGCAGAGCCGGGGGCTTCCCCTCTTGCTAAACAGGCTGCGGAAAAAGGGCCGATTGAGGGCGAATTCTTTGAAAAACGTCCCGCAGGGGCTAAAGCCCATGTTGATTTGATTGCAGTTACGGCACGACTAAAGTCGTGCCCTGTTACAAGACACAAGCATTTCTGGAGCAAGCAGAGTTTTTCCGCAACCTGTAAAGGCCCCGTTGATTATGTGGGCTTTATGCGGCGGTTGAAACCCCCGCCTCCCTCCGGAACGAGTTTTTCCGCAGCCTATAAAGCCCGCGTTCATTTAGCAGCGCCGTCGGCACGACTAAAGTCGTGCCCTGACGCGGTAAAAGAAGTCCCCGGCTCGACAGCGGATCGGCGTCTTCCAGCATCTCTAAGCTCCAGCTTGCCCGGTTGCTGTCGCTGGTCTTCTACTTCCCTGCCTGGGCCTGATGTTCGTAGCGCGCAATGTTTCCCCGCAACGCCTCGGCCAGAGCATTGTTCTGCTGCCGCGTGGCCACATCCAGCGCGTGCTGCGCTGTATCCACAGCCTTCTGATATTGCCCCGTTTCGGAGTACAGGGCCGCCAGCATCTGAAGGATGGCCGGCTCCTGTCCGCTGGAGATACCAGCCGCCGCTTCCAGTTGTGGCAGCGCGTCGGCGAACCGGTTGCTTGCAGCCAGCGCCCGGCCTAGGTTGTAGCGGCATTCGGCGCATTGCGGAGCCAGTTCCACGGCCTTCTGCATCTCGGCAATGGCTTCGTCGAGTTTGTTCATGCGCGCCAGAATGACGCCCAGGACGTTATGGCCATCTGAGGAATTGGGCGCCAGTTCGATTCCCTTTTGCAGATCCTCGATGGCTTCCTGGCGATGACCGCCCAGCACCTCCAGCAGATGGCCGAGATTGACATGGGCTAAGCCGTTGTCGGGGTTCAGCTCGAGCGCCTTCTTGATTTGAATCAGGGCCTCATCCGTGTTGCCGGTTTCGGCCAGCGCGCTGCCCAGATTGTTGTGGGCCTGCGAACTCTCAGCGTTCAGCGCAAGCGACTTTTTGTACTCGTCTATGGCCTCGTTGGTCTTTCCCGTCGCGGCCAAGGCTACTCCGAGCTCGTTGTGGGTGCGCGAGTCCTCGGGGTCCTTTGCCAGAGCCTGCCTCCACGCTGGAATAGCCTCGGCGTACTGATGCTTTTCCGCCAGTTGCGCCGCGGCATCATAGGCTTTGTAAAAGTCGAGCGCAGGCGCGTCGATGCGGTCCAGGCCATCGGCGCCAATGTTCATGAACTCGGGTATGTTGACGGCGCGGTTGGAGGCCGTAGCGTCTTCCACCATAATGGCCGGGCTGGCGTTGCCTTCGGCGTCGATGTGCGTCAAGTACAGGTGCGTGTAGAGAAACGGGCTCTTGGACGAAAAAGCCAGCCAATGCCCATTGGGCGAAAAGCTGTGCCAGGAGTTCATCACCGGCAGATTCGATTGCAGCGGCCTCGCCACGCCGCCCTCGAAAGGCACAATGAACAGCTTGCTGTCCGGTCGCATCAACAAGCCGTTCTTGCATTGCACATAGACGATCCACTTGCCGTCGGGCGAGACCTTGGGAAAGCTGTTGCTCATGCCGTTTTCCGAGGCGCCGACGATTCGCTCCGGCGTGCCACCCTTGCCGTCGTTGAAGGGAATGCGGTAGAGGTCGTACTGAATCTGGGTCTCGTTGGGATCGTTGGCGTACATCGACTTCGGCTGCCCCGGCGGGTACGGATCTCTGGCCACGGCGTGAGAGAAGACCAGGTACTTCCCATCCGGGCTCCAAAACGCTGCGGCTTGCACCAGGTTGGGGTCGTCCGCGCCCGGCAGCGGCGTCAGCTTCCCGGTCTCTTTGCTATACCAGGCCAGCACCCCGCGCGTCGGATAGAAAACCTGGCCGAAGCCGTAGTTGCTGAAGTAGAAGCCGTTGTAGATCCGGTCCTGAACGTGCGCCAGATGCGAGTGAGGCGCATCGATCGAGGTGATGACATATCTGCCGTCCGGCGAAACCTGCGACATGAAGCCGAAGCGCTTCTGCGAAATCTCATCGGAGAAGGAACTCCATTTGAGCACGTAGTCGTTGCTGATGGAGCTGACCTTTTTGATGGGGAGCAGGGCGTAGAGGCCCTTATCGTTCTGCGGGCCGTCCACATCGATTCCCAGGGTCTTGCCATCGGCAGAGATCGAGTGGCAGTTGGCGCAGGTGGGCACCCCTTCCATCACGGTTTTGCTTTGCGGGTCAGAGACGTAGCGCAGCCGCCATTTGATCTTGGGCAGCGCGGACTCCGGTAGGGGCTTGATGACGCCGCGCTGCATGGTCTCCGGAGACGGCGCCAGCAGCGGCACGTCGCGATAAAAGATCGGAGCGCCAACCGGGTCCTTTGAAGTTTGCACGGTTGCTTGCGCGTGAGAGAGCGGCTCCTTGTCCTTCTCGCTGGCGAAGCCGCTTACGATTACCGTTGCCGGCTGATCGACGGAGTGCTTCTTGATCTCGGCCCAGGTCTTGGCATCGGGCCTCCAGGTATGCGTTCGCTTTTGTTCTTCTGAAAGCGTCGGAGGAACATATCCCTCCAGGCCGGTATCGAGCGGCTCAAGCTGCATCTTCTCGCCATTGGACCAGGCCTTGATGGAACGCGCGTGTTCGCCGAAAACGACTTCGATGCGCCAGATGGTGGCGGGGGTGTCGTCGCGCCAGGCAAATTGGGGAGGGATGATTTCGGGCGGATAGATGGTGCCGTTCACCGGAATGTCGAGGATGAGCGCCGGCTTGGAAGACGCCGCAGGCGCATCCATCGCAACCGGTTTGAGATAGGCCGGAACAGCCGTGGGGTTTGCCGCTTGTGCTCCGTTGCCGCCGCTCCCGGCTACTACGATTCCGGTGAAGCCGGCTCCCATTGCAAGCAGGACAACCGCGGCCACCAACAATTTCCGTCCCATGAATTCTCCCAGGTTCGCCCCGGATTCGAGGTCCGGAGCCGTTCCCATAACTTGCCTTGAGGAGAGGATCCGGAGACGCCCGGGGACGCAAATCTTACGCACCTCATAGTAGCAAAGCCGATGAACAATGATCAAGAGAAGGATGCGCTGCGCATGGCCTGAACCCGCGCGCCGCGAACTGTATATGTTAGTCGGCGCGGCGTTTGGGCCCTTCTTCCTCCGCAGTCACCAGTTGGAGCCCGTTGAATACAAAAGCGATGCGACTGCCGAGCTGTAATCGATAGAAACATGATGACCAAAAACCCCTATGCGGAGGTATAATTCCTCACGAAGATCACAGCCGCTTGAAGTTGGCACTAAATCGTTTCATTTGGGGACTATTCTCAAGCAGCAGCCACCGGGAAGTTATTACGCACATACCTGCAGAAATAGGGATTCCGCATGAATGGATTTGAAGGGCGCACACCGGCACGAGGGGCCCAGGAGAAGATCGCTTACTGGCGTTTTGTCTGCGTGCTTTTCGTCTTTATCGCTTCCTTTGTCGCTTCCGCGGCTTATGGCCAAACAGCCCCCGCCACTCCACCCGCTCCCGAGGCAACTGCGCAGACCCCGAGCATGAGCGTGAATGCTAACGAGGTCTCGCTCGACCTGGTGGTTCATGACAAGAAGCACAGGCCCGTTCTTGATCTCAAGCCGGAAGACATCGAGGTCACGGACAATGGCGCGCTAGTCAAGCTGAACGGATTTCATTTTGTGGGCGCAGACGCAGCCGCCAACACGGATCACATGATCACGCTGGTCTTTGACCCCTTTCACGGTCCGACCGCGAAGAGCGCGCGCAATATTGCTGAAAAGATTCTTAAAGTGCTTCCCACCAAGGGCTACTCCTTTGCCGTGCTGGATTTCACCAACCGCATGAGGCTGATTCAAGGCTTTACGCAAGATCGCAGGGTGATTGAGCAGGCCGTCACTGTTGCTACCGAGAGCCAGGCCATCGCCTTGACCTCTACTCTTAGCCTGGGCGTCGGCATCCTTCACGACGAAAAGGCGGAAGCGGGCAAAGCAGGGGCCGCATCGGAGGCAGAGAAAGACCTGATCGCCATTGCACAGACGGGCGCAGACGTCTCAGGGCATCATGTGGACGTAAAGGAGCGGGCCCGGGCGCAGACGCTGGTAAAGGCACTGCAGGATACGCAGACCATTGCGCAAGAACAGCACACCCTGATCAACCTGGCCGGACTGCTTGCCCTGGTGAAATCGCAGGAGAACATCGGCGACCGAAAGGCGCTGATCTATTTCACGCTGAACGGCCAGATGGACGCAGCCGCGAAGGAGATGCTTAAAACCATCACCGGTGCCGCGACCAGGGCTGGTGTGAGCATCTATACCGTCGACCTGGATGCCCTGGGCAATTCAACGCAGTATCAGGTCCAAAATGCCCTGCTCAACGGACAGCCCCCGTATGACCCTCAGCCAGTTTCTGACTCAGCGTATACCAAAGTCATACCGATGCAGCAACAGGCTGGCCAGCCCATCGCGGGAACTCCTTCGATGCAAGGTGCGGTCTGGGGCCCCAAGCAGACCTTGGCGATGGCGACCGATTTCATGCGCGGCAACAACGAGGACAGGACGAATCCGTTTGCCGATACCAAGAGCCCGATGGCTGGTCTGGCGAAGGACACCGGAGGCGCCTACATCGACGCGCAGAACAACACCAAGAAGCCACTGGAGCAGATGGTTCAGGATTTGACCTCGTATTACCAGGCTTCCTATATTCCTCCCTTCCAGGAGTACGACGGGGCGTTTCGCACCATCGCCATCAAGCCCCTGCGGCAGGGACTGGACATCCAGTCCAAGACCGGCTATTTTGCGCTGGCTCCAGGGGTACAGAATGTGGTCCGCCCGTTTGAGGCGCCGCTGTTGCAAATTCTCAAGGAAGAGGCGCTGCCCTCGGATTTCAAATTCAAAGCGGCGGTTCTGCGCTTCGGAGAGCTGCCGGATGGCAACACGAACACGCTGATGGTGGAGGTTCCGCTCTCCGAGCTCGAAACCCATCAGGATGTCCAGACCAAGCTGTATGCGGCACACGCCTCCATCGTGGCGCAGATCAAGGACAAGGACGGCACGGTCATCGAGCACTTCGGCGAGGATATTGTGCGCCGCGGCGCCCTCGAGTCGCTCGATCGGGACAAGGCGGAGACCATCACGCTGCAGCGGCATTTCATCGATATTCCTGGCCAATATGTGATGGAGGTTGCCGTCCAGGACCAGAACAGCGGCAAGAAAAGCGTACAGCGCGTCCACTTCGAGATTCCCGCCGTGGTTGCCGGCCCGTCGCTTAGCGACATGGTGCTGGTGAGGAAGATGGATTCCTTCCAGGAAGACGCCGACCCCCTGGAACCGCTTCGCTATGAACACAGCAAAGCGACACCAAACCTGTCAGGTGAGGTTTCCGGCGACGCGAAAAACGTCTCCCTGTTCTTCATCCTGCATCGCGATCCTCAAGCCAAAGACCCGGCAACACTGGAGATGATCGTCTCTCGGAATGGCAAGCCAGGCAAGCGCACGCCGCTTTCGCTTCATGCCGGCAGCACCGGCGCTACCATGCCATATCTGGCCACCTTCCAGACCAAATCCCTCTTGCCCGGTCTCTACGATGTGAAGGCGATGCTGAGCCAGGGCGGCAAGACGGCAGTCCAGGAGGTCTCATTCACCGTGGCGGGAACCCAGGCTGCGGCAGCAGAACCTGCGGACGCGACTAAGCAAGGGAGTGCACCGTCACCCGCGTATGCGACTGCGCAGTCTTCTGAGTTGACACCAACCGCTGTCGGCCAACTCGCCATCACCGTGCCCACCAACCCGGTTCCGCCACCCACCCCGGAAGAGATCCGGCAGTTGATTGCGGACGCGCGCGAACGCGCCCAGCATTACGCAGATTCCCTGCCGAATTTCATGTGCATCCAGGTAACCAGCCGCTCGGTCGATGCCGCCGGTCGCGGAAGATGGAAGCTGCGCGACACGATTACCGAGCTTCTGCGTTATCGCGACAAGTCGGAAACCCGCACTATGCTCGAACTGAATGGAAAGCCAAGTAACACGGACCGCGACGCGATGCGGGGAACGTTCTCTTCCGGAGAGTTCGGCGGCGTGCTCAAGGCGATCTTTCAAGACTCAGCCAAGGCCGACTTTGTTTGGAAGGAGACCGATGCGCTGGGCGGCGGAACCGTACAGGTCTTCGATTACCGCGTGGCCAGCGCCAACTCCATCTTCGCAGTGACGGGACTGAACGATATGCAAATCGCGGTCGCCTTTCATGGCCGGGTTTATATCGATACGGCGACCCGCAGCGTTCGCCGTGTCACCCTGGTTGCGGACGATATGCCGCGCGATTTTCCCACCCACTCCACGTCCATTCAGGTGGATTACGATTACGTGGTCATCAATGCCCACGACTACCTGATACCGATCAGCGCGGAGGTCAGCCTGAAGCAGGGCCGCCATGAAGCGGTGCTGAATACCATCGAGTTTCACAATTACAGGCGCTTCGGATCGAACGTGAAGATCCTCGATTTCTCGCCATTGGAGAAGCCGTAGCGCGGCAACATGGCTACCCCCTGGCCGCATCGTTGCTTTTGCGGCCAGGGGAATTGCACGAGACTTACTCTACAAAAACAGTGAAATGATCATGATCCTCGACCCAACCCAACGGCATCGCCGGGACTGCCGCAAATGTTCTATCTTAGTAGTCATGCGGCCCGTCTGCTATCTCTTCCTAGCGCTAAGCCTTCAGGCAGCGGCGGGGCAATCCCCGAAGCAAGCCCCCTCCGTCAATGCAGATGAACTGTTGAGCAGCGGAATTGCCGCGCAGCAGCACCACGACTACAAGACCGCGATCGAGGACTACCGCAAGGTTCTGGCGCTGCAGCCGGGACTGACAGAAGCGCGCGTCAACCTGGGCGCCGCACTGGCCGAAGCGGGCGACTTTGACGCGGCCATCGAAGAAGACACGCGGGCCCTGTCCGCTGCGCACGACAAGATCGCGGTACGCAGGAATCTGGCCCTGGCCTACTACAAGAAGGGCGACTTTCTTCACGCTCGCCTGGAGTTCGAGGCCGTTCATGCGGCCAGGCCCACCGACTTATCCGCTGCCATTCTGCTGGGCTATGTCTACATCAAGCTGGACAAGGAAGAAGAAGCCGCCAAGATGCTGGCCCCGCTGGAGCCAGGGCACGAATCCGACATGGACTTCGAGTACGTTCTCGGCTACGCCATGATTCAGACAGAGAAGCAGGTCGACGGACTGACGCGCATGGAAAAGGTGGCGCAGGCAACCCGCTCCGCCGACGCCTATGTGATTGCCGGCAGCGCGCGCCTGCACCGGCGGGAATTCCACGAGGCTCGCGCCGATCTGGACAAGGCGTTGGAACTGGACCCAACTTTTCCCGGAGCCAATACTTTGGCGGGTCAGGCGCGCGACGCGTTGGGAGATTCGGACGCGGCGCTGCCCGCGTTTCAAGCCGCCCTGCGAGCGGATCCCAAGGACTTCATGGCCAATCTCTACCTGGGGACCATGCGCTTGAAGCAACGCGACATCGATAGCGCACGACCGCTGCTGGAACTCGCTTTGGCGCTTCAGCCAACTTACCCGCTGGCACGATTCCAGATGGCCAAGCTGAACGGCATGACCGGCAAATATGAAGAAGCCGCCAAGACGCTGGAAGACCTTGCCAGGACCGATCCCAACTGGCTTGATCCGCATGTGGAGTTAGCCACGATCTATTACAAGCTGCACCGTCCCGAAGATGGCCAGCGGGAACGCGACACTGTCCAACGCCTCGAAGCTCAGCAACAGAAGGCCGGCCCGCCCAAGCAGTAGGTCTGCGGCCTTTTCTATTTTGCCGGCGCTGGCACGGGAACGGATTCGGTAACTTTCAGGATCCGATCCGCATTCACGTTTTCGAGTGTCTGCACAATGCCGCTGGGCCAGGTGATTTCCACCTTCAGAGCTTTCGTATCCGCGCCGAGACCGAAGTGCACAGGGCCCAGGCTCGACGAGGCGTAACAGACACTTGAGGTCTGGTGGTTGTATTGCGCGCCCGCCTTGGTCACCACCTTGATGCGAGCTCCGATGCCGTCGCGATTGGACTTCACGCCGCGCAGGGCCACGTCCAACCAGTGCCCGCTATTGGGACTGCGATTCATCCACAGCTCCGCATTCCGGTCCAGACTGGTGACAACGATGTCGATGCGTCCATCTCCATCGAAATCGCCGAGGGCGCAGCCGCGATGACGGGCGGCAGTCGCTTCGGTGAATCCAGCTTCGCTGGTGAACGCCTCCCATTTACCGCTGGCGCCAAGGTTGTGAAAGACCGTGTTCGGTTCCTTGAATTTGAATCCGGGCGGCCACACCGAGGTCACGTGGCCTCGCGTTACAAAGAGATCCTTCCAACCATCGTTGTCGAAGTCGTAGAACGCCGGGCCAAAGCCGGCCATGGGCAGGGTGAGAGCGCGCATGCCGCTGGGCGTTGTTGCCTCAATGAAATCGCCCTTGCCAGTGTTCAGGTAAATCGGAAACGTCTGACTCTTCAGTGCGACATAGACGATGTCCGGATAGCCGTCATTATTGACGTCGCGAAAATCCACCCCCATCCCGGAGATGAACGCCGCATCCTCAGCCAGCGCCACATTGGTCTGGAAGGCCACTTCCTCGAACTTGTTTCCCAGGTTATGGAAGAGGAAGTTGTATTCCGCGTCGTTGGTTACGAAGAGGTCCGGCTTGCCGTCCAGGTCGTAGTCCGCCATCCCCACGCCCATCCCTTTGCCCACATGGTCGCGAATGCCCCACTCCTTGGAGACATCCTTGAAGGTGCCGTCTCCCTGATTGAGAAACAGTTGGTTGGGAAGCCCCTTGTAATAGCGGGGATGGCAATACTCGGCCACGCCCTCGATCACGCACTTGGGCTGGTCCGAATAGCTCCACTGCAGGTAGTTGACGATGAACAGATCGAGCAGCCCGTCGTTGTTCACGTCCACCCAGACCGCGGCCTCCGCCCACAACGGCCCGTACTCCGGATCGTTCCACTTATCCAGGCCGGCTTTCTTGGTCACGTCGGTAAACGTTCCGTCGCCGTTGTTGTGGTAGAGCGTGTTGCCGTGAACCCCGGTGACGAAAAGATCCGGAAAGCCGTCGTTGTCGTAGTCGCCGACGGCGACCCCGATATCGAATCCGGTGCCTTCCAGGCCGGCCGCTTTCGTCACGTCGGTAAACACGCCGTTGCCGTCGTTGCGAAAGAGCCGGTTCGAGTACTTGGGCGAGGTCTTCTTCAGCGTTGCGATGTCGGCGCCATTGGTGAAGAAGATGTCCGGCCGGCCATCGCCGTTATAGTCGAATACCGCTACCCCGCCGGCCATCGTTTCAGGAATGTTCTTGGCCGGGCTTTCGCTGCTGTCCAGTTGGAACGGGAGACTCTTGAGTTCGAAGCGGATAGGAGAGGAAGGCTGCTGCTGGGCAGGCATGGGGGTACTTATCGTCAAAGCCAGCAGGGCCAGCGCGGAAAGTGACCGGAAGTTAGTCAGCGGCATGCGCATAGATAAAAAGAGGGGTGGCGGTGTGCCACCCCTCTTTCGATTGTACTATTCCTAAGCGAATTAGAAGTAGTACTTTGCCGCGAATTGCATCCACCTGTATCCGACCTTGTTCTGGGGGATACCGGTGGTGTTTGTGTTGGAGTTCCTGACAAGAGCTGCGCTGCTGCTCAAACCGTTAAAGAGCAACTGGTTGTCCGCATTTCCCGCCAGACCGAACTGCGCGTTGGGGTGGTTAAGCCAGTTGGTTGCCGAGATGCGAACCTCGGCACGCTGGGTGTCCGTGATTTTAAATGCCTTGAAGATCGCCAAATCGCTGCCAAAGTAGTGCGGCGTACGGATATAGGGCCAAATTGTCTGACCATTCTGTCCGAACGACGACGCGGTTGGCGGAAGCGGCGCTGCAAAGCAGTTGGGGTTAAAGTATTGACCCGACTTCAGGCCTTTTCTCGGATCGCAGGTAAGAACGGGTTGGAGGCCGTTTTCGGGCTGGTTGGTGCCCTCCCACGTGGTGGGGCTGATCGAATAGGTCTGGTTTCCACCGACGGCTGTTGCCGGGATGGGCATGGTGATCGCAGTGTTGGTGATGTTGCCCTGTGCATCATGGTACTGCTGATAGATCATGTTCATGTTCGGTGATATGGTCTGGTAGGGCGCGCCGTCTTGATAGGTGGTGTACCCGGAAAGCTGCCAGCCATTCACAAGCTCGCCCAAAGCCCAGTTATTATGGATCGGCTTGGGAAGCTTGTAGCTGAACGAAACATTGAAGATCTTGGTGTGGTCATACTCCAAAGGACCATAGTTTTTGTCGAGGTTGAAGGGATCGACCACAGGACCGTTGCCGTTTCCATTGGAGGTGGAACCGTCGCGGGTACCGAGTACCTTGCCGAAGGTGAAGTTGGTGAGCAAGAACAGATTGCCGGACTGCTTCTGTGCGGAGATCTGCAGGGAGTTGTAGTTGGCGTGGCCGCCATGCGTCTGGATCCAGATGTCCCCGTAGTTCTTCAAAGGACGGAAGTCCTGGGCATTGGCGCCAGTCCCGGTAATTGGGGCCATGTTCTGATAGAGCCCGTTCTGCGGATCGACCTTGAAGAACGCGCCATAGGGAACCGGATTTGCATCCTGAATGTGGCCGTTGGCGCCATTCAGAATCTGATTGCGGCTGATGCTGCCGACGTAGGAAACCTCGGCAACTGTATGGCCACGCAACGCCTGCGCCACGCCGAAGCTCCAGGTATCAGCATAGGGAACCTTGTTGTCTCCTTCCTGATCAGCCTTCATGCCGGAGGATCCATTCTGATTCAGGCCAACGGGAATCGTCAACTGTTGGTATATGCAGTTCGATGTGGTGCTGGTACCCGTATAGGAGATACCGGTGCACACCTTGCCGCTCTGGATGCCATAGCCGTAGAACCCGTTGAGACCCGAGTTGCCAGTGTTGTAGTTATACGATCCCAACGGACCAAGCATGGCACCGGAGGCGTCATTGGACGAGACCTGATAGCGGTAGATGCCGAATCCACCGCGCACAACCGTCTTGCCCGTGCCGAAGACGTCGTATGCAGCGCCGAGGCGCGGATCATAGAGGAACAACTGGCTCTTCCATCCCGAGGTCGGGATCTTCGAGTTCAATTTGTTCCAGAGCAACCCGGTGTTGGCGGGAGCATTGGCGGTATCGACGTAGGAGGCTGGATCCCAAACCTGCGTTCCGCCAAGTTTGTCGTACCACTGTCCTTCGTGGTCAGCACGCAGACCTACATTGATTGTCAGTTTGCGCGAGGCCTTCCAGGAATCTTGCGCCCAAAGCGACCACTGATGCTGGGTAATATCCGGCACTACATCGGTATTCTGCTCGTCGTAGTGCTGGACGCGGCCCATCAAGCGATCAAGGGTCAGGTTGTAGGTGGAAGTGGATCCCCAGGTTTCAAAGTCGTAGTTGCCGTTGATGTCGCTGCCTTGGGCCTGCAGGTTCTCAGAGGTATCCCAATAGAAGCCGCCCTTGATGGAGTGGGTCTTGATGAGTTTCGTGAAGTTGTCGGTGATGGAAGGAGACTTCGAAGTCTTGCCAAAGGTGTCTTTTCCGTAAATGCCGCTGTTGAAATCGAATTCGTTGATCTCAGTCAAACCGGAGTTCCATCCACCCGTGGAATTGGGGATCTGGTCGGTCTGGTTCGACGAACTGAACAAACTGCCAACCGGGAAGCCCAGCGCGGAGCGGCTGACGGCCTTGGCATTGCCCAGGCTGTTTTTGTTGACGAATTTGGCGTACGCGAAAACAAATTCGTTGGTGGTAGAGGGGTTGAATACGTGGGTGAAGTTGATCAGATACAGATTCGCGGTTTCGACTCCGGCCGGTTTTGACGGATAAGGAATCGTCCAGTCGGGAGCCCACCAGATGGCCAGCGGATGCGCATCGCCTTCCGTCTGGTACGCATAGGAACCCCAGATTTTGTTGTTGTCGTTGAATGAGTAAGTGACCTTGCCTGTAGCCTCCCAGCGGTCCACCGGAGTGCTGGGCGAATAGGTGTAGTTGTTCCAGCCGTTGGTCGCGCTGGGCTTCTCGTTCGGCGCGGGGTTGAGACTGCTGAGCACAACGCCGGCCGGGTCAAAGTACGCTTTCAGGTTGGGAATCGATCCGGCTGAGTGCAAGCCCCAAGGTGAGGTAGCTATGTTGCAGCCTTGCCATCCGTCGTCCGTGTTGCAAGGAACAGCATAGGCTCCGGGCCAGGTGCTGATGACGTTGGGATCCAACCCGTTGTTGTTGAAGTCGCCGCTGCTTTGGTCCGCGGTGGGAACGTTCATGTTTTTGGGCGAGTTATACGGATGCTGGATCATCTTCTCGTAGCCGCCCCAGAAGAACAACTTGTCCTTGTTCTTGTTGAAGCCCTTGAAGAAGATGGGACCGCCCACATTGCCGCCGAGATAGTAATAGCTCTCAGGGTAGATGTTGTTCTTCTGAGCTTTGTTGAACCAGTCGTTAGCAAAGCCTACCGCTGAGTTGCGGACATAGAGATAGCCCTCGCCGTGGAACTTCTGGCCGCCGCTCTTGCTGAAGGCCTGCAGAACTGCTGGACCCTTGGCAAATTCGGCGCCATAGGAGGCGGAGAGAAACTTGACGCTGTCGGTCATGTCCTGGTTGATGTTGGCAACCTGGGTACCGGCATTGCCGGGATCGATCAGGTTGGCGCCGTCGAGGATCACGGCCGTGGAGCCATAGGGCTGAGTGCCGTTGGCCGAGAAGCTTCCGGCCGGGCCGTTGTTGGTACCAGTGGTCTTGCTGTTGTACCCAGATCCTGCGTTGCCAGCATTGTTGAACGCGACGCCCGGCATCATCTTGATGAGTTCGGCCGCGTTGCGTCCCGTCAGAATGGCGGAGTCGACCAGTTCATTGTTGAGTGTGACGCTAATTTCGGCGTTGTCAATCGGCACTTCCGCGTCTTCGCCGGAAACGACCGTGACGGCGTAAATGTCAGAGCTGATCTTGAGGTGGATGTTGGGCAGCGAACGGGAGTCGCCCTGGTTGAGCACGATCCCTGTTTCCTTCCAGGACGCGAAGCCCTTGGCAGAAATGGTTACCGTGTAGGTTCCTGGGATCAAAGCCGTTACGGAGAAGTACCCCGAGCTGTCTACCTTGGTATTGCGCTTGTCGCCCGTGGAATCGTTTACCACCGTTACGGCGGCTTCCGAAATCCTGGCCTCGGTCTGGTCTGTGGCTATGCCGCTTAAGGTGGCGGTCAGCTGTTGAGCTTGGGCGACGGTAAATGACAGGGCCAAGACGGGTATGACCAGCCATGGGATCCGCCGGAGCCAAGTTGACACTGTGGGTGGACTCGACGCCTTTCTGTTCCGAGAAAACATTTTTGCTGCCTCCTGAATGCTTCTTGTTGTGACCTGGCCAACGGGACACACTACCGAGTTCTGGCTACGCGTGGCCAGGAAACTTATCATTTGAAACTGACTACCAATACCACAGAAATATAACGCTTGCAAGTTCTTTTTTTTGAGCTTTTCCCTTTGGTAAAATAATTCCGCAACTATTACATTTATCAAGGGTTAGGGCAGGGGTCCTGAAAAACCCTCAAGCGCCGGCCGCCCCACTTAAACGTTTTTTCTCACGATTTCTCAAAATTGTGCACGCCGGAAGTCTGAACTCTTCCGGTCTGAAAAATCGCTTTTCAAGGGGGGAGGAACGAGACAGGGCTCTCTGACCGCTCGTTGCAGCGAGCGGTCAGGAGGTCCATTCCGTGAACTCAGGCCGGGGAGAATCCCCGCCCTGGGACGATCCCGTGGCCCTCCAGGATCGTCACCAGGCGATTGGCGACCTGGGCTGGGTATTTCTCCACGGCGCCTGACGGCCAATGCACTTCAATGTCTGCCGTGGTCACGGCTCCGAGCCCGAAGTGCAAGCGCGGGTCGTTCGAGGAAACATAGCTGGCCTGGCTCAGCACATCCTGGGCCTGCACCTTGTTCCCATAGCGCACCAGGACGCGCGCCCCGATGGCGCTGCGGTTGCTCTTGGTCCCCTCCAGCCGCACCTTCAGCCAATGATTCTCCTTGGGGGCGTCATTGCGCAGCAGGGAGGGGGGCTCATGCTGGTTCATGATGACGATGTCCAGGTCCCCGTCATTGTCGAAATCCCCGAAAGCGCAGCCGCGGCTGACATGACGCGCGTTGATGCCAGGACCCGCCTCGTCGCCCATGCGGGCAAAGGTGCCGTCGCCACGGTTGCGGAAGAGCACGCGCGGACCCTTGTAAGGAAACCGCGGATTGACTCGCTCGATCTCCGGGTAGATGCTCCCGGTAACCCAGAAGATGTCGGGATAGCCATCGTTGTCGAGGTCGAACATGCCCACGCCCCAACCGAGGTTCCCGCGCTCGCCGGCCAGTCCGGCGGGCTGCGCCTGGTCCTCGAAGTCTCCCTTGCCAAGGTTGCGGTAGAGGCCGGCGGGCTGGAGTTGGAAATGCGTCTTGAGAATATCGAGGCGGCCTTTCAGGTCGTAGTCGCCGAGTGCGACTCCCATCCCGGCCATCTCCTGCCCGTCGGGACTGATGGCCACGCCGCGCATCAAACCGTCTTCGCGGAAGGTGCCGTCGTGGTTGTTCAAGAGCAGCAGGCTGGGAGAAGTGTCGCAAGCCACAAAGAGATCGGGCCAGCCATCTTCGTCGATGTCAAAGGAAACGGCCGTCAGTCCATACGAGCCCTGGACCGCCGCGATTCCCGACTCTTTGGAAACATCGGCAAAAGTGCCGTCGCCGTTGTTGCGATACAGAAAGAACGGGGGCGCCTTCAAGCCTTTCGGACCGCAAGCCACGGCCACGCCCTCATAGTTGCAGTTGGGCACATCCAGAGAGGGCTTGAGGGCCTTGGTCAGGTCGATGTCGACGTAGTTGGAGACGAACAGGTCGAGCAGTCCGTCGCGGTTGTAGTCGAGAAAGGTGCAGCCCGTCCCGAAGCGCGTCTTTTCGTTCAAAAGACCAGCCTTGGCCGTCACATCGCTGAAGGTTCCGTTGCCGTTGTTGTGGTAGAGCTTGTTCTGGCCGTAGTAGGTAACGAACAGATCCTCAAACCCGTCGTTGTCGTAGTCGCCCACGCAGACGCCGACCGCCCACCCGGCGTCCCACAGCCCCGCCTTCTTCGTCACATCGGTAAAGGTGCCGTCGCGGTTGTTCTTGTAGAGCCGGTTCGAGGCGCCCTCCGGGATGTCCTCCAACCGACGACCTCCGAGGATGAAGATGTCCATCCACCCGTCGTTGTCGTAGTCGAAGAACGCAACGCCTCCTCCCATCTCTTCGACGATGTAGGTCACCGCCTCGGGAATGCCGTAGTACATGGTCTGGGTGAGGCCGGCGCTTTGGGCAATATCAGTGAACTTGGAGAATGGCTTGGGAGCAGCGGAGGGCAGTGTTGGGGGCGCAGCAGACAGAATGCGCGGAAAGAGCGCCGAAGCACACAAGGCAGAAGATGCCTTCAACAGGCTGCGCCGAGTCCATTGAGAATTGCGCTCTGCCGTCCCCATTCTTCAACCATCTCATTTCTGCCACACTGGAGGCAAACCGGTCCATAGTGCCCGGACTTTACGTATATCGGCCCTACTCATTCAAGTTCTATACTCCTGCCGTGACCAGGTGGAGCTTTACGGGTGAGCTTGGCGGGCGGCTGGATCGCGCGCCAATTGGTCGCTCAGTTCGCGAGCCTCGGCGTTGGCGGGGTCCAGGCGAAGAGCCGAGGCCACCGCATCCTTGGCTTCGGCAAAATGGCCATCCTCAGCCAGTTCCCCGGCCAGATTGATCCATGCTTCCACCCAAGCGGGCGCGGCACGAACCGTCATGCGGAAATGCTCGATGGCTCCGGCGGCATCGCCGCTGCGCGCCAGCAGATAGCCCAGTTGCTTCTGGGCGCCTGCCAGTTCGGGATTCAGCTTGACCGCCTCTTCCAGTTGGGCGCGCTCAGCCTCCGTATCCCCTGCCTTATCGAACGCAAGGGCCAGCTTGTACTTGTAGCCGGCATTGCCCGGCTCTCCTTCCGCAGCTTCGCGATAGTGCGCGATGGCCTCTTTCACCTTGCCTGCATCCAGCTCCGCGTCGCCTTGGGCGGAACTGGCGACCGCTTCGAGGTTGGCCTCCTCGGCCTTCTTCAGATCCTGGTACTTCTTCATCTCTTCCGTCGCCCGGGCACTGTCGCCGAGTCCACGCAAGGCCTTGGCCAGTTCGAAGTGCACCTGCGGCTCGGTGGCTCCCAGGTCAATCGCCTTCTCCAGTTGCTCGGCTGCTTCCTTCCATTCATGGAGGAAGACGAGCACCATGCCCAGGTTGTAGCGGGAGTTGAAGAAGTTCCCATCGATGCCGACCGCTGCCTCCAGATGCGCCTTGGCCTGGGGATAATCGCCCACGGCGCGCTCCACAATTCCGTTCAGATAGAGGACCTCGGGGTCCTTCGGACGCTGCACCAGCAGCTTGGGGCCCATCGGCCGGGCAAGGTTGATGTGGTTGGTCAGCACCAGAACGCGAAACAACTGCACCTCGGCCTCCTGGTTGCCGGGGTGCTTCTGCACCGCCTGCTGCAGCAGATTGATTACTTCCTGATAGCGCCGCTGCTTGACCAGAACCACGGTCATGGCATTAACGAGAGGCATCGAATTGGGAGACAACTTCATCGCCTCCGTTAGAACGGCGTTGGCCTCATCGATGTAGTTGAGCAGCCCCAGAGCCTGGGAGAGATTGATGGCCAGCTTCTCGGTTCGAGGAGCGTTGCGCAACAGCACCACCACCTCGATGTAGGCTTGCCGGGCAAGCAGGTCCGCGCTGAGGCCTTCGAGGGCCTCGGCGGAGTGGGGATCGATCCCCAGCGCCAGCTTCCACTGCTCTTCCGCCTTGGCGTGCTGCGAGGCCCGATCATAGAGATAAGCCAGCATGAGATGCGGCTTCAGGACGTCCGGTTCCAGCCGGATAGACTCTTGCAAGGCGGGCAGCGCTTCGGCGGGACGCCCCCATCCGATCAGCGCAAGCCCCTCAAGATAATGGAGCTGAGCGGATTTAGGGTCACCCTTGAGGGCGCCGCGGAAGGTCTCGACCGCGCAATCGAATTGCTGGTGGCTCGCAAACCAGCTGCCTAGCAGAATGGCGTTCTCGCTGGTAGGGTGCGCATGCATCTTTGCCGTGATCGCCTGCGGGCCGGTGCAAGCGGCCTGTGCCGTCCCCACGAACCCCATAAAGGCAGCTACCAGAATCCACTGTCTACCCGGTCCGTGAAGGACACCCATGCCAACTTCTCCCGGCAGCCAGCATACAACGCGCATCTAGACTCAGGCAACTCAGGACTGACGCCGCTACTGTGCCCTGGTCTTTGCGCCGTCGTGTTCGTAGCCTTCCAGCAGGCTCCGCAGCTGCTTCACAGCCTGCTCGTTGTGTTCCCTGACGGCCAAGTCAATCGCCTGTTGCGCGGCCTGAATGGCCTCGGCGAAGCGGCCGGTCTTGTCATAGGCCTTGGCCAACTCGGCCCACCCTCGCCAGTTCTTGCCCTTGCTCAGATCCACAACCTTTTGAAAAGCTACAACAGCCCCGGCAAGGTCTCCCCGCGATTCCATGATGACACCGAGATTGAAGCGATACTCTGCCGCGGTCGGGTCGAGGGCAATTGCTTTTTGCATCTGTTCCAACGCCCCGTTCAGATCGCCGTTGATATCCAGCGACACCGCGAAGTGATCCAAAAACGTCGCATTCTTCGGGTCAAGAGCGGCGGCCTTGCGATACTCCTCAAGGGCCTCGCGCTCCTGGTTGTTTCCGCTCAGGGTCGTGGCCAGAACGTAATGCACCAGGGCGTCGTCCGGATCCCGTTCGATGGCTTGGTGCAGGGTCTTCACGGCTTCGGGGATCTGGTTGTTCTCCAACTGTTTGAAGGCCTCGTCGAAGAGCCGGTAAAACTCTGTCGCCTGCGGGTCGATCTTGTCCAAACCGTCCGCCGGCACGTTCACAAACTCCGGAATGTTCACGGCGCGGTTGGCGGCGGTGGTGTCGTCCACGATGATGGCGGGCGAGTCGTTGCCATCCGCGTCAATGTGTGTGAGCATCAGCCGCGTATAGGGCCCGCGCGCTTTCGATGAAAACGCGAGCCAATGACCATTGGGTGAAAACGTGTGCCACGAGTTCATCAACGAGGTGTTGCAGTTCATCAGCCGCGCCTTGCCACCCGCAAAAGGCACCATATAGAGCTTGCTGTCCGGACGCATCAACAACCCGTTCTTGTTCTGCACAAAGACGATCCAGCGGCCATCGGGCGAGACCTTGGGGAAGTTGTTGCTCATGCCGTTTCCGGAAGCGCCTTCCACTGGAATGGCCTTCCCTCCCCTGCCCTCGTTGAAGGGAATCTTGTAGAGGTCGTACTGGATCTGCGTTTCGTTCGGGTCGTTGGCGCGCTCGGGCCGCGGAACTCCGGGCGGATAGGGATCGCGAGCCTCTGCCCGGCTGTAGATCAGGTACTTTCCATCCGGCGACCAGAAGGCGCTGGTCTGCACAAAGTGCGGATCGTCCGCGCCGGGCAAGGGTCGCATCTGCTTCTGCTTGCGGTCGTACCAGACAAGGATGCCGCGCGTCGGATAGAAGACCTGGCTGAAGCGGATGTCCCTGAAGTTCGTGCTGTAAAGGCGATCCAGAATCCCAGAGGCGAAACCGGACTCTTCGTTCTGATGGGCATTTCCCGTGTTGGAAGGGCCGATGGAGGTGACCACATAGCGACCGTCTGGCGAAACCTGCGACATGAAGCCAAACCGCTTGACGGCGGGCGCCGAATCCTTAGCCTCGGCGTTCAAGCCAAAGGAACTCCAGTGGATGACGTCCTGATTGCGGATGGTCATCTTCTTTTCGACCGGCACCAGGGCGTAGAGCCCCTTATCGTTGCGCGGTCCATCCAGATCCAGCCCGAAGGTCTTGCCGTCTCGTGAAAAGGAATGGCAATTGGCGCAGGTGGGCAGGTTCTCCATCACCGTGCGGCTCTGCGGCTCGCCGATGCTCCGGATCTGCCATTTGATGAGCGGAATGGCCGATTGTGGCAAGGGAGCAATCGGCCCATTCTCATCAGGGGGCGGAAGCATGAGGGGAACATCGCGATAGAAAACGGGCGCGCCGACGGGATCGGCCGACGTGGAGATGGTCACTCTGCCGGATGAAACCGGAAGCTTGGCATTGCCATCCCCAAACCCGGTGATTTTGATTGTCGCAGGCGACTTTACCGACAGGCGTTTGATTCTGGCCCAGGTGGCCTCGTCGGACCGCCATGTCCGCGTCTCCGCCTGTTCGGGAGTCAGCGGAGTGCCTGGACCTGCCTTGGGGTCGATTTTGCCCATTTGCAAGTGCTCGCCGGCCGTCTCCACGCGGATTTCCTCGGAGTGGTCCGCGAAAGTGACCTCAACTACCCACCGTTTTGCGGCCTCGGCGGGGTCGTGCCACAGAAACGTCGGCGGCGTGATCTCGGGAGGAAACACCGAACCCTCGCGCGGGTAGTCGACCGCGATCTTCGCCGGCTGGCTTTGGGACGGCGTATCTTCCATGGCGGAAATAGACGACAGTGCAGCTCCGCACACCAGGAAAATGGAAACAGCACCGGCAATCCCCGTGAACAAAACATGGACAGAACGAAACTTCATACCCCCCCGTGTGGCCCACCCACATGGTCTTGCCGAGTGGCGAAAAATGGTGCGATTCTGCGAGTCGTTTTGTGATCTTCCTCACTACCAGAAAGAATACAGCAGCGAGGGCGTCTTTGGAGGATAAACGATTTATCCGGCCTTGGCAGCGCATCCTCCAAGGTGAAGGTGGTAGTATTTCAATTGCCTGTTTTTCCGCTGAAATCCCTACCTGTTCCACGGATTCAGCCTAAGGGAGAAATTCGATGCGTTCTCATAAGGTTTTGTATCTTGGAGCTTTGCTGCTGGTGGCAGCCGCTCCTCGTGTTGCCTCCGCGCAATTCCAGGCTCCGACCCAGGAGGAGCTGAAGATGACCTCCGACCCCAAAGCGCCTGGCGCCGCGGCGGTCTATCTCTACCTGGAAGAAACCGATGACGATCCGCATCACTTCCGCACCGTGTATGCCCGCATCAAGGTGCTCACGGAAAAGGGCAAGGAACTGGCGACCGTACCTGTGGCCTACCAGCGGAATTTTATCTTCAGGGCAACGGGAACCAACTCCAGCCGAAGCGGTTCCAGCGGCGAAAACCATTTTGACGCGCCCAACATCAACCATGCCGGCGAGGATATTCGCACGGATCCGGATAGCTTCACAGGGCATATCCAGGTCTCGGCCATCGAGGGCAGGACCATTCACCCGGACGGGACGGTGATCCCGCTGACCGGCACACCTAGCGATCTGCTGATGACAAAGAATGGCGGCGACCAGGCCAACCAGATGACCTTCAACCTGCCCAGCGTGGAGGTTGGCAGCATCCTGGAGTATCGCTACCAGGTGCGCTATGACCGCTTCGTGTCAGCGCCGGATTGGCAGGTTCAGCAGCCCATTTTTGTGCATAAGGCGCACTACATATTCACACCAACCGAGCAGTTCCTTCCCGAGCGAAACCTCGGCAATGGCACCGGGGTGGGGAACAGCGCCTTGATGGGATCGCACGGCGACATGCTAACCGACATCCGCCACGTAGACATTCTTCCGTCCGGCAGAGATGTCAAGCGGGACCCCCTGGGCCGGTATTACATTGACTTCACCGACGTTGCCGCCATCCCGCAGGAACCCTATGCGCCGCCCCTTGGCCAGCAGATTTTCCAGGTCAATTTCTTCTACACCTATACGCCGGACGAGAAGGAATTCTGGCAGAAGGAGATGGGGTACTGGATCAAGGAAGTGGATCAGTACACTGCGCCCACTCCGCTGATCAAGAGCACCGTGGCCGAGGCGGTTTCCTCCTCCGATAGCCCCCTCGACAAGGCAAAGAAACTCTACGCGCTGGTGCAAAAGCTGGAGAACAGGGACCTTCTCGGAGGTTCAACCAGCAGCGCGGATTGGGTTCCACAGGGCAGCGTGGAGCGGGTTTTGCAGCGCAAGAGCGGCAACAGCCGGGAGATCGCGCTCCTCTACCTTTCGCTGGCGCGCACTGCAGGGCTCAACGCCCGGCCTGAGCGGATCGCCAGCCGGAATCGCCTGATCTTTTCGCTGCAGTTCCTGAACACCGACCAACTGGACAGTGTAGTCATCGGCGTTGCCCTCGACGGCAAAGAGAGCATTCTCGATCCAGGTGAGAAGATGGCTCCCTTCCAGACCCTGCACTGGTCCCATTCGGGCGCCGGCGGAGTGGCCATGGGAACCAAGGGCAAGGTGGAAACCATCCTCACCCCCTTGCAGGACAATCGGGACAACACCACCGTCCGGGTTGGCAGCCTCACCGTGACCCCCCAGGGAACCATCTCCGGCACGCTTAAGGTCGGATTCACCGGACAGGAGGCCCTGCAACTGCGCCAACAGGCGCTCCGCACCGATGCCGATACGGTGAAACGCCAACTGGAGAGGATGATCGCCGCACAAGTTCCCGACGGCATCCAAGCGCATATCGACCGCATCGCAGGCCTCGACGATTCCAGCAAGCAGTTGGTGGCCGTGGTGCCGGTTTCAGGCGCACTTGCCGATCACACCGGCAAGCACCTCATCCTTCCTCGCCTGTTCTTCGAGAGCAAGGAGACGGTTCCATTCCCCTCCGAGGAAAACCGGACACTGCCTGTGGACATGCACTATCCGGCGCAGGAGCAGGAGCAGATCACCTATCTCCTGCCCGCGGGCTTTGCCCTGGAAGCCGCACCCCAGGACGCCACGATGAAGTGGGAAGAGAACGCCGCCTATCAGCTCCGTTCCATAACCGACGCCAACTCCATCACCACCGCTCGCATCCTGGCGCGCGGCTTTACGTTGCTGGAGGCAAAGGACTACGACAAGCTTCGCGACTTCTACCAGAAGGTGGCCACCACCGACCGGGAACAGATAGCGCTCAGCGCGACACAGACAGGCGGCAGATAAGAATAAGCAAGCGTGGATTGGGGACTTTCGCCCTTTCCGGTTTGACAGTTCATGACAAAGCCCCCGGCGACACCGGGGGCCTTGTCGTCTGCCACCTCATCGCCATCCGCAGATTGCATGGAGGGCATTGGCCTGTTGGCAACAGAAATGGTCACGTCATGCCCGATGAGTTCGCCAAAAGTTCAGGTTCTCAGACCAGCCAAAATCCCGCTTCGATAAGAAGTGAGACAGATTTTCACGATGGAACTTGATGCTAGGGAAAATTCGTGAGAGTTCGTCGTAGAGATCGCTGTCCACCGGGTGGTTATAGAATTCGAACAAGTTGTTCCGATCACGGCACCAGCCGTGCAGGGACTCGATAACTGGCGGAACGGCGGCAACAAGGCCGAAAATCGGGGCAGCCATTGGAAACAGAAAGCCGATAGCGGCCGCAGAGAGTCCCACGGTGGGCACGATCCAGCGATTCAGACCACCCGAGAGGCCCTCACGCTCGAATGCAGCGCGGCTGTTACGGACCAGTTCGACTCGCGATTCGCGGCGCACATTTGGGTCATCGGAGCGACTGCGGCGCACAAGATCTCTGTAGTGTTGAGCGGCGTCACTGTCACGTATGTCTCTCATAGCAGCGAACATCCCTTGCCAATTCTGCGCGTTGCGGGACGCCTCAAGCAAGAACGATGGCACAGCGGTAACGATGGAATCGTCGCCCGACCCAGATCGAAGTTGATCGATGAGTTCGCGGCGAAACGTCTCGTGTTCCTGCAGGTACGTGGACTGATCCAAGGTTCCGGAATAGCTCTCAAGTGCTCTTACTCCGAAGAGGCGGTCTGGAACATAAGCCGCGGCCACGGCGTCGGCCAGCAAAATATACGCTCGCGCTTCCAACAGATTGATTTCGTCGAAGCATTGCCTCTCTTCGTCCGAATACGATTTGTTTTCATGACTCAGTTCCGTAATTCGCTCGTCGAGAAAGTCCATGCGGGACCGATCCTCGAATGGAGACAGATCGAACGTGTACCTTGGACCGTGGCCGATCACTTCAATGTCCTTGGTCTCTCGAGCGAGACCCGCAAGGAACTTGGAGATCTCACCTAACCCCTGTATGAGTGCGCCTCAGATAGCGACGCGGTCGCTGAGGGCATAGTTATTGGCGAAATTCAGTAACTCGAGAACCCCGTCCAACTGGGTAAAGCCGCTGGTAGAACTGTATAAGAGATGGTCGAAGTTGCTTCCGAGGAACATCACGCTCCGTAATTCAACTTGAGCGCCTTCGGGTGCCATGAAAGGACCTCGCTTTACGTACGCTGTTTTCAGACACCAAGGAAAGCGGATAGAAAGCCTCCCTTGGTCAAAAAGGTTCACGCATATTCTCGACCGGGTGTCGCCCACACCCAGGCATTCCGAGGCACTCCGGGCTGAAAGTACATAGTCGCCAATGCACTTCATCGAAGGCGCGCAGCCCGGCGCCCCAGCTTGACAGCCCTCTCCGCCTCTTGAAAACATTCTCTCCAGATTGCAGACCTCGATTCCCCACCGCACCGGGGCCTACAATGGAGGATGAACAGCGACCTGTGAATTGACGATGCCTTGGAGTCACCCCATCCACTGAGCAATCTGCCACCAGGCAGTTCGTTTTCGAAATCATTGAGGCGCAGATTGCGATCCCATGGAGGGACAGTGTTCCCAGATTCCCGGCCCCTGCAACGGCCCAGGCTCAAGGCTCTCGCGCTTTTTGCCGCAACCGTTCTTGCGCTTCTCTCTTTCGGCGTGCTGCCCTTGCACCTGCGGAGCCTGGGTATGGCGGAGTTCTCGCCGGCGGTTTATGCGGCGCAGAGCGGCCCGCGGACCTTATTGCACCTCTCCATCGACTACCCCGAGAACGGCTCCATCTTTCCCCCCGGCATCACGCCACCCACTTTTCTGTGGCGGGATGCGGCGGGAACTTCGTGGAGCATCGACGTCACTTTTGCCGGCAAGGCTCTTCCCATCCACGCGCTCTCCAAGGGCGAACACATGAAGCTCGGGGCCATCGACCCGGATTGCGTGGCCGACTCCAATGAGCCGCCCAAGCTGACCTTGCAGCAAGCCGCCACCTGGACGTGGACTCCAGACAAGGACATCTGGGCCGCCATCCAGGCCAACTCCGTCGCCCAGCCCGCCACTGTGGTCATCACCGGCTATCGCGAGGGCACCATCGCCTTCAGCCAGGCGCGCATCACGCTCACCACCTCCGCGGACCCGGTCGGCGCGCCGATCTTCTACCGCGATGTGCCGCTGATGCCCTCGGCTGGAAGAAACGGCGTAGTTGAGCCGCTCGCCCCCACCGCCATTCATCTCATCCACTGGCGACTGCGCGATATTCGCAAACCCGAGAGCCACACCGTTCTCAAAGACATGCCCACCTGCGCCAACTGCCATTCCTTTTCCGCCGACGGCAAAACCTTCGGCATGGACATCGACGGGCCGGCCAACGACAAGGGCCTCTACGCCGTCGTCCCGGTCCAGAAGCACATGACCATTCAAGGCAAGGATATGGTGCATTGGAACACCGACGGTAAAGTTGGTCAGACCAGGGTGGGCTTCATGTCACAGGTGTCGCCGGACGGCCGCTACGTGGTGAGCACCTTTGCCGGTCCCGACCTCAAACTTGGCGACACCTACTATGTCACCAACTTCATGGACTACCACTTTCTCCAGGTCTTCTATCCCACGCGCGGCATTCTGGAGTGGTACAGTCGCGCCACCGGCCTGCGGTCTCCCCTGCCCGGAGCCGACGATCCTCATTATGCGCAGACCGATGGCGTGTGGAGTCCCGACGGCAAGTACATTGTGTTTGCCCGCGCCGAGGCTCGCCCTCCGCGAACTCCGGGACAAGCTCCAGCCTTCCGCGCCAACGACCCCGGCGAAACCCAGATCAAGTACGATCTCTACCGCGTCCCCTTCAACAACGGCAAGGGCGGCGTGGCAGAGCCCATCGCCGGCGCGTCAAACAACGGCATGAGCAACAACTTCCCCAAGGTCTCGCCCGACGGCCGCTGGATTGTCTTTGTGCAGTGCCGCAACGGGCAGCTCATGCGCCCCGACAGCCAGTTGTACATTGTGCCCTTCGCCGGCGGAACACCGCGCCGCATGAGGGCCAATACCCGCCTGATGAATTCCTGGCACAGCTTTTCACCCAACGGGCGCTGGCTGGTCTTTTCTTCCAAGGCCCGCTCGGCCTATACGCAGATGTATCTGACCCACATTGACGCTAACGGCAACGACAGCCCCGCCATCCTCATCGACAACGCCACGGCCGCCAATAGAGCCGTCAACATTCCCGAATTCGTCAACATCGACGGCGACGGAATCGAGGAGATTGATGTTCACGTTGCCGATGAACCCAAGTAGGACATGCAAGCGATGAATCAGCGGCATTCATTCAATCTGAAACTCTCGCGGATGGCGCCTCTCGTCCCGGCTGCTCTTTTGCTGCTGGGCGCCGGGCCGCTGCTCGCAGAAGCGACCTGCACGCCGCCGCAGTCGATGAAGGCACAGCTGCAAGGCAAGCCCACCGCCGCGGCCTTCAAGGAACTCGGCGTCTGGTTCGCCGATCAGCAGCAGTATGCCTGCGCGGCCGATGCGTTTGCGTCTTCGTTGCAGACCGAGCCTGATCAGAAGGATGCGCCTCATGTGGCCTTCATGTTCGGGGTCAGCCTCTACTTTTCCGGCGACGTGAAGGGAGCGACCGCGGCGCTTCAGGAAGCGGAACAACTTGGCTACCGCGACATCAAGCTCCACATCGTTCTGGCTACGATTTTCGATTCCGCGCAAACGACCAAAGAGGCGGAAGTGGAGTGGCGCGCGGCTTTGACGTTTGACCCGGAGTCTTCCGCAGCCCTGGACGGCCTCTCCAACGACCTGATCCTGGACGGCGATTTCAACGGAGTAATTGCCGAACTGGAGAATCCAAGGCTACTGGGGCAGCGGACTCCGCAACAGAGCTTCAACCTGGCGGCGGCGTATGCCGGCACGGCCAAGCTCGATGAGGCAGTCAACGTGCTGCGCGATGGCCTCAATACTTCGCCCGATTCCCTGCCCCTTGCCAATCGGCTGGCGAGTCTTCTGGTTCAAATCAACCGCCCCGATGAGGCGCTCACGGTTCTGGATCTGGCGCTCGCGCAGCATCCCGACGACCCGGAAGTCAAGCAGAACATGGCCAAAGTCATGCAGATGCTCGGCGCGGTGAAGTGAGCTGCCACTGGCGCACACCTGGGTCGTGTCAGGGCACGGCTTCAGTCGTGCCGTAGAAGCAGCAAACAATGTCCAGCTTTATAGCGGTTTCACAATTGCTGTACCCCGAAGCCATTACTCTCAAGTGGCATTTTTCTCAAGAAAATGCCCCCTTGCACGATGACAAATAGGGCACGTAAATTGTGGAACTGCTCTAAAGTCGCGCCCCGACGCGATTGAACCCTGAACCCTCAGTTGACCTTGTTCGCCGTAGTCGCTGTTTCGGGTTTGAGCGGCAGTTTCACTTCCAGCGTACCGGTGCGATTGTTCAACTTGTCCCGAACCGCCACTCTGAGCCATGCCGCTCCTGGCGGCACATCGAGTTCCTGCTCCGCATGGAACAGCGCTCCTGATTTCCCCTTCTCATCGTCCCCGGCTGTGGCCAGGCCATCGTTCAACATGCTATTGAGCAGGCGTCCGTCGGCATCGTAAGCGGCGGCAGCAAACTCCAGCGTGGCCGTTTTTCCGCCGCGTGCTGCCAGCGCTTTCAACTGCGGGTCAAAAATTCCATAGCCGATCATGTACTTCTGCAGCTTGACCGGCGCCAGGGGTTTCTGCGGACGATCCCTGTGGCGCGTGCGGAAGTAGGCGGGCGACTCCTCCAGTTGCAGCATCTGCTCCGGTGTTGCCAGCGCGGGCGCTCCGGAAACCGCTACGTGGGTGCTGAAGAGCAGGTCGTGCAGCATCGGCGCGCCGTGTTCGATATTGGCATAGAGCGTGTCGGCAACTTTAGCTGCCACAAAGCGGGCTTGCAGCGCTTCCTTCTTGTGAAGTGACTGCACCGCGTCGTCCGACACGGCATAGTAGAGGCTCCGATAAGTCAGCGTGTATCCCCGCTTGTTCGCGAGAGTTACCTCGATGTGCCGGTCGGAACCGTCGTACTTCGTGTTTGTCGGCGCATAGCTGAGGGTGTAGTAGCTCTCGCCCTGCTCCACCGCCTTCTCCATCGCCAGGGCCACGCGATTGTCGCTGTAGTACGCATGGCCACCGGTGGAAGTGGCAATGTACTCTTCCTGCTGCTGGTCGATGGACGTGACGGAATAGCCCGACAGCCCCATTGTCTGGCCCTGCATGGCAGCGGCGGTTCCGCTGGAGGAACCTGTCGTTGAGCCCGCAGCGCCAGCCCCGTTTCCGCCCGCTCCACCCGCGGTTGAAGCATTGGGATTGCCTGTTGACGAAATATCGGGAGCGGCATCCCCGGCAGGCGACGGGCTCCGTTCTACCCACAGCACCACGCCCTTCACATCCACGGGATAGATCGCAACCTGGCTTCTCATCATGGTCGCGAACATATTCTTGACATCTCCGGATGCCTGATTCATTGCATCGTCGCCGGATATGGGACGGTAGACTGGCCCGTGTGGCACCGGGAACTTGCCCGCAAGCCAGATCAGATTCTTGCGCCCCGCGATTCCGCCCAGATACTCGGCAAGGAATTGAAGGTTCGATACCGCAGCACCCACATCCTGCCTGCCGTAGTTCTCTCCATACAAAAACACGTCGGGAATGTGCGGACCCGGCCCCTTCGAGGTGATTGCATTGCGCAGCAGCGCGTGGTCGCTGGTGAATCCCTGAAGCAGGTGAAGCCGTTCCGCATTGACAAAAAGAGCAAACCTGGTTCCCGGCTGAGCCTTATCCAAAAAGGCCAGCAAATCTCTGCGGGCGCTCATCTGGTCGTCTGGCATGGTGTTCACCATGTCGTAATAGAGCACATAGAGCGGCCCCCGCTCGGGCTCCGCGGGTTCGTTGATGAACGTGTTCACGGGCAGCGCCGGCAGCGGTGGAGGAACAAAGCTGGGCGCGGAACCATCCAGATAATCAAAGAAAAGAACCTTCTGTGTCTTCTTGTCTTCCTTGACGACAAAGTCCTCTTTCCTGAGCCCACGCACGGGATTCCCTTCCCTGTTCGTCACGACAACATCGACGGGAACGCGGCGCACCTCCATGCGCAGCAGCGGAACCTGTTCTGTACCGGCTTCCTTCTTGGTCTGCTGCACCACAGAAGCAATTGCCTTTGCTCCCGCCTCGGCACGAGCTACCGCTGGCAACGGCAAGGCCAGAAGTAAAGCTATAAATGACATACTTGCACGTCGCATGAATCCTCCTCGCGCTGAACAACCTGGGCGGGCAATTCCAAGAGCAGTTAGGCTCATTCCATGATTCTGCTCGCGAATCAGACAAATGGTACGCCAAGGAGCAGATTTGTCAAGACATTTTCAACACATCAGGCTAGGGAACCTCTGCACAGGTGCCTGATTTCGCAGCGATCACGAAGACGTAGGAATATCTCGTCGTTTTCGATCAAAATCAAGCCGAAAATCACTCGACATTCGGTATTCTTGGTGGTTGATCGTCTCCGGAGGCCGTTTTCCGGCCTCCAGAGACACTACGCCCCTTGAGGGGCCAAGCGATTGCGGTGTTGATAGAGATTGACCAGCGCGAAGGCCGCGCAAAGCCACGCATGATTCTTCCTTAAACCCCGATAGCGCACCTTGGTAAATCCGAAGACGCGCTTCAGGATGCGGAACGGATGCTCCACCTTCGACCTGACTCTGGCCTTGGTCGTGTTCTTGCGCTTGGCTTCTTCGTCCACATAATTCTTGAACTTGGTTCGGCGGCTGGTCATATCTTGCGCCCCGGGCGCGGCCGCATGAATCGCCTCGGTTTGTCCTTGATAGCCCGCGTCTCCCCAGACTTTCTTCTCCGCGCCGTGCAGTAAGTCGGGCAGCATATGTTTGTCCGCCACACTGGCCGCCGAGGTCGCCACAGAATGCACCACCGTCTCCTTGCTATCCACGCCGATATGCGCCTTCGCGCCGAAGTACCATTGGTTGCCCTTCTTGGTCTGGTGCATCTCCGGATCGCGCTTGCCGGTCGAGTTCTTAGTCGAACTCGGAGCGTTGATAATCGTTGCATCCACGATGGTTCCCGTGCCGATGCGAATGCCCCTGCTGGCCAGAAAGTGGTTCACCGTATCGAGTATCTGGCCGCATAACTCGTGCTGCTCCAGCAAGTGGCGGAAGCGCAGGATGGTGGACTCGTCGGGCGCGGCAGCCACGCCCAGATCGACTCCGGCGAAGCGCCGCAACGCGGGCGAATCATAGAAGGCTTCTTCCATGCCGGGATCTGAAAAACCGAACCACTGCTGCAAGAAGTAAGTGCGCAGCATGATCGACAAGCCTGCTGGCTGGCGGCCGTTGCCCGCCTTGGGATAATGAGGCTCCACCAGCGCCAACAACTCCGGCCATGGCACCACTTGCTCCATCCGGTCCAGAAACAGTTCCCGCTTGCCCTTACGGCTGTGCTTTTCAAAGACCTCTTGAGACGCCAGTGTCAGTTGCCGCATCGCCATCACCCTCTACTTATTATTTTATCCAAGCAGGGCGCGGGGTTGGGACTTGTGCAGAGTCTCCCTAGCTCTCCGCAACCAGGAACTGAGCCCCACTAGCCCTGCTGGCAATTGCGTCTGGAGAGCCACGCCAGCCGCACAAATAGTTAACGCGCGCCATGTGTAACAGGCTAGGCAGCCCCAGCCCTGCCTGGCGCCCCCGAACCATCAAGACAGCGTTGGAAGCAGTAGGCGTGCTTTTTTCCTCCCCCGGCAGGCCATGAGGCTTCGGCAGGCCACCCAGGCGAGTTTTGCCGTTGTTTGCCCGAAAACGTGACCTTCGTGATGATCGCGTCAGCGCCAATGCGTGGCTTGTCGATGACCGCGCCCACTGACCGGGCGGTGAAAAGAGCAACGCGCCGCTGAACCTCACCGCACTTGGTGCGATCGGCGTCCCCTAAGCGACTGGTGAACTGGCCAGAGTTGACACCCAATGCCCGCCTGATCATAAACTCACACCTGTGCTCCCTGCTCGAACTAGCCAAGACGCGCCTGGCACGAGGGCTCGAACGGGGATGAATCGGGTGTCTCCCCGCTGTGGTCATCTAGCCATGCTGAGCCTCTTCTTCAGTGCGTTCAGTCTGGACGATGACTTCTGATGGCTCTTTGACCTTGCCCTCAGAATGCGTATCCCTTAACGGGCCGGGTTTTGAGAATTAAATTCACCCTCGTCGTTGTCGTGGCGGTGGGAATGTGGAAATCGGTTTCATCGATTTCCAAGGTTTGTGGGAAGGGCGGAAAACAGCACTATCGTTTTCCGGGCTTTCCATAAACCGTCATTTCCACGGCCTGCTTCGTTCGCCTCAAAAACTCAGGCGGCGATCTTCACTTTTGCATCGGCCCAGTCTTGTTCGAACTGCATCGGGCTGATGTAATTCAGCGTCGAGTGCATCCGTGTTTGGTTATACCAGAGCAGCCATGCGATGGTTTCATCCATGGCCTCGCGGATGGTACGAAAACGCTGGCCGTGCAGCCGCTCCACCTTCAGTGATCCGAACAGCGTCTCACTGCAGGCGTTGTCCCAGCAGTTGCCCTTGCGGCTCATCGACGGTGTGATGGCGCAGTGTTCAAGCACCTTTGCGAAGTCCTCGCTGGCGTACTGACTGCCGCGATCACTATGAAAGATCAGCCCTGCCAGCTTGCCCGGATTGCGCCCAAACCAGGCCATCTCCAGCGCATCAATGACCAGATCTCGCTGCATGTCGGGCCGCATCGACCAGCCGATAACTTTGCGGCTGAATAAGTCGATCACTACCGCCAGAAACAACCAACCTTCATCGGTCGCGATGTAAGTGAAGTCGCCCACCCATGCCTGGTTGGGCGCGGCCATGGCGAAGTTGCGATTCAGAAGGTTCGGCGCTATCGGCAAGTTGTGCTTGCTGTCGGTGGTCGTGACGCGGAACTTTCGCTTGCCGCGAGCATGAATACCGTGCTTCTGCATCAGCCGCTGCACGCGCATCTTGCCCACGCGCGTGCCTTGCGCACGAAGCTGCCGCCAGATGCGTGGCCATCCATACGCGCCGCGATTCTCTGCATAAACAGCGCTAATATGCACCACCAGCGCCTCATCGCTCA
>OCZT010000333.1_pt1 | contig 45807 bp, 33 predicted proteins | sample 1539031 | NCBI WGS metagenome assembly OCZT01 (sample SAMEA3539308, study PRJEB22396) | soil metagenome | biome: tundra; feature: field; material: soil | place: USA | collected 2010-05 | depth 0.15 m
GTATCGATTGGCATACCATCTCCGTTTTTATAAGAATACAGAATATAAGCGGCAATGTTGGGAGAAGGGCTCAAGGACCACGTCAGTATAGTATTACCTGTTTCTGGCTGTACCGATACTGATGTAAGTACAGGTGGTAAAGGAGGATCCGTAATGCAGTCAATTTGCGGGAATGCTCTGGCAGACAATAAAGTAAACAAAGTAATGATTATATAGAAATACCGGTTTTTCATTCAGAGCCGACTGTTATTTCATAAAGATCATCAATATTGTAATACGTCTTTGTAAGTTCAATTATTTCGTCAGGTTCAATTGTTCTTATTTTTTCAGCTAACCTGTAATAATAATTATTGTCCAGTCCAAATTCCCATGTTGATTTGAAACTTTCAGCAAGGGCAAATGGTCCATCGAACATTCTCAGCATCTCCCCAGACATATAGTTGCGTACAACAGCCATCTCTTCTTCCTTTACCGGGACATTCTGAAGAAGCATTATTTCCCTGTAAATCTCATCGATCGTTTTTTGGCAGTTTTGCCGGCCGACCTCTGTCGAAATTACTTTGTAACCTGCAAGATCAAGTGAGGAGATTGATGAGCTTATCCCATAAGTGTACCCCTTTTCTTCACGTATGTTTTTCATTAGGCGAGATCCAAAATATCCTCCCAGGATTGAATTAAGAACCTTCAAACCCAAATAATCAGGATGCTGTTTATTGATTGTTGCCGAACCTATTCTGATTGCGGTCTGAACTGTTCCAGTTTTATTAATATGGACTTTTTTTAATTTATCTCCTTTGATGAAATTAACCGAAGCTTCATTATTAATTTCTTTTGAACCGATATTACCAAGATATGAATTAAGAAATTCAGCAGTTTTGTTGTGTATTTTACCCGATATTATGACTGCCATATTTTCGGGTGTATAATACTTAGAATGGAAATCTGTCAGAAGTGAAGGAGTTATATTTTCAAAATCCTTTTCAAGTATCTGATAGCCATATGGGTGATTTTTTCCAAAAAGAGATTCAAAAAACTGATCTATTGCAAGGTTTTGTACTTTTTCCCTGTTTACCATATACCAGCGAAGTCGTTTTTTCATCAGTGAATTTAGTTCCGGTTCAGGGAAAACAGGACGAAACAAAATCTCACGACTTAGTTCCAGAACTTTTTCAATATGTTTGTTCAGGAAAAAGAGAACGATACCGGCACTATCTTTTTCAGCCGATTGGTTTAAGAAAACTCCATAAAAATCGAGCGATTTATTTAGTTCTTCAGAACTGTAATTCTGCGATCCCTCTGAAAGCATCATATTGCAAGTCGAAGCCAGAAGAGGTAAATATTCTTTAACCTGGCCTGCTCTGAAAGTAAATTCAAGACGCATAATATCCTCTGTGCCAGATTCGATCATATAAACAGGTACCGAATTATTCAGTCTGAATGACTTTGCTTCAGGAATAACTACCTGTTCAACCGGGTATACCGGTGGTTGTATTCTTTGCAGGTTATTCATCATTTCTCCTTTCGGGTTGATATATAATTAATGGTACTGCAATTAGAAGGGATAAAATATTTTCTTAAAGCTTCAATTACCATCTCATAACTGACATTTCTATATGCCTCAACTTCATTATTTATTAATCCGGGGTTTCCCAATAGTTCAAAAAATGAAAGATTTGCAGCTTTATTAAGAATACTTGTATTGGAAAAGACAGTTGAAGATTCAAACTTGTTCTTCACTTTTTCCATCTCATCCTTAATTTCACTTTCGTTCTGCAAGCCCTTAATTACCTCATTCACTGAATCATTAGCGTGCTGAATATCAACTCCTTTCATTAATTTACCTTGAAAAATTATGAGGCCCGGGTCTATATCTGCAGTCAGGTAAGCATTTATTTCACTGAACAGTTTCTTATCCCTGACGAGCTTTGTATGTAACCGGCCTGACTCTCCTCCGGCCAGAAGATCGGTAATAAGGTCGAGGGTATAAAAATCTTTACTCTTCCTTGGGCCGATATGCCAGACTTTATATAATGCCGTTGAAGGAACATCTTGTTCAATTGTAAGGACTCTTTCCTGTGTTTGTTCTGGTTCTGCAGGCAGTTTTCTCGATTGTATTGCTCTCTCTTCAATAGGGCCGAACCATTTCTGAGAAAGTTTAAATGCCAGATCATATCCAATGTTGCCTGTCAGGGCAAGTATTGCATTATTTGGAGCATAGTGTGAGAAGAAAAAACTCCTGACATGTTCAATGTCAGTATTTTTAATATGATCCATATCCATTCCTATTGTTGGCCATCTGTAGGGATGTACTTTGTATGCCAATGGCCTCAGTTTTAATATGGCATCTCCATACGGCTGATTAAGATAACGTTGTTTGAATTCTTCAATGACAACATTTCTCTGTGTATCAAGGTTCTTCTGGGAAAAATCAAGTTCGAGCATTCGGTCGGATTCCAGCCAGAAACCTGTTTCAATATTTACCGATGGAATTGTAAGATAATAATTGGTGATATCATTATTGGTGAATGCATTATTTTCACCGCCAACAAGTTGAAGAGGTGTATCATAATCAGGAACATTCAGTGAACCTCCAAACATAAGATGTTCAAAAAGATGAGCCAACCCGGTCATTCCCGGATCCTCATCCCTTGATCCAACATCATAAAGGATGTTCATTGCAATAAGGGGAGTAGATTTATCTTCGTGTATAAGAACCCTTAATCCATTCTCAAGTGTAAATCTTTTATAGTTTATCATGCCAAATAACTTCTAATATAAGAAATGGATAAGCACTTACCGGAATAATACCCGGTGACAAACTTAATTAAAAATAAGTGAAGGTTTCGTATTGTTTTTATATTTGCATAATTATGTTCAGAAATCGTTTTTTCAGGAGAATATTTCATAAAAACCTATTTGAGATTGGTCAGGTTAAATTAGTCTACTTCCTGAGCCTCGTTGTTGGATTATTAAGTGCTGTTGCTGCTGCCTTACTTAAATATTCAATCCATTTTACACACAAAATTCTTACTGAGGGGATTACAGCGGAATCGGGAAGCTATCTTTATCTCGTTTATCCTCTAATCGGTATGTTAATGACTTTTTTGTTTGTCAGATATATAGTTAAGGATAACATAGGACACGGCATCAGCAGGATACTTTTTTCAATTTCCCGAAAGAAGAGCCACCTGAAGACGCATAATACATGGACGTCAATAATTGCAAGCACTCTTACGATCGGTTTTGGGGGTTCGGTTGGAGCTGAAGCCCCGATAGTATTAACAGGGTCTTCAATTGGTTCTGCAATCGGAAGGTTTTTTAAACTGAACTATAAAAACGTTACTCTGCTTATCGGTTGCGGTGCTGCAGGAGCTGTTTCGGGTATTTTTAAGGCGCCCATCGCAGGTATTGTCTTTACTCTCGAGATACTTATGCTCGATCTGACAACATCATCTATTGTTCCGCTTTTAATCTCTTCCGTAACAGCTGCAACAGTTGCATATTTTCTGATGGGAGATAAAGTGCTTCTTTCCTTTAATGTTGTCGGAGCTTTTAATATCTCAAATATCCCATGGTATTTACTGCTTGGAGTTATTTCCGGATTAATTTCTCTCTATTTTTCGAAAATGACATTGTTCCTGGAAGAAAGGTATAATGAAATAAAGAATTCTTATTTAAGACTTTTTCTGGGTGGGATTGTGCTTGGAGGTTTGATTTATCTTTTTCCTCCTTTCTATGGTGAAGGGTATGATACCATAATGTTACTACTACAGGGAAATTCTGATTTAATTATTCATAACAGTATTTTCAGTCATTACTCAAACAGCTTTTTGGTTATCATTCTTTTCATGTCGGGGCTTGTGTTGCTTAAGGTAATTGCAAGCAGCTCAACAAACGGAGCAGGAGGAGTAGGAGGGATATTTGCCCCAACTTTATTTATCGGAGGTATTAACGGGTACCTTGTTGCGATCGTTTTAAAGAAATTTGTAAATATTGACTTGCCTGACAACAGGTTCGTTCTTGTTGGCATGGCTGGTATGATGGCTGGTGTAATGCATGCTCCGCTCACTGCAATTTTCCTGATCGCAGAGATCACAGGTGGCTATAATCTTCTTATCCCACTTATAATCACCTCTACAGCCGCCTACATTACAATCAGAAGTTTTGAAAAACATTCAATATATCATGTTCAGCTGGCTAATAGAGGAGATCTTATTACTCACGATAAAGATAAAGCAGTATTAACCAGGATGAACTGGAAGAGAGAAATTGAAACTGATTTGCTGAAAGTTAAACCATCAGACACTCTGGGGGTACTTGTTAAAATAATAGCCAGATCAAAAAGAAACCTTTTTCCTGTAGTTGATGAATACAATATATTAGAAGGTGTGGTATCTCTTGATGATGTGAGAGAGATTATGTTTCAGCAGGAATTATATGCGACTACTTTTGTGAAGGATCTGATGACCATTCCTCCTTCATACATTGATAAAAAGGAAAATATTGAAACCGTTATGGAAGCATTCAGAAAAACCGGTGCATGGAACCTCCCGGTACTAGATGACGGATATTATGTTGGATTTATCTCAAAATCAAGGATATATTCAACTTACCGTGAATTGCTTGTTGAATTTTCAGAAGAATAAATGTCTTAAAATTATATAATATGAAAAGAGATTCTTTGATTTTTGATCTTATTGAAAAGGAGCGTCAGCGCCAGATAAACGGAATAGAATTAATTGCCTCTGAAAATTTTGTTAGTCCGCAAGTCCTTGAAGCAATGGGATCAGTTATGACAAATAAGTATGCTGAAGGGTATCCTGGGAACCGTTATTATGGTGGTTGCGAGATTGTTGACCAGACTGAACAAATAGCTATTGACAGGTTGAAACAACTTTTTAATGCTGAATATGCAAATGTTCAGCCTCATTCCGGCGCGCAGGCAAATATGGCAGCGTTTATGACTGTACTTAAACCGGGTGATACATTCATGGGATTAAATCTTGCACATGGAGGACATCTTTCACATGGATCTCCTGTCAATTCATCGGGTCTCTTTTACAGACCTGTTGCCTACAGTGTTAAAGAGGAAGACGGATTGGTCGATTATGATATGATGGAGAAGGTTGCGCTGAAAGAAAAGCCAAAGATGATAATTGGAGGGGCATCGGCGTATTCCCGTGAATGGGATTACGAAAGAATGAGAAAAATTGCAGATATGATCGGTGCTATTCTTATGGTTGATATGGCACATCCGGCAGGGTTAATAGCCGCCGGACTTCTCATGAACCCGCTTAAATATGCTCATATTGTTACTTCAACGACTCATAAAACACTCAGAGGACCAAGAGGAGGGATTATCCTGATGGGTAAGGATTTTGTAAATCCATGGGGCATAACTACATCAAAAGGTGAAATAAGAATGATGTCTTCTCTTTTGAACTCAGCTGTTTTCCCTGGTATACAAGGAGGTCCCCTGGAACATATAATTGCCTCAAAAGCAGTCTCTTTCGGCGAAGCATTATCTCCCAGATTCAATGAATACCAATCAAGAGTCAAAAAGAATGCCTCTGTTATGGCAAAGGCTTTTATGGATAAGGGTTATAAAGTCATATCCGATGGCACTGATAATCATCTGATGTTAATTGATCTCCGGACCAAATTTCCTGAGATAACCGGTAAAAAGGTTGAAAACACACTTGTACGCTCCCATATTACTGTCAATAAAAATATGGTACCCTTTGATAGTCGTTCTCCCTTTCTGACTTCCGGGTTAAGAGTCGGAACTCCGGCGGTAACTACCCGGGGCCTAAATGAAGAACATATGGGGATTATTGTTGATCTGATTGATGAGGTTATTTCAAATAGTGAAAATGAAGCAGTTATTGCAAGGGTAGGAGAGAAAGTGGTTAAAATGATGAAATCTTTCCCTCTCTTTTCAATGTGATTCTGCTATTATTTTGTCTCTATAAGAGTAATACGGGGGTAACCTGGTCCCGCTCAGCCAGCCTGCGAGTCGTTTCCGGTTTGAATAGGTCATGAACCGTTCTTTTCCATTCAATTGGTTTGAGCGTTGATTCCGGTTGCACAACAGGAGGTTCTTTCTCATACTGTGTTTTGGGTGGTGATATCCATTTATCTTTTAATCCAAGCTTATCAATTGAAGACTCGAGCTTCTTAATCTCTTCCAGAACGGTCTGATCGATAATCGGAATTTCTATAAGACGAATTTTATAATATCCTCCCTCAAAAACGATTATTACCTTCTTATTAATGCCGGCCGATATACGGTCCTTGAGTGCAAGTGCATCAGACTTCAGGCCGAAGGCTCCTAACTCTTTCAACATTTCCGGACTAATTGTTGTTACAGGATTTTCAGTGATGTTTTCTGCTATTTTGGTGCGGGGGTTATAACAACTGTTCCGGCAACAGCACTGACAGCAACATTTCCAAAATTCATATCCACCGTTTTGGCCAAAGTTATCGGAGTAACTATTGTAACTGAAGCTGTTGCTGTACTACTGACCTGTGCATATGTACTTGCGGAAAAAGTGATCACGAATGCCGGTACAAAAAAAATGAAAGAGTTTCATATTAATTCCAAATTAAGTGGTTTAGATTTAGGTTAAGGATAAGGATAAGTGTTTAGTATTCAGGTTAATATTTTAGTCAGATACCTCAATTAAAAAGACAGATACGATTTTTTTAATATTATTGAGGCCGAATGTAATATAATCTTGTAATAATTCAAATCATCATTTTTATTCTTTGTTAATAACTTTGTGAAGTTATTAACAATTTAGTGTACCCGGGGATTATATGATTTTTATTCTAACTTTACACCTGTCAATCATAAATCATTTTATTGATGAATAAGCAGAAACTTATATTCATTGTTGATGACGATCCATTTATTAACATGTTGGTTGTTAAACGATTTACTTCGAAAGGTTACCGGCTTGAGGCCTTCGGATTTGGTGAAGATTGCCTTAGTTCATTAAATAAAAATCCTGATCTAATAATACTCGACTACTATTTTATTGATCATGAACGGAAAGTAATGAATGGGATGGAAATCTTCGATAAGATAAAAGAGTTCAGACCTGAAACACCTGTAATAATGTTATCAAATCAGGAAAAAGGGGAGATTGTTCTTGAACTTGCACGTAAAGGAATTGATGATTATATTATTAAGGATAATAATCTTCTTGATAACCTTAACATAGCAATTGATGAGTTATTTGAGAGAAAATAATACTGATATTTCGGAAGATGTATCGCGACACATCTCTCCAGTGTTTTATTTCAGAATAAAATTATATGTTATTGTACCCTTCTGAATAGCAGGTGCATCTTGTTTGACTTCGAAACGTGCCCCAAGAGCGGCTTCTTTAGCAACCTTCAGCAAATACTCATCTAGTGTTGTTGAGCCCTTTGTACCAGGGGTTGCCTGAACAACTTTACCTGATCTGTCGACGCTTACCTCAACTACTACTCTTCCTTCGCCCTGGTAATCGTATTTAGGAGGAGGAAGTGCCTGAAATCCACGACCCTGAAGATCATAGGATATACCCTTAGCACCAAGTCCGGAACCCTTATCCCCAAGGCCGCTACCAACACCCCTGACTTTTGAATTAACTGATCCGTTAGGGTCACCCTGGTTCCCTGCTCCTCCGGCAATGCCCTCACTAGTGGAGCTTGTTCCTGTATTCTTTGAATTAGCCAGCGCATTTTTTGTCCGGTTCATTATATCTGACTCACGTTGTTGTTCAGCTGCAATTCTCTTTTTTTCAGCTTCTTCCTGTCTTTTCAGGTTCCTTTCAACTTCAAGCTGTTCTTTTATCTTTTTGTCAGCTTCAATCTTCTCGAGTTTTTTCTTTGCTGCTTCGGGGTCGGCTTTCTTAACAGCAGGAGCTTCCTCTGTATTTTGTGTCAGAAGAGGTTCTTCTTTTGTTTTCACACTGGCTTTAGCAGATGGCGGAGGAGATTTCACTTCCTTAATTACAGGAGGGGAAGTCTCTTTCTTACCTGCCGGTGGCGAAGGTTCAATCATACCCATACCAGTCTCACCTGTACCGAAATTAACAAGTATACCCTCTTCTGTTTCCGGAGCCGGAGGGGTTGAAAAACCCACCAGGATAAGAACTCCAAATAACATTAAATGTACTAATATGGTACCAAGTAACCCCTTCTTCCTTCCTGATGAAGAATTCTTAAGTTCCGTATTTAATTTAGGTTGCAATTATTTGTTTATAATAATTTGATAGTTAAAAAATTAAAACAATTTCAGAATTCCCTGGTTTTCACATGTTCTTTATCGGGCTAAGGTATGAATAAACGAAATGATATCCAGTTCTATTATGTTCGGTTAATAACAATGATAAAAAATTTATTAACTAAGGTACCGGATAAGAGTGAACTTATTCCTGACTATTTATTTTTTATTTTTGTCTCATCCACTTTCTTCATTTCGGCTTTTACTTTTTTCCTGAATAAATCGGAAAACCTGTTAAAATCCTGTTTAAATAAGATTCCGACACCCTGAGTATATGGGCTCAGTCCTGTTCCTGATCCTAAGTAGGTATCATTATACCGGTTAAAGACTTTTAAGCGAAGTTTTTCAGTAAGCTTTACTTCCGCATCAAAATCGCCGGTCAACTGATCCGTGCTACTTGTTGTAGGGCCTGTAGTCCCGCCCCGTACGTCAAAATTGCCATTAAGCACCACTTTATTGTTGAGAAGCTGGGTAGATAGGGCAAGTTCGGCCTCCTGCGGGGTTATTGCATTGGATCCGGGCCTTATATTTAATCCGATATCAACATTTTTGGATAACTGTGATAACATGTTGCTGACCCGGTTTGAGATCATTTCTAAAGATGTCGCGGCCACTGCAGTTGTAGCAGTTGTGGTTGTAGAGACAGAAGAAGCTCCTGTCGAAATAAAATTGTTCATCATCAGGAGAGCTGTTACCTGTCGGGTCAATTCTTCCTGTGTTGAAATTACATTTTGAAGGAGTGTTCTGGTCGTTTCATCAGCATCCGGAAGATAAATATCAAATCCGACAACAGGATTAAAAAGTTTGCCAGATAAACTTAACTGTGGTTCCACACTTATTCTATCATTATAGTGCTCATCCTGGGTTATAGTGGGGTAGAGCGAAGCTTTTAAATTCTTATAGCTAGCCTTCAACTCAATTTCTGCATCCCTGAGGTTCCCGTTGAACATAATCTTCCCTCCATCTTCCACACTAAAAGGTTTGTTTAAAATAGGGCCAAGGGTAAAATTATACACTCCGTCTTCAATAATATAATCACCGTATATTGAGAAATCGCCTTTCTTATTAAGATTTACATTGAGATTGGGGCTTGATCCGTGACCTTTCATAACATCACCTGCCTTTGAATCGAATATAATCTGTATCTCAGCATCCGGTGTGATTTCAAGATTCATATTTAGGTCTATCGCCATCTGCTTTACAGGCGCAGCAAAATATTGAGAGTCAGCGGCCTGCTCAACCTTTTTATTCTTACTTGAATCTTCAAAAGTGATGAAGGAATACTCAGATACTGAAAGACCTTTACTTATAGGTATTGAAAGTTTTGAGTTTTTTCCTGTCTTTGCTGATACATCAAATGAAAGTGAATTCTGATCACTTTTTATTTTAGCAACTCCCGATGCATATGCAGTACCATAGAACATCTGGTTGTCTTTTGGCAATGTATTTAAAACCTGGAAACCGCTTGATTTTATATTAATTCTAAGATCAGCAGAATAGTCATGAAAATCTTTATGATTAACTGAACCCGAGAGTGTTGCCGTGTTTCCTTTTACGTCTGTAACTCTGACATTATTGAATTTAATTCCTTCCTTATCGAATCTGATGGTATCATTAATTGTGTATTTTGTTTGCAGATAATTAATCTTCATTGACGCATTCTCAGCCATCGCTGCTCCTGTAAGAAACAGATTGTCGGTTTCTCCTGATAAATTTAATTTGCCCGAGGCAAAACCGCTTATTTCCGAAGCGAATACTTTAAGCAAGGGATTAAGAAAACCAATAGGCAATTTAGTGGTTCTGGCTGTAAGATTTATTTTTTTAGTTGCAGGATCATAGATTCCTGAAACATCAAATGTCTTTACAGAATTGAGATTATTACTGGCTTTTAAGTTGACTATTTTTTTAGCATTGTCCAAAGTCGAGTTAATAAAAATATTTCCAAACTCACTGCCAAGCATAGAGAAATTGTCAACTACAATATTTCCAGCCAGTAATAAACTTTTATAAACATTTGATAAAAGGATTTTTCCGTTAAGACGACCCTTAAAATCGAGAGGAACCATACCAGGATCGTTGTTTCGTTTCCTGTTTACCCAATAATTCAGAGGCGCAATATCAATTCCTTTAAACTCGAGATGTAATGTATCTGCGGGATTTTCTGAAACAGAACCATCAACTAGATAGGAACGTTCTTTGCTTGTGATATAGAGCTTATTAATATTTATTGCATTGGAATCAATCAATATCGATGAACTGCTTAATTTCCAGAGATTATTTTCCAAATAAATATGGGAGGAATCAATATCAACCTTCAGAATTGCATTGCGTCTCCCGATGATATTTTTTTCTACAGTTCCATGAGCAATAAAATTGCCCTCATTCAGGATTGAGTCTTTATTATCCCAATTAACTGTAAAAATGAAATTATCCGGTATTGTTTTGAACCCGACTGAGAAATCTTTTAATTCGGATTGTCCAAGCAGGTTAAAAGATGTACTATTGATATCCATCTTTAATTCAGATCCTGAGACGTTTGCATCAAATGAAAAATCTTTGAAAACATTATTTTTAATTGTAAGTAAATTTGCCTTACCGCCAATGTTTATCATGCTATCGGCAAAAATGGCCCCCTTTATGTAACTTTTATCTGCAATTACAATTCCTGTTTTGAAAAAATTATTGATTTTATCGGTATTCTTAAAATTAATTTCGAAAGTGAATTTATTTTTCTTGAGGTCGTTCTGTCTGCCACTGACATGAAACTGGGAAGGCATAAGGCTTACAAGAGTAGATTTAACCAGACCTCCAAGAGCGGCAAAATTATAATTACCTTTTATATCTGCATCAACAAAATCTGTTCGCAGACTTAAAACTGGTTCGTTGCCTTCTTTGTAGGTCCTTATGGAAAGATCATAAAGATCAAGGTTATTGTTGTTTTTTCTGAAACTGGAATTCAGAACTTTTATTTCACCATCAAGATTATCTATACTATTTCCTTTAAAATTGGATGTCAGGAGTATGGTAACTTTGGAAGTAGTGTCAAGTTTATCAAAATTCAACTTGTAGAGATTAGCATCAGCGATGTTCAACGTAAAATTAAATTCTGGCAGCTTATTATTAAAATTTAGTAATCCCAGAAGGTCAAGTTTGATATTCTTATCGACAATATTTATACTTCCATCCCAGGTCTTTTCTGTAAAAGAGCCATTTAAAGTTATGTTACGGTATATATACTTGTTTATCTCAATACTGTCAATTTTGCCTGTGAGATTACCAGCGAATTTTTTTAAAGAATAGGCATATCCATCAATATTTGTTTGCATGCTAAGGTTCCCTAAAAACTCAGGTTTCCCGGTGAGTTCTCCGATATTAATATTACTTCCGGTCAGGAGACCTTTTATTTTATACTTCCCGGCTTCTTCAGGTCTGAGTGATACATCAGTCCTGATATTTCCCATGCTGGTTCTTATTTCTCCATATGTTACGAAATCTGTTGTAAACCCGGTAAAGCTTCCATTGAATGAGATGTTTCCAAGCTTTTTTATAGCTTCGGGGATTATTAAAAAACCTTTCCCGGGTATATTGATATGTTCGAAATCCATTGCATTTGTCTTAAGTCTGTTAACTCCGATGTATAAGTAGGCATTTTCTATTTTTGGGAGTCCCGAAAAATCAAAGTCACAATCAAGTGATGTAAAGTTCCTGTATGAAAGTTTGATATTACGGCCCCGTAGTTCCGAAATGGTACCAAATACCTTTCCTGATAACCATATTGTTTCATTTAAACTATCAGCAAAAGGCATGAAATATTGCAGGTCGGAAGTATTTATCAGTGATTTATCCAGCAGAATATCAAGTTTTACCTTTTCCGTAAAATTTTTAAATGAGCTGGCTGAATCGGCAATCAGACCAAACCTGGGAATATTAAATATACTGCTGTCACAGTTGATAAATGCTGAATTTAGGAGGATGTTTTGTCTGGCAATGATTACAGAGCTACTCATCTTTTTCACAATGAAACCACATGATTCTTTAAATCCCAGATTGTAGATGTTAAAAGAAATGGTATCATTAAGATTCTTCAGCTCCTCAATTGTCCCGTTAATTCCGGACAGGTTCAGGTTATTAAAGTCTATCCTGGTTTTACCTTTGAGAGCAGTATGATTAATAAGGGAAAACCTGGCATCATTGATAACAATCTGATCAACCAGGATTCTGCTGCCTGTTTTTGTTGTGGTGTCAGCCGGATTTTTAATCAGGTTAAGGTACCAGGCAAGGTTCATTTCCCCGGTGGAGTCAGTTACAAGTGCAATAACAGGTTTAATCAAACTTACTTTGCCCAGCCTGAATATATTTTTTTTAAAATTCATTCTCCTGATACCTAAAGTAATTTCCTTAGAATACAATAGAGTATCATTATTCTTGTCCAAAATGAGTATGTTGTTGACATCCAATTTATTAAAGAATTTATATTCAATAGTACCGACAGAAATGGTTGATTTGAACTGGTTGGAAAAGTGTTTTGTTATCTGTTTTACCATGAAAGTCTGAACCTCAGAAGTTTTCAATAAAAGATAAAGGACACCGGGAAGCATTATTATGACTCCGAAAACTATAATAAAATACTTAAATGATCTTTTAATTTTTATGAGCATAATAATGCAAAAAGTCTTAAAATATCAATTTCATGTAAGATCAAAATAACAAGCCTCAAAGATAGTGAAACTCAGATTAATTGTCAGTATCTATTAACACTGTCAATTGCTTTTTTCCCGCCGGATAAATTCTTTTATTACAGATTCCGCATTTTTAAAGTCAGATTGTTGAATATAGAGATCGATCGTAGAAGGAGTCCCAACTAAGATTCCGGCAGCCATTCCTGACTTGTAGTCATTTTTGATTAACGGAGATATTCCAGACTCTTCCAATTTAGTTTTGAGTGAAATTACTGATATTTCAGTCCCCGTATAAATCCTGACCAACTTATTTTCATATTTCATTTGGTACTTTTTAGTTCATTTTTATAACCAAAGTTACAAGTTCAATTCTTATTTTTGTATTTCATTAATATATTTTCGGTATTTGGTATGAACAGGTTGACAATACTGTTTAATTACTTTAATATAACGTGAATGTCTTTTCATAAATTCAGAATATGGCACCTTAATCCTAAGATTTCTCAGGATAAAGTTACTCAGAAACGGGCTATGAAGAAACAAAGATTCGAAATAATAATTTACAATAAAGGTGATGATTCTTTTTATGAGACAAAAGTAAAAACATGGTTTGGATGGGTCTCTTTCACTGTATTTTATAAAACGGAAATTCTTCATATTTTATCCGTTCCGTCAGTTCAGAAATCATTGGCTTATGAACGTATTTATCACTATTGTCACATAAAAGGATATGACAAGAATAAAATTGAAATTATTGAAATTAATAACGATGAAAGTAAGAATGGATATTTTCCCAAAAAAATTATTCTGAATAAATAAACACTTGTCAGCGATTTTATGTTCTATTGGATATCATGGTGCTGTGCACCTTTTGTTTTTTTACTCAAAATCGGTTCTACAAATATTACGCGGCTCTGCCGCTTGGAAAATGTCTGATAGTTGACGGGCACTGAATTATTTGCAATAATTTGTTTATTATGGATTTCAACAGGGGGGAAAGCGGAATATTTTAAACAGGAAATGTTCGTAATGGATTTCAAAGATGTATAGCACCAAAATATTTGTAGGTAGGTGGTTAGAACTAAAATGTAAAGGTGCAGGGCATTGGAATATTTATATAAATAAATGAATTTTGAATTGTAAATATCGAATAATTTTCCGATTTTTTTTGAATCCGTTTTTAGGAACAATATTTTTTGGAAATTTGCAGTTTGAACAGTTTAATAATTTGAGGACCAAAATAACCTGAAGATATACCGAAAAACAAAGTATTGATGGCAGTTACAATCTTAGCTATAGAATCGTCATGTGATGATACCTCAGTGGCAATCATCAGGGATGGTTACGTCCTTTCGAATCTCATTGCCAACCAGGATATTCATATGTTGTATGGTGGTGTTGTCCCGGAACTAGCATCCAGGGCTCATCAGGCTAACATCGTACCTGTAACCCACCAGGCATTGTTAAAAGCCGGAGTAAATGCTGAAAATATTGATGCAGTTGCATTTACGCGTGGACCCGGACTACTTGGTTCTCTCCTGGTAGGAACATCATTTGCAAAAGGATTTGCTATTGCTCAAAACATTCCTCTGATCGAAGTAAACCATCTTCAGGCACATGTTCTTGCTCACTTTATTCTTGAGAAAGACAAGGATAATCGTTTACCCTCTTTCCCTTTCCTCTGTTTGCTTGTGTCAGGGGGCCATACCCGGATAATTATTATGAAAAACCAGCTCGATATGGAGGTTATCGGAAACACTATTGATGATGCTGCAGGCGAAGCTTTTGATAAATGCGGAAAAATAATGGGTTTCTCTTATCCTGCAGGCCCTCTTATCGATAAATTGGCCAGTGAAGGAAATATGAATGCTTTCAGGTTTTCAAAACCCCATGTTAAAGGTCTTGATTTCAGTTTTAGCGGATTAAAGACAAGCTTTCTCTATTTCCTTCGTGACAGGCTAAAAGAGGACCCGGATTTCATAGAACACAACAAAGCAGATTTATGTGCATCTCTTCAGCATACAATTGTTAGTATTCTTGTCGGGAAAATCGCAAAAGCCTCTCTGCAAACTGGCATCAGGGAGATTGGTATTGCAGGCGGCGTTTCAGCAAATTCCGGCTTAAGGGCTGAGATGAAAAATGAGGCTGAAAAGAGTAATTGGAACCTGTTTATTCCTGAATTCAGGTTTACAACAGATAATGCTGCAATGATAGGTATTACAGGATACTTTAAATACCTTAGAGGAGAGTTTTCCGGACATGATGTAACTCCTCTGGCCAGGTATTAATTATTTTCTTAATTTTTTTTGTAATTTTACGTCAAATATTATAAGATGGAGGAGTTGAGGATTTCGCCGACGAAAAATACCCCTGAGATAGTTCTAAATCCAGAAGGGATAATTCGTATTATGGGCCGGTCAATACATGAGAATGTGACTGATTTTTTTGAACCTATAGAAGATTGGATTAGCGAATACATAACTGTTCCGGCTGAGATTACCTGTGTGGATATGAATCTCGAATATTTCAACAGTGCAAGTGCTAAGGTATTTATACATATTTTACAAAAGATCACCTATGTCACTTTAAAGCATAAGAAATTCATATTTAACTGGTATTACGAAGATGGTGACGATGACATTCTGGAAAGAGGCGAATACTTTGCTTCAGTTCTTGATGTCCGCTTCAATTTTATCAAACTTAAGTGATCCTTCTGAAGGCTTGATAAAGATCCCTGATTAATGATTCCGGTTCATCGAAACCAACATTAAATCTTATAAGATTAATTGAGTACCCATCTTTTGTGCGTTGCTCATCAAACGATAATGCCGGAAAAACCAGCGATTCATGTTCATGCTTATGTTCACTCCGCCAGCGGGTCAGCAAGTCTGCCCATAAAAAGTATAGAATTAGTACTGGTCTCTCTTATAATGTATAGGAATGAATGGTCAATATTAAGATTGAGAGGCTCAATTACGGCCGTATTTGAGATCCCAACAATGGTAGCTGCGGCAGCTTCAGTACCTTCTTCATTTGTTTCAATAAATGCCTGGTGGAGGACTAAACTAATATACAACTGAATATCAGAGATATTTGAAAAATCGGCATTAGAGCCAAAAGCAATTCCCATTCCCATATCGGCTAATATTTCGCTAAGCTCTTTTTTGTACCCATATTTGAATCGTGGAAATGAAAGGTCGGTCTTGATTTTAACTGTCTGATCGAGCCATCCTTTTAAATTATTGTCTGTTAACAATGGTAATATGTTTTTTATTCCATTGTTATCGTCAGGCAGGATCACATCCATCACAAAATTGCCCTGACCGTAAGGGAATTCAGCTAAAGTAAATCCTTCCCCCTTATGAATCTTAAACTCCGAAGTCTGTTTCATCATTGGTACTGTTGCTGTTACACCATCTGGTTTATAAAATGATCCCTGGACAGTATTCTCTTTATCAAACTGAGATTCCCATTTCCCTTTAAAATAGATTGCATTTATCAAAAGCATTACAGTGGTTGGATCAAGTTGGTCGATCATATTCTTTATTAATCCGTTTGTTTTACTCTCAATCCAGCTATTAATCTGTGCTGGTACCTGGGGATCCAGGATATCAAATGACTTTGATTCAGTATTATAATACTGAGTCAGGATATCGGTGAAGGGTTTTTTTACGACAAAATTTTCCTCTGTCCAAACTGAATTGGCTATTGAGATCAAAACCCGGTCATCAACCTTAAGCAGGGCTTCGGTTAGATTTTTGTATGAGTTATTAATTATTTCAGAAGTTACGCCATTCATTCTTAATGCAGCCAGCATTGAATCGCGCGTTGCTCCGTTAGCACCGTTAAGTGTCATTGATAAGGCAGATGAGATGCTTAGAGGTGAAATGATAATATTATCCAACGCAGTAGAATTTTCAATAACTTTTTTGAAAATGTCCAGCGCAAACGTGTTTTCTGAATTTATGAGTGAAATCTGATCAGCAGTAATATTTATCACAACAGGATCCGTCGGAAGAGTTTCAACAGGTGATTTTTTACAGGATGAAAAGATCAAAGGTAGTGTGACAAAAAATGCAATTGCGGCTTTAAACATTATTTTTTTCATACTCCTGAGGTCAATTGGACCAATAAAACCGGATCATGGAAAATCCAATTTAGTTAAGTCCTGGTTATCAATTGAAAATAGGCAAAAATCATGCCATATGGCTATAATTTCTTTTTTCGTTTTTTTGAAGTTTCCTGATATGCCCTGAGATAAATAAACGATATAACAAAAAAGACCATACCCAGCAAAAGCAGCATTACAAAAGCAAAAACTGATGGTTTGTCAAGTCCCGGGATTGGATGTTTAAGTCTGAAAAAATATCCGTAAATAGTATAAATCAGTACCATAATAGAGACAATAAAACTGAAAATTATTGTTGTGCCATCAAAGATCCTTGTGGTTTTGTAAAACTGTGTGTTCTTGAATGTTCCATAGGATGTCCGGGCATATACTGTGGCTCTTTTCCGGGACCTGTTCTGCCTGTATTTTCTCCAGTCTTCCATTGCCTGCTGGTATGCCTGATCATCAGAATTGATCTTTTCATGATTTGCAATTAAAAACTCGTACGCTTCGGTTATGCTTATGAATTGATCCTTTGCATCAGGGGCCGGATTAATATCGGGGTGGCAGAGGCGTGCTTTTTTCCTGTAAGCCTTTTTTATCTCTTCGATTGTTGAGTTTGTCGGCAGACCAAGAATTTCATAATAATCTGTAAGTGTCATATTTTCAACTTATATTACTCCACGATTGCCTTTGACTGAAAAGCCGTTTTAGTTCGGATCTGAAGATCAGGTTCTGATTATTTTCAAGTAAGGGATCGAGGTTTAGAATCTCTTCGGCAATATGTCTTACGTATTCAATTAATTGTCCGTCTTTGCTGAGGTCGGCAATCTTCAGGTCGAACGGAATACCGCTCTGAAGTGTTCCTTCAATATCGCCCGGGCCCCGGAGCTGAAGATCAGTCTCGGCAATTTCAAAACCATCGTTGGTACTTATCATTACTTCAATTCTCTTTGCTGCTTCTCTTGAAAGTTTGTCTGAAGTCATAAGGATGCAATATGACTGATCGGCGCCTCTTCCCACACGTCCCCTTAACTGGTGAAGTTGTGAGAGGCCAAATCGTTCTGCACTTTCAATAATCATTACAGTAGCATTTGGTATATCAACACCTACCTCGATAACGGTTGTAGCAATCAGAATGTGTGCCACTCCATCTTTAAAAAGCTTCATTGACATCTCCTTGTTCGCAGGAGTCATCTTCCCATGAACAATACTTATGCAATATTTCGGAGCCGGAAAGATTCTTGAAATAGTATCCCAACCATCCTCGAGATCCTTATAATCCATAGTTTCAGATTCCTTTATCAGAGGATAAACAATATAAATCTGGCGGTTCTCGGCTATCTGGTTCCTGATAAATCCAAAGACCTTATTCCTTTCAGAATCAGTAAAATGCATTGTTTTTATAGGAACCCTGCCAGGAGGTAATTCATCAATTACAGAAACATCCAGGTCTCCATAAAGAGTCATTGCAAGAGTTCTTGGAATTGGAGTGGCAGTCATAACAAGAATATGTGGCGGATTGAGGTTTTTCTGCCAAAGCCTTGCCCTCTGGGCAACTCCGAACCGATGCTGTTCATCGATAATTACCAATCCAAGATTGGCAAACTGAACATTTTCTTCCAGGAGTGCATGAGTACCGATCAGTATATTAAGTGATCTGTCAAGAAGTGCTTCGGCAATTGTTTTACGGGAGGACTTTTTTGAGGAGCCGGTAAGAAGTCGTATTTTAATATCAATTCCATCAAGTAATTTAGTGATAGTCTGAAAATGCTGGTTCGCGAGAATTTCTGTCGGGGCCATGATGCATGCCTGGTATCCATTGTCTAAAGCAATAAGCATACTCATCAAAGCCACTAGTGTTTTCCCGCTACCTACATCTCCCTGAAGCAACCGGTTCATCTGTTTTCCTGAACCTAGATCTTTTCTTATCTCTTTCATTACTCTTTTCTGAGCCTCGGTAAGAGTAAACGGTAAATTGTTATAATAGAAATTATTAAAATTATCTCCCACACTTGAAAAAACAAATCCCTTAAATTTAAGGTTACGGTTTGTTTTAAATCTCAGGAGGTTAAGCTGAATATAAAACAGTTCATCAAATTTAAGACGGTGCCGTGCCTTTTCAAGTTCCTCAGGATTCGCCGGGAAATGTATCTTATGCAGTGCCTCATGAAGTTCCATTAGTTTATAACGTGAAACCAGGTAGGAAGGTAGTGTTTCAGACAATCTTATCTTAATCTGTTTCAGCATATTGCCTATCAGCTTACTGATTGTTTTTGATGAAACAAACTGATTTTTCAGCTTCTCAGTAGTACTATACTGTGCCTGAAGAGCTGAATTAATCCTTTCTGCCATCTTATCGGCAGCTTCAATTTCAGGATGGATAATATTAATAATTCCGTTAAAAACACCAGGTTTCCCGAACACAATGAATTCAACTCCTGGACTAAAGCTTCCGGTTATCCACTTTCCACCCTTGAACCAAACAAGCTTTAAGTTACCTGTTTCATCTTGAAAATCAGCAACTAACCTTTTCCCGGCTCCATGGCCCTCTGTGGAATACCCTTTTATAATACCTCTTATCTGAACAAACGGAAGGTCAGGATCAAGTTCAGCAATCTTATAAAACCTTGTTCTGTCAATATATTTGTAAGGGAAATAGTATAGCAGGTCGCGGAAAGTAAAAATATTCAACTCCTTATTTAGCAGTTCTGCCCTTTTTGGGCCAACTCCCTGCAAATAAGTAATGTTTGTATCGAGAAATTCCTGTATAATCATTATGTAAAAAAGTAGTTCAATAGATATCCGAAAATACGTAATTTTGAAAACCTGTCCTAATTATAATGTAAGTACTGAAATGATTTTTTCCCGGGCAATCAAATACCTGAATTACATTCTGCTATCACGTCACCGGAAAGGACACGGAATTCACAGTCCATTTGTTTTTGATCTGGTTTCAAGGGTCTTCAGAAATAAAATTGATCCTGCTGTTATATTTAATATAGAACTGGTCAGAAAGAAGTTGATCTCAGACAAGCGAAGAATAATGGTTCGGGATCTTGGTTCCCGGTCAGAATTGTTGAAAACAAACTTAAGAAAAATATCAAAAATTGCCAGGTTTTCACCAGTTCCGGGGAAATATGGTGCTCTATTGTCAAATATGGCTGCTGAATTCGGAAAACCATTGATAATAGAGTTAGGCACTTCCATTGGAATAAGCACAATGTACATGGCGGCTTCATGTCCCGACACAACGGTATGTACTATAGAGGGTTGTCCGGGAACAGCAGCTATTGCAAAGCAAAATTTTATTGAAGCTGGTCTGAATAACATAAAGGTATTAGAAGGCCCGTTTGATGAGTTTCTTCCAGGTTTTTCAACTGCCGGTGTTAAGCCCGGACTGGTTTTTATTGATGGAAACCACCGAAAGGCACCGGTTATAAAATACTTCAACATGATAGCAGAACTGGCAGACACCAAAACAGTTATTATAATTGATGATATCAACTATTCCAAAGAAATGGCTAATGCATGGGATGAAATAAAACGTCATAAGAAAGTCTCTGTAAGCATAGATATTTTCAGAATGGGAATTCTGTTTTTCAGAGAGGGAATTAATCATAATGACTATATAATCAGATATTAATAAAAATTAGGGATTTAAAATTTATTATTTGACATATTTAATCTAATTTCGGAAATTCAAATTTTAATTGTTATGGATAAAGTAATTGAGATTCACGATATTGTTAAGAATTATCAGGTTGGATCTGTGATTGTTAGAGCTTTGCGGTCAGTCAGTATTAATATTGATAGGAATGAATATGTTGCAATCATGGGACCATCAGGGTCAGGTAAATCTACTTTAATGAACCTGCTTGGATGCCTCGATACTCCATCGAGCGGCAGTTATATTCTTAATGGTACCGACGTAAGTAAAATGGAAGATGATTATCTCGCAGAAATCAGAAATAAAGAGATTGGATTTGTATTTCAGACTTTTAACCTTCTCCCCAGGTATTCAGCACTTGAGAATGTAACCTTACCTTTAATATATGCCGGAGTACCTAAGACTGACAGGGAAAAAGTGGCTGTGGAAACCCTTGAACAGGTAGGCCTGGCAGACAGGATGACTCATAAACCAAATGAATTGTCCGGTGGGCAACGTCAGCGTGTTGCTATTGCCAGGGCTCTTGTAAACAAACCATCTATTATACTAGCAGATGAACCGACCGGTAACCTCGATAGCAAGACATCAATCGATATAATGGGGTTACTCGATGATATTCATAAAAAAGGGAATACAGTGATTGTTGTTACACACGAAGAGGATATTGCTAAACATGCAGCCCGTATAATCAGGTTGTTCGATGGGGAGATTGCTCAGGACTACCGGAATGAAAATTATAAAAAAGCATAAAGTACTTGATCTGAGTTAATTACACTTCTTGTTTGTCCTTTTTCTGAATCATGAAGATTTATACCCTTACAGGTGATGATGGAACAACTTCATTGTCGGGAGGCAGAAGGATTCCAAAACACTCAATACGATTGGAAGCGTATGGTTCTGTAGATGAACTTATTGCATGGATCGGACTCCTTAGGGATCACAAAGAAAATCAAAAACGTAAAGAGCTTCTTATTTATGTACAGAGCCAGCTTATGAAATGTGCTGCTGCCCTTGCCTACGACAATAATAACATTAATAGTAAAAAGATATTTCCTGATCCTGACTGCATATCAGTGATTGAAAAGGAAATTGATCTTATGGAAGAAACCCTTCCTCCGTTGAAGAACTTCATTCTTCCTGGAGGGAATATACTCGTATCATATTGTCATATAGCCCGATGTGTATGTCGCAGGGCTGAGAGGGCAATTTCAAGGTTAAACAGAACCGAAGAATCGCCTGAAATCGTGAATAAATTCCTTAACCGACTTTCCGATTTTTTATTTGTATTGTCCAGAAAAATTTCCTTAGACCTTGATATTGAAGAGATTAAGTGGATAGTTTGAAATGTAAAAAAACTTAAAATAGGGTATTGTTTTTTAAGTAAAATAATATATATATTTGCAAACTTTGTTTTAAGCTTTACTTAAACAGGAAAATATGTACTGGACACTTGAATTAGCATCAAAACTTGAGGATGCTCCATGGCCTGCCACTAAGGATGAGCTGATTGATTTCGCCATTAGGTCGGGTGCCCCAATGGAAGTTATTGAAAACCTGCAGGAAATTGAGGATGAAGGGGATATATATGAAAGCATAGAAGATATCTGGCCCGATTATCCCAGTAAGGACGACTTCTTTTTTAATGAGGATGAATACTAAAAAGAGGCTGGTTCTAATCGAATCAACCTCTTTTTCATTTATTAAATATGTCAGCCTTTTTTTTCGGCCTCAGGTGATCGAACCATTTGTATCCTTCAAGCCTGACAGAGTTAAGAGGAAGGGGCGGATCAATAACACCTTCAGGATTCTCATACTCATAAATTTCAGTTACTTTACCTTTATCAACAATAATCTCCATATTCGCACATTTGGATTGATCCACACCTGCAACATTTTCTCCATCAAGAAGATAATAAAGTACTTCACCATTACCCTTGATATCTATCTTGAACAATTCATTATTTTTGAAATGACCGGTGAGTGACCGGCCTTTTATCTGGTCAAATCTTGCAGTATCCACCTGACTTACAATAAACGCATTATTATATAATTCCAAGTGGTCCGTCTGACGGTTTTTAGTAAAAACTGCCATTGAATCAGATGTCAGCTGGTCTTCATCTGACCAGATCACAGGGATCCTATATAGTCTGATAACAGAATCCTGAAAGGAATATGAAAGTGAATCACATTTAGCCTGAAGAGTTTTGCTGAAGACACGGCAACCATAGTAGGCCCTCATCAGTCTGAACTCTTTCCCGGATGTGTCAGATACTGTAATTGAACTAATAGTATCTGCATGCAGAAACAATGAGTCCTGGTTTGAAATTTGAATGAACACTGCCCTGTTTGTAACCATGAATTTTTCAGGTTGTTTATAATACCATGCATAATTGCCCTCAACAGCCATATTGTTTGTAGTGTCTTCAATGACCACATTCCTGAATGATTCTCCGTAACCGGTACTATCATTAAAAAATAAGGAATCGCCATGAACGATTTGTTGCCGATTGTCTATCATGGCATTTTTCCAGATTGAGGTAACTTCTTTTTTTGTGTCGTACCAACCTCTTTCGCAATAGAGATATAAACTATCTCCATTTAACTCAGTGGGACCGTGGAAATATGCAATTTCTGATACTGTATTGTAATCCATTGTATCAGCGGTCATGACATAATCAGGATTAACGATTTTTACGCTATCTTTGAAATGAAAGAGGTTTTGCGATACATAGAAAACACCAATAATACTTGTCAGTGTATTTTTAGCGTTTGTAATTCTGCCTCTGTCATTGTACCGTGCGATTCTGTTACTTACATCATAATTGATAGAATCTGTGTACAGATGGGTTTCCTTATCAATTAGTTCAACGTTGCCTTTTACAAAAGCATTCTCAGTTGTCCCATCATAAAAAAGGTAATTGCCATAAAGATTTAAAGTATCGCCCTGGACAATATGAACTTTACTGAAAGCCCTTACCTGGTTTTTATTCTTGTAATAGTAAGCGCTGTCGCAATACATCAAAACATCGTTGTGTTTTATTTTTATATTTCCCAGAAGACGGTTTAGATCCTTATCAATTTTATCATTTATTAACCATACATCAGCGTTAAGGATTTCAATTTTTTTTGCTTCATTTTTAGAAGAGGCAGCTACCTGCGGGTATAACTTTACAGGAATAAATATTAATAACAGTACATATAGAATATGTTCAAGTGCAGATAACGAAATATGAGACTTTAATAATTTTATTTCAGCCATCCTTTTTGTAAAAATTCACATGATTTGAATTCATCGCTTATTTTAATATAAGTGATATCAATTTTGTTTTTAACCCATTTATCAAATACATCCGCCCTCTCCTTAACCATAGCATCATCATACAGGCTCTGATAATCATCTTTCAGGTTTGCTGAGTGTGCCGGTAATACATTGTCTAGCTTAACTATCCTAAACACCTCATTATTATTCTCATCAGTGGTTTTAAAAGGATCAGATATCTCCCCAACCTTCATGTCCCTTATTTTTACATACATCTCCGGGTTTAATTCTTCAAGCGTGAACCATGTGATTCGAGAGGAAGGATTTGTACTTACTAATTTACCTCCATTAATCTTGCTGTCTTTGTGAGTAGAGAAGCGCAATGCAGCTGTTTCAAACTTCATACTGTCTTTCCTGATCAGATTGGCCAGGCTGTCGAGTCTTGCCATTGCTTTAGTTGCCTGTTCAGGTTTTACTTTCGGTCTGATAAGAATATGACGAGTATTAACCATATCACCTTTACGATCGATTAGTTGAATAATATGAAAGCCATATTTGCTTTCAACAATTTTAGAGACAGTATTTTTTGTAAGACTGAAGGCAGCATCAGCATATGGCTTTTCAAGTTCACCCCTTACACGGAATCCTATTTCTCCTCCGGCTTTCGCCGATTCGGTATCTTCAGAGTACATAATTGCCAGAACATTGAAACTCTTGCCTGCAAGAATCTGACTTCTGATGTCAAGAAGCTTCTGACGGGCTTCAGCTTTATTATCTTCATTGTCGGGCGGGTCAGCCTGAATAATACTTATTTCATATTTTGCAGGAACAACTGGCAGACTGTCCTTAGGAAGAGAATTATAAAACTTTTTTAAGGCAACAGGTGTAATTGTGATATTCTTGGCAATCTTGCTTTGGACTTCCCCTACAACTTGTTGTTCTATAAGGGTTTTCTTAATATCCCTCTTGATTTCAAGCATGCTCTTTTTAAAGTACGTTATAAGGGCCTCTTCACTTCCTGCCGTTCTTATAGCGTCATTCATCCTCATGTTCAGGTCACCTTCCACTGCATCATCTGTAACCGTTATACTATCAATCCTGGCCTGATCCATAAAGAGCTTTGACACAAGCATCTGCTGGAGTATCCTGCATGTGAGTTGATCGACAGGAGTCTTATCCCCGTTTCTTCTCTGATCTGAAATCGTATTCTCCAGGTCAGAAAGATAGATAACTTCATTCCCGACAATAGCTGCTACTGATTCAACTAGTACTTGAGAATTAGCAATAAATACTCCTGGCAGAAACAAACATATCAGTGTCAGGCAAAATTTCAATTTTCTTTTCATCATTATTATTATATCAATATATCTTAAAACTATTCTCTTTAAGCGCATCATTATAAATTCCATTCTCAAGTGATTGAATAAATTCAAATCTTCTGGAATTCCAGATAATTCTCTTTATATCATCTTTGACATATTCAAATGGAGCAAGAGAAGACCTTAATCTGTAATCCCGAATCGAAACAAGATATAATGAAGTGGAATCACGTGTTTCCAAAAAAGTGTTTCTTTTCAGGAAATTCTCTTCATTTTCAATATTCTGCTGTAGTTCAACCGAAAGCTTGTCCATTGGAACCCATTCTTCATTAAAATCATCGAACTTTTCAGCAAACTGGTAGCAATAACTTTCCAGTTGCTGAAGATCGTTATGATCACTTGAGCGTGCAAGTGACCTTATTTTATCGAGATCAGGAGTTTCCAACGGTATTTTTATGAAAAGAGCTTTTACTATATTTGAACTTAGGACAAAACTATTTTCGTTGGCGGCATAATAATTCTCAAGTTCTGAATCAGTCAGTACTGTATCCAGTTTTTCAAGAATCATTTGTCGCTGATACTGATAGATTACCAGATTTGACCGCGTTTCCTCGAGTTGTTTAGCTATTTCATCTTTTATTGAAGGAGTTAGATTATCTTCAGCTTTCTGCAATAAAAGTTCTCTTTTGGCCCATTTATTAATATAATTCTGAAACAAAGCTACGGAGTCAGCCTCATTTATCCCTCGCTGAATAAGCTTTGGCATTTCATCATAATAGAGAACAACTTTACCAACTTGCGCAACAGGCATTCTTTTAGCCTGGTTATTGTTATTTTTACAACCCGCTAAAAGGAGAAGACTACATATTATGACAATTGATTTATTCACTTTTCAATTTCTTCTTCACTTCATCGAATATCAAATTATCAATCTTAACGCTATATTTTTTATTTAATTGTCTTGTCCATTCACTCTCAAGTAACTCCTGATATCCCGTCATCACTTCTCCCTGTACTTCATCAAATTTCAAAGGGGATGGCTCCATTACTCTTTTGATTAGGATAATTGACGGATAACTGCCATTGGTGAAAGAATGTGAGCCACTTACCCATTCAATTTTATCAATTTCAGGATTATCGCCTTTAAACCATGTGCCATATTTAATGATAAACAATGTATCATTAAGTTTATTGAATTTTTTGAGGAGAAGGTCATCCAAATCAGGTTTCTGAGAATATTTTTTGAATGCTGCTGCTAATAAATTCTCTCCGTCAGCTGATTTAAGTGTATAAATCTTTGCCTCAATTCCTCTTCGCGACAACCAGTTTTTTTTATGCTCGTCATAATAACGGTGAAGTCCTGACGAATCATTACTCACCCTGTTCCATACATTTTTTTCCGATATTTCAAAAAGAAGCATCCCGTCGTGGAATTCGTTCATAAGGTACCTGAATTCCGGATATTTCTTTTCGAGAACTGAATTCTCATAACTAATCATATGATCAGATACTCTGGTGTCAATTAATCGGTTAATAAATACTGATGAATCTTTTGTGACAACCATTGATCCTCTCTTTTCAATATAATTTGCAAATTCATTATTTGTAATATATTGATTTGCAAATGAATACAAATTTCCATCAGGAATAGAAGTCCGATCGTATTTTTTTAATCCCTGTATTACCAGCGTATCGGTGTGAATTACAAACCAGTTATAGGCATTCTGGTTAATCTGGAAATTATATTCTTTTTTTAATTTCTCGACAAATGATTTTTTACTTATGGAGTTGAGATATGACTGATTGATTTTACTTTCGAGAAATGATCTTGATTCTTCAAAAGTACCAGGTGCCTTTTTATCCAGGAGTTTAATAATATGCCATCCGTAAAGTGTGTGAATCGGTTTTGTATACTTACCGGTATCTGTAATTGCAAATGCTGCCTCTGAAAAATCGCTTATAATTTCGCCTGTTCCAAACCACTCAAGTTCACCTCCTTTTACAGCTGATTCTTTATGATCGGAGTACTTTTTCGCGAGTTCGGCGAATGAAGTTCCTTCCTGTAACATTTCATAAATGTTATTTATCTCATCTTCAGCCTTTTTAGCTTCTTTCTCATCAGTACCTGGTGAGACAGCCTTCATTATGTGTGCTACTTTTATCCTGCCTTTTGAAGGACGTTTATCTGTTACCTTAATAATATGATATCCGTAGGGTGTCCTCACTGGCATTGAAACAGCACCTTTCTTCAGGGCATATGCAGCATCCTCAAACGGCATTATCATCTGAAAGACCGAAAAATAGCCAAGGTTTCCTCCGTTTATTTTCACCGATTTATCATCAGAAGTTCCCCGCGCAACACTTTCGAAAGGTTCGCCTTTAATTATTCTTTCCCTGACATCGAGGGCTTTTTGCCATGTTTTCAACGTATCTTCAGGAGAAGCTTCCTGTGGCATAGCAATCAGAATATGCCAGGTGTTTATTTCAGTTAATGATCTCTGGTATGCTTTTTGTAAGAGTTTTTCCTTAGTTTGAGTGTCGGTGAGATAATTCTGTGCCAGCTGGTTCCGGTAGCCATTCAGCTCATTCCTGAATGATCTTGTAGTGTCGTAACCTTCACCGAGAGCGTCAGCTACTTTAAGTTTGAAAACTATAAATTGCTGCAGATAGCTGTCGATATCCAATGTTTTTCCTGGCTCAGCACTTTTTTTATACATCCTGACAAATTCTCCTGCCTGTATCTTGTTTCCATCTACAGTCATCAATATTTTAGAATTCAAATCCTGTGCCTGGTTTACAACCGGGAACAGAAATAACATAATGATTAAATAAGATAATCTGATCTTCATCAGGAGTTGCTGATACCTGTTATTCAAATGATTTTCTGCTGTAATTAGGAGCTTCCCTGGTTATGGAAACATCGTGAGGGTGACTTTCTATGATACCAGAGTGTGTGATCCTAACAAATTTTCCTTCTTTTTTGAGAATAGCAATGGTTTTGGCTCCCAGGTATCCCATTCCGGCTCTTAAACCTCCGGTCATCTGGTAAATTACTTCAGCGAGCGTTCCTTTATATGGCACTCTGGCCTCAATTCCTTCCGGGACAAGTTTTCTTATATCATCCTCAATATCCTGAAAATACCGGTCTTTTGAACCTTGCTGCATCGCTTCAATTGACCCCATTCCCCTGTATGCTTTAAACTTTCGTCCGTTATAGATAATAGTGTCTCCAGGAGATTCTTCAACTCCGGCAAATAGAGATCCGGCCATTATTGAATCGGCGCCAGCTGCAATTGCTTTAATAATATCACCCGAATACCTGATTCCGCCATCAGCGATTACGGGAATTCCCGAGCCTTCAATAGCTTTTGCAACATTGTATATAGCAGAGAGTTGTGGTATTCCTACTCCTGCAATTATCCTGGTTGTACAGATTGATCCAGGCCCTATCCCTACCTTTACTGCATCGGCACCTTCATCGACAAGCTTTTTAGCTGCCTCACTGGTACCAATATTTCCTGCAATTACCTCGACATCAGGGAAATTTCTTTTTATTTCCTTCAGAATATTAATTACACTTTTTGTATGTGCATGTGCCGTATCGATGGCTATTGCATCTACACTTGCATTTATCAGAGCTTCAACCCTTTGAAGAGTATCTGAAGCAATACCGACTGCACCGGCCACTCTGAGTCGTCCTTTGTCATCCTTACAGGAATTCGGACGATCTTTGGTTTTTGTTATGTCTTTATAAGTGATCAGACCCATCAGCTTACCAGAATCATCTATCATCGGAAGTTTTTCTATCTTATGTTTCTGAAGTATCCGGGCCGCTGCTTCCAGGTTAGTCTGGTGATTTGTGGTGATCAGGCTCGTTGTCATTACTTCTGTTATCTTTCGGGCCCTGTTATTCTCAAACCTAAGGTCCCTGTTTGTGACAATCCCTTTCAGAATGCCATCTTTGTCAATAACCGGTATGCCACCGATTTTATATTCACTCATTAAATTCATGGCTTCAGCCACAGTGGCGTCGAGGTTAATAGTTATCGGATCAAAAATCATGACATTTTCAGCCCTCTTGACTCGCTTTACCTGAGCAGCCTGTTTCTCGATAGACATGTTCTTGTGGATCACACCGATTCCACCCTCCCTGGCAATGGCAATCGCAAGCTCATCTTCTGTTACCGTATCCATGGCAGCAGAGACAACAGGCGTATTGATACGAATGTTTCTTGTGAACATGGAGCTGAGGTCAACTTCCCTGGGAAGTACCTCAGAATATGCAGGAACCAAAAGGACATCATCAAATGTTAATCCTTCATAAAGTATCTTATCTTTTAAAAATGACATCAGAAGAGATTTTAAGTTTTTGATGGCGCAAATTACGAAAAAAAACAGAACTCATAAAAAATCTCTTTCATTTAACCTTCATAAAAAATTGAATAACAGTTATTACATTTGTAGATAGTGCAATCTGTAATGAATATTGAACCATATAAACAGATTTTAACAAAATACTGGGGATTCACCTCATTTAAACCGTTACAGGAAGAGATAATAAGATCTGTTGCTCAAGGAAGGGATACCCTTGGTCTTATGCCAACCGGTGGTGGAAAGTCCATTACTTTTCAGGTACCTGCTCTCGCGCAGGAGGGAATCTGTCTGGTAATAACTCCTTTGATTGCCCTGATGAAAGATCAGGTAAATCGTCTTAATGATCTGGAAATAAAATCTATAGCAATACATTCAGGAATGTCCGGTGAAGAGATAGATAATGCTCTTGAAAATTGCATCTTTGGAGATTATAAGTTCATGTATGTTTCCCCCGAAAGAATTTCGACAAGGATATTTCAGGCTAAGGTAACACGACTTAATCTATCGCTGGTGGCAATAGATGAAGCACATTGTATTTCCCAATGGGGATACGACTTCAGACCATCATACCTGAAGATTGCATCACTGAGAGATCATATTTCCGAAAAAGTTCCGTTCCTGGCCCTTACTGCATCAGCGACTCCTCAGGTAATTGAGGATATAATGAAGAAGCTGGCCTTCAGGGAAAAGAATGTTCTCAAAACCAGTTTCGACAGGAAAAATATTTCCTACCTGGTGCGGAAAGTAGAAGAGAAAGGTAATTACCTTATCAAAACCCTGCAAAAAATAAAAGGAAGCGGCATTGTGTACGTCAGAAGCAGAAAAAGATGCAAAGAGGTTGCCGAACTTTTAGTGGCTAATGGTATAAGTGCCGACTTCTATCACGCCGGATTGACGCATGATCTTCGTGACAAAAAACAAGCATCATGGACAATAGGAGAGACCCGCGTAATTATTGCCACGAATGCTTTCGGAATGGGTATCGATAAATCTGAAGTAAGATTCGTAATTCACTGGGATATACCTGATTCTATTGAGAGTTATTTTCAGGAGAGCGGAAGGGCCGGCAGGGATGGAAAACCTGCCTTCGCAGTTCTTTTGTACACACCTGCGGACAAAACCCGCCTGAGAGATACAATCAGAAAGAAGTTTCCCCCAATTGAAAAAATCAAAGACACTTACGAGGCATTATGCAATTATCTCCAGGTTCCGCTAGGTTCGGGGAAAGACAATGTTTTTGATTTCAATATGTATGATTTAGTGGCAAAATACAGGTTACCGGTTATCGAAACCTATAACAGTCTTCAGTTCCTTCAAAGAGAAGGTTACATGGAATTCACCGAAGAAATAAATAATCCTTCAAGGGTACATTTTATTGTCAGTCGCGATGATCTGTATAAATTCCAGGTAGCAAACGAATCATTCGACGGATTTATTAAACTTCTTCTGAGATCCTATACCGGGATGTTCAGCGAATTTGTTCCTGTCAATGAAGAAGCGCTTTCCCGAAAATCAGCTGCAACACGCGACACTATATATCAATATCTTGTGAAATTGTCCTCATTGAATATTATCCGGTATATTCCCGGTAAAAAGACAGCACTCGTAATTTTTACCGAAGAAAGACTGGTAAGAAAAGCTTTAATGATCTCACCAGATAATTATCTTCATGTAAAGGAAAAATATGAGATCAGGTTAAATAAAATGATTGAATATGCAGATTCGGACGGACATTGCAGGTCAGTATATCTGCTAAATTATTTTGGGGAAGAGTCCGACCGGTGCGGAATCTGTGACGTATGTCGGGAGAGGAATGAGCTGGACCTGAGCAAGTATGAATTTGATCTGATTCTTGAAGAGATAAAAAGTATTCTGAGTGAAAGGAATCCTGATGCAGAAGAACTTGTTAAACAGATTGATTATCCCGAAGACAGGGTCATCAAAGTGATCCGCTGGCTTCTCGACCATAATAAGATAGTTCAGGATAAGGATCATAAGCTTAGCTGGAAATCCTGAATTTATTATTTTGCCTTTGGACTGCTTACTCTGTCTACAAGGTAAGCAATCGATTTATAAGATATACCTGTATTCAGACTCAGACCGATCTCACAGGTCCGGCTCGTTGAATATCCATTTTTTACAATCTCAGGCACTTGACATTTTACATTGGACAAACCATGTCTATTCAATTCAGGATAGGTAAAACCACGGTCTCCGGCAAATCCGCAACAATTTGTTTCTGGTACTATTACCTCTCTGGCGCAAATCCTGGCCAGGTCAGCCAGTTTTCCATCCATCTCCATCTTTTTCATACTGCAGACAGGGAATATAGTAATGACTTCATCCACAGGTGTTATAATCAGGTAGGGCAGGAGGTATTCTGTGATAAATTCCACGGGTTCATAAAGTTTTAGATTTGACTTAAAGTTTTCTTTCATTGTATACAAACACGGACTCATATCGCAAAGTACAGGATAATTTCCATTTTCACTTGCTTTCAGAAGAGCTGCTTCCAACCCGGCAGATTTTTTTTCTCCTGCTTCCGTATAACCCTTACTTAGGAATGCCATACCGCAACACAAATTATTCAGGTTTTCAGGGTAAATAACATCATATCCTCCTTTTTGCAATAATTGAATCATTTTTTCTGAAAGCTGCATCTCTTCTTTGTGATCCATCGAAACACCCATTGACCGGTTTATGCATGATGGAAAATATACAACCTTACGAAGATTGACTGAATTCACCTCATTATGTGCCTTAATAGCTCTCGCTCCCTTAGGCATAGATGGGTTCCATGCAGGAATCCTGTTCCCGGATATTCTTCGTAAACTGTCTGAAACACTTTGCATAACATTGGTACCCAGTATCGTATGGAAAAAGCTGACAATTGAAAGTGCTCTTCTTGCTGCAGCAGTTATCAGACTCATATTATTGGCTATCCTTATTGCACGGTTTTGCCTCCTTTCAACTTTTTCTGATCGAAGGTTTTTAATAAACTTACCTGTGTCTATTTTAACCGGACAACTTATTGCACATAGTCCATCGGTAGCGCAGGTCTCATTCCCGGAATAATCAAAAGACTTTGCAAGCGATGCAGCAATATGTGGCTCATGTCCGCTTTTTGAAAGCGAAACTATTTCCCTGTGGATGACAATTCTTTGACGCGGGGTGAGTGTCAGTCCGGCTGAAACACATGACGATTCGCAAAAGCCGCATTCAGTGCATTTATCAATGATCTCACTGGCAGCCGGAAGAGGCTTCAGGTCCTTCAGGTGAACCTCTTTATCGGAATTCAGAATCACACCCGGATTAAGAATATTCGAAGGATCAAATATATGTTTGATTTTCTTCATTAATTTGTAAGCATCCTTTCCCCACTCCATTTCAACAAAGGGTGCCATATTACGTCCGGTTCCATGTTCAGCCTTCAGTGATCCGTCATATTTATTAACTACCAGCTCTGAGACTTCTGTCATAAGCTTAGCATAACGATCAATCTCTTCCTGTATATTAAAATCCTGTGTGAAAACAAAATGCAGGTTTCCTTCAAGTGCATGTCCAAAGATCACCGCTTCATCATACCTGAATTTTTTTAAGAGATTTTGAAGGTCAAGTGTGGCTTCTGCTAGTGATGCGACCGGAAAAGCAACATCTTCGATAATGACAGTTGTACCGGTTTTTCGCATTGCACCTACTGAGGGAAATAGTCCTTTCCGGATTTTCCACAAGAGCTCATATTCTGAAGAAATATCGGTAAATGTAACAGCTCTATCTACAGGAATGCTTTTTATGGAATTCTTAATTATTTCAATATTTCTATTTATTTCAACTTTATTTGCACCTACAGTTTCTACCAGTAATGCACATACATTACCCTGAAGCAATTTCAGGAAGTCAGGAATCCCCTTTTCGTTTTCAACCGAGCGCAATCCGGCCCTGTCAATCAATTCGACTGCGGAAACGGGTGCAGCTTTAAGAAGTGATACAGCTTTGCATGCTTTTCCAATATCAGGGAAAATCATGAGTGAGCTTGCCTTGTAAGGATATTCAGTGACTGTTTTGAAACTGATCTCGGCAATAAATCCCAATGTACCTTCCGATCCGATCATAAGGTGTTCAATTATATCGAAAGGATCGGTGAAATCGATAAGAGCATTAAGGCTGTAACCTGTAGTGTTCTTCATTTTGTACTTATTCCTGATCTTTTCGGCAAGAGATGTATTTTCAACAGCAGATTTTGCAAGGGTTTCAATATCCGAAAGAAGTTTTGAATGTGATTCCCTGAAGGACTCCTTCCCTGACTTATCTCTTGTATCAAGGATGGTTCCATCAGCCAGAATAATCTTCATTCCTGCAACAGTTTTATATGAATTCTCTGCTGTACCGCAACACATTCCGCTTGCATTATTTGCGGCAATTCCTCCAATCATTGCTGCATTTATCGATGCCGGATCGGGACCAATCTTCCGACCAAACGGAGCAAGAAGTGAATTGACTTGTCCGCCGGTTAATCCTGGTTGGAGGCTTATTTCAGAACCATTTTCATTAATATGGAATTTTTTCCAGTGACTCCCTGCTATCATTAACACAGAATCGGTTATTGCCTGTCCTGACAGACTCGTTCCGGCAGAACGGAATGTTACCGGAATAGAGAGTTCAGAGCTCTCTTTCAATATCAGGGAAACTTCATTTTCATCCAAGGCCCTGATCACAAGCTTCGGGATCAGTCTGTAAAAACTTGCATCGGTTCCGTATGCCAGGGTATATAAAGGGTCGTGAAAAATCCTTTTCTTATCGATTGATTCAATAAGCCGTTCGAACAGGATTTTGTATTTTCCGGTAAGCATAGTGCAAAGCAAAAAAATAAGCCACAAAGGGACTCAAAGGTATAATCAATTAACCATTTCAGTATTAAAATAGTTTTTTTGATCAAATCCCCTTTAATTTAAGTTGTCCGGGCTGCCGACTTCGTCTGACTAAGGCGACTACATCGGCCGAAATCCGACTGAGTCAGACGAAGCCGACATTAGCCGGACATTCGAATTATTTTACTCTCGAGTGCTACATCACTGGGACTTTGAACAGCTTGCATACAACTCTCTAATTGCGTTAATAAAACTACATTTTAAAATCGAAGGCGTATCAGATATGATTATGCTATTTTCTTATATCTGACAAATTCTTTTCTCACGTAACGAATTTAAACAGAGATTATTTAACAACAAGTGGCTCAGGGATGAAGTTTGCCACATTAAGTTGAACACACTCTGATCTGATATGCGTTTCTTTTACCTGTCAAATTTTATTACTTTTGGCACCTGGCAGATTAAATTTGATTCCTTGCCTGTCAGACGACCTGGCGATTTTATTAAAAAAATCGCTAACAGGCTTAAAATAAGGAAGTAAATTGATTAATATTAATTGCTGCACAACTTAATTAAGTGTTATGGATACCAATTCAGATCCGGTATATTCAAGAAATGTTGTTGAATTTGTTGCTGTAGCAAATGAATTCTGCAAATATGCAGAACATGCTTCGGAACTTAAAGGTGATGAGCTGCTGAAGATACTGCAACGAATTCTGCCTCTAATGTACCTTAAAGCTTCTCTTTTACCGCAATTAGATCCTTTCTTTGAAGATGGTAATGAAAAATTCGTTACTGAAGCTGATTGGACTATTATTAATAATACTCTTCAGGAAAAGTTTGGAACCGCAAACGACTATCTCGAGGTGTTCGATGAAAAAATAAATGAAACGGAAGGGCCGATCGTATCAAGTATTTCTGAAAATATGGCTGATATCTACCAGGATATGAAGGACTTCCTTCTTCTATACCAGACAGGTACCGTAGAGGTAATGAATGACGCCGTATGGGAATGCAGAACGAACTTTGAAAATTTCTGGGGTCAGAAACTTGTAAATTCGATGAGGGCCGTTCATAAGTTCATCTACTCGGGTGAGGAGATTGGAAAGATTGAAAAAGAGAATGATGCAGATGATGAAAACAGAAACACTGCCGACTGGTTTATAACAAGAAGACAAAAAGATTTAAGAGGAGAAAGTGAATAATATGTATAAGGAGAATATTACAGTTGAGGAACTGGCGCAACATGAACTCTCATGGTTTAAGGGGGAAATAGTATTAGTAGACAATCTTAGAATATTTTATGAGGTCTTTCCAAGGCTTCTGCGATCCGACCTGCTGGGTTTTGATACAGAGACGAGGCCCACTTTCAAAAAAGGCAAGAAAAATTCAGTGTCACTTATCCAGCTTTCGACAGGAGACCTGGCATGTCTGTTCCGAATAAATAAAATAGGAATCCCTAATGAATTGACTGATCTGTTATCAGATCCTTCCATTATAAAAGCCGGTGTAGCGGTACATGATGACATAAGGTTTTTAAAAGGGATAAGGAAGTTTTCCCCTGACGGATTCATCGATCTGCAGACGCTCGTTAAAGATTTTGGTATTCAGAGCTCAGGGTTGAAAAAACTGGCTGCTATAATCCTTGGATTCAGGATATCCAAACGTCAGCAGGTCACCGACTGGGAGGCAGAACAGCTTACTGAGGCACAACAGATATATGCAGCAACTGATGCGTGGGTTTGTTATCAGATTTATGAAAAGCTTGTAAATGGATATGAGGTTTAAGAAGAAAGATAAAAGATAAAAGTAAAAAGACAAAAGTAAAAAGGTAAACCAAATAATTCCCCTCCAAGAGGGGAGAAGGGTGGATTTAAGATGATTACAAAATCTAAAAACTGACACAAAGAAACCTGAGAAAAACTACCTGATTTAGCCCCTCAGGAGGGATGGGAGTAAAAAATAATAGAAACAAGTAATGCAAGAACGAGTTAAAATAGTTCTGAAATCCGGCAAAGAGCAATCCATCCGCCGTTTCCATCCCTGGATATTCTCGGGTGCAATCAAGAAAATGTATGGTAGTCCTGTCGAAGGAGATATTGTGGATGTTTACGATAATAAAGATACGTTTCTTGCAGTAGGTCATTATCAGCCCAGCTCAATTGCAGTAAGGATACTATCATTTATACAGGAAACACCTGATATTAATTTTTTCAGGGAAAAGATAAAACGTGCTATAAGTTACAGGAGAGCCATTGGCATTATTGATAACGCTCAGGTAAATGTTTTCAGACTTATTCATGGTGAAGGAGATGGTTTACCGGGTCTGATAGTTGATTATTATAATGGCATAGCAGTTATGCAGATGCATTCAATAGGTTTTTACAGGATCAGGAAGGAGATAGCATCGATTCTTGCTGAACTCCTTAATGACCGGATCATTGCTGTCTATGATAAAAGTGAAGGTACAATTCCCCATATGTCGGGCATTACAGCTACAAATGAATTTCTTTTCGGAAATTCCGATCCGGTTATTGTCACGGAAAACGGGTATAAATTTAAAATTGACTGGACAACAGGGCAGAAAACCGGTTTCTTCATTGACCAGAGAGAGAACAGGAAACTTCTCGAAAAATATACCGAAAGAAGAACAGTATTGAATATGTTCGGTTACACCGGCGGATTTTCAGTTTACGCTATGAAAAATGCAGCCGTTGTTCATACTGTTGACAGTTCTTTCCCGGCTATTGAACTTGCAAACGAAAATATTAAAATCAATTATGGCGAGGATAAGAGGCATGAATCATTCCAGGTTGATGCATTTGATTATATGAATCATATCAAAGATCAGTACGACCTGATTATACTCGATCCTCCCGCATTTGCAAAGCATAATAATGTTCTGGCAAATGCTTTACAAGGCTATAAAAGACTGAATATAAAGGCAATTGAGCAGATTAAACCGGGTGGTATAATTTTTACTTTCTCCTGTTCGCAGGTTGTCACAAGAGAAAATTTCAGGAAATCGGTCTTTGCCGCCGCTGCCAATACCGGTCGTAGTGTCAGGATTTTACATCAGATGAGTCAGCCACCCGATCATCCTGTAAATATTTATCACCCCGAAAGCGAATATCTGAAAGGTCTGGTTATTTATGTTGAATAATATCACTATGGATACAAACAGGAATATTTTACTTGTTGCTAAAAAGCTTGGTCTCCACGAATGGCAGGTCGAAAACACTATCAGGCTGATGGATGGAGGAGCTACAATACCGTTTATCAGCAGGTACAGGAAAGAGATGACCGGCAGCCTTGATGAAGTGCAATTGATGCATATCAAAGAGGAGTATGACAGATTGAAGGAACTGGATGCAAGGAAAGAGTCTGTAATAAAGTCAATTGAGGAACAGGAAAAGATGACTCCTGAGCTGCGTCAAAAAATTGATGCAGCAATAACAATGTCTGAACTTGAGGATATTTACCTGCCTTATAAGCCCAAGCGGCGCACACGTGCTACAATTGCCAGGGAAAAAGGACTGGAACCCCTTGCCGCACTCATTATGGATCAGAAAGAGAATGATCCGGCACTTAAAGCTGAAGGTTTTCTGAATGAAGATGTTGCTACTGTTGATGATGCTATTGCCGGCGCCTCTGATATTATTGCAGAATGGATAAATGAGGATGAACAGGCAAGGAAACAACTCAGATATCTGTTCGACAAGGAAGCTGTTGTTTATTCAAAGGTTGTGAAGGGAAAAGAAGCGGAAGGTATTAAATATAGTGATTATTATGACTGGTCAGAGCCTCTTGGAAAGTGTCCGTCTCACAGACTTCTTGCTATGAGAAGGGGTGAAGAGGAAGGCTTTCTGAGGTTGTCCGTTGAACCCGATGAAGAACACGCTCTTAATTTGCTGAATTCTATTTTTATAAAAGGACGGAATGCATCATCTGATATCGTCACTGATGCTGTGAAGGAAAGCTGGAAAAGGTTGCTCTCAGCTTCAATGGAAACGGAATTCAGGAATATTTCAAAGGGAAAAGCGGACATCGAGGCAATTACAGTTTTCGCTGAGAATCTTCGTCAGCTGCTTCTCGGATCGCCTCTTGGTGAGAAAAACGTTCTCGCAATAGATCCTGGTTTCAGGACCGGTTGTAAAGTTGTTTGTCTCGACAGGCAGGGTAATTTCATTCATAATGAGACAATCTATCCCCATCCTCCCCAGAATGAGACTGCGATGTCGATAAAGAAGATTTTATCACTTGTAAATGCATATAAGATTGAAGCGATTGCAATCGGGAATGGTACTGCCAGCAGGGAAACTGAAGATTTTATAAAATGGGTCAAGTTCGAGAACGATATCCAGGTATTTGTTGTCAGTGAAGCCGGCGCTTCAATTTATTCTGCTTCCAAGACCGCCCGGGATGAATTTCCTGATTATGATGTAACCGTACGAGGTGCTATATCTATCGGAAGAAGGCTGATGGATCCATTGGCTGAGTTGGTTAAGATCGATCCCAAATCAATAGGAGTGGGTCAGTATCAGCACGATGTGGATCAGCAAAAATTACAGAAATCTCTCGACGATGTAGTAATGAGCTGTGTCAATGCAGTTGGCGTGGAGGTGAACACGGCGAGTAAACACCTGCTTACTTATGTATCAGGACTTGGACCGCAGCTTGCTCAGAACATTGTTGATTACAGAACCGAAAACGGACCCTTCAGAGCTCGTAAGGAGCTTCTTAAAGTGAAAAGGATGGGAGATAAGGCATTTGAACAATCTGCCGGTTTTTTGAGGATCAGGAATGCAGTGAATCCGCTCGATGCAAGTGCTGTTCACCCCGAGAGTTATCATGTTGTGGAAAAAATGTCCAGGGACCTTGGCTGTGAGGTGAAGGAATTGATTACCAATGAGAGTAAGCGAAAAGAGATTAAGCTGGAGCGATATGTTAGCCCCGTCACGGGACTCCCGACACTAAAAGATATTATTGATGAACTGGCAAAACCGGGACGTGATCCACGGTCAAAAATAAAAGAATTCAGCTTTGCGGATGTCCATACAATGGAAGATCTGATCGAGGGAATGATTATTCCGGGTATTGTAACAAATATTACAAAATTCGGAGCCTTTGTCGATATAGGAATAAAACAGGACGGTCTCGTACACATTTCAAATATGAGCAGAACATATATATCCGATCCGTCAACGGTTGTAAAGCTCCACCAGCATGTTATGGTGAAGGTTTTGGCAGTTGATATCGAAAGAAAACGTGTACAATTATCCATGAAGGATGTGGACCAGAAGAAAACATAGGTAATGAAAACGCGCAGGGACTAGTCGCAACCTGTCCCTGCATCATATTTCAATTTATACCAGTTTATTTCAATTCGCATTATTACATCCTTGGTCCCTGATTAGCATTCTGCGTTGGTTTCATAACCGGTTTTCCCGGTAGTTTTGTATTACGCATTGCCGCATTATAGACAAATGATGCGGTGATTACTGCATTCTGTTTTAAATCAGCCATTACCAGTCTTTCATATGTATCCATTACGGTATGATAACCACGATCATATTCGATATCATCCTGGATGAACTGAAATCCGGGAAGACCCACACGGTCAAATGAAAGATGATCAGTACCGGAAGTATTTCTTATAGTGATAGTTGAACAACCCATATCTTCAAAAGGCTTTAACCATTCTTCAAAAATTGGTCTTACAAGTTCATTTTCCTGAAGATAAATTCCACGATATTTTCCTGAACCATTATCCATGTTAAAATATGCAGCAAACTTATCATAGTCAGCTTTGTGTTCTTTGGTTACAGGATCGACAAGATACTTCTCCACATAACCCGAGGATCCGTATAAACCCTGTTCCTCACCACCCCACAAAGCTATCCTGATTGTCCTGCGAGGAGCAATGTCGAGACTTTTAAGGATTCGGAGAGCTTCCAGCATTACAATACATCCTGATCCATTATCTGCTGCTCCGGTACCGCCATTCCACGAATCAATGTGTGCACCCAGAAGGACTATTTCATTTTTAAGAAGTTTGTCTGTACCGGGTATTTCACCTATTACATTATAAACAGTCGGGCTGTCAAAGAATTTGTTTTGTATTTCAATCTCCATTTTAACAGGAACGCTGTGTTGCAGCAGACGAACCATTCTGCCATGATCTTCAATTGGAAGATTTAACTCTGCAATCGGTTCTTTATCACCTGATTTGTAATTTTCACCATTTGACCTTGGTACATTAAAAGTTCCGGAGCTATTCAGAATCACTGCAGCACCTTCACTCTTAAGGAAATCATATATTTTTGATCGCAAGGCCCGTTGAGCCATCATTGCAACACGGTCAAAGAGTGGCCTTCTTGATGGTGCAGATGAAGAAGCCATTGAGAGATCTTTTAATTGTGCATCAGTCAGACGGCTTGCAAGGGGTTCATAGCTAACCTCATAAGTTGCAGAGGAAGGCATCAGGACAATTTTCCCTGCAACTTTTCCTTTGTACTTCACAAGGTCACTATCTGCTTTAACATCCAGGAAAACAACCGCACTTTTTACAATGCCGTTTGTACTTCCCGACCATGCAACCGGATTGCATGCGAAATTTGAATAGTATGGAGCAGTCATTGCTGCATAAGTTTTGAGGTTATCCCAGCCACCACGACTGAAATCCTTTGCAGCTTCAATCCTTACATTCTGAAATCCAAATTCTTCCATTTTCTTTTTTGCCCACTCATTTGCATGGCTGTACCCGGTGGAAGCAGTCAGTCTCGGACCGATAAAATCAGTTAGCCAGAATGCTATATCTTCGACATTTGAATTCTTTAAACCTTCCTGCTTGATTTTATAAATCATTCCGAGGTCAACATTTTCGCTCTGCGACATTAACCATGCCGGGTAAAAAAGAAGGATCAATAATGCGGTTGAGATTCTCTTAATTTTCATAGATTTATTATTAAGGTTTTTAATCACATGATTCAAATGTATATAAAAATGAAACCCTATATCAGCATTTGACAATATGATTTAACAATAATTAACGTGTGGATATCGTTTCTCACCAACCCCTCCACCATGAGGGAGGGGCAATTGCATTGAATATAACCGTATTACCACCTTCTCTCCTGGGAGAAGGTGGCCGAGCGTAAAGAATTTGACCAATGGGCAAATTTAGCAAGAAGCCCGACTGTAGGGATGGCCAGGGGAATGACGCAAAGAAAGTATGGAGATGTTTCTTTCCCCGCTATACTTCCCTTATTTCTTTTTACTTTTGCCTTTTAACTTATGTCTTTTATTTTTGTCTTTTATCTTTAAACATGATTTATCCGGAGAATTTTGAAAATAAGATAGGTTTTGACAGGATACGAAATCTGCTGAGTGAAAAATGTCTTAGTCCGATGGGACTCGAAAAGGTGGATGAAATTAAATTCATTGATGATTACGATAATTTATCTCACATATTATCTGCAACATATGAATTTCAGCAGATCCTTATATTTGAAGATTTTTTCCCTTCTGAGCATTACTATAAGATTTCTGATTGTCTGAATAATATAAGGATTGAAGGTACATTTCCAGAAGTACAGGAAGTGTTTGATCTTAAACGTTCACTTGAAACTGTTAAAATAATTCTGAATTTCTTCAAAAATAAAGATACCGCAAAGTATCCTGTTCTGAGTTCTATGTGCAGTTCAGTTAAAACTTATCCTTATGTTCTTGACTCAATCGACAGAATTATTGACAAACGAGGAGTGGTAAAGGATAATGCTTCCACGCGGTTGAAAGAGATAAGAGCTGAGCTTATCGGGAAAAGCATACATGTAACCAAAAGGCTGAATGCAATTCTTAAACAGGCACAGTCTGATGGAATAGTCGATTCGGATACTTCAGTTTCAGTGAGAAACGGCAGAGGAGTAATCCCTGTAAGTTCGTATGATAAAAGAAAGATAAAAGGCCTCATTCATGATCAGTCAGCATCAGGAAAGACAGTTTTTATTGAACCCGAGGAGATTGTTGAAATCAACAATGATATCGTTGAACTTGAATACGAGGAAAAAAGGGAGATTGTCAGGATTCTGACGGCCTTTGCAGATAATATTAGACCCTATATCGATGATCTTCTTGAATCAAATATATTCCTTGGTGAAATTGATTTCATACGGTCAAAGGCAATTCTTGGTAACCATCTTCACTCAATAAAACCTGTTCTTTCAAACAAACCATTTCTGGCATGGAGAGGTGCAATCCATCCTCTGCTCTCAATGACATTTGAGAAGTCTGCCGGTAGAAAAGTGGTACCTCTCGAGATTGTGCTTGATGATGAGAACAGAATATTATTGATCTCTGGTCCCAATGCAGGTGGTAAGTCGGTATGTCTTAAGACGGTCGGACTGCTTCAGTACATGTTGCAATGCGGCTTGACGATCCCGGTTGCCGATGGATCAGAAACGGGGATATTTAAAAATATTTTAATTGATATTGGTGACGAACAAAGTATTGATAATGATTTAAGTACTTATAGTTCTCATCTTATTAACATGAAATACTTCGTTAAGAACGGTAATGATAAGACACTGATTCTTATTGATGAATTCGGTACAGGAACGGAACCGATGCTGGGAGGTTCAATAGCCGAAGCTATCCTTGGGGAGTTGAACAGGAAGAAGGTATTTGGTGTAATCACAACGCATTACACTAATCTGAAGCATTTTGCATCTCTTACAGACGGAATAGTCAATGGTGCTATGGCTTTTGACAACCATCTTATGCAACCTCTCTTTCAGCTTACAATCGGTAAACCAGGCAGCTCTTTTGCATTTGAAATTGCACGAAAAATAGGACTTCCTGAAGATATACTTGAAGTAGCTTCAGAAAAAGTCGGAATAAAAAACATTAATTATGACAGGCATCTCAAAGATATTGCCCGGGATAAACGATACTGGGAGACCAAACGGCAGAGTATCAGGCAACAGGAGAAAAGATTAGAAGAGTTAATGGCTGAATATGAAAAGGAACTTTCAGGAGCCAAGACTCTCAGAAAAGAGATCATCACAAAAGCTAAAAACGATGCTCAGCAATTGCTGAAAGAATCTAACCGGATGATTGAGAATACCATCCGTCAGATTAAAGAGTCACAGGCAGAAAAAGAAAAAACTAAAGATATCCGGCAGCATCTTGAAGAGTTTAAAAATGTAATTGAAGAGGATACAAAACCATTAGAGACTGAAACGGAAGAGAAGATTGCCATATTGGGTAAGCGAGCAAAAAGAATTAAACTTGAGCCTGAAACTGTAAAGGAAAAACATGTACCTTCTCCTTCCCACGTACATCCGCTTAAACCCGGAGATGCCGTCAGGATGATTGATACTCAGGCCGCAGGTGAGGTAATTGAGATAAAAGATAAAATGGTTCAGGTTGAAACAGGTAGCCTGAGATTTTTTGTCCCGCTCGACAAAATTGAGAGAATAACCAGATCTGACCTGAAAAAGAGCCTTAAGGCTAATCAGGTTTTCAGGGAAAATGATCCGGGTCTGGTTCAGCGCAATATTAATTTTAAGCCTGAAATCGATATTCGTGGTATCAGGGGAGAAGAGGCCATTAATCAGGTCAGGGACCTTATTGATAATGCACTTATTGTGCAACATCGCAATCTTAGGATATTGCATGGTAAAGGCAATGGGATACTTCGACAGCTTGTGAGGCAATATCTTGCCACAGTTGATGTTGTAAAATCCTTCCGCGATGAACATGTGGAATTTGGAGGAGCAGGTATTACGGTTGTGGAGATGGATTTTTAGATTGTCTCTCCCTAAATCCATCTTCCAGGAGGGAGGGACTTGAAAATTTCTTTGAAAATATTACAAATTCAATACGAACAACAATGAAACCAAAAATGATGATTCTTGAAGCATTGCTGATCTTCGGATTAATACTTTCTTCTTGTAAAACTGATAAGAAAACAGCATCAGGTCAGGCTATAAGTGCTTCAAAGCAAAAACAGGAGTGGGCAATAGTAATCCATGGCGGTGCAGGCGGAATGACAAAAGAGAATCTTACCCCTGAGCTGGATAAGGAGTACAGGGCATCACTCGTTGAAGCAATTAGTAAAGGAAAGAAGATTCTTGCTGAAGGCGGATCAGCTCTCGATGCTGTTGAACAGACGATCAGAACCATGGAAGACAATCCTCTCTTCAATGCAGGAAAGGGGGCAGTTTTTACTCATGAGGGCAGAAATGAACTTGATGCAGCTATTATGGATGGATCAAATCTTGCTGCAGGTGCAGTGGCTGGTGTTACAGATATAAAGAATCCTATCACGGCAGCCAGAAGGGTAATGACAAATTCTCCACATGTAATGCTCGCCGGAGCAGGTGCCTCACAATTTGCTAAAGAACAAGGTCTTGAAATTGTTCCACCATCGTATTTTTATACTGAAAAGCGATTTAACGAACTTCAGGAAATATTAAAAAAAGAAAAGAATGGTACAGTCGGGTGCTGCGCTCTTGATAAAAACGGAAACCTGGCTGCAGGAACATCAACAGGAGGTATGGCAAATAAACGATATAACAGGATAGGTGACTCACCCATTATCGGAGCCGGTACTTATGCAAATAATAACACTTGTGCCGTTTCAGGAACAGGTCATGGCGAATATTTCATAAGATGGACCGTTGCACATGATATTTCAGCCTTAATGGAATATAAAGGTCTTACTCTCAGGGAAGCTTCAGAGCTTGTAGTAAATGATAAGCTTGTCAAGGCAGGAGGGAGTGGTGGAGTGGTATGCATGGACAAATATGGTAATATTTCTATGCCTTTCAATTCCAGTGGTATGTTTAGAGGGTTTGCTACTTCTGATGGCAAGGAAGGCATATTCATTTATAAGGATGAGGGGATAAGATAAAAGACAAAAGTCACAATACAAAAGTAAGAAATGGGAAAATAGGAACTGTCGCAGAGAGGCACAGAGAAAAATCATTTGGTGATAGCCCCCTATATTGACTACCCTTTATACACATTTATTCTATTAAGCTGGAAAGGATATATAATAAAGATAATAATAACATATTCTGGTTTTTCGGTAGGTCTTCTCCCCGAGAATAATTGAGTGATCGTTTTATTTGTTTGTTCAAGAGGTTTTGTTTAAAATTATTATAGCCACGAATGTGGCTAAAGATGAATAACCCCCGGCGCCAGCCGGGGGTTGGCCAACACTCTGATCAATAGCCCTGAAGGGGCGTAAT
>OCZT010000334.1_pt1 | contig 45695 bp, 41 predicted proteins | sample 1539031 | NCBI WGS metagenome assembly OCZT01 (sample SAMEA3539308, study PRJEB22396) | soil metagenome | biome: tundra; feature: field; material: soil | place: USA | collected 2010-05 | depth 0.15 m
CAAAATCGCCGGCTTTCCCGAAAACGTCATGTGGATTCCGCCATGCGCTCGCTTCACATTTTGAACTCGGGATTTTGAAAAATTAAAAAAGAATTTTGAAAAACTAAAATTTTGAAAAATAAAACCAAACCGGAGATGGCCACAAAGAGCTCCCGATAAAAAGCCGCGTCGTCCTGGGGCTGTTTTCAAGCCGGCATGCTTCTCTCTTGAACGCTGGAAAGGCCCGTGGCGGCCTTAGGAAGGTCGCCCATGCGCCAAATCGCCTATGGCGATCAAGGATCGGAAATTTTCACGAGCACTGCCGTATCCTCGGCGCCGTGCCCCAGGCGCTGCGCGCGCTCAAACAAATCTTTGGCGGCGGAGCCCATCGTCAACTTCATATCGAGGTGGTCAGCCCAGTCGCTGGCCAGCGTCAAATCCTTGTGCCCATGGTCGATGGAGAAGCCCGGCACAAAATTGCCCGTGACCATTCGTGGCACCTGGTAGCGCCACATGAAGCTATCGGCAGAACTGTTGCGCAAGACTTCGTCCACTGTCGCAGCGGGGATTCCCGATCGAACACCGAGCCGCACTACCTCCGCCATCAGCGCAACTTCGGCCATGATCTTCAGGTTGTTCAGCAGCTTCATCACATGACCGGAGCCGACCGGACCGACATGGACGATGTCCGTCGCCATGGCAGCGAGGAGAGAGCGAACTTTTTCCAAGGTCGCTGCGTCTCCTCCTACCATTGTAAGCAGAGTGCCATCGACCGCCGCAGGGACTGCGCGGGAGACCGGGGCGTCGATCCAGCGAATGCCTTTCTCACCCAGAACTGCTGCCATCTCGCGGTCCAGGGCCGGGTCGCTGGTGCTCATGTCCAGCACGATCGTCCCTGGGCGTGCATGCTCCTTCACCTCAAGCGCGGTGGCCCTGATCTGTTTGGGCCCGGGCAACATGAAAATGATCACGTCAGCCCAGCCCGCCAGCTCCGCGACGCGCTCAACAACCTCGGCTCCGGCTGCTTGTAAGACCTTGCGCTTCTCGGGATCGGTATCATAGGCGCGCAGGGCAAAACCCTTTCGCAAAACGTTGCACGCCATGGGCCCGCCCATGACCCCCAATCCGATGAATCCTATCTTCATTGGATACGGCTCGCTTCCGCCTGCCGCCGCTGCCCGAGATAAGCGGTATGCAGCCCAGGCGAATCCTTTATTTTGTCGGCAGGACCTTCCACCACCACCCTACCCCTTTGGAAGACATAGCCTCGGTCACAAATCTGAAGCGTCATCTGCACATTCTGTTCCGCGATCAACAGAGTGAGATTGTCGTCCCAGTTACTCTCCAGGAACTTGAAGACCTCGCCGACAATAATCGGGGCAAGGCCCAGCGACGGCTCATCGAGGAGCAGGAGCCGGGGTCCCGACATCAGAGCCCGTGCAACGGCCAGCATTTGCTGCTGGCCGCCGGATAGAGTTGCGCCGCGCTGGTTCAGTTGGTTGCGCAGCGCCGGAAAAACCGTCAGCACCCGATCGAGGGAACGGCGAACGAAGGCAGTGTCTCTCCGCCGGAGGTAGCTTCCAATCTGCAGATTTTCCCAGACGGTCATCGCCGGAAAAATCCGGCGACCTTCCGGTACCATTGCGATACCGAACTCGGCGATTTTGTAGGCTGGTACCTTGGCCAGATCATGTCCCTCGAAAACTACTCGCCCGCTGCGCGGATGTAAAAGACCGGTGATCACCAACATGGTGGTGGTTTTGCCCACCCCGTTTCCGCCAAGGAGGGCCACCTTTTCGCGGGCGCCGACCTGCAAGCTCACTCCGTTGAGAACCAGTGAGCCGTCATAGCCGGCGGTGACATCGGTCAGCTCTAACATGGTCAATTCACCTTTCCGCCGAGATAGGCTGCGATGACTCGAGGGTCGGCCTGAACCTCCTCCGGCAACCCCTCTGAAATAACCTTGCCGAAATCGAGCACGATGATCCGGTCGGCAATGTCCATCACGACGTCGACGTGGTGCTCGATCAGAAGGATCGTAATCCCCCGCTCCCGAATTCGCAGCAGTGACCCAGCGAGCCGTGTGGATTCCTCGGGATTGAGGCCGGCCATCGGTTCGTCCAGCAGCAAGAAGGTTGGGTGCAGCGCCATCGCGCGCGCGATCTCCAGCAACCTTTGCTGACCGTGGGGCAGCGCCCCGGCGCGGCTCTTCTCAAAACCGGCCAGCCCGATGAAGGAGAGAAGTTCGGCGGCTTCTTCTGCGGCCCTTGTTTCTTCTTGGCGGGAGGCCTTAGACCTCATCAAGGCGAGGTGCCAGGGGACCGTGCCGAGCGACAGCCGACCGAGCATAACGTTTTGCTCGACGGTCAGATTTTTGAATAGGCGCAGCTTCTGAAAGGTTCGGGCGACCCCTTTGCGGACGATTTCGGATACCGGATAGTCTGTGATCGGTTGGCCCTCGAAGTGAATGTCTCCCGACGTGGGACGCAATACTCCCGTGATCAGATTGAATAGAGTGGTCTTACCGGCGCCATTGGGCCCGAGCACAGCGGTGATCGTGTCCTTTTGCACGGCGAAGCTTGCGTGAGAAATCACTTCGTTGCCGCCGAACCGCTTGGTCACATCAGATATTTCAAGCAACGCCACGACTGGCACTCCATTTCGCGACGTTCTCCGCCACGATGCGGCCGCTTAGCCGCGCGACACCCCAAAGCAATGCGCCGAGGCCGGCCATTCCGCGCGGAAAGAACAGAACGACGACCACTAGAAGGGCGCCGAATATCTCAAGGCGCCACTGGCCGGCAACGCGGAGCATTTCCGGCACGATCGTGAAAAAGGCGGCCGAAACGATCGACCCGCCAAAGGAGCCGAGCCCCCCGAGTACAGTCATCGCGACGAGCTCGGCGGACGCGATGAATGAAAACTGTTCCGGCACGAGCATCCGCGTGTAATGGGCATACATGCCGCCGGCAGAACCGGCGAAGAACGAGGCGATGGTAAAGGCCGCCAATTTGACCCGGTGCGTGCGGATGCCCAGACACGCGGCTGCCAACTCGTTCTCCCGAATAGCGCTCATGATCAGCCCGACCTTCGACGCTTGTATTCGCGTGCATACGATGTAGGTGAACAAGACTAGGATGAGCCCGGCCACGAGGAATACCTGTGGCGTCCACGGTATGGATGTCCCGAACCACGGAATATCCGGAGGCAGCGGAATGCCGCTCAACCCGATCGGACCGCTGGTCAGAGCGACCCAATTGTTGAGGATTTGATAGACAATCACCCCCAGGCCGAGACTGACGATGGCAAAGTAATGGCCGCCCAACCGAACGCTCAGCAGGCCGACGGTCAGACCAGCAATACCCGCGGCGACGGCTCCCAAAACGAAAGTCAGCGCGACCGGGAGCTGAAGATCGATCGCCAACAGCGCCGAGACATAGGCGCCTATACCGAAGAAGGCAGCGTGGCAGAGGTGGAATATTCCGACGTAGCCGGTGACGAGGTTATGGCTCATCACCAATACCGCGAAGATGCAAGTGAGCACCATTAGGTGGAGAACATAGGCATTGACGATTGTCACGCCGAAGATTCCAACTGCGGCAAACAAGGCGATGATCGCCACCAGCCTCCAGCGGGTAGTCGGCGTCGCCATCAAACGTTTTCCTCTCTCCGCTCTCCTATGAGCCCGTACGGCCGCACGACGAGAAAGGCCACAAGGACAGCGAACGACACTGCGTCGATCCAGCGCGAGCCGCCAAAGCCGGCGACCATGCTCTCGGTGAGACCAAGAATCATGCCCGCCAGAATTGTCCCGAGTATGTTTCCAAACCCCCCCATGACCACAATGATATAGGCCTTGAGGGTCAGCGTCACGCCCATCAGAGGAAAGATGTAGAAAAGCGGCGAGACCAAGACTGATGGGATCGCGACGAGAACACCCGCGATGGCGAAGGTGATCACGATTACGGCGGTGGGGTTGATGCCCATCAGAGCGGCGACTTGGCGATCCTGTGATACCGCTCGGATTGAACGCCCAATCGTCGTCTTTTCGATCATCAGGTAGAGCCCGATAATCGTTATGATCGCCGCCGGGATAATCAGGACGCGCTGTAGCGAGAAGCTGAGGAGGCCGTAACTAATAATTTCGTCTAAATAAGGCGTCGGTAGCTGCCTCGGGTCACCGCCGAACAGGATCAGCGCGAAGTTCTGCAAGAAGATGGAGACGCCAATCGAAGTTATGAGTGGCCCCAATTCAAAGCCGCGTACTTTGCGGAATGCAACAAAGTCCAGGATAACGTACAGAACGCCGCACACGACCATGACCAAGATCGCGGTTAGCCAATAGCTCAGCTGCCACGTAGTCACGCAAACAAAAGCGAAGTAAGCGCCGAGCATGAAGATTTCGCCGTGGGCGAAGTTGATAATATTCAAAAGCCCATAGATCAGTGTGACGCCAAGGGCCAACAGCACGTAAGTGCTGCCAATCACCAGCCCGTTGAAGATTTGAACGACAAATTCGTCGAGGCCCACCGTCGCCCCCTTTCACCGACAGCAATTTTTGTTGCAGCGAAAGACTACGATAAAGACTACGATCATGCCCCCTGAACGGCTGCGCGCCGCAGTTATCAAACAGTACTAGGTCGTCAGCCACAAGAGGCAGCACAGCCAAAATGGCAATCACATTCCGCGACCGCTTCCATACCGAAACAGCATCGCCGATAACTTCCATGCCAATTATGGATCATCTAAGCTCAGCGCGTGACAGAGCAGACTCACACGTAAGATTCAAATTACTGCCGGATTCACGAGGAGGAAAAATTATGAAAAGGACGCTATCGAAATATGCAATCGCACTGCTTCCGTTGTTGATCGCGTACATGGCGGGAGGAACCGCCAGCGTCGCTGCGCAAGAAACAGTTAAAGTGGGCATGCCGGTTCCGCTTAGTGGAGCGGGGGCCAGCATCGGCCAGCGTTTTCAGAAGGCCGGCGAGATGGCCATTGAGGATCTCAACAAGCTCGCTGCCGGCAAAATGAAGTTCGAGGCGTTCGTACTCGATTCGAAGTGCTCGCCCGACGGTGCCCAGACGGCCGCTAAAAAGCTCATCCTCGAGAACAACGTCAACGTAATGGTCGGCGAGCTGTGCAGCGATGCGACGCTCGCGATCAAGGACTTGGCTGGGCAAAACAAGGTGCCGCTGGTCGTTCCGGACTCTTCCGCGGCCAACATCACCGAAAAGGGTAATCCCTATACCTTCCGCATCATTCCGAACGAAATCCAGCAGCACATCGCGTTGGCTCGGGTTGCGGTCAATTATTTCAAACAGAAGTCGTTCGTCGTCGTCTACGAACAGACGTCTTCCGGGATTGGCGCTGGCAAAGCCTTTATCGAAGAGGCAAAGAAACTCGGAGCCACCATTCTCGATGAGATTCCGCTGGATCGGAATTCTGCGGACTTCAGCGCGGTGGTTACCCATATCAAAGCGCTAAAACCGGAAGCGATCAGCCTGACCATGTTGCTCGACCCCTCGGTTCGCTTTGTGAAGACGCTTTACGAGCAAGGCGTCAGGCTTCCGGTCTATGACTCGATCTGGTGGGCCTACCCGCTCTTCGAAAAACTGACAGGCCCTGCTTCCGAGCATACGGTCCGCGAGCTCTTCTATATCAACACCGCGACCGAACCTGTCGCAGCCGACTTCACCAAACGTTTCGAGGCCAAATATCCCGGTGAAACTCCAGACTTCAATCATGCCCAGTTCTATGCCGCCGTTCGGCTTGCGGGCGAAGTGGCCATTAAAAACGGCGCCAGCCGCGAGGCGATCAGCAAGGGCCTGGCGGTCGTTAAGGATTACAAGTCGGCAATCGGACCCATTTCTTTCGATGCAAAGGGTCAGTCGGTCATGACGGTAGATAACATCATGTTCATCCAGACTGGTAAGAACGGCAAGATCCGACTGCTAGACACGGTGCCTGACTTCAACAAGAAGATGATCCTGGGCTTCTAATGTCCCCGGACGGCAGCCCCGGTCTATTGAGGAGCAACAAGGATCCCAGCCGAGCGATTGCTCGGCTGGCGGTCCATATTTTCAGATAGCAATTTACCAAAAAATCAGCAGTCCGCTATTCGCTGACTGCAATGGGCGATCTAAGCCGATCGCTTTGATCGCCGAAAAATTTTATAAGTCAGGACATTATTGCATCGTATCGCCGCCATTCGGCGAAAAGGTCTGTCCGGTGTAGAAGCTGCCGCCGTCCGAGGCGAGAAACAGCACGGTGTGGACCAAATCGTCCGTCGAGCCAAATCGCCCCATCGGGATGCGCGAAAGCTGTTCATCCAGGAAATCTTTGGGCAGTCCCCGCACCCGTTCAGTCAACGTAGCCACTGGTGCGACGGCGTTGACCGTAATCCCCTTGCCGGCGAACTCGATGGCCAGCGAACGGGTCAACCCGATCACGCCTGCTTTTGACGCGGAGTAGACAGCCTGCCGGGCTTGCCCGCGGATGCCGAATATGGAGCTAAAATTAATGATCCGGCCGTAGGACCGATCAAGCATATGGGGCAGCGCAGCCTGGGTGCACAGGAAGGTACCCGTCAGGTTGAGCGTGAGGATCCGGTTCCAGTCAGCCTCTGTCATCAGCAGCGTGTCCTGCACCAAGTTAGTGCCGGCGACGTTGACCAAGACCGCGGGCGGCCCCAACTGCTCGACGATTTGGCGAAAAGCATCCTTGATGTCCTGCTGCCTTGTCACATCCATAGTGATGGTCAGCAGCCGGTCGGATGGCATCTCCTGGCGAAGAGCCTGCAGGGCGCTTTCCCGCAGGTCCATGCCGGCCACCTGATAGCCCTGGGCGAGGAAAGCACGCGTTAGCTCTTTGCCGATACCACCGGCGGCCCCCGTAATCACCGCAACTCGGCTCAATGGATCGCCTCCCGTCAGCAAGCGCATCTCCTACAGTTTTTCGAGTGCGCGAACTCCGACGGATGAAATCTAATGGGCCGACTGGCACGTTGCCTTCGGCGAAGACTCCATCAGCTTATCGAATGTTCGCGAACCGCGTCGCGAGAGCCCGCACCCCGCCTTGGCACGGCGCAATCGCGTAGCAGCGCCAGCAATTTGTCTCCGTCAAAATCCTTGCCGAGCAGAACGGCGCGGCAGCCCCGCTGTTGATCGTCCCAGGGAGCACCCTGGTCGAGGATATTGCGGCCGCCCACCCGGTGAAAGATCACGCGGCGGTTCAGGCCCTGAATCGCAACGGTCCCCTTCGCGCGGTACACGGAGTCCGGCAGGCTCTGCACGAACCGATCGAATTTGTCATAGTCGAGTTCGATATCGTCGGCGAAGGAAACCGAGAGCACCTCACCATGTAATGTGTGGTGGTGGTGGTGATCATGCTGATCGTCGCGGTGATCAGCATCATGATCCACCGCCGCGCGATGGGCATCGATATCGAGCAATAGATTGATCGGCACGATCCCATTGATCGAGGGCAGCGCTCGTACGTGGTCATTGATTTCCACGAGGCGCGAATTGATCCGATCGCTGTCTTCGGGGCTAACCAGGTCGAGCTTGTTCACCACTAGTAGATCGGCACAGCGTATTTGCTCGCGCGCCGTGTCATTCTGTTCGAGCCAAATTTCGATATTGGCGCTATCGACCACGGTGACGACCGCATCGAGGCGGAAGCTCTCCTCCAGACCCGGTGTCAGGAATGTCTGCGCCACGACGCCGGGATCGGCGAGGCCCGAGGTCTCGACGATGAGATAATCGAAAATTCGTCCGCCGCGTAACAATTCCTGTGCCGAGGTCAGCAGATCTTCACGAATCGTGCAGCACATGCAGCCGCCGGACAATTCCAGCACGTCACCGCTCTGCCCGACAACGAGATCCTTATCGATATTGACGTCACCAAAGTCGTTAATCATCACGGCGATCCGCAGGCCGCCAGCCGACTTGAGTATTTGATTAAGCAGCGTGGTTTTTCCGCTGCCGAGGAAGCCGCTCAGGATGGTGACAGGGTGTTTCATGATTACACTGACAGGACAGCCAGGCTCTAATTCGTGCGTTCCGATTTCTTAGCAAGCTTTGCGCCGAAGGCACCGTTCTGCGTCAACTCACGGATATCGGCTTCGCTCAGGTGTAGCACCTCTTGAAGAATCGCATGCGTATGCTCGCCGAGCAGCGGAGGTGGCCGATAGGGCTCGGTATCGTCGTTGGAGAGATGGAACGGTGCGCCAACGAAGCGCAGCGGGCCGCTGGTCGGGTGTACTGTGGTCTTGACCAAGCCGAGAGCCGCGACCTGCGGATCGGCGAGGATGCGGTCGATCGTGTAGACGGGGCCGCTGGGTACCTCGGCGCTCTCCAGCACCGTTATCCAGTCGTCAGTATCTTTTTGTCGCAGCCAGCCGCTCACCAATTGCTCGACCTCCATTCGTCGGGCGATGCGCTCGTGATTTTGCGCATACCGCGAATCCTTCGCCAACTCGGGATGGCCGACGGCGGCGCAAAAGCGCTGCCACTGAGTGTCATTCCCGATCGCCAGAGTGATGTAGCCGTCGCGGGTGGCGAAGGTCTTGTAGGGCACGGCGTTGGGATGGCCGTTGCCGAACCGCGTCGGCTTGACCGCGCCCATTAGATAGCCCGCCGTCAGGTTAGGCATCGCCGAGAGGCAGCTTTCGAGAAGCGATAGGTCGACCCGCTGACCATGACCATGCCGGTCACGCGATTGCAGGGCAGCGAGAATGGCAATCACGGAATAAAGGCCGGTGACAAGATCGACAATGGCGACGCCCACCCGCATCGGCATCCCCTCCGGCTCGCCGGTGATGCTCATCAGCCCGCCCATACTCTGGATAATGATATCGTAGCCGGGGCGATCCATGAGCGGGCCGGCCGTGCCATATCCGGTGATCGAACAATAGACGAGCCTTGGATTGATCTTGCTGAACTCCTCGTATCCGAGCCCCAGTGATTCCATCACTCCCAGCCGAAAGTTCTCCAGGACCACGTCGCTGCTGCGAACCAAGTCGCGCGCCACATCGCATCCAGCTTTGCTCTTCAAATCGATGGCGATGCTGCGCTTGTTGCGGTTCACCGACAGGAAATAAGTGCTCTCCCCGTCAGCCATGAACGGCGGTCCCCAACCGCGCAGATCGTCGCCGACACCATCACGTTCAATCTTAATGACGTCAGCGCCGAGGTCGGCCAAGACCATACCGCAGTAAGGCCCCGCCAGAACGCGAGAGAAATCGAGCACGCGGATGCCTTCGAGCGAGCGGGTCATGGTCTCACTCTTGAGGGAGCAGGTAGGAACGCGCCCGCGCATGGGCGAGTTCTTCGCGAGTCACGGACAATTCCTCGGCTGTCGGCTCAGGCAACACGGCGCAATTGTTCGCGATCTTGATGGGCCAGCCGAACGAGGCCCGCACCTGCTCAGCGCCGACCCCGGGATGCAACGCGGCGCCGTACATCTCGCCGTCGTCGCCGAAGCGGAATAAGCCGAGCGGATTCACCAGAGTCTGCGGTCCCGTGCCCGGCTTGTAGCCGAGCCGGTCGCGTTCGGCGCGGCCCCCCAAGTAGCCGGGACTGGTGATATAATCGACCCGATCCGGGTAGCTGCGCCGATTGCTGCTGGCGCTAACCAGAAAGAGGTCGCGCCCGAGGCTAGCGAGTTCAGTTCCGCCGCCGGAGCCCGGCAGCCGCACCTTGGGATGCAAGTAGGGGCCGACCGCCGTGGTGTTCACGTTACCGAAACGGTCGACGATGGCCGCCTCCAACATGGTCATCTGCACGCGCCCGGCGCCCAGCCACATGTAAAGTGCCTCCAGGCTCCCGGCGCATGTAGTCGCCTGCTCGGCCGCTGTCAGATCACATGGCGAAGTTGGAAAGATGGGAGTCAACCGGTCTTCAACGATGCCATTTTCATAGACGACGACGATGCTCGGCGCGTGCAAACGGCGCGCGACGCGCGTCATTAGCATCGGCCAATGGAATCCGACAAAGAGCACGGCACCGTCCACGATCCGCTTGGCGCCGGTGATTAGCATTCGCTCAAAGGAGCTGGCGTTACCCATCACCACGGCTCCTTTCTCAATTGCAGTTCCGCAACTCGGTCTTTTCCGAGTTTCGCTACAAATCCGCGATGATCGCCGGTGGCGACGATCCATTCATCGACGTAACGACGGAAGCCCTCCTCGGTGCGCGAAATCTCGCCGTAAAGGTCGTTGTGCTGCAGGTCACGGTAGTAATAGCCGTAGGAATCGGTCGGATGCGCGGCCCAAGGTTCTATGACAATTGCATCCACCATGAAGCCTGGCGCGAGGGTCGCTTCGGGGCGCTTGCGAATCTCTTCCGTATCTACCAGCTCTTCAGCAATGACGATCACTTTCTTGCAGGCAGCGATCGAATAGCGCATTTCGCCGGCCGGGCCGAACAGTTGTGCGTTGCCCAGCCGGTCCACGCGATGAACGTGGAAGACGCCCAAGGCCGGCTTGACGGGAGGAACGACACAGACGGAGCCGCCGCCGAAAGGGCTTTCGACAAGAGCGAATTTGTCCGGAAGAAAGGTCCGTTCGATAAAATGGCCGGCTCCTTGCACCGGCGTCGTGGGCATGAAGGGAAGATCGCAGGCGCCGGCCAACAGCGCCATGGTGAAGGCCCCATAGCTGAGCTCTTCGACCTCCACGGACTGCGGCGTGCCTTTCTCGAGAGCGCGGCGAAAGCAATGTGCGGGAACCGGCCCGACCGAATTCCAGACGTGGCAGAACAACAGCCGATCGACGCAGCCAGCGCCGATCAGCATGTCCACCAGAACGCCGCCCGACGTCTTCATGACGTAGAGCCCTTTGCGGCCCTGCCGGATTAACTCATGCGCCACTGCGGTCGGATCACTGAACGCGAACCCGCCGATCATGACTTCCTGACCGTCGGGAATGTAGCGTCCGACCGCCTCGCGCATCGTAAGGACGGGCTTGGAGGTCACGGATCAACGCTCCAAAATCTTGAATTCCGTCCGGTTGACCAATTGCGGCCGGAGTTTTTCCAAGTTGAGAGCCTTGATCGCATTTGTGCGGAAGAATTTGGCCAGATTCTCTTCCCTGAAGTGGCGCCGCTTCCCACCCCATTCGAGTCCGTTTTCGACATATTGCGAAAAGTCCTCGATCCATAATTTTGGGCTCAGCGCCGGGAAGTCGGAGCCGAAGACAAATTTATCAGGAATGACCGAATTCATGTACTGAAAGACCACCGGCTGGTGCGCGAAGATATAGGTCGGCATCCAGCCCGACAGGTCGAGATACACATGCTCGTGACGCCACAGTGTGGCCAGAGCCTCCTCGGTCCACGGCCAGCCATAGTGCGTCATGATGATGCGAAGGTCCGGGAAATCGTTTGCGACTTCGTCCAGGAAAACCGGACGGCAGGTGCGGATAGTGCAGCGGGTCATGCGGGTCGATCCGGTATGGAACAGTACCGGCAATCCGTACTCGACGCATTTTTCGTAAATCGGGTATGCGCGCTCGCGATCGTTGGGGAAGAAACTTTGATAGGCCGGATGAAACTTGAGGCCGACAATACCATAATCCTTGACGCAACGGTCTAGCTCGCGCAGCGCTCCCTTCTTGTCCATGTTCGGATCGATGCCGGCATAACCGAGATAGAAATCTGAAAATTGCTTGCAGTATTTCCCAATGAATTCGTTCGGGAGGCACGACGCCACGGTGGCGCAGGCGTTCATGTTGACCACGACCGCCAAATCCATGTTGTCGGCTTTGAGCTGCGCCACGCTGTCTTCGATCGGGGTGGTCGTACGGTCCTTATACCAATGATGGGACGGAGAGGTGGGGCTCTTGCCGAAATATGCGTGCGCCTCGGTGTATGAAAGGCCCTGCCCCTTAACGGTTTCCTCGGTAAACGGATGCGTATGGATGTCGATGACGCCCTGAAGTTTCAACATTTACCTTCCCTTGTATGCTGACCCGTGTGATGAAATTTGGCGCGATTACACGTCAAAACTCTTGAGATTCCAAAGACGGAAGGGTTATGGCGCATATCGCAAGAAGGCATCGCCGCTGTTGTCGGCAGCGCCCGTTTCCGTCGTTCAGGAATTGGCGGCCGAGTTACGTGCGGCCTCGCGCTGCAAATTCTCCCGAAAAGCGGGGTCGGCAATTGCAATCATCCGCTCGATACGCTGAGCGAGCGGTACTCCGCGCAGATCAGCAATGCCGTGTTCGGTAACAATGATCCCAGCATCTGCGCGCGACGTGCTAACCGGTCCATTGAGCTTGCATACAATCCGACTGGCCGGTCCATTGCGACCCGCAGCCGTTGCGGGCAATGCAATAATCGGCAGACCTCCGCGTGACGCATGCGCGCCACGTAGAAAATCCGCCGCCCCGCCCACCGCTCCAACATATCGACCGCGGACGGTCTCGGAATTCACCTGCCCTGTCAGGTCCACTTCTATCGCCGAGTTGATGGCCGTGAAGCGGTCCAACCTTTGGATTACGGACTGGGAATGCGTGTAGTCCGTCGAACGGAGCAATATCTTGGGATTGCGGTGAGCAAATTTCGCCAACCGGCTACTACCAGCCAAAAACCCGGTAACGGAAACCCCCTGATCAATGCTTTTTCGGGCATTGGTCACCACGCCATTTTCCATAAGATCGGCAATGCCGTCGCTGATCATACCCGAATGAACTCCGAGATTGTGATGATCTGTGAGAGCCCGAACCACGCATTCCGGAATAGTGCCAATTCCCATCTGCAGCACGGCGCCGTCTTCAACGAGTCCAGCGACGCGCCTCGCGATTTCGGTCTCGGCTGGGCCAAAAACAGGCGATTCGGCCTCCGCAATTGGCCGCGAGCTGCGGACAATGATGTCGATTTCATCAGCCCGTATTGGGCGGTCGCAAAATGTGAAAGGCGCCTGATCATTCACTTCGGCGACGACGATGCGCGCGGTATCAATGAGTGGCAGTAAATAATCGCACGCGAGACTAAGGCTGTAGATCCCCTCTTCATCAGCCGGAGCGAGTTGCAGGAAGAGTACGTCGACACGCTGCTGCAAATATTTGCATAGCTCTGAATAATGGCAAGGAAGAATGTCCAGTTTTCCCGCTGCCGCGAGGCGACGATTGGTCCCGATCGCGCAATAAGACATGAAGTGCACATGATCGCAGAAACGAACGTCGGGCGTAGCTGACCATCCGATTCCGATGAAGGCGCTGAAGTCGCCAATTGCCGCTCGCTGCGCTAGAAGCGCTTGCGTCAGCGCGAGTGGCTCCGCCGCGGCCTGGCCCCAACATACGGTATCCCCCGGCCGCACGATGTCAGCGAAATTGAGCGCACTGATACTGATATTGAGATCACAAACCATGTCGTTATATCACGAACAATTTCGGTTCACTCGCGCTCAAAGATCGCGGCCACGCCCTGCCCGCCTCCGACACACATCGTTTCCAGTCCATAGCGTGTCCCGCGGCGTTTCATTTCATGCAGCAGAGTGGTCATGATCCGTACGCCAGTCGCACCGATAGGGTGGCCGAGAGAGATGCCGGAACCATTGACGTTGACCACATCAAGATCTTCGAACTTCCATGCTTTAAGAACAGACAGGACCTGGCAGGCAAACGCTTCGTTGATTTCGATCAGCCCAACGTCTTTCAATGAAAGCTTCGTCTTGTCGAATAGGCGCGCTACCGCTGGAACCGGCCCGATTCCCATTGTAGCGGGATGGCACCCGTCCGCGGCCCAGCCGCGGAGAAAACCCATCGGCTGTAAACCGAGTTCGACAAGCTTGTCCTCCGCCACAACCAGGCATGCAGCGGCGGCATCGTTTTGCTGACTGGCATTGCCAGCCGTTACGGTGCCGCCCTTGATCATTGTTCGAAGCCGCGCAAGCGTCTCCAAACTGGTGTCGGGGCGGATGCCTTCGTCGCGGCTGATGACAACTGGCTCGCCGCGCAACTGGGGAACGGCGATCGGCACCACCTCTTCGGCAAATTTTCCTAAATCCCAGGCGGCCGCAGCGCGGTGATGGCTACGGACGGAATACGCATCGGATTCTTCGCGAGAGATTTGATACTCTACGGCGAGGTTTTCTGCGGTTTCGATCATTCCGGAAATACGACCAAACCGATCTTCCGGCTGAGAACGCTCCCGCCCGCGGTCGAGCCGGTCATACAACATTAATGAACCCAAGCGCGCGCCCCATCGGGCGCCGGTGGTGTAATATTCAATGTTGCTCATACTTTCGACGCCGCCGGCGATTACGAAATCGCAGGCGCCAGTCTGCACCATCATCGCAGCCGTGATGATGGCCTGAAGTCCCCCGCCACAGCGGCGGTCGAGCTGCATGCCCGGCACGCGAAGTGGCAAACCCGCCGCGAGAGCTATCCAGCGACCGACGCAAGGGGTCTCACTGTTGGCATAGGATTGGGCGAAGACGACATCCTCAATCCGGCTTGGATCGATTCCGGACCGCTCCAGCACCGCATTCACGACGATACTTCCCAATCGTTCCACCGGGATCGATCGCAGGCTACCGCCGAAGATTCCAACCGGCGTACGAACCGGACTTACGATGGCAGCGCGCCTCATCGCTATTTTCTCCTTGCAGCAGATATTAGTAACTACGCGGCATGCCGAGGACATGCTCCGACAGATAAGCCAAGATCATATTTGTCGAAACTGGCGCAACTTGATAAAGACGCGTCTCGCGAAACTTTCGCTCAACGTCGTATTCCTCGGCGAAACCAAATCCGCCGTGGGTTTGTATGCAAACGTTCGCTGCCTCCCACGACGCGTCAGCGGCAAGCATCTTTGCCATATTTGCTTCGGCACCACACGCAAGTTCCGCCTCGTATCGGCGAGCCGCATCGTGAACCATGAGCTCGGCCGCGCGCATTGCGGCATAGGCCTTGGCAATGGGAAACTGGATGCCCTGATTCTGGCCGATAGGCCGACCAAACATTTTGCGGTCACGCGCGTATTTGATCGATGCGTTGGTAAACCATTTCGCATCGCCAACACATTCTGCGGCGATCAAAATGCGCTCCGCGTTCATGCCGGACAGTATGTAACGAAAGCCCTTACCTTCCTCGCCGACCAAGTTAGCGGCTGGAACAATCATGTTGTCAAAAAAGACTTCGCATGTGCTGTGGTTCATCATCGTCCGAATAGGGCGTATTGTTAGGCTCTTTCCGCGCACGCTGCGCATATCGACAATGAAAGTGGAAAGGCCGTCGGTCCTTTTAGCCACCTGCTCACGTGGCGTGGTGCGAGCGAGCAGCAGCATGAGGTCGGAATGCTCGGCGCGGCTCGTCCATATCTTCTGACCATTTACAGCGAAATTGTCGCCGTCGCGCCGTGCGACGGTGCGTAATGAAGCGGTATCCGTGCCGCTGGTCGGTTCCGTAACGCCAAACGCCTGGAGGCGCAACTCGCCGCTCGCGACCCTCGGAAGATATTCTTTTTTCTGTTGGAGAGAACCGTGGCGGAGGATTGTGCCCATTGTGTAGAGCTGCGCATGACAAGCCGCGCCGTTGCATCCCTCCGCCTGAATAGTTTCAAGAATGGCAGCAGCAGCCGACAGGCCCAGCCCGGCTCCGCCAAACTCTTCTGGAATAAGTGTCGACAGGTAGCCGGCTTCGGTCAGCGCCTTAACAAATTCGGTCGGATATGTACGGGTTTCATCGAGCTTTCGCCAATAAGGTGAGGGAAAGCGTGCGCAGAGCTTGCGGACTTCTTCGCGAATGCTCTCGTATGGGTCTTCGAAGCAGGTCATAAGTGCACTAAAAGCTCAAGCAACCGTTGTGACGGATCATGTTAAATGCAAGCAGCGTAACCAGACGGCGCAATATCTTTGCAGCCAAATCGGCTGAATGCTCGAACGGCGAAACGCACCTCACGTCATAGGCACCATGGTCGGAGACTTGGACGGCACGGTCCTGGCAATCAGCGGCTGCACGTCCTTTGCCGTATTCACATTCCAAAGCGCTTCGACGAGGTGTGGCGCGTGCAGCTGGGGCGCAGCCCACTCGATCAAACCAACCGTTTTCTCGGTGATCTCCCAATCCTCGAGTGGGCGCGATTGGCTGCCACGGCTTTGCTTGACGAGGCACTCAAATGTTTGACCATCGGAAGTCTTGACTCGAACAAACCCCCATTCGGGGCCAATGCTCGCGTTTTCCTCCACCTTCACCAAGCGCGACAACTCGAGCACTCGTCGATCCGATAGCACGCTATCCAGAAAGTCGGGGAGATTAGCGGTACCACGGATAAGAGCAATTGCCGTCGTGAACTGAATGCTAAACTTAGCCTCACGGCCAGTCGACACGCGTGGTCGGTCTCCCCGCCTCACATTCGAGGGATGGCTGAGGACGACCACCTCATTGATTCGATCGACGGACAGCTTCTCTCGCTCACGCAGATCGCGCACAGCGTCGACGAGCGGGTACAGGAAAGCGCAGCAGGCGTAAAACTTGCTTCTATTCTCAAGAAACTCCCAAGACGAACCCAGATTGGCGATCGCGGCCGTTGAATTCGCCGGATTCAAGAAGGCGTCAAGAAAGCAAACTGGCCCCTGCGGGGCTGTACCAGAGACGACTACGTCGGCCTGAGCGTAGTGCGCGGCGAGGAATCCGCTTCGCGCGGCCTCGCCGGCTCCGATACACTTCGCCACGTCACTCAGATTGTCGATCAATCCGCTCGCCTGCGTTACGGCAATACACATTGCATTGCGGATTTTGCTTTCACTGAGTCCCAGTAGTTTTCCGACGGCGGCAGCAGCTCCGACCACGCTGTAAGGGGCAATCATATAGCATTTGCCATCGCACTGCTCCGCTGCCAATGCGCGGCCCAGCCGAAACGCCACCTCACCGCCAGCAACGAATGCGGTTAACAATTCGGATCCAGATAGCCGGCGGCTTTCCGCGAGTCCAAGCAACGATGCCAAAATAGTAGCGCCCGGATGGATCGGGGTCGCCGGATGTGCATCCGCCAAATCAAGGACTTTGCCGCTCACCGCATTCAGAAAGGTGGCGCTTATCGTGTCCACCAAGCCAGCGCATCCGACAACAGTGGCGCGCGGTGGACCCATGAGCGGCTTGAGCGCGGACAGCAGCTTGTGGACGGAGTGGTCTCGACTGCCGGCGATCATCGTTGCCACAATGTTGACGAACGACCTCCGCGCTTCGTGACGCACCGGCTCAGAGAGCCCTTCCCATGCGAGCGAAGCGGCCAGCTCTGCGAGTGGCTGAGCCACGGGAGAAGCCACGCCCTTCGTGAGGGTCACTGTAGCCCCGCCTTGCTTCATGACAGTCTCCTGCGCACCCCGGGTGATAAACCCGAACGGGCCTGAGGCGATAATGTTGAAGGATCAATGCTGGGTGAAATGCTTTATTGGCATATGCCTGATCACATAGTGATCTTCGGCCATCGAGGTGAGGCGCTTAGTCTGCCGGCAACCTCAAAGGAAGTTCCTTCACGATCTCCTTGATAAGACCTTCGATTGCGGTAATCGTCAGTGACAGCGGCCTGTTCTCTGCGACAGCAGTGAGAATTCGCCGGCGCACTGGTGCGCCTTCGAACTGCAGCGCGCGAAGTCGTCCTTGTTTTGTTTCCTCGTGCACCAGACCATATGACAAGATTGAGCAATATAATCCCCGAAGAACCATTTCTTTCGCGATCGGGATCGAGTCGAGCTCCATGTGGTAATTCGGTTCGATATGTTCTGCAGCGAAGTGCTCGCTGATGATGCTGCGAAAGCCATGGGTAATTAGCAACGGAAAATCTTCGACATCCTTTAGCGGAATGGTCTTGTCGTATTTTTTCAGCTTCGCGGGCGTTCCAATGAAAACCATGTCATCTTCTTCGATGAAATGACGTTCGATGCCCGCGATCGGGCCGTAATCCGTGAGCACCGCGAGATCGAGCCGAAATTCCTCTAGCCATTCGGCGAGAAACACGCTGAACCCCTCAATGATCCGTAGGGTGACCAGCGGAAAGCGTCGCTGCGTCTCCTCCACAAGGCGTGGCGCCAACATGAAAGCGAGTGAGGGAGGAAGGCCGACAACGATGCTTGCAGATGGTTCGCTCGCAAACTGCGTCAGGCTTGGCTTCATTTCAGCCACATAGTTCAGGACGAATTCCGCCATCTCCTTGAATCGACGTCCCGCTTCCGTTGCATGCGCACCTTTGGCCGTCCTATGCAGCAGCTCGACGCCGAACTCGTCTTCAAGCAGTTGAATCTGGCGACTGAGCGCCGGTTGGGCAATGTGCAGTTTCTCGGAGGCTTTGCTGAAACTCCCCTCGCGCGCAACCGATACAAAATAGCGAAGTTGCCGCAGCTCCAATGTATCCTCCCACCGCGTCTGTTGAGACTGCCTTAACGGGCTTTTTTCACATCGCGATGAGAAGGTTATTGCATTTGCGCGGCCTGATCTAGCAGCGCGTTAAGTAGATTTTTCGTCGCGTCGGACACAATTGGCAATGAATCCTGCGTATTTGCATATGCGCGTCCGCAATATCGGCTTCGCCACCCCGAGATCCCGGTCACCAAACTTTTTCTGCGCTTCGACCTTATTTTGCTCCGGCGCAAAGCCGCGGCCTATTTGCCGAGGATAGAGCCGGCCATAGCGCGCGGGTCGCGTGCCGGCCAAGCGCCTGCATCCGCCGCCTGGAGGAGGTCGGAGAGATGCATGTTGAATGCCGCCGGCTCTTCCAAGTTTATCGTATGACCGGAATTTGCCAACACGACCAGCGCCGCGGTCGGGATGTTCCGTTTCATCAGAATGCCCGCATCGAGGCACGGCCAGTCTTCGTCCCCAGTCATGATCAAAGTCGGCACCCTGATTGTTTTCATTTTGTCGACCAAGTCGAACAGCGATGGCCGTCGCTTCTGCACACCACGCATCGTAAGCGCCGAGCCTTCGGTCGAATGATCCGCCAGTTGATCGGCAAATTCGCGCCAGCCGCGGGGGTCCTTGTTCTGGAATTGCACGCGCGTCGGACCGAGCGCATAGCCGGCCGCTGCCTTTGCTAACGTCAGTTCCTCGAACCGCCTGGCGGACGCCTCTGCCTCCTCTGCAAACTTCGCGCGCTCGTTCGGTGCGGCGCCGTAACCGCAGCCTGCAATAGTCAACGAGCGGGCCCGATTTGGATAAGTGAAGCCGAAATGTAGCGCGGCAAACCCGCCCATCGACAGACCGACAATGTGCGCCTTGTCGATCTTCAGCTCGTCGATGACCGATCGAATATCATCCCGCGCCCTCTCCTGCGAATACTGGTCGCTGCGTTTCGGTACATCGGAAGGCGGATAACCCCGTGCGTTGAAGGTGATGCATCGATAGTATTTCGAGAAATGACGAACCTGCGGCTCATAGGAGCGACAGTCGCCGGCGAACTCGTGAATAAAGACGATTGGGATCCCTTTGCCGGTCTCCTCGTAATAGAGCTTAACGCCGTCGTCGGTCGTCAGATGTGGCATTTGTCTCTTTTCTCCTTCACGAAGTGGAGGCTCGCGCGGACATTCCAGCATCGATGGTAAACACCGATCCGCTTGTGTAGCCGGAATGGCCGGAGGCGAGAAACGCAATCGCGGCACCAATCTCTCTGCTGTTGCGCCGCGCGCGAACGGTAGGGGCTTCAACAAATCCTGCCAATTGTCGGCGTTGCCAGTCCGGTCGAGCGCCTTTTTTTTTAATATCCCAACGAGCCGTTCGGTCGCGACCGGACCAGGGCTGACCGCGACCACCCGAATTCCGTCCTTCGCGCTGACGCTGCCAAGCGACTGACTGAACGCCGCGAGCGCGGCATTGCCGGTGACACCGCAGATATATTCGGCATCATGCGTGTCGGCAGCATTGCCGACCACGTTAATAATGACGCCGCGCTGGCGCTCCTTCATCCGCGCGTAGAACGCCCGGCACATATTGATATAACCGAACACCTTGAGGTCCCACGCCTTGCGCCAGGTCGTCTCGTCGACCTGCAACAGGCTGCCGCCGGGTATGGCGCCGGCATTGTTGACCAGAATGTCGACGTCCGGATAGTCGCGTGCCAAACGATCGACAATCTTGCTATCGGACAGGTCGGCGATGACGGTATCGACACGCACGTCGCCCTTCCGCGCGATGGCGGATTTGACGGCGGACAAATTTTCGGCGTTGCGCGCAACGATGATCAGGTTGCAACCTTCGGCCGCCATGATCTCGGCGGTCGCCCGCCCGATCCCTTGCGAGCCGCCGGTAATCAGGGTCGTCTTCCCCGCCAATCGTAAGTCCATATTCAATTCTCCTCATCATCCAAAAGCCGTGCGGACTATGGCTGCGGATCATCGGGCGATGCCCCGATCAAATCGCCCACGGCATAGGGCACACGCGCGTGCCAATCAGTGTGCGCCTGCATTATGCGCGCCAACTCGATCAGCGCATCGTCGGCGCCGGGCCGGCCCACGATCTGCAGCCCAACGGGCATGTCACGATCGTCGAAACCGGCCGGTACGGCGACGGCTGGCAAGCCGAGTATGTTGACGAAGCGCGTAAAGCGGCTGAGATCATACAGAGTCTTGGGAGCAAACCGATCCGAGCGGGGATCGCATGATGCCAGTTGCGTTGTGCGAATCGGCATGACCGGCAAGAGCAGAATGTCGGCATCGCCGAAAATCTGTTCGCGGAATTCCGCCGCGAACCGCGACCGCATCGCCAGGGCGCCCTTCAATCTCGTACCGTCGATGGAGAGCCCTTTGCTCAGCCGGCGCTCGAGGACAGCATCCAGAACTCCGACGCCGATCAGCGCGCGATGCGTCTGTGCTGCTTCCGCTTGCATAATGGTGAATACTGATGGATCGAGCTTCTCAATCGCCGCAAGCCCGTCCTTGCTGGCGATACTCACGCCAACCCCGGCGATGGCTTCGACCGCCGCGCGGCACGCCGCCGCTACCGACGGCTCAGCCGCCGCGAAAACGTCGGCGAGTACTCGGGCGCGCCGCACCGGCGGCGCCAGCGGCATCGGCTCGGCCATGATCCGGGCCGGCTCGGCAAGATCGGCAGCGCTTCGCGCTAGAAGTCCGACGGTGTCGAGGGACGGCGCCAATGCCATGGTGCCCGACATCGGCACAGCGCCGAATGTCGGTTTCCATGCGGTGACGCCGCAGGCATGCGCAGGAATGCGGAGCGAGCCGCCGGTGTCGGACCCGAGGGCGAAGACCGCCGCGCCGCTCGCGACCGCCGCGGCCGATCCCGATGACGAGCCACCGCAGATGAATTCGAGATGCCACGGATTGCGAACAGCGCCAGATACCGAGCTGTAGCCTGAGGGTTGGTAAGCCAGCTCGGACATCGCGGTGTAGCCGATTCGGTCGGCACCTGCGGCATCGAGGCGGTGCAACACCTCTGATTGTTCAGTGAAGATCCGCGCCTCGGCAACAAGGCCGCCCCGTGGCCGCCGGTCCGCCGTAACAAAAATGTCCTTGGCGGCGTAGGGCACGCCAGCCAGCGCGCCCGCCTGTGTGGGCAGTCTCTGCTCCCGGAAGGAGACAAACGCATTGATCCGGGCTTGCAAAGAGCGCGCGAGCGCGCGGGCAGCCGTAGCTGAAACCCTGCGGCTTTCGGCCTCTGTCAACGCCCAGTCGACAAATCTCCGATTCTTCTGCATTTCAGCCACCGGCAACAATCATCGCGCACCAAGTGCAGCAACAGGTCTCAAGCGAATTGCTGATTGCCGCTCAGACTGCCGCTCATCGTACAGCACAAGCATCCGGCGCCTGCTGCTCGATTTCGACCAGTGCGCCGAAAAAGTTCTGCGGGTGGATAAAAGCGATTTGCTGTCCATGGATGTTATAGGCAGGCTTGCCCTCGCCAAGAACGCGAACGCCCTTTCCACGCAGCTCTGTCATTACCGGCACAACGTCGGCAACGCCCAGACACAAATGGTGCAAGCCACCCGCCGGGTGCTTGGTGAGGAAACGGCCGATCGGTGAATCGGCCGTCAACGGTTGCATCAGCTCGATCTTGCTGTTGCCGAGGTCGACATAAGCCAACCGCACGCCCTGCTGTTGGTTCTCGCCGATCTCTCCGCTAGCCAGCCCATAAATCTCGCGCATGGTCTTAATCGCCGCTTCGAGGTCCGGCACGACAATCGAAATATGGCTTAAGTCCATCGCTTAGCTCGTCACGAGGGCCCGGCCAGCACTCGCGTCGAATCAACGACGCCAATGCTGGCGGGCGCAGCCGCAGAACGCGTCATGGCGCGGCCCGCATCGAGGGCGGCGCATTCAGATCTTTCGAGCAGCCTTCCAGATATTCCTCAAGTTCCTTCTTGTTGCGCATGCGGAAGCGCTGGAAGTCCGGCTTACGGCTCTGCAGGAAGGCATCCATGCCTTCAAGACTTTCCTCCGATCCCCATACATGGGCGAGCAGCTCCATGCCGTGCTGCCAGGACGCGTAAAGCTCGTCCGATTCGTAATTGAGGCTCTTCTTGGTCATCCGCAGCGTCTGCGGACTATGCCCCTTGATCGTCTCGCACCAAGTCAGCGTCTCTTTCAGCAGGTCCGCTTTGCGCACGCATTTGTTGATCAGGCCGATCTTCTCGGCCTCTGCCGCTGTAAAGCGTCGGGCCAGGAAGATCATCTCGCGGGCGCGGCGTTCCCCAATCATGCGTGGCAGATATTGCGTCGCGCCCACCGTCGGACAGGCTCCGACTGTCGCCCCGGTCTGTCCAAGCATGGCGTCTTCAGAGGCGATTACAAGATCGCACCACAGCGCAAGTTCGTGGCCGCCACCCATGCAAAAGCCATTGACCATGGCGATGACAGGGATCGGCAAGCCGCGGATGGTCATCGCAAGCCCCTGCATGCGATCGTTCCACATGTAGCCGTTGATCCAGTTCAGCCGTTTCATCGCGTAGAAATCGCCTCCGGCAGAAAAGGACTTGTCGCCAGCGCCAGTCACTACGGCACAGGCGATCGAGGGGTCTTCGCGGGTTGATTTGAAGGCATCGATCATTTCGTCGAGCGTCTGCTCACGAAATGCGTTCATCACACGCGGCCGGTTGATAGTGACCCAGGCCACTTGATCTTTCACTTCGTATAGGATGTCGCGATAGCCACGCGACTTCTTGCCGGCTGCAGTGACCGCGGATTTATCATTCATAAGTGAATTCCTTCAGCTTCTTCCGGTGATCTTGCTGGTGGCATTGAGCAGTTTTTGCTGCATCAAGATGCATTTGTTTTCGACCAATATCGAGCCGATTCAGCTAGCTCCAAGAATACCGTTTCGGCATAGAGCTTAGACAAATATTTTATAACGCCGGTGCGTCCACCCACGTAGAATAATCGTTCGCGGATTGGCAAAACCTAATGCATAATCGATGAAAAGTGTTGCCCTGACACATCGCGTTGCCGTGGACATCGGCGGGACTTTTACGGATCTGGCCTGGTACAACGGTGCATCGGGAGCCGTAACGTTTGAGAAGGTGCTATCGACATCACCAAACTTTGCTGACGGAGTGCACCAGAGTCTGACGAAGGCCCGCGTTGATATGGCGCGCACGCTGCATTTCGTTCATGGCTCGACCATTGCGGTGAATGCCGTTATCCAGAAAACCGGCTCACGCACGGCCCTTATCACAACCGAAGGCTTCGAGGACGTCTACGAGATCGGGCGGGCGAACCGTCCTGACACCTATAATCTCTTCTTTGAGAAACCGCGGCCGCTCGTTCCGGCGACCTTGCGCTTCGGCGTACGTGAGCGCATGAATTCCGCCGGCGCGGTTGTGACGCCGCTCGATCTTGCGAGCGCGCGTAGAGCGATCCGCAAGTTGGTGGCGGCGAAGGTCGATGCGGTGGCCGTGTGCCTATTGCACGCCTATGCCAATGCTACGCACGAAATTGCACTTGGCAAGATGTTGCGCCGTGCGTTGCCGAACGCCTACATCACCCTCGCTCACGAAATCTTGCGCGAATACCGCGAATACGAGCGAACCTCTACGGCGGTTCTCAACTGCTATATCGGCGCCGAGGTGAGCCGCTACCTCAACCAGATTGACGAGCCACTGCGGCAGAATTCGTTTGCTGGCAGCTTTTATATCATGCAGTCGAATGGCGGGGTGATGACGGCTGCCCGCGCAACGCACTCTCCGGTTTCGATGATGGAATCCGGACCGGCCGGCGGGATAATCGGTGCTGCGGTATTCGGCAAGGCACTCGGCGAAAACAATATAATCGCGTTTGACATGGGCGGCACAACCGCAAAGGCCTGCCTGGTCGAGCAAGGCCTGCCGCACATGACCGACCAATATTATGTCGGGGGCTATCGCGAGGGCTATCCGATGCGCCTCCCGGTTCTCGATATAACCGAGGTTGGCGCGGGTGGCGGCAGCATCGCTTGGGTCGACCAAGGGGGCGCGCTCAAAGTTGGGCCACGCAGCGCGGGTGCGGTGCCCGGCCCCGTCTGCTATGGCCGCGGCGGGACCGAGCCGACTGTGACCGACGGCAACCTGGTCATCGGCCGTCTCAATCGTGACCGTTTCCTCGGCGGCAAGATAGCCCTCGACCAGGTCGCCGCCACGCAGGCAATCACGCGTAAGGTTGCGCGTCCATTCGAGCTAAGCCCGATTGAAGCGGCGCATGGTATTATCAAGATCGCTGACGCGCGGATGTCCGCGCTGGTGCGCGCCATCACGTTGCAGCGCGGCTATGACCCGCGCGATTTCAGCATGATCGCATTTGGTGGCGGCGGACCACTTCACGCGACCGCGATCGCGCGAGACCTCAACATCCCGCGCGTGATCATCCCTCCGCGACCCGGTCACTTTTCGGCGCTTGGAATGTTGCTCACCGACATGCGCCAAGACTTCGTGCAGACGCATGTTGTCGACCTCGATGCCATCGACGCTGCGTCGCTTGAGAGCGCATTCTGGCCGCTGGAGGAAAACGGGCGGCGCGTACTCGCCGAGCAGGGCTGCAATCCAATCAACATGCTGCTGCTGCGCTCGGTGGACATGCGTTATTTCGGCCAGGAATATTCGGTGTCGGTGTCCGTCTCGTCGCGGCTCGCTTCGGAAGCGATGCAGTCGCTTCGCCAACGCTTTGATGCCACTTACGATCAGCGCTATGGGCATTCCGACCCAGAAGTCCCCGCGCAGATTGTCACGCTCAAGCTGGCGGCAATCGGAACTGTATCGAAGCCTGAGATTGCGAGCCTGCGCGGGCCCCTTGCCTGTCCCAACCAAGCCATCGAGCGGCGCAAAGTCTACTTCGAAAGCGCCGGCGGCAGCGTCGACACGCCTGTGGTACAGCGCGACTCCTTATTGGTCGACCAGACTTTTGAGGGCCCCCTTGTCATAGAGGAGCACGCGTCAACGACCGTGGTGCACCCGGAAGACCGTGTATGGGTGGACCACAACGGCTGCCTCGTGGTCAGCATAGCGACCGGCCGAACCGGAGCCGTGTGCCCATGACGCCCGACGCCCCAACGTCTACGCCGGTGAAATCTGCCGCCCCTCATCCCAATGCCACCCCAATCACGGCCGAGGTGGTCGGCAACGCGCTGATAGCCTTTGCCGAGGAAATGACAATCAACCTCGCCCGCACAGCCCATAGTACAATCGTGTACGAGGTGCAGGACTTCTGCACTGGCCTCGTGGATCCGCAAGCGCGTCTGATTGCGCAACCACCTGGTGGTCTTCCGCTGTTCGTCGGGGATCTCGACGCAGCCGTCGCCGACGGGCTAGCGGCTTTCGCGAAGGAAGGCTTCGCGCCTGGTGACGTGATCATCACCAATCACACGGGGACCTGCGGACACCATCTCAACAATATGGTCGTCTACACTCCCGCCTTTCATGACGGCAAACTTATTGGCTTCCCGGTGACGCGGGCGCACTGGACTGACGTCGGCGGGCGCCTCGCGGGTGGCTTCCTCACTGACGCGGTGTCGAGCTTCGAAGAAGGGCTGCAGATTCGCAGCGTGAAGCTGTACCGCGCCGGCATACCGGACGAGGGCATGTTCCGCATCCTGCGTCACAACATCCGCGATCCGGAAGGAAGCTTTGGTGACCTGCGCGCCCAGATCGCCGCGTGCCGTCTTGGCGAACGGCGATTGCAGGACCTGTTTACAAAATATGGTGCCGATACTGTGCAGGCCTGTATCGCGCTCAACTGGGATCAATCCGAGCGAATTGTGCGTGAGGAGATCGCCAAATTCCCCGACGGCGTTTACGAAGCAGAATCCTTTCTCGATGACGACGGCGTGGACCGGGGCAAGCCAGTGCCGATCCGTGTCCGCATCACGGTGCATGGCGACGGTATCGCTATGGACTTCAGCAAGATGAGCCCGCAGGTGCGCGGACCGATCAATTGCGGGCCGGCCGCTGGTCGCAGCGCCGCGCGCCTTGCGTTAAAGTATCTGGTCGCCCCGCATCTTGGCGTCAACGAGGGCTTCTTCCGGCCACTCGAGGTGATTTTACCACCCGGCACACTGATCAGCGCACGCGAGCCGGCCGCAATGTCGTGGTGGCAGACACCAATCCTCACAGTGATCGATACCGTGCTGCTAGCGATGTCGCAGGCAGCGCCCGAGCGGATTCCGGCCGCGCATTACGGCAACATTTCTTCGATGCTGCTGACCGGCCGAGATCCGGCAAACGGGCGGCAATTCACCAGCATAGAGCCGATCGCCGGCGGATGGGGTGCACGGCCGCACGGCGACGGGCCGAGCGCGATCTATACCATCGGTCATGGCGACACATTCAACGTGCCGATTGAAGTGCTCGAGACGCGCTTTCCGGTCATAGTCGAGCGCTATCGCATGCGCATCGATTCAGGCGGCGCAGGGCGATATCGCGGAGGCCTCGGATTGGAACGCGTCTATCGCATCATTGATAACGGGGTATTCAATGGCTTGAGCGATCGCTCCTATTGCCCGCCCTGGGGACTCGACGGCGGCAAGCCTGGAGCTAGCGGCTCGATTTCAATTCGCCGTAAAGGTCGAAAGGCACCGAAATATTTCCGCAAGGTTACAGGACTCCGGCTCGGCGCCGGCGATCTCCTAACATTTTGCACCGGCGGCGGTGGCGGGTATGGCGATCCACTGACGCGCGAGCCAGAACGCGTCGCCGAAGACGTGAAGACAGGCTATGTGTCAGCCGCGCAGGCGCGTGACGTCTACGGCGTGGTGTTCAGGCGTGGGACTACCAACATTGACGCAGCGCGAACGGATAAGCTGCGCAGCGTCTACCGTGCCAAAGCACGCGCAAAGAAACCAACCCGCAGGAGGTAGCCCTCGTTCATTCATCGAACGACAGCTCGCCGGCCCACGAACAGCCCTCGCTGCACGAAATAAAGAAGTTCCCTCGCGGCGATGCCGTCTTGCGATATCCGCCATAATCCTTTCATCTTTGGACTCGCGAGACTTTTCAGGTCTACTCGGTCCGATGTAAGCTAAACAACAATTCCAAAAATCGGCATTTTCGGGAGGAAGTCATGGCCCTGGGTTTTCGTATGAGCGCTGGCGCGAGGTTCGCAGTAGATAGCCGCGGAGGTTCAATTTTTCGCACTACAGATGCGATGGACAAACTGGAGCAGTCGCAGACAAATTTGGAAACTTTCCCTCCGCTTCGTTCGCGATCCTTGTTGCGTCGGCACATTTTCGTGGCCATCGCCAGCGCCGTGCTTGGTGTCGCCGTAATGGGCAGCTCAGCTCATGCGCAGATGAAGCAACTCAACTTCTACGTCGTCAACAACCTGTTCGGTAGCCCCGGCTTCGTCGCGGTTGAGAATGGTTATTTTGCGCAGCAGGGCCTCGACGTGAAGATCAAGATGACCGCAAGCGGCAGCCAAGTCACACAAGCGCTGCAGGCTGGCGAGGCGCAGATCGGCCATGCCTCGCTCTCGACGACGACCGCGGCGGCGCGCGCCGCAGGCAATCTGCTCAAGGGAGTAATGCCCTATTACAACGACGCGCAGTACATTTCGCTCGGCGGACGTGCCATCATCGGACGCAAGGACCGCGGCATCGACGCGAAAAACCCGAAAAGCATTGAAGGCAAGAAGATTGGCTACTTGTCCGGCGGCAACGAAGCCTACATGGTAGCGTGGTTCAAAAAGAACCACGTCGATATTAACAAAGTAACCCTTATTAATATTCCGGTCCCGGACATGCCGATTTCGATCTCCCAGGGACTAGTCGACGCCATAGTGCCGTGGGAACCCTACACCTCTCAAGCAATTCGCCAGCTCGGCGACAATGCGGTTGTTCTTAGCCGCGCCGAAGGTGGCCTAGCGCCGGACATAATCGGCATCGTCGCCAACCAGGATTGGATGAAGAAAAACTACGATCTGCTCGAGAAGTTTTCAGTCGCACTCGCTCAGGCTGCGCAATTTATCCGAAAGAACCCCGGCAAAGCAGCCGAAATCGACACAAGCTATATCGACGGACTCAACATCGAGGATGCGACTGAGGGAATCAAGTCTCTACACTGGGATCCCCGCATTTCGGTTTGTACTATTGCTGGCATGGTCAGCGCTGGCAACGACATGATCAAGGCAAAGCTGATCAAGATGAGCCGGCCGTTCACGCCCGACGATTTCGTCGACAAGACCGTAATCGACCGCGTGATGCAGAAACATCCTGAACTATTCTCCGATCTGCCGCCGCTCCCCAAAACGCTCGACCAGTGCAAGGACAAGATGGGCACCTGAACGAACTCGGTGCAAGTGGTTTTGAGGTATTGGCCGCTCGCCTTATCGTGGACCGGATGATGGGTGCCTCCGTCGCAACCGATAAGATAGTCGTATCCGGCTTTCGCCACGTTTTTGATACTGCGGATGGGCCGGTGCAGGCCACCGGTGTCATTGATTTGAAGATCTGTAGCGGCGAGTTTGTCACTCTGGTAGGGCCGAGTGGCTGCGGTAAAACGACGCTGCTCAAAGCGTTAGCCGGGTTTCTGCGGCCAACCGAGGGCATCCCCCAGAACAACTCCACGCCCTCGCTGATATCGCCTGGATCGCACGCATTGAACCCATGAAGTAATGACATCCGCATTATTGCAGTGGGAACGATTCGAGTTTCGTAATGACAAATTCCTCGACGTCCACACATGCCGATGCTTACGAACTGCAAATGGGGCGCTGGAGTCGGTGTCTCGCTGAGCCATTTCTCGATTTTGTTGGCACGAGCGATGGCGAGCGGATTCTCGATGTTGGATGCGGTACGGGAAGCCTCACTTTTGCCATAGCCAGACGCTCAGGAGTCAAGGCAGTTTGTGGCGTGGACAAAACAGTTCCATTCATCGATCAAGCCATAAGAAATAACCGTGACCCCCGAATCGAATTTTATGTGGGTGACGCGTGCGCCCTTTCGTTTCCGGACGGCACATTCGACAGGGTGTTAGCGCTTCTTGTTCTACATCATGTCCCCGACGCGAAATTAGCCATTCAAGAAATGCGGCGCGTCGGCCGGCGCGGAGCTACGATCGCTGCAGCGGTGTGGGATGCACGCGGCGGATTTGTCTCCCAACGTCTGTTCTTCGATACCGCCGCCGTGCTCGATCCGAAGATTGGTGAGATTCGCGCACAACAGTTTACCCGACCGATGTCTCGACCTGGTGAACTCGAGGCAGCGTGGCATTCTGCGGGTCTTTGCGATGTCCGCCACACAACAATCTCGATTCGCATGGAATTTGTGTCGTTCGACGATTATTGGACACCATTTCTTGGCCGCCAAGCGATCGTGGCAGGTTATCTTGCCAAGCTTAGCCAAGCACACTTGATCGAGCTTCGAGAAAGCGTTCGACTGGCCTACCTCGACGGCGAGCCCGACGGTCCGCGCTCCTATGCCGCCATCGCTTGGGCTGTGGCAGGCACTGTTCCATCGTAAGGATAGATTCGATCACGGTGCAAGCGGGCGAGCCGCGCAGCACATCCAAGGATCCTGGGGAAGGCTTGGCACGATCAATATCTGCATGTCAACCTCGCCGAGGCTCATGCGAATTTCAACGACGTTGCCTTGCTCATTAGAAATTTCTCAATCCAAGACGCGATATCCAATTGAAATTCCGTTTATCTCTCTTCGTGCAATCATGCCCTCGGTCTTTTTGCCTTCGCTTGTCGTCGAAGCCATCGAGCCGCGTCTTTTCGGTTGGTCAGCATCCTAGCGCTGCGTTTGAGTGAGCATTCATCGGCTGTTTAATCAGCGAGAATCTTTGCGATCCACGCGACGCTCACTGAGTGTGTCCAGCGCTATGTTTCGGGTTTGTCTTTGCCTTTTGATCTAGATCAACGCAAAAAAATACAGACGCGGCCCACATATCAAACTACCCACAGTGGAGAGCAACTTATGGCCGGATCGCGACGCAGTTTGCTACGGCTGTTCGGGGGAGTTGCACTCTACCAGAGCCTGCCGTTAGCTCATGCATTGGCGGAAAATTATCCCGTCAGACCAATAAATCTTTTGGTAGGGTTTCCTCCCGGCGGGGCCGTGGACATAACAGCCCGCGTCGTCGGGCAGAAAATGTACGAGATCCTCGGTCAGCCGGTGATTGTTCGAAATCAACCCGGTGCTAGTAGCATGCTGGCAACGGAAACGGTCGCTCGCTCGGCCGCAGACGGGTACACGCTCGAGCTGATCCCGATCTCAACCGCCATTTATTCGGGGCTCCGAGAAAAGCTGCCCTACGACCTGGAGCGTGATCTGGCGCCTGTATCATTGGTAGCTACTGGGCCTTTCCTGCTCATCGTGAATTCGTCGGTGCCGGCGCATAGTGTAAAGGAGTTGATCGCACTCGCCCAATCTCGGCCGGGCAAACTTAATGCCGCATCGGTGGGTGTTGGCAGCGCGCATCATCTTGTGCTTGAGCTTTTTAAATCGCGCGCGAAGATAAACGTTGTGCACGTACCCTACAAAGGCAACGCACCAGCCGATCTCGCCGTCGTATCCGGTGAGGTCCAAATGGGGTTTAGCAGCGCGGCGGGTGCGCTGGCTTTGCTGAAGTCCGGCAAAATCAGGGCGCTCGCGGTCACCAGCGCGAAGCGTCTGTCTTCGGCACCATCTGTGCCGACACTCGATGAATCGGGGCTTCCCGGGTTCGAGTATGTCGCTTGGTACGGCATATCCGCACCGGCGAAAGTGCCGCACGATATTATCATGCGTCTCAACGCGGCCATCGCTAAAGCAGTGCAAACGCCTGAGGTCAAAGATACCCTCAATAAGCAGGGCTTTGAAGTGAAGAGCAGTTCGCCCGAAGAGTTTGCAACAATCATCAATAATGAGATCAAGCGGACCATCAGCGTGGTGCAGACGGCAGGACTGAAACTGAACCTGGAATAGGCAGCGTTGTAGCCATCCTTGAGTCGACGTTGGCCCAGGCAAGTCGAGCCGCCAACGGAGCCCCGCTGCCGTTCAATGAGCACTGCAAAGGAATTCTGCGCAAACAGCGACGCTTACCATGGTCGGCATTTGAAAAAGCGAAAGTGTCGATTGGCAAGAATAAGCGGAAACAAAAATGACTTCGAGAATTAATCGACGAAACAACTTCAATCGTCACGGCGGACAGCGCGAAAATCGAGTGTGTAGGACATGAGAATCGAGACCTTTGGCATACTCAATGGAATTCGGATCATCGATTGTACCCGCAATATAGCGGGCCCCGTTGCGACCATGTTTGCGGCAGAGATGGGCGCCGACGTCATTAAAATCGAGCCTCCTGACGGCGATGAAATGCGCCGATGGCCGCCCTTTGTGGACGGTGAAAGCGTGTATTTTGTGAGCTGCAACCGTGGAAAACGCAGCATCACGCTCGATCTCAAAACGAGCATTGGGAAACAATTATTTCACCGGCTGCTTCGTACGGCCGATGTGTTCGTGGAAAATTATCGTCCCGGTACGCTGGAAAAGTTCGGGCTTGGCTGGAACAATCTTCATTCCATTTATCCGAAGCTCGTGTGGGTATCGGTTTCAGGTTATGGTCGGAGCGGGCCTCGCGCCAACGCACCCGCGTACGATTCGATGATACAGGCCTATACCGGCATAATGGGCATTACCGGCGAGCACGACGGAGCACCGGTTCGTTGCGGGGGTTCACCCATCGATATCGCCACCGCGTATCTCGCATGGGGATCCATCCTCGCCGGTATACATTCCGCCGCCAAGACCGGAGAGGGCGTACTGCTTGAAGTGTCGCTGATGGAATCGGCGCTTGGCTTCATGCACGCCTATCTACAGGCCGGACTCGTGGGGTTGCCACTTCCGGTACGCATGGGTTCGGAAACCATGGGTATGTATCCCATGGGGGCGTTCCAAACCCAAAACGGCGAGTATTGCCTGGTGCAGGTTAGTAACGACCATCAATGGCGCCGATTCTGCGATGTGCTCGGTGCTAATGACCTTGCGACCGACGCTACCTTCGCGACCAATCCATTGCGTGTCGACAACCGCGACACCTTACGGCCGCGGATTCAACATTACCTAAACGCGCGAACTGCCCAGGAATGGGAAGCGCTGTTCATTCCGGCCGGCGTTCCGGCGAGCCATGTGCGTCAGGTCAAAGACGTACTTGCTGAAGAGCAGGTGCTCGCGCGGAATATGGTGAGGCCAACTCGTCTGGCCAGCGGTCGCGAAATCCCAACCTGGGGGGTTCCGGTCAAAATCAATGAAAAACTCGATTCGAGCATACTGAATGTGCCGGGTCTTGATCAACATCGGACCGAGATATTGCAGGAACTGGATAATTCAAAGGAATAAGTGTTGGCATGGATTTCGAATTCACTTTGGAAGAGCGGGCTCTCGCAAAATCAGTCAAGGATTTTGTCGACAAGCGGGTCGAGCCGCAAATGCGCGAGATTGAGGAGAGAAACCAGATTCCTGAAGAGTTGTTAGCCGAGGCGGCGGCACTGGGCCTCTTCGGCATCAGCATTCCACAAGAATACGGAGGCTCGGGTCTTAGCCGATTGAGCCGCGTCCTCGTCCATCAAATGCTGGGCCGTAGCGGTTTTGGCTTTGCCGCGGCACTCGCCTCACATACTGGCATCGGCTCGGATGCACTCGTCAGTCTTGGGACGGAGGACCAAAAGCGTCGCTATCTGCCGCGTATGGCGACCGCCGAGCTGCGTGCGGCATTTGCGCTCACCGAAACGGAAGCGGGCTCTGATGCAAGCGGCATTAAGACTTTTGCACGCAAAGCAAATGGCCGTTATTTTCTCAATGGAACCAAATGCTTTATCAGCGGTGGCGATCGCGCTGGACTCATCACGGTCATTGCCCGCAGCAACAGCGGTGAACAGCGAAAAGGCATGAGCGCTTTTCTCATCGAGCCGTCGTTCAAAGGTTTTAGTGTGGGCGCCGTGCAGGATACGATGGGAACGCGCGGGCAATCTGTCGCTGAGCTTATTTTCGAGGATTGCGAAGTACCTGAGGAGAACCGGCTCGGTCCCGAGGGTGAAGGCTGGCTTGCATTGACGAAGACAATGGTGGCGGCGCGGCCACTGATCGCCGGTCGCTGTGTTGGCGCTTGCGAGCGCTTGATTGAAATTTCCGCCGAACACGCAAAAACACGCAAACAGTTTGGCAAAGCTATCGGAGAGTTCCAGGCGGTACAATTCATGCTGGCTGAAATGGCCACACGGACTGAAGCCGCGCGCTGGCTGACTTACTACGCTGTGACGCGCGCCGACCGAGGCCAAGGGGCGCTGGAGACTGTTTCGATGGCGAAGCTTTTCGCGTCCGAAACTCTTGCATTCGTGGCTGATACTGCGATGCAGATTCAAGGTGGCTCCGGCTACCTCACCGGTAACACAGTCGGGCGGTTCTATCGTGACGCGCGGGTAACGCGCATTTACGAGGGCACTTCAGAAATTCAGCGACTAATCATCGGTCGGGAAATTCTGCGGCGCTGAATGGCTATCATCAAAAGCTACGAGCAAGCTCGCGAGGTTCAGTATCTCAGCTTTCGGACCATTCTTGCGACACGGAATTGTTCACCGAGTCCTGGATTAAACACAAGGAGAGCGGCGAAATGGAGTTCAAGGATATTTTGGTAGAAAAAAAGCGGCATATCGTTTGCCTGACGCTTAATCGTCCGGACAGGGCGAACGCGATAAGCCGTGAAGCGTCGGCGGAGCTCCTCGAGGTGTTTCAAGAGTATCGGGATAACCCCGACCAGCGGGCGATGATCATAACTGGCGCCGGAGACAAATCATTTTGCAGCGGCATGTACGTGACTGAAGCGGCGCAGAAGACTCAAGAGAAGGGCAAGACCGAAGGCTACACCATATTCAAGCCTTGGACCGATATGATGCAGTCGATCAGGAAGCCTTTCATCTGCGCGGTCAACGGCTATTGCGTTGGCGGTGGTTGGCATTTGGTTGCCGATAGCGACATCGTGATCGCCTCGGAGAATGCGCAGTTCCTCGATACCCACGTAAATATCGGCCTTATTAACGGCGTCGAGTCGGCGGGCTTGGCCTACAAAATGCCGCTAGGCATCGTAATGCGCATGGTCATTGAGGGAAAATATTTTCGTGTCAATGCGCAGCAGGCCTACCAATGGGGTCTGGTTTCTGAAGTGCTACCACGCGAATTGCTCATGACCAAAGCATGGGAAATTGCCACTCATATTGCTGAGGAAGCGGCACCTCTTGCCGTACAAGGTTCCAAGAAGGCGATTATGGGCGCGCTCGATCGCGGCCCGACCGAGGGAATACCTTATACGTGGACAGTCCTGACCGACATACAGGACACGGAAGACACCAAAGAAGGCTTTCGCTCCTTCGTAGAAAAGCGAAAGCCGAAATTCATCGGGAGGTAAGGCGACGACGAAGACTCGGCGGTATGGACGCACAGAGCCATGTCGTGAGTGAGTAACCTCGCGAATCGGCAAACAAGTTTACAACGAGCCGGGCGCCGCTCGCCGGGCCGCTGTTTCTGGGGCGCGTCTTGGTCGTGAAAATGGCGACAACTGGGACATTAACGGTGCGTTACGATAACAAGCAATGCTACCCGCCCACGTCCGATCGCGGTACTGCAGCCTTGAAAGCATCACGAGTCGCTGCGGTGTCTTCATTTCAAAGATATCCCAGCATAATCGACGACCGTCTTCCACTTTTTCACTTCTGCATGGATAAACGTCCCAAATTTCTCAAGCGTAAGAAATAACGGCTCGGCCCCGGTGTTGGCGAGCTGCTTCTGAACGTCAGGCTGGGCATTCGCCGCAACGATTATCTCAGCCAGCGCTCGCTGGATCGGCTCGGGCGTTCCTTTCGGGGCCACGAACCCATACCATATCGCAACATCGTAGCCATTTAGGCCCGCTTCCGCCATTGTAGGGATATTGGGGGCCAAGGATGATCGCTTGGCAGAGGTCGTGGCGAGTGCCTTCAGTCGCCCATCTTTGATATAACCAGCTACGGTAGGCGCGGTCGCGAACACCGCTTGGATACGCCCACCGAGAAGATCAATCAAAGCTGCCGGGATCCCCTTATAGGGTACATGAACCAGCTTGGTTCCGCTCATATAATTGAATAGTTCGCCCGCCATATGCGGAGTCGAGCCAATGCCGGCGGAACCATAGAATATTTTCTCAGGCTGCCTTTTTGCAAGCGCGATGAGGTCCTTTACGGAAGACACACCAAGATCTGGGCGCACGACCAGGATAATTGGTAAGCTGGCAACCGCGGCGATAGGCGAAAAATCTTCTGCAAAGTTGAATGTAAGATCCTTGGCGCTGGCTTCGATCGCATCCGCTTGCACACAGAGAAGGAGTGTATAACCGTCGGAAGCAGCGCGGGCTACGCTTCCTGATCCGAGTGTGCCGGAAGCACCCGGGCGATTTTCGACTATGAACTGTTGGCCAAACCGCTCACTGAGCTTCTGTGCATATATACGAGCAAGTATGTCGGACGAAGTGCCGCCTGGATAACCCACGACAATCTTCACCACGTGGGTCGGATAAGTCTCCTGCGCGTGGACGTTTGCAACTGTACCCGCCATAAGCAAAAGCAGGATGGCCACTAAAAGTCGACGCATGTTGCCCCCTTTGTCTTTGCGTCCCATTTTAGCCACCGAGCTCGTCGGTAACGTGGAACGCTGATAGTTATAAAAAACCATTGTCAGCGATAGCGGACTTGAAGCCACTTGTGGTTCCCGAAAATTCCATGCCGGACGTGCGGTAAGACAGGATCACCGCGAAATCCGATTCGATGCTTGTGATCGCCCCCTGCTTAGATTGTACGCCAACCTGCTCAAGTTGCGGCACCGGTTTGAAGTCGAGAGCCTCTTATTTTGTCATTAACTCAACATTGCCCGAAGGCACTCGCCGACAGCATCGAGATACTTTGATCCGGAACACCTACCAGGTCCTTCGCTGATCACAGATCAGACCGCTCAAATCTTCTATGTCGAGTCCTATTTTTTAGAATTCCGGTCGTAGTTTGATCTAAATCAAGGCGCAGAGCTTGTGGCGCTTTGAGGTTTGAAAACTGTCAATCGGGCGAGCCTAGTTTCGAGGATCGAAGGGGGTCGGGGCCCTTCACCGCCGAGAATCGGCGGCCCTACTCAAAAGTTGATGTGGCTTGGGAGCAGGTTTGCCAATGGATCAGACCTTTTTTGAGCAAGGCAGGCGGATCGAAGGCGCTGGCCGGCCCCGTCAGCGCTTTCCCAACTTCACTTCTTCGAAGGTCGGAATAGCCTTGGTGTAGCGCTCGCCGAGCCAGGCGTAATGGGTGCCGTAGAGACGAGCGATCGGCGAATATTGCTCCGGGATAACGCGTTTCGTCGTCGGATCAATGATCTCGTCGAGAACGTGGATGCACAGCACTTCGCCGATGACGAGTGTACGGCGATGCGTTAGATTAGTGAGCTGGAATAAACGGCATTCGAGGCTCGCAGGCGCTTCGGTGATGCGTTGCACATCGACCATCCGGCTCGGCGACAGCGTGACCCCCGCGTATTCGATCTCGCTTTCGTCGGATGGCACATCCGAGGAGCATATGTGCATCGCGTCGATGATCCGGTGATCGACCATGTTGACGACGAACTGCTGGTTTGTTTTGATATTTTTAAGGGTGTCCTTGGTACGATTGTCTGGCCGCGCACTGATGCCAAGCACAACGATCGCCGGTTCATCCGAGAACAGATTGAAGAAGCTGAACGGTGCTGCGTTGTGCAGACCGTTTTCATTGCGACTTGTCACCAACGCGACCGGCCGTGGAATTACCAATGCGGTAAGAAATTTGTAGCGTTCCGCAACGGGTATATCCTTAAGCACGAGTTCCATCGTCATTTTTTCCTTTACGTGGCGGCTATCGGTTAGTGTTGCATGCGGACTATCGTGGCGGCTAGCGTCGCTATGGTGGGAGAGCATCGCCCCCATTCACCGGCTGCATGATTGTAGAGACACGCTGACCGCGCGCCTCGATAGCATCGGGCGTCCGGACATAGAGATTTTTATCGACGATGTCGACGGCGACTTGTAACTTTAATTCCCCCGGAGTCCTCGCGCTGCTTGAAGTAGCCAGCGTCCTCGGGTTTGCCATCAACCCTAATCTTTGTCCTAATCCGACGACTAACTATGACGAAAGCATAGAGCAGATTGAAGCCAATGGTCGGGACAGCAAACAGATCCATGGCAGCGATGTCTGGCGCGAGGTTCCGCAGGAAGGTGCGCCATCCCTGACTTGGCGGCCCCCCGCCGCTTGACCATATATTTGGCCACTGTCGACTGCCGCCGATCGGCGTCGAGACCCCACGCCGAAACACACATAGGGTCTAGAACGTCTTTTTGCGTCGCCATTTCTTAGATGAATCGCTCGGGAAAGTTAGCCCGCTGGCATCAACCTTCAAGTCCACCATGAGCTTTGCTAGTTCGATGGCACAGCTATAACCTTCCAGCACCGGAATTTCCCATCCGAGAGCGCGCAGTCGTTGTTGCAGGAATGGCTGCAGCCAGAATGTGGCCGAACATCCGAAGGTAATCACCTCAGCGCCATCTTCTTCAATCGCTGCCACAGCCTCTTCGACGGCCGCCTCGACCATCTCGGACTTTTCTCCGCTCAGCGCCTTGGCTTTCTCCTTGCGGAGCGATCGCTCCTCGCTGAGGCCAGGCCGCGGAAGAGGAAAATTGATGTTACGAATAGAAGCGCAGCGCTCTGTGAAGCGGTGCTGAACGACGAGGTTGTAGTAATACATATTATGAAGTTCGCTCAGGTCGATCACGCTGAACCGGTTGCCGAGCATGGAGGCGATGTGCATTTGTGAAAATGCACAGGCAGTAACTGGAATATTGAATTTCCGTGCGATCTCTCTAGATTCCAGGAATCCCGGTTCGCCGCCGCCCAGCAGTACGATCGCGTTGTACTTGCCACTTTCACAGGCATGCCGCACGAGCGGTAGTCGAGCGGCTGCTGCTAAGCAGAACTCCTCCCGGTTTTCGACAGGCCAGTCTCCATACGTGGCGATAGCGCCGGGATGGAGATCCCACTCGACGTCTTCGAGCAGATGCTTCACATTATCGTAGTTCATCAGCCGTATTTCTTTCGGACCCTCCACCGGCCTATGGAGATACGGCGAGTCCTTCGGAAGGCTGAAGGCATTGGCAAGAAAAAAATGATACTTCTTCTGCTCGGCCTTCATAATCGGCTTTGTGCTTGAAAGCTTGTCGCTCTTGCGGGCTGTCACGCTATCGTCCACAGAAGGATCCTCCACTAGTCAGGTTTGCGGCATTATATTCTCGCGCGTTGGCAACCGGCACCCACACTGCAGCCTCTAATTTAATCTAGAAAGCCTTATCTAAAAAGGTGTTATAGGCAACTGTCATCATCGATCCAGCGAGCGCAGCCGCGCTGTTCATAATGCCCCTAACAGTGCCACTGAATTGGCCGCCAACGTCCGTGGACACGCAAGATGCAGAGAGTGCGGCGCGGGCTGTCGGGTGACCAACCGCGATCGCGGAGTAGCGCTCAAGCCCGCCTGTCGAACGCTTCGAGCACGGTTATGACGCCACCTTTGCCGAAGGCTTCGCTTTCCATGAGACATAGCACCGCTCGCGCCCTCCGCCACAATAGCAGGCCACACAAGTTGATCCCACGCCCCGCTGCATCGGCCACAATCTCATCTTGCGTCCCTCGACGCGAAAGCAAGATATGTTAGGCTTCCTCCATGACCCCGGCCGTGCCCTTCAGCAACAATCAGGCCAACCGCGACGGTCGCGTAATGAAGGTTGACTAAAAGCTCTCTGGCGGTTTCCGACGCGACGCTCCGGCGGCCGATTTCGTTGCCATCCGCTGATTGATATCGACCGCCAAAGAGCCGGGCTGGGACATCATCCAAGTCCTCGCTCAAGACTGCACATGCCGGTTAGACTACCCGCGGCCCGAGCAACCAATTCGCACCTAGCCAGTTACGTTCAAAGAACCCGGAACGTAGCGACGACCCGCCACGAGACCACGTTGGGATCGCAAAACTACCCGACTTGCTTACAGTTTCAATTTAAGAGTTGCGGCACTCCGCTTTTGAAGCGCACATTTGATCTAAATCAACGTAGCTGCTTTGGTGGCGAGAACACAATACGAAACACTTGCGTCGGTCGAGGCCAGTTGAACGGTCGCGGAACCAAATGTCGACCGGACATCTTGACGGGGAATTGGAAGAGATGATGGGCATGATCGCCATCAAGCAGAGTTCAATTGAAATTGCTTTGAGTTGCAGTAGTGATCGCGTTCTGATTCGCTCTGTTCTGGATCGTTACACTCACCTGCAGCGAAACTATTGACCAGTGGCGCATCAGTACCACTGTATAAACCGAGTTCATAGTCTGCCGGCTCCATGCGTCGCTCGGCACTAAACGCCGGATATAACGATATGAGGAAACCGAGCTATGTCTCAATTTAATAAGCCTATGTCGACCCTTCCCCGCGGAATTATTCATGTTCCAGTCACCCCGTTTACGTCAGAAAATAGGGTTGACCCCGATACTTACGGGAGAGTTATTGAATTCCTGCTCCGTCACAACGCTTCATCGCTCTGCATCAATCTACACCTCGCAGAGTCGTTAAATTTAACAACCGAGGAGCGGAAGCTTCTTGCCAAAACCGCGGTTGAGGTTGCCGCCGGAAGAGTGCCGATCATCGTGCATGTCAGCATGCCGGGGACAGACCAAGCGGTGGAACTTGCTCGCCATGCTGAAGAAAATGGTGCCGACTGCATCATTGCAATTGCGCCGTATTATTGGAAGCCTTCCCAGGAAGCCCTTTACGAGCATTTTTCCGCGATCATGTCATCAACTGATTTGCCGTTCATAGCGTACAGCTCTCCCTCCATCATGGATGGTATCGGAATCGCACCCTCAACGCTTATAAAATTGATGGAGCGCTTTCCCAAATTTATTGGGCTCAAAGACGCAAGTCACAATTGGCAAAAATATATTGAACTCGGAAAAGCCGCTAGAAAGGTGCGTCCGGATTTTGGTCTGTTCGTGGGCACCGAGTGGATTATTCCATGCCTCACACTTGGCGGGACTGCATGCATGTCGATCTTTGGGGGCATCGCTCCCCGATTTGTGCAGTCGCTATATGATGCAACGATCAACGGTCATCTGAAGGACGCTCTCGAACTGCAATACAAGTATTCCGATGTTTATCAGATCACGAGGGTTGAGTACCCAGCTCCGACAAAGGCAATGTGGGAAATCATGGGGCGACCAGTCGGTCCACCCAGGCTGCCAAACCGTCCGCTATCGGCAGACAGAAAGAAAGAGATTAAGTCCGCGCTTGAAACGCTCGGACTGTTCCACACTGAACCTCATGGGTGGTAGCGGTGGCGACTTCAGCCTTGATCAGGTTCGTCTGCGACGAAGAAACAATATCAACGCCGCTTTCCCGCGCGGTGATCCCGCCTGGGTGATGCTTCGGATACGGAGGAAGACATAAAAGGATTAGCGAATTCATGAAATGGGGAGAGACAAAAATGAAAAGATTGATGGGTAGCCTACTAACAACACTGGTCGCGGTCGGTCTTTTGAGCTTCGGGCTGGCGCCGTCTGCTGCACAGAGCTGGCCACAGAAGCCGATCAGGATGATCGTTCCATTCCCGCCCGGCGGCGGCACCGACCTTGTGGGACGTTTGGTCGCAAAGTATCTGTCGCAACGGCTCGGTCAGACGATCTTCGTCGAGAACCGTGGCGGAGCGAATGGCACCGTCGGTCTGCAGGCGCTAATGCGCTCTAATCCAGATGGATACACGATCGCTGTTACGTCCGATACGCCGCTGACGGTCAATCCTTTGCTCTACAGGAATTTGCCTTATCAGCCGTTGCGCGATTTCATCTTGGTAGCAACGGTGGTACGGTCTCCGCAATTGCTGGCGGTGCATCCGTCCGTTCCGGCGCGCAGCGTCGCCGAGTTGATCGCGCTGGCAAAGGCGAAGCCCGGCGTTTTGAGCTATGGCACCGGCGGCATTGGTAATTTCGCTCATCTGGCGATGGAACTGTTCTCGCTCGAGACCGGTGTGAAATTGCTGCACGTGCCTTACAAAGGCACAGGTCCTGCGGCCATGGGACTGATAGGCGGCGACGTACAAATGGCGTTCATTCCTGTCCAGACCCTATTGCCGTACGTTAAATCGGGGCAATTGGTCGCCATCGCAGTTGCCGAGCCGCGGCGGATGCCAATTCTGCCGGATGTGCCGACGGTTGCCGAGACTCTGGCAGGTTTCGCGGTGGCTCCGTGGGAGGGTGTCATTGTCCCTGCGGGGACGCCAAAAGAGATCGTGACGCGGCTTAGAGAGGCGACGCTTTCCATTATGCGTGATCCCGCGATTGCCGAGCAATTTGCAATTCAGCAGAAAACCGTGATGGTGCTTGGTCCGGATGAGTTTGCCGATTTGGTTCGGAAGGATTCCGCCAAGTGGGAAAAGGTGATTAAGGCCGCCCACATTCAAGTGCAGTAGACAAGGACATGAACAATCTTCATCTCAGCGGAGCAGCGTGAAAATCCGTAATACCCAGCGCGTTTTTGTCGCTTGGGAGGTGAAGTCGGCTGCGCTCAGCAATCCCGCCTTGCTGAACGCTCCCTCTAAAAAGCTAATCTCGGCGCTGCACCGCGCCTGTGGGGATAGAAACGGGTGGGTGCTAGACTGCGGTCGACATCTTGATATTGGCGAGTTCGACGCCGAAGTCATCCGGTTTGGCGCGGATCATTACGTTGAAATCGACGAGGCGCCTAGCCGACACCAGAACTTTCATTTTTCCTGCATTTCAGATGAACACAACTGACTGGTGCGCAATGTTAATCTTTGATCACCCGTCTCACGGGCGCGTGGTCGCCGCTGATTATTTGACAATACGTCTCGCCACCTTCATCCGCTGCACGCTGTCGCCACCGAGATGCGACCATATAAAGGGGTCTCGAACCAGTTTAGCCGCGCCAACATCCATACAATCAGCGCTGTCGTGAATGTCCATGTTAAGCTCGGTCACATCCTGGATGACATCGGTCGAGAAGTTCATCGCGAGACCAGCCGGAGTGCATCTTTAGGTCATGTTCGCACGCTACCCACAATACGAACGACCGTAGCGCCTCGATGATCATGTGCATTTTGTTAATTTTTAGTTGAATGATATCTTGCTCTTTCAAAAGCTTGCCGCTCCGAATTTTTGTACGGGCGAGATGAAGCGGCTGCTCACGATCCCGCGGAATGCGCACGATCGATCTCGGTGAGTTCCTCAGGTGACAAATCCCAGCCGATTGCACGGATGTTCTGATCCAGTTGCTCTGGGGTGCTGGCGCCCATGATGACGATTGAAACGACCGGTTTGCAAAGCAGCCAATTGAGTGCCAATTCGAGCAGGGTGTGACCGCGTTCCTCGCAAAATCTCTGAAGCCGTTCAATCCTTTGCCAATTTTGCTCGCTGAGAAATCGTTGGGTGTGGCGGTAATGCTGGCTGAGCCGCACGTTTTCGGGCAATGAAGTACCTGGTTTGTATTTGCCGGTCAGGAGACCCGCCGCGAGCGGGAAGTAGGTTAACAGTCCCAGCTGATAGGCATTGATCGCGGGAATCAATTCGGGTTCGATACGACGCACCAGGACGCTGTACTCGTCCTGGCACGAAACGAAGGCGTTCAGATGATCGCGCCGTGCAAGCCACTGTGATTCGACCACTTGCCAAGCCGGCATGTTTGAGCAGCCGATGTAGCGGACCTTGCCCTGTTGGACGAGATCGTTGAGCGCGCGCAGCGTCTCATCCATCGGCGTTAACAAGTCGACATGATGTAATTGATAGAGGTCTATCCAATCTGTTTTCAATCGTCTGAGGCTCCCCTCGACCGCCGACATGATATAGCGTCGTGAAGCGCCTTGCAGATTGCCGGAATCATTGAGCGGGGTGCCAAACTTGGTTGCGAGCACGATGTCCTTGCGCCGATCGCAAAGGATTGACCCTAGGTATTCCTCCGAGGCATAATGTTTGCCGAACGGGTACGAATCCGCCGTGTCGAAAAAGGTGATGCCGAGATCGAGTGCCTTGTGCACCACCCGGCACGTCGCCTCGAAATCTAGACGGGCGCCGAAGTTGTTGCCGCCGAGTCCTACGGCGGAGGCCCGCAGGCCTGACCTGCCCACATTCCGCGTCAGCATCGTCTCCTCCCAAAGCCCCTAATCGCCTCTCACGTATCCGGTATATCAATTCGGCCGTACGGCAAAGCCAGTTTGCGAACGCTGACTGCCCCAAGAGCCGAGAAAGCAGCGACAATAAATTGTGCCGCTTGAGCGAACCGACGTATGGTCAAAGCTTTAATGCAGCAGCAGCCCAACGGGTCGGCCTCGCGTGGGGGAAACAGATCGAGCGAGGTCAAAAATCCATCTCCAATACGTAGAGCCCGCCCGCGAAGCGATCTACCGTGTAAACGATGCCGCGCTCGTCGATGAAGACATCGTTGAGCTGGATTGACCCGACTTTCGAGCCCATCGGTCCTTCGGGAATGAATGTGCCGACATCCTTGGGCTGGTACGGGTTAGTAATGTCGTAGGCGCGCAGGCCGCCATTGAAGAACGTGCCGACGATGATATTCTCCGATTTCCATGCGTTCGGCGATGGCGTGTTCTCGAAGATGTTATGCGCGCCGAACCGCCCGCCGCGGTTCTTGAAGTGCTCGGGGTTTGGCATTGGACAGGTCGAGATCGGAATCGGGTTGGTTTCCTCGCGTGCGTCGAGAATCCAGATGAGTTTCGGCCAGTCGGCAGCGCCGTCCTCGGTCGATTCGTCAGTCATGACCAAGAGGTTGCGGTCGAACAGCGGCAAGAGCGTGTGGGTGAAGCCGGTATAGGGCGGCGAGTTGTCCCATCGGCAAATCGGCTTCGGCTTCGACTTGTCGGAAATATCTAAGATAATCATCCCGGCATCGAGATAGCCGAGGTAGCATCGGTCCGGTCGCTGGGGATAAACGTTGGTATTGTGGGCGCGGAAGCCTTTATCCATGAACGTGTGGCGGAGTGGCGGCGTCTCTGTATCGCCCTCGCGCGTGCCGGGCAACCACCAGCGGCCGACTTCAGTCGGCTTTGATGGATTGTGCACGTCGATGATGCGGTAGAATTGGTCGTCGAGCGGATTGATCGGTTTGAAATCCGCCGCACCCGAGGCCATGTGGACATATTCGCCGTCGCAGAACCACAGCTGGTGGACGCCGCGAGAATACGGGCTGGACGCGTCGAAGAAGGAGATTGATTTCGGCTTCTCCGGTATCGAAACGTCGAATAGCTCGAAGCCCGCCGGCTGCTGGTTGACTTTCTGGGTCTGGTAAGCAACAGCCAAGATATTGCCAGTGAGTTCCAACGAATTGGAACGCATATGGTTCGTCGGCAGATCGGTCTGCACCACCACCCTAGGCTTACGCGGGTCGGATACGTCGACGCCGGTAAAATTCTTTGGTGCACTCTCGTGTGCAAGCCAGATAATTCGCCGACCATCGGGGGCGATCTGCACCGCCATGCCTTCGCCCATGCCACCGAACCCACCGAGCTCATGGTGGGCGAGCAGCTTGAAGTTCCACACCATCGACTCGGCTGAACCTTTCTTCATCGGGTTGGTATTCGCGGGCACCATCATCATCTCCTTCACGGGTTGATCGCATTTGTTGCGCGTACGAAGTGGACCGGCCGCGCCGGGTGTTCGTCAGTTCGCCGATAGTTCGTCATTCAGTTTAAGATCCTCAAAACTCTCATGCCCTTCGAACCTACCTGCGGCATCTGGGCGAAACGTCCCTCCACCTTCACCATCAGTTGACGTCACTTTATCCGACGACCGAATAGCTGGATCACAACAGCTCACCTAGCCCTAGCCAACACAGCTCATCGTTGCTTGCCCTACCGTCGAGCAAAAAAATTGGGCGGATCACGAAAAGAAACCCATTCATGTAAAGGATATTCGACGGCTGTCATTTACTAAGCCCACCCAATTCCTTGGAAAGTTCGGGCAGCGCCTGATAAAGGTCGGCGACCAGACCGTAGTCGGCAACCTGGAAGATCGGCGCCTCCTCGTCCTTGTTGATCGCCACGATCACCTTGGAGTCTTTCATGCCGGCGAGATGCTGGATGGCGCCGGAAATTCCGACCGCGATGTAAAGCTCCGGCGCCACCACCTTGCCGGTCTGCCCGACCTGCCAGTCGTTCGGCGCATAGCCGGCGTCGACCGCCGCGCGCGAGGCGCCGACCGCGGCGCCGAGCTTGTCGGCCACCGGCTCGA
>OCZT010000335.1_pt1 | contig 45690 bp, 37 predicted proteins | sample 1539031 | NCBI WGS metagenome assembly OCZT01 (sample SAMEA3539308, study PRJEB22396) | soil metagenome | biome: tundra; feature: field; material: soil | place: USA | collected 2010-05 | depth 0.15 m
CTCGGCAGCCGGCTTTGGCACTGCTTGCTCCTCATCACCGGTTCGTACATACAAGCAATCCATCCGGATGGATCGCCACGCCCGGCTCGCGATGACAAGATAAACTATCCCCTCGCGCCGGTTGACCGCACCAATGCGGGGCCCCACTGTCTAACCTCCGCATGGCTGATTTTCTCACCGACAAGCCCACCAAGCTCGAGCGCGCGTTCCTCATCGGCGTGCAAACCCACGCCATGCCGGCCGGCGAGGCGGACGAACTCCTCGGCGAGTTGAAGGAGCTGGTCGAGAATCTCCGCATCACCGTCGTCCGCTCCACCCTCGTCAATCTCCGCGCGCCCACACCCGCCCTGCTCCTTGGCAGCGGCAAGGCCAAGGAACTCTCCGACCTCGCCAAGGCCGACGGCGCCGATGTCATCGTCTTCGACGAGCATCTCTCGCCCGCGCAGCAGCGCAACTGGGAGGAACTCGCCGAGTTGCCCGTCATTGACCGCGAGGAGGTCATTCTCGAAGTGTTTGCCGCTCGCGCCCACACGCGCGAGGCCGTGCTCCAGGTCGCGCTGGCCCGCATGGAATACTCCCTCCCGCGCCTCACCCGCGCGTGGACCCACCTTTCCCGCCAGCGCGGCAAGGGCTCGATGGGTGGCGAGGGTGAAACGCAGCTCGAGCAGGATCGCCGCCTCGTGCGCGACCGCATCGCGCACCTCAAGGTCGAGCTTGCCGAGGTCGTCAAGCAGCGCGGCGTCCAGCGCCGCCGCCGGCTGCGCGTGCCCGTGCCGACCGCCGCCATCGTCGGCTACACCAACGCCGGCAAGTCCTCCCTGCTCAACTCGCTCACCGGCGCGCACGTGCTCGCCGAGGACAAGCTCTTCGCCACGCTCGACCCGACCACGCGCTCCCTCGTGCTGCGCGGCAACCAGAAGCTGCTCGTCACCGACACCGTCGGCTTCATCCGCCGGCTGCCCCACGGCCTCGTCGAGGCGTTCAAGGCCACGCTCGAGGAGGTCGTCGTCGCTGACTTCCTGATCCACGTCATCGACGTCACGAATCCGAATTTTGAGCAGCACCACGCCACCACGCTCAGTGTGCTCGCCGAGCTCGGCGCCGCCGAGCAGACGATGATCACCGTCTTCAACAAAATTGACGCTGCCACGCCCGCGATGCTCCGGCGCGCGAAGCAGCTTGTGCCCGACGCGCTGTTCGTCAGCGCCCACACCAAGGCCGGCTTGGACACGCTCGAGGAGCGCTGCATCGAACTCATCGCCCACACGCTCGGCGAGACCGAGCTGCTCGTCCCGCACAACCGCTACGACGTGATCGCCCGCCTCCATGAGCTCGGCCACATCCGCGAGCAGGAGCACGAGGACGGCGGCGTGCGCCTCAAGGGGAATTTCCCCGCCACGCAGGCCGGTTTCTTCAAGCCCTTCGTCGTCGCGACGAAGTAAGTGTAGGGCGGGGTCGCCTTGTCACGCCGTAGGCTTGTGCGAAGGCGGACGACCCCGCCGGCTCTATGTGGCACGGGTCTCCCGACCCGTGATTCCGCTCACGCGCATCCAATCCCGCCAATCTTTCCAGACATGGGTCAGGAGACCCATGCCACGCCAATCCGCGTTCCACCTACCCCGCATCCAGCCGCGCCAGTTCCTCGGCCACCGCAAAATTCATCGGCACGTCCGGATCGGGCGACGGGATCGCCGACAGCAAAATCTTCGTGTACGGATGCTGCGGCGCGGCGAAGATCTCGCGAGTCGGCGCCAGCTCGACGATCCGGCCGCGGCGCATCACCGCCACGCGGTCGCAGAAATTGCGGACGACATCGAGATTGTGCGCGACGAACAGGTAGGTCAGCCGGAACTCCGCCTGCAGTTCCTTCAACAGGTCCAGCACCTGCGCCTGGATCGTCACGTCGAGCGCCGACGTCGCCTCGTCGCACACGATGAGCGACGGCTGCATGATGAGCGCCCGCGCAATGCCGATGCGCTGACGTTGTCCGCCGCTGAACGCATGCGGATAACGCGCCCGGTGCTCCGGCTTCAACCCCACCCGCCGGAGCATCTCCGCCACGCGCGCGTCGAGCTCCGCGCCGCAGGCGAGTCCGTGGATGACCAGCGGCTCGCCGACGATCGCCCCGACCGTCATGCGCGGGTTGAGCGAAGAAAACGGATCCTGGAACACCATCTGCGCGTGTTGGCGGAGCGGCTTGAGCGCGCGGTCGGACAGCTGGGCAAAATCCACCGTGCGCCCGTCCGGCAGCCGGAAAATCACCTCGCCCGCCGTCGGTGCGATCGCGCGCAGGATGCAACGCGCGGTCGTCGTCTTGCCCGAGCCGCTCTCGCCGACGAGCCCGAGCATCTCGCCCGGCGCGAGGTCGAAACTCACGTCGTCCACCGCCTTGGTGACGCCCGCAACTTTGGGCCGGAACCCCCGGCTCATGACTGGAAAATATTTCCTCAGCCCGCGCACGGACAGCAGCGGTGTCTGTTCAGAAGCTGTCATTGCGAGGAGTCCCACAGCGGCGGGACGACGAAGCAATCCATCTGAATCCAAGGTAGGGCGCGACCGCTGGGCGCGCCGGGAGCGACCCGCGACATCGACACACCTGACGGCGGGCCCAGCGGTCCCGCCCTACCCCGAGCGGCGCACCTCCGTAATTGCCTGTCATTGCGAGGAGCCCTCCACGCGGGCGACGCGGCAATCCATCTGAATCCGAGGTAGGGCGAATCCTCCGGATGAGCCGCTCCAATGCCCGGCTCGTCGGGGACGACTCGCCCTACCCCCAACCAGTGAACATCCGTGGCAATCCATCCGCTTGTCATTGCGAGGTGCCCAGGAGGCGACGTGGCAATCCATCTGATCCATCGTCTTCATGCGACGCGAACGCGGCGGCTCGGCAGCGCATCGAGCAGCGCGCGGGTGTAGGCGTGCTGCGGGTTCTTCAAGACGGCGCGCACCGTCCCGTGCTCCACGATCTTGCCGCGATGCATCACTGCGACGTCGTCGGCGACCTGCGCCACCACGCCGAAGTCATGCGTGATGAGCAGCACTGAGCAGCCGAGGCCGCGCTGCAGCGTCTTGATAAGCCCGAGAATCTGCGCCTGGAGTGTCACATCGAGCGCGGTCGTCGGCTCGTCCGCGATGAGCAATTCCGGCCGGCAGACCAGCGCCATCGCGATGACGACGCGCTGCCGCATGCCGCCGGAAAGCTCGTGTGGGTACTGGTCGAAACATTGTTCGGCGGTCGGGATGCCGACCTGACCGAGCATCTCAACGGTCAGCCGGCGCGCCTCCGCCGCGGAGGCATGCTGGTGCAACAGGATGGCCTCGGCGATCTGGCTGCCGACGGAGTGCACCGGCGAGAGCGCCGTCATCGGTTCCTGGAAAATCATGCTGATGAGCCCGCCGCGCACCTTGAACAACGTGCCCGAGCGCTCATCCAGCGCCGCGAGGTCAATCTCCCCCGCCCGCGCCGACCGAAAGAGAATCTTCCCGCCGGTAATGCGACCCGGCGGCTGGATAAGCCGCAGGATTGAATACGCCGTGACGCTCTTGCCCGACCCGCTCTCGCCCACCAGCGCGAGCGTGCGCCCGCGCATGAGCGAAAACGAAACCCCATCCACCGCCGGCACGACGCCCTCTTCCGTGAAGAACGAGGTCGAAAGATTCTCGACCTCCAGCAGCGGCAGTTCGGCGGGACGCTCCATTACGGCCCATCAAACGCCCAGCTCTCACCGGCGGCAAGTACCGAGGTGAAACGCGTTGCCCCTAACGCGTTTGTTTGCGTCGCCTATGCCGGCCGCAGGTCGTGAGCAAGCCGTGCTTGGACGGCGCGTCAATTGGCTGCCCGACGTGGATTCGAACCACGACTAGGCGAGTCAAAGTCGCCTGTGCTACCATTACACCATCAGGCAGTGATGGAGCGCCAAACAGTGCGCCCGCCCCCGGGACGGTCAAGGTCGGAAACTCGGCGCCCGGTGCTACTATCGCTAGGGACTGTCCCGTCGGTAATCTGCTCCCGCTAGCAGAAAAACAGGACACGTGATAAGCTGGTTGGGCAGCGACGACCCTAACCACCCAGCGACCACCACCATGAAGAAGGCGAAGACCGATTCAAAGGAAGGAACGGCCGGGGACTCACCGTCCCGGCAGATTGATGCGCGAATCAAAGAGCTCGGTGACTGGCGGGGCGAGATGCTCGCGCGGGTCCGGGCGCTCATCAAGCAGGCCGACCCCGAAGTGGTCGAGACGTGGAAATGGCGCGGGGTTCCGGTGTGGGAGCACGACGGCATCATCTGCACCGGCGAGACGTACAAGGAAGTCGTGAAGCTGACCTTCGCCAAAGGCGTCGCGTTGAAGGACCCTGCCCGCCTCTTCAACTCCAGCCTCGAAGGCAACACCCGCCGCGCCATCGATATTCACGAGGGCGAAAAGCTCGACGAGAAGGCGCTGCAGTCCCTCATCCGCGCCGCCGTGGCCCTGAACACGATCTGAGCCGCCCGCGGCCGCAGTGGCTCAAGGGTCGAGACCCCCCGTCAGTTACTACGAAAGTTAGCAGCTGACCTCTTCGGCTTGGCCGCTCGTTAGGCTGCGGCATGCAATGCGCTCCCAAATCAGGGGCAGCTCAAACTTGTCGCCCTGCGGATGGGTCGGATTGGCCAAATGCTTCAGCGAAGGCCTGTTCGATGCCCTTAACCTCGGCGTCAGTGAGTTCCGCGAATGCGGAGGCACGCTTGCGTTTGGACAGCAGCCCGCGATTTCCTACGAGAAGGGAAAGGAGCAGGTTCAGTTTGGTTTCAGGCAGGTCAATGATCTCCTTTATGGCAACCACTGCGCGATCGATCTGGGCCAGAGTTTGAAGTTCGGCTGGAAGGTCGCGAGTCACCGTGGTTTCGATCAGGTCGATCACGTATTCGACATGGGGCGTAAGGTCAGGGTAACGCCAGACGCCCTCAGCCTCGCGGCTGTTTTCGAGGATCAGCGTTCCATCCCGTTTCAGGTGGTAGCGAACGCGGGCATTGACCCCTTTGGACACGGTTTCCAAGACACGATCATAGCCAGGCGCATCGCGCAGCATTGCCGCCGAAAAGGGCAGGACGATTCCTTTATCGGTGTAACCATCCAACGCCAGGGATTCATGCAGGAGTAGACGATGGAGGCGTCCGTTTCCGTCCGAAAATGGATGCACATACACGAAACCAAAACTTACCACCGCTGCGCGAACTGGTGCCGGCAGCGCTTCGCTACGCACCCGAAAACTGCGCAGTCCGGAAATAAGGGTCGGCACAAGGGTCGGCGGTGGGCAGACATAATGCACCTTCTCCTGATAACCCGGCAGAGTCTGGCCAACGTAGTTTTGGTCATCCCGGAATCCCTTCGCGGCATAGCGCGGATCAACGATGACATTTTGTAGGGCCGTCAGGCGGTCTTCTGCCAGCAGGCTCTCCGGGTTGATCGTGCCGCTTCGGGCGAGCACGGCCACAAAGCGCTCGCCGCGGGCCGGCGTCACTTCCTCTCGTTCGATCTCAAAGGAGGCCTTGGTCTCTTTGAGGTAAAGGTAGTTGACGGCGCGGGACCAAAGCCGCGGGTCAGTGTTGCGGGTAAGCTGGCGAATTTCGCGGGCCCAATCTCGCTTGAGTTTCTCGTCGATCGCAGGGGTCCGGCGGATCAAGGGACAGGCGCCGGAACTGCCGAGCAGGTTGTCGATGACCCGCCAGCGGGTGTCGCGTCGCGACTTGCCGGTGAAATATTTCTTGGGGTCGAGGATGGGCACGTAGTTGCCCGATACTTCTGTCTTGAGGGTGTTGGGAGTCAGGAACTCATAAAGAAAGCCGATGCGCCTCCGGTATTTGCTGGTAGGCGATGCTGCTACGTAATGGTCGACTTCGTCCGGCTTGATCTTGCGGAATACCTGCTCCAGCAAATCCAAGCTTAGGTTCTCATACTTGAAGACGAATTCCACGTGATCCAGCGGGTGGTCTCCGGGCCAGTAATTGCGCAGGAAAATGTCTTCGATGGTCCCATCCGGCTTGATCAGGCGTTGACGGCGGCCACCCATGCGCGAACGATGCGACGCTAGGACTGCGCCGAGGGCGAAGTGCTCCAAAAGCCATGATGTGCCGACAAGCTGCATAGAAATCGTTTTGTCTGCATAAAAATGCTTCATTTTTAGCTTAATGGAATAAAAATCATTATATCATGATTTACCTGCTCGTTATCAATATGTAATGAATGATGTAATCGCGGGACAATCACCGCCGGTCTTAGGCGCCTCGTTGGCGGACCCTGCCCCGCCTCTGCCACTCCAGCCTCGAAGGCAACACCCGCTGGGCGATCGACATCTACGAAGGCGACAAGCTCGACGAGAAAGCGCTGCAGTCGCTCATCCGCGCCGCCGTGGCTCTGAACACGTCCTGAGCCGTTCGCGGAACGCATGCTGTCACGAGTCGGGACCTGCCCCTTTGCTTCTCCTCTCTGCCGTTTCGCCTTCGCGGCGCGTGAAGCTACTTGCGGTTGAAGGGCGGCTCCCGGGAAAAGAGATGGTCCGACTGGCGCTTCAGCTCCTTCGCGAAGTCCTCGTCGCCGGTTTCCTTCATCTGCGCGGTAAGATCGAGCAACTCCGCCCGGTGTTGCAGGCGCTTATCGTCCATCTCCCGGACCTTGGCGCGCGTTTCATTCTTGTCCGCGTCGAAAAGTGCGACCCCGACCACCCCGTCGCCCCACCGAAGCACCACCTTGTTCAGCAACCCGCGGTCCAGTCCCTCCTTCGGGCCGAGATAACGGTCGAGTTTCCCTTCCGACGTGAGCATGTCCTCCGTCTTGGGTGGCGGCGACTCCCGGACAATGAAACGGGGCAGCACGTGCACCTCGCCGGCGCCGGCATTCGTTTTTCCCAAGGTCAGCTTGTTCGCGTCATCGCCCGCGATGGATTTTGCGGGATCGTAGGCGAACAGGCCCGTGCTCAGCGCAGATTTCAAGTGGGGTGAAAGTGACGCGGGAGCGGCCGGCTTTTCCTCGGCGGCAATCGGTGCGGCTTTGACGGTCAGACGGATGCCCGCGAGTACCAGACCGCAAGCGAGGCATGATCTACGTGAGAGGGGGCTAATCACCGTGACGAGAAAGGACTGGCAGCGTGTATCAGGACTTCCGGCCACGCAAATGTTCCCCGGAACCACCTCTTTAACTCCAGCCTCGAGGGCAATTCCCGGCGCGCCATCGAAAGGGCGCTATCGAAAGGAGTCATGTTGTTCCTTGCTACCTTAGTCTGGCGGATTTTGCCAGTGGCGGACAATAGCGCGCTGTCCCCGTTGTTCCCCTGCGCTCGCTCGTAACTTTCGCGCCGGTAGCTCATCGATGGTAACGTGGAACAACATGACCCCTTTTTTGACCCCCTCACCGGCTCAGTGCCGCAAAACCACGAACGGAATGGCGCTCCGCCTGACTTTGGCGAGGGCGTCGCTCGCGGCGCGGAGATGGGCGCCCGCCGTGACGAGGTAGCGAAATTCACAGTTGTCGGCGATGTAGATGGGGTAGTTGCACTCCCACTTGTTGTTGGCGATCCACGAGAAGAGCGCGCCGCGCGGCTCGATGGTCGTGCCAAAATCCCACAGCCGAAGCCGCCCAAGCTGCACCAGCGGGGCGTCAAGCGTCGTCCAGGCGACGCCGCATTGGGTTCCGCAGCAGGCGGCGCCGTCGAGCACCGCATAGTAATCGCAGCACGTGCCGGGCAACTGATCGACTCCGGGTCTCATCGAGCCGCCAGCGCGATCAAGGTGCCAGGTGCCGTCCGCGATGGCGAACGGGAAGCTCACGTATAGCCCCTCCGGATCACGGGTGGCGACCTTGTGGACCTTCGCCGTGAGCGCCAGTTGGGGCAGGGCGTGGTGACAGCGAACTTGCAGGGTGTAGCGGTGCGCTCCGGGCACGGCATAATCAAGCTCCCACTCGCGATAGACGGGTCCATTCGCGGTGCACCGGCGCCCCGTGAGTTGGCCGTGGTGAATCACGCTGGGCGGAATGGTGCGCGGCGCCATCAGGTAGCCGCCGGCCGCACTGCGGTTGCCGCCGGGGAAATGTTGCCAGATGGGTGCGCCAAGGCCGTGGCCGGCGGCGTCCAGCAGTTCGAAACCGGTGTTGGCGTCACGCAGTGAGGCGAGTCCGCGTTCGGCGTCGAACGCGACGGCGTAGTGTGCATTCACAAAACCATCCTCCCGCTGATCGCTGGCGGGCGCGGGCGGCGCAGTCCGGGTCGAGAAATCCAAGGAGAGACCGAGCCGCCCCGAGGCGGGCAGCGTGACCACGACGTGGGCCCACCAGCCGCGGGCGATCTTTTCCAACTGGTGCGGCAATGCGGTTCCGTGCTCATCGCGCACGGTGAATCCGGCGTTCACGGCGGGTGACTCCCACCAGTCGAGTGGCAGGCTGGCCACGGCGGTGTGCGGCGCGAGGTGGGGATTCACCACCGTGAACTGAAACGGCCGGCCCGCCCGCACCTGGCCTTCGCCGAGCGCGGTGCGGACGCGGTCAAACGCGCCGCTCACCGCCACGTCGGCCTCGGCCGCGAGTTGGGATTTGCGGACGAAAACCTGCTGGGTGAGCAGGCTGCCGCTGAACGTCTCCGAGTGGCCAAACGTATGCTCGGCAAAAAGGCTGAGCGAGGCACTGAGCGCCGCCCGCTCAGCCGGCGGAATGGTTTTCGCCTCAGGATCGAGCCGCTCCAGCAGGCGCTTGGTGCGCTGCGCGTGACGGAAGATCAGGGTGTCGCGCGGGGACGACGCGATGCCATCGGACCACCAGTCGGGCCAGTCGCCGTGGTGGACGGGAATGTCCGGCTCGTTCGCCTCCAGGTGGGCAAAGAACTCCCGCAGCGTCGCCGTGCGGATGCGCACGCGGTCGCCGTGTTTCGCGTTCCACTCGGCGATCAGTCGGCAACACAGGTCGCTCGGCGGGCTGTTGTCCGTGCAGATGCCCGAGCCCATCACGGGCAGGAAACGGCGCGGATGACCGGCGCGCTCCAGCGCCGCGACGAGTTCGAAAACCTTTCGCTCGGCGAAGCTGAGGTCGTGCACATCCACTTCCCGGCCAACACCCTCGATCTCCGCGTCGGTGCGGTCGCGGTCGATCTCGGGAATGCCGATGCGCCCGTCGGGCACGGTGCCGCCCATCAGGCCGAGGAAATTGGCACGGTGATAAGCGAGCCCGTTCCAGACCAGCACCCGCCGGCCGCGGGGCGACTCCCACCAAAACGGCCGCAGCCCGCCGCCCAACGGATAACCACCGTGATGCGCATTGATGTTGGTCGAAAGATAGCGGACGCCAGCCTCGGCAAAGTGATCGATGAACGCCCACGGCAGGCCGTTGATGTCGCAGGACATCGCGCACTCCAGCGGCACGCCGTGCTGCCCGGCGAACTCACGCGCGGGCAGCAGGGAGTCGCGCAGGTGCCCTTCGTCGAGTAGTTCGCTCAGGTGGAAGCGCAGAGCCGTCAGTTCGAGCCAGCCAGTCCGAAAGGCGTTGAGCAGGGCCTGCTTCTCCTTGACGCCGTCCGCGCGCAAATACTGTTCCAGCGCCCAGAAGCCCTCGCAGGTGAACTTGAACCGCGCGTCCGCGGGGCGCGAAGCCTGCGCGGGTGAGGTCGCCAGCGCGGCGGCCTGGGCGATGAAATCGCGATGGTAGCCCGCGATCACCTCCTGGCGGTCGGTGAAACCGATATCGATGTGCGAGTGCTGGATGACGAAGATCGTCCAGGGCCCGGCAGATGATTTGATCGGCATGAAAGGGTGGCGTTAAGACGGCCTCAGCCGCGGGCTTTGTCTAGCGCGAAAACCGCCGCGCGTTCCGCCGCCGAGAGCTCACGCCAAGTGCCTGGGGCGAGGTCGCCGAGCGAGAACCGCCCGAAGCCGGAATTGGAAGAGATCGACTTGGCGCGGAAGGGGCGGCTCCGGCCGTGATTCTTGCCTTCTCCGCGTCAAACTTCACCTGGTCCTCGACCGTCGCCCGGTTCAGGCTCACCAGGCTTTCCCGCGACTGCCGCGCCCACATCTGCTCGCGCGTCTCCGGAGAGGGTGGCGCGTTCAGGTCCGCCAAGGGCGCGGGCGGCGGGAAGACGTCGGTTTTGATCGCCAAACGCACAGACTAGAATGCGGGACACAAACGGAATGCACGATTTTTTAGCATCCCACCTATATCGTGTAAACATTTAATAACCAATTGGCTGTCCGACATGGATTCGAACCATGACTAGGCGAGTCAAAGTCGCCTGTGCTACCATTACACCATCAGGCAGTGATGGAGCGCCAAACAGTGCGCCCGCCCCGGGACGGTCAAGGTCGGAAACTCGGCCGCCGGGCGCGACCAACGTTAGGGGCTGACCCTTCATTCTTCCCGCCCCAAACCCCAAAGCCTGACCTCGTATCGGCACCCTCCGGTTGACGTGAAAGTCCGCACCCAACTCCGTCATGGTGAAGCGGCCAGTGGCCGCCAGACTGACAAATCGAATGATCTCTCCCATGGGGGTTACAGTGTTCCAAGGCATGGCCTGAAAGTGTAACCCATGTCCTGAGACAATCTGTTACCTGTGTCCCCGGATCATACCGGTGCCAGGTTTCAGGCTAGCGGGCGCACCACGGACTGACTGCGGAGATAGTCCCAGAACGTGTCCGGCCCCAGGACGCCGCCGCCGCATCCACTGAGATTGCAGCCGCCGTAGGGAATGCCATACGCAAAAAGATTGTGGGCATTGATCCAGCTGTTGCCCGCGACCAGTTTTTCCGCCACGCGGTTCGCGCGCTCGAGGTTATTGCTCCAGACGCTATTGGCGAGGCCGTAGGTGGAACTGTTGACCAAGTCGACCACCTTGTCCTCGTCGCTGAACGTCATCACGTAGGCCACCGGCCCGAAGATTTCCTCGCGCGCGCAGATGTTGCCGGGTTTGCCGGTGAGCAGCGCCGGCTTGACGTAATAGCCCTGCTCATGGCCCTTGACCTCCGCGGGGCCGCCGGGCAGCAGGAGCTTCGCGCCTTCCTTCACCCCCTTCGCTATATAGCCCAGCACCCGCGCCCGCTGCTTTTCACTGACCACGGGGCCGATATTCGTGTCCGGACTGGCGCCATAGCCGATCTTCATCGCGCTGAGTGTGGCGATGGCTTTCCTCTGGAACTCGTCGCGGATTTTCTCGTGGACCAGCCAGCGGGTGGCCGTGCAGCACACCTGCCCGGCGTTGAGCGTGACGGCGGCGGCGAGCGACTGGGCCACCGCCTCCACGTTCACGTCGTCAAACACTACCGCCGCGCCTTTGCCGCCCAGTTCCAGCTTCGCCGGCACCAGGTTCCGGCCACAGGCTTCCGCGATGAGGCGGCCGACCTCGGGCGAGCCGGTGAACGACATGCGCTTCAGCCCCGGGTGGCGGCTGAGGGCCGCGCCGGCCGTCTCACCCAGGCCGGTGACGACATTGACGACACCGGCCGGCACGCCGGCTTCCTCCGCCAGGCGGGCAAAATAAAGGGTCGAGAGTGGTGTGTCCTCGGCGGGCTTGATGACCACGGTATTGCCGGCCGCGAGCGCCGGGGCGACACCCCAGCCCACGAGCAAAAAGGGAAAATTCCAGGGAAAGATGAACCCGCACACGCCGTAAGGGGCGCGAAAGGTGTGCGCATCAAAGCCCGGCACCGCGATCGGCTCGCGCCGGCGCGTGTGCACCGAGAGGTCGGCGTAATAGCGAAAGGCCTGGGCGGCGAACGGCACGTCGAAGCCCAAGGCCTGGCCGTAGGGCTTGCCGACATCGAGCGACTCGATCTGCGCAATAATCTCCTGACGCTTGACGATCAGGTCGGCGAGCCGGTGGAGGATCACCGCCCGGTCATTCGCCGGCAGCGTCGCCCAGCCGCTCTGGCGGAACGCCTCGGCGCCCGCTTCGACCGCCCGGCCGACATCGATGTGATCACCGGCGGACACGCGGGCCAGCACGGTGCCGTTGCCGGGATCGCGCGTTTCGAACGTCTGGCGGCTCGCGGCTTCCACCCACCGGCCACCGATGGACATCTTGAGCGGCTGGGCGGAGAGGAACTCGGTTACTTCGGAGTGGAAGGTCTTCATGGCGATTTCAGCGTTGAGGGTGAACGGGTGACGGAGACGCGAGGTTCGGGCCGGGGTCGGGGTTAGTCTGGGAGGTGGGTTAATATGGCGGGAAGATGCGGGGTTGGCAATCCCTCGCGGAGGGAGGCCGTGGCCCGGCCCGGGTCCGCAGCCAAACGTCGGCCGCATGATGCGCTCGCCCGGTTCGGTCTTGAGGAGAGCCAAAAAAAGGGTCATGTTGTTCCACGTTACCATCGATGTGCTGCTGACGCGAAAGTTACGAGCGAGCGGATAGGAGGAACGGGGACACCGAGCGATTGTGCGCAACTGGCAAGATCCGCCAGATTAAGGTAACAAGGAACAACATGACCCCTATTTTTGGGGACCTCCGCTGATTCGCCACCGCTCCCGATCCCCTGCCCTGCACCATGGGTGAGATTGCCAGAAGGCCAACTGCTCCGCCGATCAAGTCTTCAGCGAGGCCATGTCGATCACGAAGCGGTATTTCACGTCGCTCTTGAGCATGCGTTCGTAGGCTTCGTTGATCTGGTCCATGCGGATCATCTCGACGTCGCTCGTGATGTTATGCTTCCCGCAGAAATCCAGCATCTCCTGCGTCTCGGGCAGCCCGCCAACCAGCGAGCCGGAGAAGGAGCGACGGCGGAAGATCAGGGGAAACGGCGCCACGGGCAACGGCTTCCCGGGCGCACCGAGCAGCACCAGGTTGGCGTCGCGTTTCAACAGGTTGAAGTAGGCGTTGATGTCGTGCGTCGCGGCCACGGTATCCAGAATGAAGTCAAAGCTGTTCGCATGGGCCGCCATCTGGGCCTCGTCCTTGGAGAAAACCACCTCGTGGGCGCCGAGACGCAGGGCGTCGGCGGCTTTGCCCGGCGAGGTCGTGAAGAGCACGACGTGCGCACCGAAGGCGCGGGCGAACTTGACGCCCATGTGGCCGAGGCCGCCCAGGCCGACGATGCCGACCTTCTGCCCGGGGCCGACTTTCCAGTGGCGCAGCGGGGAATAGGTCGTGATGCCCGCGCACAGGAGCGGCGCAGCGGCGGAGGGGCTGAGGTTGGCCGGCATGCGCAGCACGAAATCTTCCGTCACGACGATGCCCGCGGAGTAGCCGCCGACCGTCGGGGCGTTGAGGTGCTTGTCCGTGCTGCCGTAGGTCATCACCATCTCGGGGCAATACTGTTCGAGACCGATGCGGCAGTCCGGGCAGGTGCGGCAGGAATCGACAAAGCAGCCCACGCCGACGAGGTCGCCGACCTTGAACTTCCTCACGCCGCTGCCGATGGCCGTCACGCGGCCCACGATCTCATGGCCCGGCACCGCCGGATACTGGGTGAAATGCCACTCGTTGCGCGCGAAGTGGAGGTCGGAGTGGCAGACGCCACAGTAGAGGATGTCGATCTGGACGTCGCTGGCGGTGGGCTCGCGGCGCGAGATGGTCGTGGCCGCCAGCGGCGAGGTCGCGCTGGTAGCGGAATAGGCTTTGCAGGAATAGGGCATGGGGGTGAGGAGTGAAAGGGAGAGGGAAAGGGAATGAGGGAGTGAGGGTGGAAGGCAATGGGTCAGGGAATCTTTCTCTTTCTCGTAATCGTTCTCTTTCTCTGGTGGATCGGAACCCTAAGCGAGTTTCGTGCCTCGGGAATAGAAATGATCGGATTCTGCTCCGTGTTACTCCGTGCAATCCGTGGTCAAAAATCCGAGGTATTCCATTCGCGTTTATTCGCGTCATGTCTGATGTCGCTTTGCTCGGTACGCGGGGAACTGAATTGGCTGGCTCAGCGGCCGACCAGTTTCTGCAGGTGGGCCGGGTAGCGGGCGCCGTGAATCGTGATCTGGTCGGAGGCAGTGTTGATTTCGCGGAGGTCGGCCGGGGTGAGTTCGAGGGACGCGCCGCCGTTGTTCTCGATCAGGCGGTGCAGCTTCGTGGTGCCCGGGATCGGCACGATCCACGGTTTCTGGGAGAGGAGCCAGGCCAGCGCGACCTGGGCGGGGGTCGCCTTCAGCCGCGCGGCGATGGAGTTCAGCAGATCGACCACGGCCTGGTTCGCCTTCCGGGCTTCCGGCGTGAAGCGGGGCACGACGTTCCGGAAATCCGCGGCGTCGAACTTCGTGTTCTCGTCGATCTTGCCCGTGAGGAACCCCTTGCCGAGCGGGCTGAAGGGCACGAAGCCGATCCCGAGTTCCTCGAGCAGCGGCAAGATCTCCTTCTCCGGCTCCCGCCAAAACAACGAGTATTCGCTTTGCAGGGCGGTGACCGGCTGGACGGCGTGAGCGCGCCGGATGGTTTTCGCGCCGGCCTCCGACAAGCCGAAATGCTTCACCTTGCCGGCCGCGATCAGCTCCTTCACCGCCCCGGCTACGTCCTCGATCGGCACGTCGGCATCCACGCGGTGCTGGTAGAGCAGGTCGATGACATCGGTCTTGAGCCGCTTCAGCGAGGCCTCCACGACCTCCTTGATGTGCGCGGGCCGGCTGTCCAGGCCCTCCAGGCGCTCCCCGTTGGGCCCGATCCTGAATCCAAACTTCGTGGCGATCTTCACCTGCTTGCGGAACGGGGCGAGGGCCTCGCCCACGAGTTCCTCGTTCTTCCACGGTCCATAGATTTCCGCGGTGTCAAAGAAGGTGATGCCGCTTTCGACGGCGGCGCGGATTACCGCGATCATCGCCGACTTTTCGCCCGCCGGGCCGTAACCCGAGCTCATGCCCATGCAGCCGAGCCCGACGGCCGAGACTTCGAGGTTACTTTTGCCGAGTTTTCGTTTTTGCATGGGAGGTCCTTTCGTTGGGAGAGACAATGGGTTCAGGTCTTAAACTTTGACAAGGCTCCCAGGCGTTTGGCCCGGCGTTGACCGTGAGTCGATTACGCCCCCTGATTCGACTCAGTTCCCCCGATCCCCTGCCCCGCCCCATGGATGAATCTGCCAAGAGCCCCGTTGTTTCGAAGACGATGCCGTCGCGGAATGAATTCGACGAGGACAGCTACCTGCAGCTCAACCCCGACGTGGCGGCCGCGATTCGCGCCGGGGACGTCGGGTCGGCCTGGCAGCATTATTCGTCGGACGGTTTTGCGGAGGGCCGGCCGTGGATCCCGAAGGCCAACCCCTTGATCGCGGTCGCGCGGGAAATTGCCGCCGGCGATGAAATGTACCGGGGCGATGAGGCCCATTATTTCGATGTGGGGGAATCGGCCCTGCATTGCATCGAAAGCGCCCGCATGGCGGCGCGCCGGCAAAAAGCCACCATCAACCGGATCCTCGACCTGCCCTGCGGCCATGGCCGGGTGATGCGCTTTCTCCGGCAGGCCTTCCCCACCGCCCGCCTGACCGCCTGCGACTTGGATCAAAAGGGCGTGGAGTTTTGCGCGCGAAGCTTCGATGCCATCCCGGTCCTGTCGCGCGTGGAGGTCGCGGACATTCCACTGGAGGGACCCTATGACCTGATCTGGTGCGGCTCGCTGCTGACGCATCTGCCCCAGGAAAAATGGACGTCGTTCCTTCGCCTGTTTCAGCGGTTGCTGCTCCCCGGCGGAATCCTAGTCTTCACCACGCATGGGCGGCGTTGCGAAACCGAACTCGCCACCGGAAAAAACCGGTGCGGGCTCGACGACCATCAGATCGCAAAGCTGCTCGGCGATTACCGGCGGGCGGGATTCGGTTATGTGGATTACGCGGACCAGCCGGGCTACGGATTCAGCCTGGCGCTGCCCTCCTTTGTCCTGGCCAACTTCGTGCAGCATCCCGAGTGGCAGCTACTCGGCTATCACGAATCAGGCTGGGACCAGCGCCAGGATGCGATCGGCCTGCAAAGGCCGTGAACGCGAACCCGAGTCTGGGGCCATCCGCCCCGGCTTTGACGCCGCAGCGGCGCTACGATTTCTTGACCCGGGATGACAAAGGGAGATGACAAAGATGACATACCTTGACTATTGACAAAGCTCGGAGGCGCCCGGCCCGGCGTTGACCGTGGGGTCGATTACTCCCCTGATTTGGATCCGTTCACGATCCCCTGCCCTACACCATGGAAGAGCCGGCCAAAAGCCCCGTTGTTTCGAAGACGATGCCGTCACGGAACGAATTCGACGAGGACAGCTACGTGCAGCTTCATCCGGACGTGGCGGTGGGAGCACTGTTTGGCGCTCCATCATTGCGCGAGGACGCGGTCTGCGCCAATCCTACCCCCGACAGCCAGCCATGATCAGCGATCACTTTCTGGAGCTAGGCCTGACGGGGTTGGGCCGTTGTGCCTCGGCCCCTTGGGAAACGCACTTTCCCGCCGCCGTGCTCGCCGGCTATTACTTCGCGGCTGAGAACCGCCTGCCGCGGGAGACGGAGCGGAAATTGGCGGCTCAACTTGAGCGGCTGGTCGCGGCGAAGGGCGAGCTGTTCTCCCCGTCGGCGCGGGCGGGCACCCTCAGCGATTCCGCCGCGCCGGTGGTGGAGGCCCTGGCGGTGAGCATCGATAAATTTTCGGAGCTGGGCCACAACGCCATCTTCGCCGCCTATGCCTTGCGGGCGCTGACGGATCTCGGCGGCGCCAGGCGCGAGCGGACGGTCTTGGATATCGCGTCGGTGATCCGCCAGTTCGACCTCACGCCGGCGCGGTATTGGCTGCGCCTCGGCAAGGGACACGACCCCCGGAAATTTTCCCTGCCGTCCCGCACCGTATTCACCGATGCGGCGACCGACGCCGACGTGGCCCGCATCATTCTGGGCGAACTGCCAAAGTTTCGGAATGTGTACACGCAGATGGGCAGCAAATCTCATATCGGCCACCTGCTCACCCAGTCCCATGCCTTGCTGACGCTCCGCCAGCTCGGCTGGACCAGCCTGGCCAATCGCGGCTTCTACTCGCTCGAATGCCGCTTCGTGCTGCTGAAAGACAGCCAGGAGCATACGTCGTCGCCGCGAAGTTTCTACCGGCTGGCCACCCGCAGCGCGACGCTGCCCGTCGACGCCGCCTTTTGGGACCAGGACTTTACCCCGTGCGAATGGGACGAGGGCCACACGTTCAAATACACATTCAGCTTCTATGAGTTGTTGAAGCTCGTGCCCAAGAACGAGGCGGGAGAAGCGGCGACCGAAAAATTTTGCCATTTGATCACGCCCAACGAGCGCTCCACCGCGACCTAGGTCTCGTTCGGACCCACTTCTTCATTTGACAGTCTAGGGGTATGGCCCTCTACTTACAGTGCCAGCGAAACGCTGGCTCTACTCATGGCAAAAGAAAAAACTGATCTCGTTTACGGCACATTGGACATGCTGATTTTGAAGGCGCTGCAGCACGAGCCCATGCACGGCTTGGGCATCGCCAATCGCATTCAACAGATGTCCGACGCGGTGCTCCGCGTGGAGCAGGGCTCGCTTTATCCCGCCCTCTATCGCCTCGAAGCCCAAGGCTGGATCGGCGCGGAATGGGGCGTATCGGAAAACAATCGCAAGGCGCGTTTCTACAAGCTGACCGCGACCGGGCGTAAGCAACTGACCGCCGAAACGGACCACTGGGCCCGTCTCACCGCCGCCATCAATCTGGTGCTCGCCAAGGCGTGAGTTCCCCACCCCGCCAGTCACATTGCGCTGGCATGAACACCGCTGAGAAAGCTCCTGAAGCCGGGAGACAGGCGTCGCTCTTGGGAATCGCATCCCCGCTTTGGGGTTGCAGAGCCCAAGTCCAAGTAGCCGCGCCGATGGGCCTCCGGAACATGGGCAGGAATGCCCATGCCACACGTGACCGCCTCAGGACGTGGCACGGGCATTCTTGCCCGTGAGTCCAGGTTCGGATGTCCGCTCACCCCTGCACGAAATCGAGATCGAGCGGCGCGAACACGCGGCGACCGCTGCGCGCGACGAGGGTCACGCCACCCTTGGCGGGGACGATGCTTTTCACCGCGTCAAAATCGCGCGGGATCGCCGCCAGCGCCAGGATGTGCGCGACGCGCAACGGCCGGTCGGGCCGCAGCATCAACGCGGTCGGCGCGCCCGCGCGGGTGAGTTGGTTGGGTTTCGCGGATTCCGCGAGCCCGAGGTGGAAATACGACGTCACCTCCTCCACGCCGACGACATTGACGTGGCGGCCGTTCCACGGCGGGTAATGCCGTCCGCCGTTGGAAAACCACAGCACGGTCTGGCGCAGGACCCGCGGATTCTTGAGGACGAAAAACACATAACCCTCCCCGGACAACGTCACCGCGCTCCACGCAAACGGCAGCCGCGCATCGCTGATGAGCTCCACCAATTCCTCATAGCCGCGGCGGGCGGGATAGCGGGTCAAATCAATCGTCCCACCCGCGGTGGCCGGCACGCGCTGGAGCGAGGAAAACTCCGCGCCGAGTTTCAGCAGCGAATAGCCCTTGGCCTCCGGACGCTCCCACGCGGTCGGCACCACGAAGCCACGCTTGAAGGCGCTGGTGGAAATACAGCCGGCGCCCGGTTGGTCCGGGAAGAGCAGCATCGGATGCGTGCCGATCGGCATCGGCCCCGAAAATCCGCTGAGAACGTGCTCACAGTAGACCGCCGTGTGTCCGTCGCGGAGGATCAGGCGCTTGTCCACGCGGCCGCGGCGGGTGCGGGTCCGTATCGACGTGTGCAGCGTCGTCGTGCCGGCGGCGCGGTCCAGCGATTCAAATTTCCAGACGCGGTTGGCGGTCTCCCCATGGGCCGGATGGCGTTCGCCGCGGAAAGGTGTCGCATTGCCGCCAAACGGAACGCAGAAGAAATCGCCGCGCGCGATCCGCAACATGGTGGGGATCGCGGGCAGTTGCTCGTTCGCCCAGGGCGTGATGGAAAACGGCTGGACGGAACGCCGGCCGAGCTTGAACACCACCGGCGCGAGCTGGCCGCCCGTGCGGGTGAGGAAGGCCCGCACGCGATTGCTCGCGAAACTCCAGCCGGGCTGGCCGGCGACGGTCTTCAGCGCTGGACGCGAGGCCGGCATCAGAGACGCGTCAGGATCTGGCCGACGCCCTCGCTGGGCCGGGCGATGACGTAAGCGGAGACCAGCTTGCCGACGGCCTCGGCGGCCGCGCGGCCGGCCTCCACGGCGGCGGTCACGGCGGCGACCTCACCCTCGAAAATCACGGTGACATAGCCGCCCCCGAGTTTTTCCTTGGCGATGACCCGCACGTTGGCCGCCTTGCAGGCGGCATCGGTGGCGGCGGTGACGGCGGTGAAGCCCTGGGTTTCGAGCAGGCCGAGCGCGTCGGGGACTTTGGATTTTTCGGTCATGGAGAGATTCCTTGGTTTGGGGATGAAGACGACTTCCTGTTCAAGCAGCGACTGATATTCGGGCGGGCTCTCGATCACGCGCCAGGTGCCGGCCTCGGGCGCATCGAGGACCTTCGCCGTCAGCGCCACCTTCATTTCCTGCGTGATGGCCCGCGCGCTTTCCATCGCGATCCGCAGCGAGTCGGAATCGCCCGTGAGCTTGAGCAGCAGTCCGTAATAGTCGTTGAGCTCCGCCTGCAGCACGTGTACGGCGGCCGCCTTCTCTATGCGATCGAGCACGACCAGCGCGGCTCCGAGCGAGTAAATCTCGAGAAGCGCGACGGCCGGGGGTCTGAGGGTCACGGTCGGCATGCGGCATGTTCAGAGCTTCGCCGCGGTCCGGCGGAGGAGGTCGCGGAGCTGGAGCGTCTCCGAGATGGTGTCGCTCTCGTTGCAGTGCTCCCAGTCGATCCAGATGTATTCCACGCCAATCCAGCGGCGGTAGCCGGCCTGCTTCATCACCGCGAGCATCCGCGGAAAATCGATGGTGTTCTGCTGCAGGTTGCACTGGAGCCGGCCGCAGCATGCCCCGCGCATGTGGACGTGGCTCGCATGCGGCACGAGGCGCTCAATATTGCGGTCGGAAATGCCCGCGCGGGTAAAATGCGTGTAGTCGAGTGTCAGCGTCAGCCCCGGCACCCGCTGCACCAGATCGGCGGTTTCCTCGGGCGTCGTGGCGATGGAGCCCACATGCGCCTCGATGCCGAAGACCAGGCCGGCCGCCCGGCTCTCTTCCACGCGCCAGCCGAGCTCGTCCACCGAGCGCGCCAGCGAGGCGGCCCGACCTTCCTCGGCGAAGACCACGCCCGGCAGCGTCGTGACATGATCGCAGCCGACGGCGTCAGCGTACTCCAGCGTGCGCAGGAACCAGTCGCGCGCCTTCCGGCGCCGGCGCGCATCGGGCTGGTTGATGGCGAAGGGCGTAAAGTCCGGCCGCATCTGCAGAAACACGTCCGCCGCGATGAGCCCGCGGTCGCCGAGGGCGCGCTTGAGGCGGCGCGCGCTCGCGCGGAGGTGCTTGAACTCCTTCGACGGCCAGAGGTGCGAGCGCTGCTCGAAGAGGCCGATGTCCACGCCCTGGAAGCCGAGATTGGCGATGAGATCCAGCGCGTGCGGATGGCTCAGCAGCGGAAAGGTGAAGTCGGCACAGGCGAATTTTGCTTTCATGGGGTTGGAGGTAGGGCGGGTCTCTGACCCGCCATTTGGGTCGCGAAAGGCAGGTCGCAGACCTGCCCTACACAGAAGCCTGTCATGCTGATCCCGCCCCAGCGGGAGAAACATCCAGTGGGATTTCGTCGCGGGCTTCGATGATATCGAATTGAATTCTTCACTTCGTTCAGAATGACAAAAAGGTTTTAGACGTTCTCCTGGAACAGGGTCGGGCCGGTGCAGTGCCACTCGGCGGCGGTGAGGTAGCCGCAGTCAATCGTCAGCGACGTGCCGGTCACGCCGGCGGAATCCTCGCAGCTGAAATAGAGGATCGATTTCGCCACATCGAGCGGGGTGAGCGGGACGCCCATCGGCACGCGCTGCAGGCGCTCGGCGAGCGCCGCCTGCGGGGCGGGGCGGACGTTGAGATGCTCCCAGAGCATGGGCGTGTCGGTGATGCCCGGGCACACGCAGTTGCACCGGACCCCATGCGCCGCGTAGTCGAGCGCGATCGAGCGCGTAAGCCCGAGGACCGCGTGCTTGGTCGTGGTATAGACGGGCGTGCGGGCCTGGCCGACAAAGCTGCTGATCGAGCCCACATTCACGACGTAGCCGCGCCGCGCAGCGCGCAGCAGGGGGAACGCATGCTTGAAGGCGAAAAACATGGACTTCACGTTCACGCCCATCACCCGGTCCCATTGCGCCTCGGTGTATTCGTGCAGGTCGCCGATCTCCACCATGCCGGCGTTGTTGACCAAAATATCGAGCCGGCCAAAGCACTTCGCCGTCGCGGCGATCGAGCGTTTCACGTCGCTCTCCTGGCTCACGTCGCACTCCAGCGCGACCGCGGCCCCGGGCGTGGCGCGATTGACGCGCTCGGCGATGGCCTGGCCGAGTCTGAGCCGGCGGCCCACGATCGCCACCCTGGCGCCCTCGCGGGCAAACAGTTCCGCGGTGGCCTCGCCGATGCCGGACGTGGCGCCGCTGATCCACGCGACGCGGCCCGCCAGCCGGCCGGTCCCCTGTTGCTTGGGTTTTTTCGTGCTCATGTTCCGAAATCGCCGGTTCGAGGTAGGGCGCGACCGCTGGGCGGGCCATTCGTGTGTCCGCGCCTCGTCTTCGGCGGGCCCAGCGGTCCCGCCCTACCCCCAATCATTTGGCTCAGAGCTGGCATATGCGTTTCCATTTCTCCTGGAACGACGGCTTGGCGAAAACGTCAGGATTCACCACGCCGCGCGGTTTCCGGCCGAGCGTGAGGTCGATCATGCCCTGGCAGGCCGTGCGGCCGATGTCGCGGAACAGCTCATGGGTCCACGCGATGCAGTGCGGCGCAAGCAGGACGTTGTCCAGGCCGGCAAAACGCGACGGCGTGGTGACCGGCTCCTGGGCAAAGCAATCCAGCGCGGCGCCCGCCAGCCGTCCCGATTTGAGTGCGGCGTAGAGCGCATCCTCGTCGACCAGCCCGCCGCGCGCGGTGTTCAGCAGATACGCGTCGGGCCGCATGAGCGCGAGTTGCGCCGCGCCAACCAGCCCGCGGGTCTGCTCGGTCAGCGGACAATGAATCGACACAAAATCCGACTCCTGCAGCAGTTCCTCGAGGCTCACGCGGCGCGCGCCGGCACGGGCGGCGCCGGCATCGTCAATGAACGGATCAAACGCCAGCGGCGGTTTCATGCCCCAGTTTTCCAACAGCTTGATCACCTGCCGGGCGATGCCGCCGAGGCCGATGACCCCGAGCCGGCGGTCGCGCAATTCGCTCCCCATGAAGCGCGAGCGGGCATCCCACTCGCCCGTGCGCACCAAGCGGTCCTTCGTGCGCATGTGATGGGTCAGCGCAATCATCCAGCCCACGGTCGCCTCGGCCACCGGCCGGTCCACCGCGCCGCTCGTGATGAAAACCGCCACGTCCGCCGCCGTGCAGGCGGGCACGTCGACCGAGTCGTAGCCGACGCCGAAACGGCCAACCGCAATCAAATCCTTCGCGCGCGAGACCGACTGCGCCGTCACCTTGGGCGTCAGCACGATCACACCATTGGCTCCGGCCAGCTGCTCGGGCGCGATCTCCGGGCTATGCGACGCGAACGCCGCCTGCCGGATGTGCGGCGCCGCCAACAGCGCGGACAGCCCGATGTCCTGATACTTCGGCTTGCCGGCGGCATCGAAGAAGTCGGCGGTGAGCTTGAGGTTGAAGGGCGCGGGCATGGGAAATCGGCAAACGCTCAGGCGCTCCACGCCACGCCGGGGTCGACCGCGCAGCTCTCGTCCACCACGAGGCGCTCCGGCAGCGGGCCGGCATAAAACCAGATCATCGCCATCGGGCCGCCAGTCTCGTTGATGAAATAGTGCACGCGGCCGCGCGGCTGCAGTGCGGTGGCGAAATTGTCCAGCGTGTGGCGCCGGCCCTCGACCACGCAGGTGGCGGAACCGTCCACGATGCAGATCGACTCGTCGAAGTCGTGCAGGTGCGCCGGCAGCCGGCCGCCCGGCTGGAAAATCCCGTAGCCGCCGCTCAGCTCGATCGCGGGCACCAGCGCGGAATTGCAGTAGTCGACAAACCCCGTGTTCTCCCCCGGCGAGTAGCGCTCCGCTTTTTTCGCGTAGGTCACGCGCTCGGCGCCGGTCCGCGTGGCGGTGACCTCCGGCATCGTGCGCTTCGGGAAGAACGTCTTCACGAGCTCGCGGTCCGGCGCGGCCGAGGCCAGGGCGACGTGAAACAACGCCGGGGCCGAGCGGGAAAGGTTGGCCACGCGATGCGCGATCCCGCGCGGGATGGTCACATTGTCGAGCGGCCCGACCTCGTAGCAGCGGCCCTCCACCTCGACGAGCGCGCGGCCCTGCAGGAGCGTGATGGACTCGCCAAAGGTGTGGCGGTGGCACGGCAGCACCGCGCCCGGCGCAAAGGTGACGAGGGCCGTGGTCAGGTTGCGCGCCTGGTTGTGCGCGCCGACCTGGCAGTCGAATGTGATGCCGGGCGCCACCTCGAGCTGCGGGCCGCTGCCACGGGCCACCATCACCTCGGGGCGGTCGGGCCGCATTTCCGGCGGGGCGCACCGCACCGGCTTTTCCGCGGCGAGGGCCGCGGCGTTGTTTTCCAGCGTGAGGCTCGCGTGGATCTGGCGGTCGCGTCCCTGCGAGGCGAGAGCCGTGTGCATGCTCCGCAGCAGCAGCCCGGCGTCGAGACCGATCCCAAGCGCGGCAAACCCCTGCTCGCGGCGCAGGGCGAGATTGGCGTTGTCCGTCGTGATGACGCCGCAGTGCTTGCCAGCCGCGCGGAGGGTCTCCTTGCACTTGAGGATCAGGTCCGCCACGCCGGGACCCTCCCACTGGCCGGGAAAGCCCGCGGTCGAGGAAAGATCGGCCGGTCCGAAGAAATAGAGATCCACGCCCTTCACGCGCGCGAGTTCGCCGATGTTCTTCACGGCGCGCACCGTTTCAATGATGGGGATGACCATGACATTCTCGTCCGCCTCGCCCGTGTGCTCGATGAAGCACTGGCCCCAGCACGTGGCGCGCTCGGCACCAATGCCGCGGATGCCGCGCGGCGGATAGGTCGCCGCGGCCACCGCCGCCTGCAGCTGCAGCGCCGTCTCGATCCAGGGAATGATCACCCCGTCGGCGCCGATATCGAGCGCCCGCTTGATCAGCGCCGGCGAGTTCTCCGCCAGCCGCACGAACACCACGGTGTCGCTCCGCACCGCCGCGCGCACATGCTCGACGATTTCCTTCCAGTCCAAGTGACCGTGCTCGGCGTCAATCGTCACCCAGTCGAGTCCCAGCGCGACCGCCATCTCGCAGATGCTCGGCGACTCCAGCGTGATCCAGAGCCCGTAGACGGGCGTCTGTGCTTTCAACTTCGCGCGGAGGCGCTGGAGGGCGGGGACTTTCATGAAGGGCTGGGTGGCGGTGGCGTCAGCGAAAAGGGAGGCTCATCCACCTTTGAGGAACGGAGCCGTCCGGACAAGGACAGTCTGCGCCCCTGCCGGGGTATTTGTCGGGCTCCGTCGCGGCGCAACACTAGCTGGCGCAAGGACGATACGGCGCTGATCACCTGAGTGGCCCGCGAATGACGCAGATGCACGCGAATGTAGGGCGGGGTCGCTGAACCCCGCCTGTTTGGAAAGGTAGGGCGAATCCTCCGGATGAGCCGATGCTAAGACACGGCTCGTCGGGGACGACTCGCCCTACCTCGGAATACCGAGGCGAGTTTCGGCGACCCCGCCCTACAACATTCAAACGTGGACAAGGCCCCTCGCCCGCCCGTAAGCAGGAGACCGTGAGTCAGACCACGCCGACGACGCCCTGGAAACGCGCCAACACCGATTGGTTCATGAACTGCCGCTGGGGCATGTTCACGCACTACCTCGCGGACTCGGCCAGCAACCTGAAGCCGATCGAGCTGACGGCCGACGCCTGGAACCGGCGCGTTGACGCGTTCGACGTGGACGGACTCGCGAAGCAGCTGGCCCACGCCGGCGTGCCCTATTTTGTCATCACGCTTGGCCAGAACTCCGGATTTTATCTCTCGCCGAACAGCACCTACGACGCGATCACGGGCATCAAGCCCAGCAAGTGCTCGAAGCGAGACCTGATCGCCGACCTCGCGAAGGCGTTCAAGCCCTACGGCATCCGGCTGATGGTCTATCTCCCCGGCGGCGCGCCGGCGGCCGATGCGGTGGCCAAGGCCAAACTGGAGGAGCCCGTAAACGAGCGGCTCAGCACGATCCAGACACACTGGGAGGCCATCAGCCGCGAGTGGTCGCTGCGCTGGGGTCGCTCGGTGCACGGCTGGTGGATTGACGGTCCGTACAACGCGCCGGCTTACTCGCATCCCGACGCGCCGAACTACCGCAGCTTCGCCGAAGCGCTCAAGGCCGGCAATCCGGACTCGCTCGTTTCGTTCAACAACGGGCTGCGCACGCCGCTTTATTCCATGACGGAGTACGAGGATTTCACACCGGGCGAGATCGAGCGCGACATGACCGTGGCGGCGGGCAACACGCCGGATTATTCCCGGCTGGCGAACTACCCGCGCTTCCTCAACGGCGCGCAGCTGCACGTGCTCACGATCATGGGCGAGTGGTGGGGCAAGGGCCCGCTGCGTTTCCCCGACGAGCTCACCATCGGCTACACCAAATTCCTCAACAGCAAGGGCGGCGTGGTGTCATGGGACGCGCCGCTGACCCAAGCCGGCCTGATCGACGAGGAGTTCCGCCCGCAGATCGAAGCGCTCGGCCGGGCGGTCAAGCCGGCGGGAAAATAAATCCTTCGTTTTTGTTCCTCCATCATAGTCCGCCAGTTCGAGTTACCGTTACCATTACTAATGACGAAAAAAGGAAGATGAACGGTTTCGAAAAAGTCTACACCACGACCGATTACTATGATGGTCCTCGCGGTGGTATTGCAGACTTTGAAGGCCGGCCGCATGTTTACGCATCTGCATTTGACGACCTTCGTGATGGCTACACGGATACTTTCCTACTGATGCCGATCGACGATGAGCTTTTCCGGCTCGCGCTCGAAGATTGGAAAACTTGGTGCCGCTGGGAGGATGCGTTACATACGGGCCATACGACTCACGATACTCATCCAACACTGCCTGAAGATCGGCCCCGGCACGATGAATTGAAGAGGCAAATTGGCGATAGGCTGATCGCGAGGCCAGAGATGTCAGTCAGAGCTCGCGGCGAGTTCAGGTCTGGACGAGCTACTAAGTCACGAAGAGCTGGGTTGCATGATGTAGAAGTCCGATGGACCAAGTTATCGGCATAAAAAAGAGAGGGTAGATTGCTGTCCCTCACACGCATGGCCTCAGAAACGATTGTGATCGCCCGCGCTGAGCTGACGGCTGACGCCAGCCGCGCGCTCATCGGTGCGCTGAATGCCGAGCTCAGCGCGATGTACCCGGAACCGGGGGCAAATCACTTTGGCCTGAAGTCCACGCAGGTGTCCGGTCAGAGCGGCGTGTTTCTCATCGTCGCCCAAAACGGCATGCCCGTCGGCTGCGGCGCGGTGCGGCTCATTGATGCAGAGACCGGCGAACTCAAGCGAATGTATGTGTCGCCGGCGGTGCGCGGGAAGGGCCTGGGCCGGCGGCTCGTGGCTGCGCTCGAGGCGGAGGCTCGGGCGCTGGGGGCCAAGCGGCTCGTGCTCGAGACCGGCACCCGGCAGACCGCGGCGCTCGCGCTCTATCGGGCGGCCGGGTTTCAGCCGATTCCGCTCTACGGGGAATATCTGATCTCGCCCGAAACCAGCGTCTGCGTCGGCAAGGAGTTGTTGTAGGGCGGGGTTTATCCCCGACATCAGGGTTGATTGTCGGGCGTAAAGCCCGACCTACGGCGAGTGGGCTTGAACGCCTTGGGGTTTTGTAGGCTGCGAGCTTGCTCGCGCTTCCGATGAGCGCCTGCAAGCAGGCGGCCTACTTCGGAATGCCGAGGCGGGGTCGTCCTCCTTCGCGCAAGCCTACGACGCGACAAGGCCACCCCGCCCTACATGCAGCCCGCGCGTGCTCAAACTCTCCCGTTGACAGTCTAGGCGGGGGATTTCTCAATCCGCCCACCCTACGCTGCCGACAGGGTGTCCCTCCCCATGCACACCCTGCTCTACGAGTTCATGCTGTCGCTCCGGCGCCTCGGGCGCCGGCCAACGCAGTCGGGCATGATGCTCGCGACCTTCACCGTCTCGATCACGCTCTCGCTCGTCAGCTGGTCGCTGTATCACACGATGTTCCTGAAACAGCCGGACTACGACCCGGACGGCCGGATGGTCGTCATCGGCCTGACCAAGGACACGCCCGGTGCGCGGCATTCGGGGATCACACGCGACGACTTGGCCGCGTGGCAGGCGCGCCAGACGGTTTTCACCGAGCTCGCCGGATTTTCGATCTACCGCTCGACCTTCGTCGCGACCAAGGATTCCTCGCAGCGTCATCTCGGCGCCCTCATGTCGAGCCAGGCCCTCCGGATGGTCGGCGCACAGCCACTGCTGGGCCGGTTGTTCACGGCCGACGAGGACAAACTCAAGTGCGCTCCCGTGATCATCTTGAGCCAGCGCGTCTGGGAAGACCGCTTCGCCGCCGACCCGCACATCATCGGCCAGATGGTCAAGGTGGACGGCTACGCCGCGGCCATCGTCGGCGTGATGCCCAACTCGTTTCGTTTTCCCAACAACCAGGACGTCTGGCTGCCGCTCGGCTTCGACAACTGGTACCATGACGATGACACCGATAACAACACGCTCAATGGCCTGGGCCGGCTCAAACCCGGCGCGACGCTGGACCAGGCGCGGAAGGAATTTCAGGCGATCCTGGTGAGTCGCGGCAGCGGCACCGTCGCCGCGCGGTACAACATGCGCGCGGATCTCACGCCCATCCGGAATTATTTCCTGTTCCCCTACATGCAGCAGAGCGCGCTCGTGTTGCTCGCGCTCTCGATCGTGTTCGTCCTCGTGAGCTGCGCCAACGTCGCGAATCTCGTGATGATTGATTTCTTCGGCCGCACGGCGGAGCTCGCGGCCATGCTCTCGCTCGGCCTGCCGCGCGCCGCCTCGATTCGCTCGCTGCTGTTTCAGATCGGCATCCTCGTCACCCTCGCGGCCGGCATGGCCCTGGCCGTCCTGACCGTCGCCGCGCCGCTGGTGCACCAGTCGTTCGTGCTGATGCTGACGCCCTACTGGCTGCATTTTGAGTTTGCCTGGCATCATGCCGCGATTGCGGTGGGCCTCGCGGTCCTGTCCGCCGGCGTGGCGGTGATCACGCCGACCATCTACCTGCTGCTCGTCAGCCCCGAATGCATCATCCGCGACGCCGTCGGCTCCAGCCGCGGCACCGGTCGCGGCTCGTGGCGGAAATTGCTGCTCGTCGGCCAGCTCGCGCTGCTCACCGTCCTCGGCGTCGCCGCGGGCCTGCTGATGCAGTCCAACTACCAGCTCCGCGAGGAAAAGTGGGGCTACGACGCCTCGAAGGTTTTCCTCGGCAAGCTGGACATGCCGCAGGTCTCCTTCCCCGACCAGACCGTGCGGCTCGGGATCTTCCGGAAGATCATCGCCGAGATCTCCCGGCTCCCCGGCGTCGCGGGCGTTTGCGTCATGTTCAATCCGCCCGGCTACAGCCAGCCCGCCAACGCGCGCTATGCACTCAACCCCGACCTGCTGGCCAATGGCCACGAAAACGGCCAGGCCTATGTCACCGAGTCCACCGAGGGCATATTCAACGCAATCGGCGTGCCCTTCGTCGCCGGCTCCACTTTCCCGCCCAACGTCAAGGAGACGGACGCGCTCGAAATCGTCATCAACGCCGGGCTCGCGAACCGCCTCTGGCCCCGGCAGGATCCCCTGGGCAAGACGCTCTTCATCCGCTTTCCGTGGATGGAACCCAAGGAGCCGACCGTGCAGGCCAGGATCCGCGGCGTCGTGCGCGATTTCCAGGCGAGCGGCCCGCAGTCGACCAACAACGACCTGATCGCCATGCCCTTCGTCGGCTGGACACCCTCCACGCTGTTTCTGGTGGTCCGCGGCGAGCACACGCTGCCCGTGACGAAGGAACTCAACGACGCCGTGTGGCGGACCGACCCGCGCGTCGTCCCGTATTTTCCCGACTCGATCAAGCACCAGGTGGACATGGTCCTCGGCTTCGTGCGGCTGACCACGAGCCTGACCACGATCTTCGCGCTCGCGGCCGTGCTCCTCTGCGGCATCGGCGTGTACAGCATCACGGTCGCCCAAATCATGCAACGCAACCGCAAGTTCGGCATCCGCCTCGCGCTTGGCATCGAGGCCGACCGGCTCTGGCGCCGCTTTGTGCGCGGACACCTCATCACCGCCGCCATCGGCGTGCTGCTCGGGGTCGTCATTGCCCTCGGCGTCATGCGGGCGCTCAAGTCCCTGCTGTTCGGCATCCAGGAACGCGACCCGGCCACCTACATCCTCGTGGCCTTCACCATCCTCATCGTCTCCGCGCTGGCCAGCATTCCCAGCCTCTTCCGGCTCCGCCGCATCAACCCCGCGGACTGCCTGCGGAGTTTGTGAGCGGCCGGGATTGAAAGTAGGCTGCGAGCTTGCTCGCGCTTCCGATGAGCGCCTGCAAGCAGGCGGCCTACGCCTGTCCCTAATACGCCCGATCGGACCCAGGAATGGCGGGGTCAGCAACCCCGCCCTACAACAGACCGCCCACCGACTCAGCGGTCGTCGATCTGCACGGAGAAAAACACCAGCGCGCCGGCGGCGGCCGCGGGCTCGGCGAGCCAGGTGAGTTCGCCCTGCTCGCCCGTCGGCGCGAGCGGCACCTGCACTTCCTGGATCTCGGCCGCGGGCTCCAGGCGCAGCGTGGCGATGCGGCGGCCGTCAAGCTGCAGCCGCAGCACACAGGGGGTCGCGCCGGTGTTCGCCACCCGGAGACGCACGCTCATCGCGGTGGCGGTGCGGCGGAAGTTGATCTTCACCGCCGACCCATCCATGCGGCGAACCGGCACGGAATGTCTATCGTGCCAGAGCATTTCGGACGGGCCAAAACCGGCCACCGGTTCCCAGCCGACGAACCGGGGCAGAGGCAAGGTGGCGGCGAGCGCGCGGGCGCGCGACTCCGGCAAATACAGGCCGTAAGGATCGGTCTCGCCGGCGGCCCGATAGCGCTCCTTGGTTCCCGCCGGCTGCAGATACAACGGCAGCGGCCGCCCGAATGACTCCAACAGCAGCACGCCGGCGGCGGGCGCGGCCAGCGCACCCGGCAGCTCACTCCAAAACATTGCCTCGGGTCCGTTTTCGGCGAGATAGCCCCGCATGATCGGATAGGCGTGGCTGTGCCGCGCCAGGATCTGAAGCGACTTCACCCCCGCGCTCCGGATCGCCCGCAGTGCGGTTTCGGCAAAGACCCGGTCCTGCGGATCCAGGCGAAAATAATCCTCCCACCGCGTCGTGCTGAAGATCGTCGGCGAGGACCAGAGCGGCCGGTCCCGCGTTTGCGCCGAGGGCAGCCAGCCCGCGACGCACAGCCCCGCCGCCAGAATCATCGCGCGCGGGCCAAGCCTCTCCGCCACCCGGGCTGTCAGGGCCGCCAGCACGAGAAACACCGGCAGATGCAGCCGCGCACCCCACGGCTGCCATTTCAGCAGCAGGCAAAACAAGACCGCGCCCCCGACCGCCATCAGCAGCGCCGCCATTTCCGGCCCGCGGCGCGGCCCGCGCACCAGCAGCCACGCGATCGCGCCGACCCCGAGCAGCCACTGCACGGGCGCGCCGGCTCGCGGTTCGGCGTCCGGAGCCCATAGCACATCGTAGCGCACGATCCACAGCGTCGTCCGCCGGTCGTTCACGTCCTGTCCCAGCCATGCATGGATCCGCGCGACCGCGGCGGCGAGGCGGGCATTCAAGGCAGGCGAGGGCGTGGCGAGGTGGAGCGTGGAGTTGCGGAGCAGATTCGAGGCGGTGCTGCGCCAAGATCGCGTTTCGGTGGCCTGCGCGCCGCCATCTTCGCCGCGCTGGATGCCCAGCGGCGTGCCATACCACTGCTGGTTGCGCCAAAGATACGGTCCGGTTAAAAGCAGCGCGACCACGACCAGCAGTACCGCGCCGCGCGGGTTGCGCCACGCCACTTTCACGGCCACCAGCGCGATCGGCGGCCCAAACAGGAACGCCGTGCTCTTCGTCGCGATTGCCAGCCCGAGCGCGGCGCCGGCGGCAAGCCAGGTTCCGGTCTTGCGCCCATCCTCGCGGACCAAGCGCAGCGTGACCCCCGCAAAAACTCCCAGCCAGACCGCGACCATGAGGTCGTTCTTGGCGCTGCTGGCCTCGTGATACGCCATCGGGAGCGTGCCGAAGATGACCGCGGCCAGCCACTGCCCCCGCGATCCGCCGCCGAACTCGCGCACGAGCAAACTCGCGACGATCATCCCCAGCCCGTAGCTCAGCCACTGCGGCACGTTGGCCCACCCGTCCCCCCCCGCCAGCACCATCGCGTGCACCTGGATCATCTCGGCCAGCGGCGGCATCATCAGCGCGCGATCGTCGTCGGTCAGAAAATGCGCCACGCCGCCCTGTTGCAGCCAATACAGCTGCCGCGGCAGATGATAATCCAGGACATCGGGCGTGTTGGGCGACGAAAAGGCCGCGGCCACCAGCGCGAGCCCGAGCAGCACGCCCAAGACGACGGCCAGTGCCCGCATAAAGGGCGAGCCCAGCACCGGCCACACAATCGTCCCGGCGCGAGGCCAGGCCCGGACCGCCAGCGCAGCGAGCGCCGCGTTCGCCGTCAGCCAGAGGACCAGCACCGGCCAGAATCGAAGCTCATGGCAGGCACCGAGCAGCTCGGTCGCGATGGAGATGCCACCGGCCCACGCCAGCGACGCCCAAACCCACGCCACCCGCCAATCACGCTCCGCCGAACGGCACCAACAGACCAGCGTGACCAGCGGCAGAAGAAAAAAAACGAGACCGCCCAGCATCGGCCGACGACATCGGCCCGGGGTCAGGGACGCGAATTGAAAATTACCGCCGATCAACCGATCGCACTGCCGGCGCCGCCGCTAACTCCCTTGGCTGCAAACGTGAGCGCGGCTGGTGGGCAAGGCGAAGCGCGCCCCGGAATCCGGTTTTTCGACACCGGCGGCATCTCCGGAATTGACGTGGATTTTGCCATCCCGTTTCCTGATTGGCATGCACGCACCCTCGACCGTCGATCCCCGGGTCAAATACAAGCGCATCATATTGAAGCTCAGCGGTGAGGTCCTGCGCGGCGGCCAGTCCGGCGACCCCATCGACGCCGCGACCCTCGAAAAGATTGGCTTCCAGGTGAAGGAGATCCACGAACTCGGGGTCGAGGTCTGCGTCGTCATCGGCGGTGGCAACATTTTCCGCGGCCTTAATGGCGAAAAGCGCGGCGTCGACCGCACCACCGGCGACTACATGGGCATGCTCGCCACGGTCATCAACGGCCTGGCCCTGATGGACTGCCTGGAAAAAATGAGCGTTACCACCCGCGTGCAAAGCGCCATCCCGATGAACCAGATCGCCGAACCGTTCATCCTCCGCCGCGCCATGCGCCACCTCGAGAAGCAGCGCGTCGTCATCTTTGTCGCCGGCACGGGCAACCCCTATTTCTCGACCGACACCACCGCCGCCCTCCGCGCGTCCGAGATGCACGCCGACATCATCATGAAGGCCACCAAGGTGGATGGCATCTACAACAAGGACCCGAAGAAATACCCCGACGCCGTCAAATACGAGGAGCTCACCTTCATCGACGCCCTGAAGCAGCGGCTCAATGTCATGGATTCGACCGCGTTCTCCCTCTGCCTCGATAACAACGTGCCGATTCTCGTGTTCGACCTCTCCGACCCGCACGCCATCAAGCGCGCCGTCATGGGCGAAAAGGTCGGCACGCTGGTCAAGAACTGATGGCGGGGTCGAAGCGTCGAGCGGTCAAGAAGCCAAGTAGGCCAATCCCCTGAGTTTCACTGCGAAGTTCATCGACTCCTCGACTTTCGACCTCTCGACTTTCCCCTGAATTAATTTCAGCTTCTCGACCCCTCGTCTCTTCGACCCCTCGACTCCCTACCCACCATGGCCCATCCCATTCTCACCGATCTCCAGACCAAGATGAAAAAGGCCGTGGACTACACGCTGCAAGAGTTCAGCGCGATTCACACCGGCAAGGCCACGCCCGCCCTCGTGGAGGGCGTGATGGTCGAGGCTTACGGCTCGATGGTGCCGCTGAAATCCTGCGCTGCCATCAGCACGCCCGACGCGCGCATGATCCAAATCCAGCCGTGGGATGCCGGCCTCGCCAAGGCCATCGGCAAGGCCATCCAGGAGGCCAACCTCGGCTTTAATCCCATCGTGGACGGCAAACTCATCCGCATTCCCCTCCCCGAGATGAGCCGCGAGCGCCGCCTCGAGTTCGTGAAGACCTGTCACAAGCTCGCCGAGGACGGCCGCGTGCATGTCCGCAATCTCCGCCGCGACGCCCTCGAGGCCGTCAAGAAGGCCAAGCCGCCCGAGGACGAGGCAAAGCGCCTCGAAAAGGACATCCAGACCGCCACCGACAAGGCGATCAAGGACATCGGCGATCATCTGGCGCACAAGGAAAAGGAACTGCTCAGCGTGTGAGCCGGCCGGTCGGCCGGTTGGCCGATCTGTCATTCTGAACGAAGTGAAGAATCCAGTTGGATGGCATCGAAGCCCGCCGAGGAATCTCCCTGGATGCGTCGCTGCGCTCAGCATAACATACGCCTGATTGAAGGCCGCCACCGTTTGCCCGCCGCATTCCTCCCGTGAAAACTTCCGGACATAATTCGGCGCCCCGCCGCGTCGTCGTCAAACTCGGCACCGGCGTGCTCACCTCGGGCATCGGCGAGCTGAATACCGCGCGCATCGCCGCCGTCTGCGCCGGCATCGCCGCCCTGCGCGCCCGCGGCACGGAGGTGATCGTCGTGTCGTCCGGGGCCGTCGGCCTGGGCATGGGCCGGCTGGGCCTCGAAAAGAAACCGAAGGAAATCTCCCGGAAACAGGCCTGCGCCGCCGTCGGCCAGTCCCTGCTCATGCAGACGTGGCAGGCGGGCTTTGCCCCGCACGGCCTCACCGTCGCGCAGGTGCTCCTCACGCATGACGACCTGCGCCTGCGCTCCCGCTACCTCGGCGTGCAGGAGACGCTCCGCCAGCTGATCAGCTACGGCGCCATCCCGATCATCAACGAGAACGACACCGTCAGCGCCGCCGAGATCAAGTTTGGCGACAACGACATGCTCTCCGCGATGGTCGCGAGCCTCACCGGCGCCCAGCACCTCATCATTCTCTCCACCGCGCCCGGCCTCATCGACCTGCGCGGCACGAAGCAGATTGTGCCGGTCGTCGAACGGATCACGCCCGAGATCGAGGCCATGGCCGGCGGCACGACCAGCGAGACCGCCACCGGCGGCATGGTCAGCAAGATCGCCGCGGCCAAGCTCGCGACCAAGTCCGGCTGCGGCGTCTTCATTGCGAGCGGCGCCGATCCCGAGATTCTCGCCAAGCTGCTCTGCGGCCGCGGCCCGGGCACGTTCTTCGTGCCGAACGGGATTCCGCTCGAGGCCCGCAAGCGCTGGCTGGCCTATTTCCAGCGCCCGGCCGGCACCATCACGATCAATGAATGCGCCGTGCCCGTCCTGCGCGAGCAGGGCCGCAGCCTGCTCGCGGTTGGCGTGACCGGCACCCGCGGCGAATTCGCCGCCGGCGACATCGTCAACCTCGCCGGGCCCGACGGCATCGTGTTCGCGCGCGGCCAGACCGCGTTCGGCAGCGACGAGATTCCCGCGCTCGCCGGCCAGCAGGGCGACGCCGTCGCCGCGCTCTATCCCAACCGCAAGCGCCTCGAGGTCATCCACCGCAACGACCTCGTGCTCCTGTGATGGAATTTACCCGCCGTCAGGCCGCCGCGACCGACCGCGACTGGCTGTGGGAGACCAAGTGCCGGTGCCTGCGCGGCTACATCGAGCAGACGTATGGCCCCTGGGACGAGGACATCCAGCGCGCGCGTTTCGACGCCAGTTTTGAGCCCGGCGAATTCCAGATCATTTCCGTCGGCGGTCGCGATGCGGGTTTCACCGCGATGCAGCACGAGGCGCAGGAGATTCAACTCTTCAATATCATGATCGCGCCCGAATTCCAGAACCGCGGCCTCGGCACGGCCGTCCTGCGCGACGTGCTGGCGGGGGCCCGGGCGCGCCGCGTGCCGGTGCGCCTGCAGGTCATGAGAGTCAACCCCGCCCGGCGACTCTACGAGCGCCTCGGCTTCGTCGTGACCGAGGAGACCGCCACCCATTTTCGCATGGCCTGGCGGCCGGCCTGACCGGCGGAGCTCGTGGTAGGGCGGGGTCGCTGATCCCGCCGGTTTGGAAGGTTGGGTGAATCCTCCGGATGAGCCGATCCCAAGCACGGCTCGTCGCGGACGACTCGCCCTACCTCCGGAACAGACGAGCGTCGTAGGTTGCCCGCTGGCCGGGCAACGTTGCGCGGCCAGCGGGCAACCTACAAACGACATTCAAATCACGGGTCGGGAGACCCGTGCCACGCTGAACTCACTGCCAGTTGTAACGCACGCGATAGGTCACGACCGTCTCGCCATCGGCGGGCACGTTCACGCGAAACTCGATGTCCTGGGCATCGGTCTTCGTGAACTCGTGGGACTTCTGCACAATGTCCCAATTCACCCAGCGATAAAGGCGCTCGGCGACGCGCACCTCCACCGGCTCGGACTTGCGGTTGCGCAGCTTGATCTGGAAGGTCTCCTCCGCCGAGTCGTTGCGATTGCTCAGCACGTAATCGGTGCGGGTGCGCTCACCCACGATGTCAAACGCGTCGCCGGTATAGATGCGCACCGTCTCGTTCTTCGGCGTGTGGTCGATGGAATTCTCGCCGGTGAACTCCAGCCGTCCGTCCGCGTCGTCCTGCCGGTAGAAACGCGTGCGGCCCTTCGGCAGCGGCTGGCCGAGCCCGTTCGCCTCGCTGTTCACAAACTCCCGCATCACCCAGACCTTCGGGTTCGACTGCGTGCCATAGTCGCGGTTGTTGCGGATGTTTTCCATGTTCCAGCCGCGATACTGCGGGCCGACGGCCACGCCGTTGTAGATGTAGAGCGTCTGCGCCTTCACGCCGGTCGCGCGGATGAACTCGACCTGTTTGGTCTCGCGGTTGCGCAGCGTGGTCGGCCGCGCCAGCGAGTAGAGGTGGAATTCGTCGAAGGCCTTCTCGGTCATGGCGGCTTGGGACATCTCGTCGCGCGCCGCCTTCATCGCATAGCCGTAGGCGCGATCCACCTCCTGTGGCTGCAGCTTGCTCACATCGCCCGCCATCAACTTGAGCGTGGCGTGGTCGAATTGCTTGCCGCTCTGGTTGTCGATCGTCACCCAGCCGATGATGTCCAGCGTGTCGCCCTTCTCGGGCGCGATGAGGTTGTAGGACGCCTCCCAGCGCATCCCGCCGGTGACGTAGCTCAACTCGGCGTCGAATTTTGACGGCTGGTCGCTCGCGAGCTGCCAGGCCAGCTGCGGTTTCAGGATCGCGTCGTCCGTCAGCGCCGGAAACTGCGGCTCGCCCGGCAGGGAGAAGCGCAGCTTGCCGTCCACCTCGATGATCGGCGTGCCGGCGGCCTGCTGCATCAGCATCTGCTGCTGGTAGAAATTCTGCCCGTACAGCTGCGCGCCCGTGAAATTCGGCACATAGCCGCTGCGGATGACGCGGCCCTTGACGAGCACCTCGCGACCGCTCGGATCGCGGGTCAGGAAGTCCAGCGTTTTGCCCTCGTAGAGTGAAAGCAGCAGGCCGGGCGAGATGGTGTCGGACCGGTAGTTCTGCTCCAGCACGCGCAGCTGCACCTTGCCGGTGGGATCCCGCAGCACGACCGAGTCGGGCTCGAGGTGAATCGTCGCGCCGCTGAAGATCACCGAGTTGACGCCCGGCTTGAGGTCGAGCGGCACGTGCTCGCGCACGACGGCAAAGTTCTGGTTGTAAATGGTCAGGGCCGGCTGGGCGGACGCGGTCAGCGCGGTGGCCGCGCCGGCGAGGAGGGAGAGCAGGGAGGTTTTCATGGAGAGGGCGGAGGTTCTCCCGGATAGACGCCCGGGCCGGGTGTTTCTTAGTTGGGGTTTTTCTCTTTGCGCCTTCGCCGCTTTGCGTGAGCGTGGGGCGTTTCATGGAAATTTCGCTCGATTCCCCGCGCTCGCCAGACGGCATTCCGCCGATCGACTTTCGCGCGCAGCTCAATGACGAGCAGTTCGCCGCGGTCACCGCGCCCCCCGGCCCGCTGCTCGTGCTCGCCGGCGCTGGCTCGGGCAAGACCCGCACCCTCACCTACCGCGTCGCCTACCTGCTGGCGCGGGGCGTCAAGCCCGGGGAAATCCTCCTGCTCACCTTCACCAACAAGGCCGCGAAGGAGATGCTCCATCGCGTGCAGGACCTCACCGGCATCGAGCCGGCGCGGTTCTGGGGCGGCACCTTTCATTCGCTCGGCCACCGCGCGCTCCGGATCTACGGCGAGGCCGTCGGCCTGCCGCGCAATTTCACCATCCTCGACGCCGATGAGTCCGAGTCGCTCCTCAAGCAGACCGTCGAGGCGGAGGACAAGCTGTTCTTCAAGGACAAGACCAACCCCCGTCCTGGCCCGCTCTTCAACGTCCTCTCCCTCGCGCGCAACACCCAGCTCTCCCTCGCGGACACCGTCACCAAAAACTTTCCGCAATATGCCGAGATCAGCCACCGCTTCCCCGCCTTCGCCGCCGCCTACACGGCGAAAAAGCGCGCGCAGAAGGTCGTGGACTATGACGACCTGCTCGAGCTCTGGCTCAAGCTCCTGACCGACGTGCCCGAGGTCGCGCAGTATTTCGCGCACCGCTTTCGCCACGTGCTGGTGGACGAATACCAGGACACCAACACCATCCAGGCGCAGATCGTGGACCGGCTGGCGGCGCACCATTGCATCATGGCGGTCGGTGACGATGCGCAGTGCATCTACTCGTGGCGGGGGGCGGATTTTGAGAACATCATGACGTTTCCCAACCGCCATCCGGGCACCGTCATCCACCGGATCGAGACCAACTACCGCTCGACGCCCGAAATTCTCGCGCTCGCCAACGGGGTCCTCCTCGCCCAGCCCAAGGGCCGTCATTTTGACAAGGAGCTCCGCGCCGCGCGCGGGCATGCGCAAAAACCGTTCCTCGTGCAGACGATGGACGACCGGGAGCAGGCCGAATTCATCCTCAAGCGCATCCGCGCGCTGGTGGAGGACGAGGGGGTGTCCATGAGCGAAATCGCCATTCTCTACCGCTCGCACTTCCTCGCCCTCGAGGTGCAGGTGGCGCTCTCCCGCGCCGGCATCCCCTACCACATCACCAGCGGCGTGAAGTTTTTCGAACGCCAGCATATCCGCGACGCCGTGGCGCTGCTGCGCTTCGTCTACAACCCCGCCGACGCCCAGGCCTGGCAGCGCGTGGCCGTGCTGCTGCCGAAGATCGGCGAGAAGGGCGCGCAGAAAATCTACGCCGCCGCCCACGATCACGCGCGGCTGCTGCAGAAGGATTTCCTCGACGTCCTCCCGAGCGACGACGTGAAGAGTAAGGTGGCGAAGGACGCGCGGGACGACTGGCAGAATTTCTGCGACTCGTTGAAGCAGGTCGCCGAAGTCATGCGCACGGGCAAGCCGAGCGCGGCCGTCGAGACCGCCATCGATGGCTGGTATGGCGACTACCTCAAGGGCGCGTATGCCGACTACGTGGACCGGCTCGATGAATTGAAGGCGCTGGTCGGCTTCGCCAGCCGCTTCGAGGAAATGCAGGATTTTCTCGCGCAGATCATGCTGCTCAACTCCGAGACCAGCGACCGCCACGTCGATCCCGACGCCGACGCCATCAAGCTCACGACCGTGCACCAGGCGAAGGGCCTCGAATACGACGTCGTCTTTCTCATCGGTCTCGCCGACGGCCAGTTTCCCGGCCGGCGCTCCATCGAGGCCGGCGACGTCGAGGAGGAGCGCCGCCTCTTCTACGTGGCCGTCACCCGCGCACGCAACGAACTCTACCTGAGTTATCCCAAGATCGCCTCGCGCGCCGGCCCCGGCGGCATGATGCTGACGCCGAGCCGTTTCATCCTCGAGCTTCCCTCGGAACTTTACGAACCGCTGAAAATCAAACGCAGTTACGCCTGGTGATATTTTCCCACACTTTCCGCCGGTTCGCTCTGCTCACCCTGCTCGCGGGCACGGCTCAGACATCCTCTCGCGCGCAGGACGTCGGCGCCGACACGCCGATCAATCTGCCCATACCGGCCAGTGTCCGGATCTTTCCCAACCTCGCCTATGTCGAGCCGGGCGGACCGCGGCAAAAACTGGACCTCTACATCCCTTTCCCGGTGGCGGCGAAACCTGTCCCGCTCATCGCCTATTTTCACGGCGGCGGCTGGCAGAAGGGCAGCAAGGCCGATGGGCGCGCGTTCGCGTTTCGGATGGTCGCCCAGGGTTACGCCGTCGCCTGCATCGGCTATCGGCTCAGCAGCGATGCGCAATTTCCCGCGCAGCTCGAGGACTGCAAAGTCGCCGTGCGCTGGCTGCGCGACAACGCCGTCCGCTACCGGCTCGATCCGAGTCATTTCGGCGCGGTGGGCGTTTCCGCCGGGGGCTACCTGGCGGCCCTGTTGGGAGCGACCGGCTCCACGCACCTCTACGACAGCGGCGAGCACCTCGGCCAGTCCAGCAACCTGCAGGCCGTGTGTGAGTTCTTTGGGCCAATCGACCTGCTCAAGCTGTTTGAATACGCCGACGAAGCCCAAACGCCCCAGGCGGACGAGGTCGCCAAGCTGCTCGGGGGCGACCCGCGGGTGATGCAGGAGCAGGCGCGCGCGGCCAACCCGATCACGTATCTCGAGGGTGACGCGCCACCCTATCTCCTCGTGCATGGCACCAACGACACCGTGGTGCCACCCGAACAAAGCCGCCTGCTGTACGATACCCTCGCGAAGCGGCGGATCCCCGTGCATCTTCACCTGATTCACGAGGCCGGTCACACCGGCCCGGCCTTTGTCGCGCCGGAGATCAACGCCATGGTGGACGGCTTTTTTTCGGATGCCCTCAAGCCCACGCCGCAGTCGCAAGGCCTGGCAAAGGCCATCGTCACCGAAAGCACCGCACGGAAAAATTAGCGGTTCTCGCGAGTCGCGCCGGCCTGCGCCGCGCGGAATAGCCGCAGGGTGTTTCCGCCCCAGAGCTTGGCGAGGTCACCCTCGGACCAGCCGCGCCCCAGCAGCATCGCCGTGAGATTCGGATACTCGCTGACCTCGTTCAGCCCCGTCACGCCGCCCCCGCCGTCGAAATCGCAGCCGATGCCGACGTGGTCGATGCCGGCCACCTTCACGGCGTGCTCGATGTGCCGCACAAAGTCCTCAAGCGTCGCGCGCGGATTCGGATAGGTCGCCTCGATCCGATGCCATTCCTTCCCCGCTTCGGCGAGCATGGCGGGCGTCAGCACGGCATCCGCGAGTTTCAACAACATCGCCGACAGCGCGGCGGTGCGGCCGTCCTCCGGCGTAGCCACGACGGCCACCGGCAGGGCGTTGATCTGGATGACGCCGCCCTGCGCCGCCAGCGCCCGCAACAGGTCGTCGCAGATGTTGCGCGGATGGTCGCACACCGCGCAGCAGCCGGAATGGGAGAGCATCACCGGCGTCTGCGACCGCGCGAGCAGGTCCCGGAGCGCCTGGTCCGAACCATGCGAGGCATCGAGCACGACCCCGAGCCGGTTGCACTCGGCGACGACGTCGCGGCCGAACGGACTCAGCCCACCCCACTCCGTGCCGCGCGGGTCGGTGGAGGAGTCGGCCAGGTCGTTGTTCAGCATGTGCGTAAGCCCGAGCGTGCGCACCCCGAGATCACAGAATCTCTTTACGCTGCCCAGGTCGTGGCCGAGCGAATAGCTGTTCTCGATGCTGAGGTAGATCGCGCGCCGGCCCTCGGCCTTGAGCCGCAGACCGTCGGAGGCCGTCAGCGCCAGCGCGCAGCGGGCGGCGTTTTGCCGCAGCACCTCGCGCGTTCGCGCCAGGACCCTGAGCGCCTCCGTATGCACCGCGGCATAGCCCGCCGTGGTCCGCGCCGCCTGCGTGCTGTAAACCGCGAACACCATCGCAGCAATCCCGCCCGCCTCCATCCGGGGCAGATCGCACTGCGAATGGTCCGCCCCGCGGTCGTGCTTCACGCCGAAGTCCCAGCCCGCCCGCAGGAGGCTCGCCGTCGGCGTGTCGATGTGCGTGTCGATCGTGAACAGCCGGGCGTGCAAGGCAGCGGGGTCGGTCATGCCGCGTTACTCCAAGGGCGAAGTCCGGCCTGAGGCAATGGAGGAAACCCACGGAACCGTTACATCTCCAGAGTTGCACTTCGCCCGGTCCGCGGCTCTGTGTTTGCAAATTGCCATGACCTCCCTCGTCGAAAACGTCGTCATCATTGGCACCGGCTGCGCGGGTCTCACTGCCGCGATCTACACCGGCCGGGCCAGTCTCAACCCGCTCGTGCTCGAGGGTCCGATGCCCGGCGGCCAGCTCACCACAACGAGCGAGGTGGAGAATTTCCCCGGCTTCCCCGAGGGCGTGGACGGCTTCCAGTTGATGGACAACCTGCGCCAGCAGGCCACGAAGTTCGGGACCCGCTTTGAGCAGGCGCTGGTCGAGTCGGTCGATTTCTCCTCGCACCCCTACAAGCTCATCACCGCCGAGCGCACCGTCCTCGCGAAGACCGTCATCATCGCCACCGGCGCCTCGCCCCGCCTGACCGGCATGCCCGGCGAGAAGGAATTATTCGGCGGCAAGGGCGTCGCCACGTGCGCGACCTGCGACGGCGCGTTCTATCGCAACCTGGAGGTCGCCGTCATTGGTGGCGGCGACAGCGCGGCCGAGGAGGCGCTGTTCCTGACGCGCTTTGCGAGCAAGGTTCACCTCGTCCACCGCCGCGATTCCCTGCGGGCCTCGAAGATCATGGCCGATCGCGCCACGTCCCACCCGAAGATCAAGCTGGTCTGGGACAGCGTCCCGGTCGAGGCAGTGGGCGTGAAAGAGGGCTCCGTTTCCGGCCTGAAGGTCAAGCACGTGAAGACCGGCGCAGAGACCGTCATCCCGCTCAAGGGCATTTTCATCGCCATCGGCCATGTGCCCAACACCGCGGCCTTCAAGGGCGCGCTCGATCTCGACGAGAACGGGTATTTCGTGCCCAAAGCCGGCAGCCAGGTCCAGACCAAGGTCCCCGGCGTCTATGTCGCCGGCGATTGCGCCGATCATGTGTACCGGCAGGCCGTCACCGCCGCGGGCATGGGTTGCGCCGCGGCGATCGAGGCCGAGCGCTGGCTCGCCGAGCATCACGGCTGATCTAATGGGTCGAGGTAGGGCGGGACCGCTGGGCCCGCCGTTCGGCGTGCTCGGGGTATAAGGTCATTCTCGGTGGGCCCAGCGGTCCCGCCCTACCCCAATCCCTTTGCCGCACAAAAAAAAACCGCCCACCTTCGTGGGCGGCGTTGAAATGAGCGCGAATCGAAGCGGGCTTACTTCAGCACGTCGGCGTGGAATTCCTGCCAGCTGTCGAGGTCGTTGAGGCGCACCGCGTCCTTCACCGAGCCATCGTCCGGCAGACCGTTGTTCTTGAGGATGCCCTGGCGGGTCGCGTCGTCGTGGTTGTAGCCGCGCACGCCCGCGTTGTGTTTCTCAATGCTGGCCTTGTCGAGTTTCACCCCGGGCTGCTTCTTGATCCAAGCCTCGAGTTGCGGGTAAGTCGGGCGGCTGTTCTTGATGAAGGCGAGGGTCGCGTCCTTGTTCAGGCCGAGCGCATCGAGCGTCATCTGGTCATAGCCCTTGCCGCAGCCGGGATAGCGCGGGTCGAGCTTGCCGCGCGCCTCGAGCGAGGCTTTCTGCCAGAAACGGGGCAGGTGCAGCACACCGAGCGGGCCGGCGGTGCCGGAGCTGATAAGGGGAACGTAGGTACTCATGTTATTTTGGTTGGGGGTTGAAGATCAGAGGTCGAAATGACCAGAGCGGAAAAATCGTAGGGATTGGCCGGGTTTTTGTCTAGGACGACGCGAAAAAAATTGCCGGCCGGGCGCGATGTCCTCGACCACCCCCGGCCCGCTGGCATGCTCCAAGGCCATGCCCGACGACTACCTTCTGCGACTTCGCCGCATCCACCACGCCCTCGGCATTCCGTTGGACTACCCCGAACGGCGGCATCTGCCCGTGCAGCGCGAAGCCCGGCGCCTCGTGCATGTCGGTCCGGCCGCAGATGATGGCCAGCCCGTGGGGCTCGCACCCGGGACGGCGGTGGCCTGGAAGCGCATGCACGCGGCCGCCGCCCGGAGCGGGATCAAGCTGCTTCCGCTCTCGGGCTACCGCAGCGTCGCCCGCCAGGCCCGAATCATTCGCCTGAGGCTCGACCAAGGCCAGCCCCTCGCGTCGATCCTGGAGTTCGTCGCCGCACCCGGATGCAGCGAACATCACACCGGCCGGGCACTGGATCTCGGCTGCCCCGGACACGCCGGACTCAACGAGGATTTCGCCAAAACCGGGGCCTTTCGGTGGCTGAAACGGCGCGCGGGGGAGTTTGGTTTTCGGCTCTCTTATCCTCGCCGTAATCCTCATGGCATCGCCTTCGAGCCGTGGCACTGGTGCTGGAGCGAGTCAGTAACTAGTTGACCAGTATTATAATCCATGGTGTTTAAGAATAGTTCTCATTATCACTTGCAACTTAGAACCATTCCAATTCCCTTTGAACTCCCAATCATGTCACCGCTCACCCTGACCGCCCCTGACGCGCTTGCTCAGCGCCTCGCCGACAGCGGACTTCGCTCCACCCCCCAGCGCGAAGTGATTTACTCCGTGCTGCTCAAGAAACGCGACCATCCGACGGCGGATGAGGTTTACGCCCGCGTGCGCTCCGATATGCCGAACATCTCTCTCGCGACGGTCTACAACTGCCTCGAGACGCTGGTGCAATGTGACCTTGTCCGGGCGGTCAATTTCGAGCGCGGACCCACCCGCTACTGCCCGAATCTCCAGCCCCACGCGCATTTTCATGACGAGCACAGCGGCTCGACCCACGACATCGAATTGCCGCCCGAGGTGCTCAAGACGGTCAGCTCCGTCCTTCCGCCCGGCTATGACGCCAAATCCGTCGAAATCATCTTTCGCGGGAAAGCCCAGCCGACGTCCTGACCGCCCTTTCCCCATTTAACCCTCCGCCATGTCCCAGCTCGAAATCAAAGACCTCCACGTCGCCATCGGCGAAAAGCAAATCGTCAAGGGCCTCAGCCTCACGGTTCGCAGCGGCGAAGTGCACGCACTCATGGGCCCCAATGGCACGGGCAAGTCCACCCTCGCGAAGGCGATCGCCGGCCATCCCAGCTTCACCATCACGTCGGGCGACGTGCTGCTCGACGGCCGCTCCATCCTGGCGATGCAGCCCGACGAGCGCGCCCGCGCCGGCCTCTTCCTCGCCTTTCAATACCCGAGCGAAATCCCCGGCGTCTCCATCGCCAACTTCCTTCGCGCCGCCGTGCAGGCCCGCCTCGGTGAGGGCGAGGAGCTCGACGCCACCGCCTATTACAAGCGGCTCTATGCGAAGATGGACATGCTGCAGATCGACCGGAAGTTCACGTCCCGCGCCATCAACGACGGTTTCTCCGGCGGCGAAAAGAAGCGCTGCGAAATCCTCCAGATGGCCATGCTCGAGCCGGCCTTTGCCCTGATGGACGAAACCGACTCCGGCCTCGATATCGACGCCCTCCGCATCGTCGCCGACGGCGTGAATGCCCTCCGCAGCACCAACCTCGGCGTGCTCATGATCACCCATTACCAGCGCCTGCTGGGCTACATCGTGCCCGACCACGTGCATGTCATGTGGGACGGCCGCATCGTGAAAAGCGGCGACAAATCCCTCGCCCTCGAGCTCGAGGCGAAGGGCTATGACTGGGTCAAAAACGAGCTCGTCCCGACCTGAACCTCCAACCCGTTTCCACCATGTCCGACCTCACTGAGACTGAATCCCTCGCGCCCCCGATCGCGGACACCGTGGACAGCCCCGTCTCCGGCATTGACCAGACCGCGGGCAATTTCAGCTACAAGATGGACTACGAGTTCGACGCGGGCACCGGCCTGTCGGAGAAGACCGTGCGCTACATCAGCTCGGTCAAGAAGGAGGCCCCGTGGATCCTGGAGTTCCGGCTCAACGCCCTGAAGCAGTTTCTCGCGAAGCCCATGCCCACGCACTGGGCGACGAAGGACCTCGAGAACATCAACTTCGACAAGATCCGCTATTACCTCTCGAGCGGCCAGAAGCCGAAGCGCACCTGGGACGAGGTGCCCGACGACATCAAGAAGACCTTTGAGCGCCTCGGCATTCCCGAGCATGAGCGCAAGTTCCTCGCCGGCGTCGAGGCCCAGTTCGACTCCGAGGCCGCCTACTCCAACATCAAGGATGCCGTCTCCAAACAGGGCGTCATCTTCGTCAATTCCACCGAAGGCCTGCGCGAGCATCCCGAGCTTTTCCGCAAGTTCTTCGGCAAGGTCATCCCGACCGGGGACAACAAGTTCTCGGCGCTCAATAGCGCGGTCTTCTCCGGCGGCTCCTTCATCTACGTCCCCAAAGGCGTGAAGGTCGCCATGCCGCTGCAGGCCTACTTCCGCATCAACGCGGAAAACTTCGGCCAGTTCGAGCGCACCCTCATCA